>Ga0209777_10000360_pt1 | contig 76768 bp, 57 predicted proteins | sample FrelakmetHBP12HB_FD_187147 | JGI IMG/M metagenome (GOLD analysis project Ga0209777, IMG submission 187147) | Freshwater lake sediment microbial communities from the University of Notre Dame, USA, for methane emissions studies -HBP12 HB (SPAdes)... | ecosystem: Environmental > Aquatic >...
GATCTGCCGCCGGTGGCGGCGCATGTGGCCGGTGATTGGATGCTGCAGGTGTGGTCGGCGTAGCAGCAGGCTCCGAACGGACCCGCGCACGGGTCCGGGTCGCAGGACGTGTCCTCACCGAGGAAATAGCCGTGCTGCCATGAGCAATCCTGTCCCGTCAGGAGCCGGCAGCTGCCGTTGACGAAGCAGCATGCCCCCGTGGGTCGCGGGCACGGTTGCCAGTAGCACATCGTACCGTCACCCATGTACTGCCCGCCCATCTGCGCGCACTGCCACGGATCCGAGTCGTGGCATTCCCCATCTCCGACGCAGCACGCGCCGGCCAGCATGTAGCAGTAGTTCGGGTCACAGGTCGTCCAGTTTCCCCGGAAGATGCCGCCGCTCTGCCCGCACTCCTGCTGCGAGATGAACCGGCAGCTCGACCCCGAATAGCAGCAGGCGCCGGGGATGGCCGTCCCCGCGACATAGACCAGCCTTTCGACATCGCCGAACCCAGTACGATCCGCGCCGGCCACGCAAGAGACGCTGGGCTGGGCGCAATCGCTCACCATGTAAACGGATCCATCCGCGTGGGTCTGGGTGTAGCTCAGATCAACCACGTCGCCGGGCTCCAGATCCATTCGATAGACGACATCGTTCCCCCCGGCGGGCATGCCCGTGCAGCTCGGGTACCAGGGATCGTAGTCGTCATGGGCAAACGCGCTGTTGCCCGTCAGCCTTCCCGTGCCGGGGACCGGGATGGCGACGGCGTCCTCGCACCGATCATTGATCGGGGGCTCAGGGCATTGGACAGAACCGCATGTCGATCCTTCCCCTTGGAACAGCCCGCCCTGCCACTGGCAAGTGACCCGGTTCAGGATTTCGCAGGCGCCGGACGGCACGCAGCACGCACCGGTGGGGAGATCCCCGCAGAAGATGAACGCCTCGTACGGTTGGGGTTGATCGGAGTAGCTTCCCCTCACCCGGAGGATGTAGTCGCCCGAGTAGGGCGCAATGTACCGATAGATCAGCGAGTAACTGCCGGGACCGGAATCACCATCGGATGCGAGGATCGTCGTGCAGTTCTGGCTAAAGAGATCGATGATCGTGTCCGTGAATGGAGCCCCTCCGGGATCGTCGGTGCCCACCGTGATCGGGGTTCCCGCCGTAGTTGAGAATACGTAGCAGTCCCAATCGAACCCGTTCGCGATGGAGGCGGGATTGATGATCGTGCCGCAGCTGACGCGTTGACCCGGGCAGTTGTCGTTGGGTTCCTGTTCCGCAACGACGGCGCGGGCTCCATCGGCGCGAGCGACACGCCCGCACCATCCCAGCGCGAGTCCCAGAACGACGCAGAGCCCGATCCCACGATACATTGCGGCCTCCCTGGTTCGGGCGCGGCCGGCGGCCGCCCGGCGTGGTCTGTCCCCGGGGACGGCCGGGTTCGCGCGATGAGTATTATACCACCGGATTGACTCCAAATGTATCCCGCGCCCTATCCGATCTGATACGCTCCCATGTTTCCTCTCGATCCACAGGATCGTCCCTGATCGAGGGAACACCCGAGAGACGTATTGGAGGCCACCCATCAATGACATCGACTGACCCTTCGACCGGTCGGATTCACGGTCGGCCCGCGCTGCCCAGTTCCGCCGCGCGCGTAACCGCACCGGGAGGCCGGGCTGCCAAGGCCCGGCGGATCGCGTTCGCCCTGCTTGCGGGCGCATTCCTGTTCGGCCCGCCGGCCGCCGCCGCGGACGAGCCCGAGGCCAACCCGGACAGCGCCCTCTCCGTGACCCTCGCGAAGATCGAGGGCGCGCCCCTTGCCCTGGAGAGCGCGGTCCAATCGGCGCTCGAGAACTCGACGGAGGCGCGCGATGCGCAGGCCGAGTTCGCGGCCGCCAAGGCCGCGGTCCTCCGCGAGAGAGGGGCGTTCGATCCCGAGCTGTTCGGGATCGCGCAGAGGACCTCGAATGATCAGAGGACCGCATCCCCCTTCTCGGGCGCCAATGTGCTCAACACCGACCTGACGGCCGGCAGCGCGGGAGCGCGGATCCACCTTCCCTCCGGCGCTGACCTCGAGGCATCCCTGGACGCGACGAAGACCGAGACGAACTCGGCTTATGCCTCCCTCAAACCGGAGTACGACGCGACGGGGGTCATCCGCCTGGAGCAGCCCCTGCTGAAGGGGTTCGGTCCGTCCGCGAAACGCGGCCTCACCTCCGCCGAGCGCGAGCTCGACGCGGCCCGCGCCCGCAACGAGGACGCGACCTTGGGCGTCAGGGCCTCGGTCGAGGCGACGTACTGGAGCCTGTACGCAGCCGAGCGCGATTTCGCGGTGGAGCTGCTGATCCGGGATCGGGCGAGGGCGCTGCTCGAGCAGGCGCGCCTGCGTGCAAAGGCGGGACTTGTCGGACCGAACGAGGTTGCCAGCGCGCGCGTCTTCCTGGCCGAACAGGAGCAGGCAGCTCTCGACAGAGAAGAGGAACTCGACCGGACCTCCGATGCGCTCGCCACGCTCATGGGAAAGCGCCCCACGGAGGGTTCGCCGCGATTCCGGCCGACGGATGAACCGCCGCGGACCTTCGAGCCTCCGCCCCAGGACACGCTGGTCGATCTGGCGATCCGGAACAACGATCAGATCCGCGCGGCGGGGTTCACCGTCGAAGCGGCCCGCGCGCTGGAGCGGGGGGCGCGATGGGACGCGTTCCCGCAGCTCAACCTCTTCGGCTCGCTGGGCGGCACGGGTCTTTCCGGAACGGGGCGGGACGTGGTGTTCGGCGCCGACACGCTGCGTACGACCGTATCGGGCGGGTTCGGAAGCGCCTGGAACCAGGTCGTGCACCGCGACTATCCGAATTGGAGCGCGGGACTGCGTTTCTCGATCCCCCTGGGTCTGCGAAGCGGCCGGGGCGCGCGGGACGAGCTCCGTACGCAAGTCGCGCTCGCGGAGCAACGCAAGGTCGCCGTGGAGCGAAGCATCGAGGAAGGCGTACGGGCGAACCACCGCGCGCTCGTAAACGGCGCCCGCCGGCTCGAGATCGCACGCGAGGGTCTCGACGCTGCCTTCGAACAGGTCCGCATCGGGATGATCGAGTACAAGAATGGAAAGACGACGGCGTTCGAGCTGGTCCGGCTGGGTGCCGATCTGGCGACCGCACAGCAGAGATACTCGCAGGCGCTCATTCGCGCCGCGAAGGCGGCAGCCGAGTTGCGTTACTTGACCGCCGGCGGGTACCCCGCTTCGGGCGGCGAGGAGAAGAAATGATGAGTCATTCCGATAATGCACGGGGGCCGCGTGCGGCGCATTTCGTGGCCGTCGCCTTGACCGCGGCATGCATCGCGACCCTCGCAATCGGCGCCGGATGCGCGAAGAAGAAGGCTGCGGCCGGCGGCTTCAAGATGCCCCCGATGCCGGTCGAGACGGCGATCGCTTCCGCGAACACGGTCGTCGATCAGTTCGAGGCGGTCGGCACGGTCGAGGCGGCGACGGAAATCACCGTCGTCGCGCAGATCGACGGAGTGATCGTGAGTCTCCCCTTTCACGAGGGAGCGCAGATCCACAAGGGAGATCTGATCGCGCAAATTGACGATGCGCAGCTCGCCGCGGAGTTCGCACGGGCAGAGGCGCTCCGCGACCAGAGCAAGGCAAGCTATGACCGCGTGAAGGCGGTCGTGGACCAGGCCGCAGGCGCTCCTCAGGACCTGGACGATGCGGCGGCCGCCATGAAGGTCGCCGAGGCGAACCTGGGCGTCGCGCACGCGCGACTCGAGAAGACGCGGATCACGGCGCCCTTCGACGGGATCGTCGGCGCGCGGCGCGTGAGTCCCGGCGCCTACGTGCAACCCGGGGAGGCGATCACGAGCCTCGCGCAGATCCGGACCCTGCGGGTCAACTTCGCGACGCCGGAGCGCTACATATCGAAGCTCGAGGTCGGATCCCCCGTGATGGTCTCGACGACCGCCTATCCGGGGCTCGCGCTTCAGGGGCGAATCGGCGTCGTGGAGCCGGTCCTCGACCCCGAGACGCGGAACGTGAGGGTGATCGCGCTGGTCGACAACCCTGAGGAACGCTTCCGCCCGGGGATGTCCGCGAACGTGATGGCGATCCTGGGCCAGCGCCCGAACGCGATCACGATCCCCAACGAGGCGGTCTTCTTCGAGGGGGATCAGTCCCTGGTCTTCGTCGTGAAGCCGGACAGCACGGTCACGCGGACCGCACTCAGCCTGGGAACGCGATCGAGCGACACGGTCGAGGTGCTGAAAGGGCTCGAGCCGGGGCAAAGGGTCGTGCGCGCCGGGCATCAGAAGCTCTTCGAGGGCGCCCGCGTGGTTCCGATCACGAGTCAGCCCCCGCAGGCCCAGGGACAAACGCAGCCGCCCGCGGCGGGGCCGTCCCGATGAAGATCTCCGAAATCTCCATCCAGCGTCCGGTCTTCGCGACCGTGATGAGCGTCGCGATCATCCTGTTCGGCGTGATCTGCTTCACGCGGCTGCCCGTGCGCGAGTATCCGGACGTCGATCCCCCGATCGTCTCCATCACCACCTTCTATCGAGGCGCGAGCCCGAACGTCATCGAAACGGAGATCACGGACGTTCTGGAAGAGCAGCTCGCGACGATCGAGGGCGTGAAGAGCATCACCTCCTCGAGCCGCGAGCAGGGATCCGTCATCACCGTCGAATTCGAGCTGAAACGCGACGTGAACGAGGCGTCGAACGACGTTCGCGACCGCGTGTCGCGGGTCCGCGGAAGCCTCCCGCGCGAGGCCGACGATCCGGTCATCGGCAAGGTCGACGTCAACGCGCAGCCGATCTTCTGGCTCGCGGTCTCGAGCGACCACCACACCGCCCTCGAGATCACCGAGTTCGCCGATCGGGTCCTGAAGGAACGCCTGCAGCGGCTTCCGGGCGTCGGTTCCGTGTTCATCGGCGGGGAGCGGCGCTACGCGATGCGCGTCTGGCTAGACCCGATGCGGATGGCCGCCCACGGTCTCACGACCCTGGACATCGAGAGCGCGATCCGCCAAGCGAACGCCGAGATCCCCGCGGGTCGCGTCGAGGGGAAGGAGCGCGAGTTCTCCGTCCGCACCCGCGGGGATCTGACGACCCCCGATGAGTTCGCGGCGATCATCGTCTCCGACAAGGGAGGCAGCCTCGTCCGCCTCGGCGACGTGGCTGAGGTCAAGGTCGGCGCCGAGGACGAGAGGACGGTCGCCCGCTACAACGGCCAGCCGGCCGTCGGTCTCGGGATCGTGAAGCAGTCGAAGGCGAGCACCGTCGACGTGGCCGCCGATATCCGCAAGGCGATCCCCGAGCTGCGGGCGCTCCTGCCGGAGGGGATGAAGATCGAGACCGCCTACGATTCCTCGGTCTTCATCCGCGACTCGATTCACGAGGTGTTGAACACCCTCCTCATCGCGATGTGCCTCGTGGTCCTAGTGATCCTGATCTTCCTGAAGAGCCTGCGCGCGACGCTGATTCCGGCCCTCGCGATCCCGGTATCGATCGTGGGAGCGTTCGCGATCACGTTCCTGCTCGGCTACACGATCAACATCCTGACCCTGCTCGCCCTCGTGCTCGCGATCGGGCTGGTCGTCGACGACGCGATCGTGATGCTCGAAAACATCTTCCGGCACATGGAGATGGGGAAGAGCCGCATGCGCGCCTCGATCGACGGAGCCAAGGAGATCGGTTTCGCGGTGCTGGCGACGACGATCACGCTCGTCGCGGTCTTCGTGCCGGTCTCGTTCCTGACCGGAACGATCGGGCGTCTCTTCCGCGAGTTCGGGATCTCGGTCGCGGTCGCGGTACTGATCTCGGGGTTTGTCGCGCTGACGTTGACCCCGATGCTCAGCTCGCGGATGCTGAAGCCCCTGCACGGCTCCGGAGGCGGTTGGACGCAACGCTCCTTCGACGCGTTCTTCGCGTGGCTCGACCGCTTCTTCACAGGGAGTCTCCGACTCGCCCTGAGGCGAAAGGCCCTCCTTTTCGTCGCCGTCGCGATCCTCGTCGTCGGCGCGGTCGCGGTTTTCCGCATGCTGCCGCGGGAGCTGGTCCCGACCGAGGACCGCGGCCTCGGCTTCGGCATCGTCATCGCCCCGGAAGGCTCGACGCTCGACTACACCGATCACTACATGCGCCAGGTCGAGTCGGTCCTCCTCCCCCTCCCCGAGCGCGATGGGCTCTTCACCGCGACCGGGCTGGGTTTCGGAGGACCCGGGCGGGTGACGAACGGGTTCATGTTCCTGCGCTTGAAGGACCACTCGGAACGCAAGCGATCACAGCAGCAGATCATCGGGCAGCTCTTCCCGCAGCTCCTCGCGATCCCGGGCGTGCTCGCCTTCGTGATCAATCCGCCATCCCTCGGCAACGGGGGCGACTCGCCGATCGAGTACGTGCTCGAGGCGGACAGCTACGACGAGTTGAACCATGCGGTCGGGATCATGATGGCCAAGGCCTCGCAGCTCGGGTACATGGTGAACCTCGATTCCGACCTTCGCCTGAACAAACCCCAGCTCGACCTCTCGATCGACCGCGAACGGGCCGCCGGCCTCGGCGTCTCGGTGGCGGACATCGGAACTACCCTGGAGACATTCCTCGGCGGACGGGTCGTCAGCGAGTTCAAGCGCGGGAGCAAGCAGTACGACGTGATCTGCCAGCTGCGTCCTTCGGGTCGTTCGACCCCCGACATGATCGACCAGATCTACCTTCGCTCCGGCGGGGGGCTCGTCCAGCTCGCGAACGTCGTGAACGTGCGCGAAACCGTCGCCCCGAAGGAGCTGAACCACTACAACCGCGTCCGGTCGGCGACGATCACGGCGAGCCTGGCGCCCGGCGTGAGCCTGGGCGGGGCGCTCGATGCGTTGGACGGGATCGCGAAGAGCGATCTCCCCCCGGGGATCCGGCACGAGCTGTCCGGGCAGTCCAAGGAGTTCCGCGAGTCCACGAACTCCCTGTTCTACCTGTTCCTGCTCGCGATCGTCTTCATTTTCCTCGTCTTGGCGGCTCAGTTCGAGAGCTTCACCGACCCGCTGATCATCCTGCTCGCGGTGCCGCTCGCGGTGGTCGGAGCGCTTGTCTCGCTCTTCATCTTCCGGCAGAGCCTGAACATCTACTCGCAGATCGGACTCATCATGCTGATCGGTCTGGTCACGAAGAACTCGATCCTGATCGTCGAGTTCGCCAACCAGCTCCGATCCCGAGGAATGAACGTGGTCGAGGCGGTCGTCGAGGCCTCGCGGATCCGGCTACGACCGATCCTGATGACGTCCCTCGCGACGATCTTCGGCGTCCTGCCGCTGGCGATCGGATTCGGGGCCGGGGCGGAATCGCGCCGTCCCCTCGGGATCACCGTCGTGGGCGGGTTGCTCTTCTCGACCTTCCTGACCCTGATCCTGGTGCCCGTCGTTTACACGCTGCTCGCGCGGTCCTCGCGCACGAATCGGTTGGAGACGGAGACCGCGCCGGCGGCAGCCTCTCGGGGAATCCCCGCCGCGCTCCTGATCATCTTCACCGCGCTGTTCACGCTGGCGAGCGGCTGCGGCTCCCCGCGGCCCGCCACCGGCGCCGCCTCCCACGCCGCCGTCGTTGACACCGTTGGCCAAGCAGGACAAGGAGAGAACCGCATGTACTCGAAAAGCGGCTACGACATCACGCCCCTCCCGCCCGCGCGGGTCGAAGAGCTGGCCCGTGACCTGACGCCGGAGGAGCGGAACATCCTGCTGGCCAAGGGGACCGAACCCGCGTTCTGCGGCAGGCTCCTGGACATCAAGGAAGAGGGGATCTACGTCTGCCGCCTTTGCGGGCTCCCCCTCTTCTCATCGGACGCGAAGTTTCATTCGGGGACCGGCTGGCCGAGCTTCTTCCTGCCGTTCGATCCGGACCAAGTGCGCCAGCATCACGATACGAGCTACGGGATGGATCGGACGGAGATCCTGTGCGCCCGGTGCGGCTCGCACCTCGGCCACGTCTTCGACGACGGCCCGCCGCCGACCGGCCTGCGGTACTGCATGAACTCGGGCGCGCTGCAGTTCCATGCGAAGGGGGCAACTCTTCCGCCCGAGTCGCGTCCCGCGGTCACCAAGACCCAGTAGCGATCGGACGGCAAGGGAGCGGCTCTATTCCGGCGGGATGACTCCGTTCATTCTCTTCAATCGAAAGAAGCTCCGCATCAGCGCGGCGGATTCCTCCTCCAGGATCCCTCCGACCGCCCGAACGCTGTGGTTCAATCCTTCGACCGCCGGCAGATCGATCCGCGATCCGCACGCGCCGAACTTCGGCTCGCGGGTGCCGAACCAGACGGTCTCGATCCGAGCGAGGGTCATGGCGCCCGCGCACATCACACAGGGTTCGACCGTGACGTAGACGTGCACTCCAGGGAGTCGCCAGCTTCCGAGCGTCGCGGAGGCAGCGGTCAGCGCGAGGATCTCGGCATGGGCGGTCGGGTCCTGCAGCGCCTCGACGCGATTGTGCCCGCGCCCGATGATCCGCCCCTCGAAGACGATCACGCAGCCGACCGGGACCTCGTCCTCGGCCGCCGCCTCCTCTGCCTCGCGCAATGCGTGCCGCATCCAGCGTTCCGCGTCGGCCACCGTTCCCGCGGCGTCGGCGCGCAGCGCTCCCCATCCGAAGTCGCTCAAGGGCCGGCTCCGATGCCTACGGCTTCTTCACGCCGGGCTTATCGGGGAGGCCGTCGACCAGGGAGAGAACGACCGTCTCGGCCACCTCCTTCGGGTCGGGGGGCTTGGGCGCAATGTCATTCGGCCGAGTGGTCCGCTCGGTGCCGCCGCCGCCGGGCTGCTGATAGGTCCCGGTGCCGACCCCCTGCCCGTGGCGATAGTGCGCCGACTCACGGTGTTCCACCCTCTCCCCCTTCCACGCGAGAATCCCGGTCTTCGCATCGAAGATCGAAAGCGTAACGCCGACCTCGGTGAAGGAGTTCCCCTCGCTCTGCCAGTCCACCTGCTCGGTGCGCCATTGGGTGAGGTCGCCGAGGATGATCCCGTCGATTCCGATCTTCTCGCCGAGGCGCTTCAGACCGAACCGCTCGACCGTGTGCTTGTCCTTCCAAACCTTGATGATCGCGTCGAGATCGGATTCGAGGCCCGCCTGCCGGGCGCGCAGGCGACAGGTCGATTCATCGATGACGAGGAACTTCTGCTGTCCGCCGGTCAGATACGACTGAAGCAGGCCGTCAACCGTAGTCGGGCCGATCGGGTCCGGCTGCAGGCTGGCCAGGCCGAGATACGCGAGACTCTCGAGGTGCAGGGTCGGGTACTCGGCCGCCAGAAAGATCGCGTCCGGGCCTTTGGCGGCGGGGGCCGTCGCGTTGCACCCGGGCAGCATCAGGAGCGCGGCGAGTGAGGGGACGAAGGCAAGGAACGTCACGAACATTGCGGCTCTCGAGACCAGTCTCATGCTCCTCTCCCTCCCGAATCGGGTGGACGGACGGGATCGAGGTTCGCTGGATCGCCGGGTGCTCTCGGGACATTCACCGGAAAGGGACTGTGCGCCCAGCAGGAGTCGAACCCGCAACCTTCTGATCCGTAGTCAGACACTCTATCCAATTGAGCTATGGGCGCACACTGCCTCGAAACGGTGGCGGAGAGGGGGAGATTCGAACTCCCGGTGGGCTTTTGACCCACAACACATTAGCAATGTGCCGCCTTCAGCCACTCGGCCACCTCTCCACGACGGGCGATGCCTGCGCATCGGAGGGAGTAGGATTCGAACCTACGGGACTTGCGTCCAGCGGTTTTCAAGACCGCCGCCTTCAGCCACTCGGCCATCCCTCCACCCCGGCTAAGTTATTGGACGAGAGCGTTCGGCGTCAAGGGTGAGAATCCCGCGAGCCTGCGCCCGCCGCGCCCTCGGAAAACGGCCCCGGCGGTGATGCCGGGGCCGCTCTTAGGTCTCCGCGCGGGGCCGCGTCGCATTCCTTCGCACTAGCGGGCGGCCATCAGGAACGACTTCTGGACGTACACGGTCCAGTTCGCGACACTGCCCAGGTCCTTGGCGAGGGTGTCGGCGACGTCGAGGTAGAAACTCCCCCCGCTCGGCAACCCTTTGAAGACGTCGAACGTGCGGTCGAGCCCGCCCGGCGCGTCCCCCTTGAACCAGAAGACCCCCTGCAGCATCCGCGGACACGCGTAGGGTTCCCGCGAGAGGCAACCGTCCGACCTTCCTCTGTAGAACTCGACCGGGGCGCTTGCATCGGGTTTCCCGTCGTTGTCCGCGTCGTACACGAGCCTCAGATCCAGATCGGCGGGGCTGCGGTGTGAGACCGTGACGCGAAGGATCACGGTCTCGAGGCGCCCGCCGTCGACCGCGACTGGAAGGGGACCGATGGCGACCCCGGAACGGCTGTTGTCCGGGATGTTCGTCGGGTTGTAGTACGTGTACCGATCGTAGCCGGAGCGCAGGCAATCGCTCTGCTCCATGACCATCGGCTTCACCCTCGAGCATCCGCAGAATGTCAACGCGAACGCCGCGACCATCAGTACCCAGAGGACTTCACGCGCGGGTGACCTTGCACTTGCTTCGGAGCGCTCTCGCTTCACGGCCGCCTCCTTCGGACGATTCCGAGCGATTCGTCCTCGAACCCGTTCGGGTTCCGGCAACCTTCTTCCCGGGTCTTGTCGACCCTGAGACCCGCAGCTGTAGAACGCGCGCGAGGGGCCTTTGCACGGAGAGAACACACTAATCTCGTCGCACTATCGCTTCACCGGCACGCCTTGCACCGTTCGCGCGTAATGATGATTACACCCCGGAATTGAGCTTTCAAGAGGAAACTAGGCTGACAGCGGAGAATCGATCCGCGCCCCCCCGACCATCCGATCCCCCCGGTAGAACACGATCGACTGCCCCGGCGATACGGCCCCTTCGGGCTCCGAAAAGCGGACCTCGCAAGTCCCATCCTCACGCACACGGACCGCGCAATCGACCGCCGGATGCCGATAGCGCACTTTTGCGGTCAAACCGGAACCTTCGAGCACGGCGATCGGCGCGAGGAGGTTCAAGTCCTTCGCGATCACACCCTCGCAGTGGACCGCCTCGCGCGGTCCGAGCCACAGGGTCGCCGTCTCGGGATCCATCCGCACGACGTAGAGTCGCTCCTTCGCCGTGACCCCCGCCCCGTGCCGCTGCCCGATCGTGCGTCCCAGAAGCCCTTCGTGTTGGCCCAGCAGGCTCCCGTCGAGAGCACGCACCGGTCCCGGCCGGCGCATCGGATGGTCCTCCGGGACGCGCTCCCGCAGGAACGACGCGTGTTCACCCGTCGGGACGAAGCAGATGTCCTGGCTCTCCGGCCGATCCCAGGCCGCCAGGCCGAGACGTCGCGCGAGACGCCGGACCGCCGGCTTCCGCGCACGCCCGAGCGGAAACACGCAGCGATCGAGTCGCTCCGCCGGCAGTCCCCACAGAACGTAGCTCTGGTCCTTCGCGGGATCGCGCCCGCGAAAGAGCCCCCACGCGTCCTCACCGGGAACCCGCTCGCGCCGGACGTAGTGGCCGGTCGCGACCGCGTCGAACCCCAACCGCTCGGCCTTCGCGAGCAGGGGCCCGAACTTCACGTACGTGTTGCAGCGGATGCATGGATTCGGCGTCCGCGCCCGCGCGTATTCGCCGATGAAGTCCGCGACGACCTCGCGCCGGAACTCCTCCTCCATGTCGATGACGATGTGCGGGATTCCGATCCGTTCGGCGCTGCGCCGCGCCTCGCGCACGGCTTCCATGTCGCAGCAGGGGCGCAACGGGCCGTCCTCGCGCTCGTAGCAGAAGAGGCGCATCGTCGCGCCGACGACTTCATGGCCCGCGCGCGCGAGCAGCCAGGCGGCGGTCGCGCTGTCGACCCCGCCGCTCATGGCGGCGAGAATTCGCAGACGACTGTGCAGTCCTATTCCTTCTTGTCGGGAGGGAGGAGTTCCTCCAGGACCTTGATATTCTCCGCCGCTGTCTTTGCGGCCTCGGTCGTCGGATCGATCGCGACGACCTGGCGCCACTCCCGGATCGCCTCCCGGTAGATGCCGGCGTCCGCGAAAGCGATCCCCAACAGGTAGCGAGGGAGAGCGTTCTTCGGCTCGAGATCCGTCGATTTCTTGTACAGGTCGATCGCACCCTCGTACTGCTTGAGCGCGTAGAGGGCTTGCCCCTTGTTGCAGAGGACCGTGACGTCGGTCGGCGCGAGCGCCTCGGCCTTGTCGAAGTACTTCAAGGCCTCCTCGGACTGCCCGTCCTCGTTCAGCACCACACCGAGATTCACGAGCGCCTTGACGTAGTCGGGCTTCTTGTCGAGAACCTTCAGGAACGTGTCCTTGGCCTCCGTCCGGCGCCCCTGATCGTAGAGGGCGTTGCCGAGCCGGAAAAGAACCTCGGGATCATCCGGCGTCTTCTTCAGCTGCTCCCGAATCTCGGCCTCCTGCGCCACGGGGTCCTTCACCTGATCCTTTGCCTGGTCCTTCGCCTGATCCTTCGCGTCACCTTCCGCCCGGACCGCGCCGGCGAAGAGCAGACAGAGCCCCAACAGCACGCCGATCGTGATCCGATTGCCATGCCCTCTCATCGATTCCTCCATCCGCCCGCCGCCAAGGATCGTCAAATGCGATAGCGATCGGTGCGTGAACGATGCATTCGAACCCTGTCGCCGGCCTCTTCGAGCCCCGGCTTCCCCATCGCTGCGTGGGTGAGCCGTTTTCCCTCTTCGACCCCCGGCTGGTCGAATGGATCTACATGGTACAACAAGCCCGCCGCAATCGTCGCCCACTCGTAGAGGTAGAACATCTGGCCGATCGAATCCGCCGAGAGGCGCGGGACCTCCAGAACCATCACCGGCCGCTCCGCCGCCCGGAGGGCAAGCTCGGTCGCCTCCCTCTCGATCGCCAGGATCTCCCCCATCGCGTGCCCGGGGATATGGCCCAGCTTCTCCTCGGCCAACTCGGGCGGACAGCTCCTCGGAACGAGCACCTCCGTCTCGGACTCGCCGACGGCGACCAGCGTGAAGAGCTTGTCGTTCGGCCCATCGACATAGAGCTGGAGCTGTGAGTGCTGGTCCGTCGCGCCGGTCGCGTGGATCGGCGTCTGCCCGACCGGAGAGCGTGGCTCGCCCGCGGGCGTCCGCCGCTTCCCGAGGCTTTCGCCCCAGAGCTGGCAGAACCACTCCGCGAACGAGCGAAGACCGTCCGCGTACGGCATCATCACCGTCGCGGTCTTCCCTTTCGCCCGATCCATCAGGACGTGTGCCCCCGCGAGCGCGAGCGCGGGATTCTCCTTGTACAGACTGCCGCGGCAGCGCTCATCCATCCGGGCGGCCCCGGCGAGCAGCTCCTCCGGCGAGATCCCCGCAATGGCTGCCGGTAGGAGGCCCACCGCGCTCAGTACCGAGTAGCGCCCCCCGATGTTTGGAGGGACTGGCAGAGAACGCAGTCCGTGCGCCCGAGCGAGCTTGCGCAGGAACCCGTTCGAAGGATCCGTCGTGACGACGACGTGGTCCTTGACACTCGCTCCCGCCCGCGCACGCAGCATCTCCCAGACGATCAGGAACTGGGAAAGGGTCTCGATCGTCGTCCCCGACTTGCTGATGACGTTGTAGACGGTCTCTTCGGGGGGCGCGACTTCGAGCAGCGAGGTGAATGTGTCGGGATCGATGTTCTCCGCGACGAAGAGCCTCGGACCGCCCCGGCGATCGTCGCCGAGCAGGTTGCGATACGCCGGCAGGCAGCCGTCGAACACGGCGCGCGCCCCAAGGGCCGATCCCCCAATCCCGAGAACCACGAAGTTGCGAAAGGCGCGGCAGGAGCGCGCGATCTCGTGAATCTCCGCGAGATCGTCCCTGCGATACGGAAGGTCGAGGACCCCGAGATTGCCATCCCTACGGCGGCCCCGGATGTCGTCCGCCACCCGTTCGAGATCGGGTCCGATTGCGAGCCAGTCCGCCTGCGTCAGGCCATTCGCCGGCCCGATTTCCTCCGACAGCGCGCCGGTGAGATCGAGCCGGACATCGCCCAAGGGCTTCTGCACCGCGGGCTGATTCATCGTGGCGGAAGGATTCTGAATCATCTGTGTTCCTACCTCCGTTGGGGTCCGTTCTCATTGTCAGGGGCCTCGGGCGGCCGGTCCACTTGATCAAGCCCGAGGAAGTGCGCCTCGATGTCGGAGAAATCGCCCGGCGGGCGTTCCGACCGCGACCGTTCTCCTTCGTGGGAACGAAGCCGCCGAAAGAGATCCGCCGGCTCGACCCGTCGCACCCCGGCGGGCAGCCGGGCTCCAAGGGTCGCGCGGTCCGACGTGACGACGATGGGCTTCATACCCCGCCGGATGGTGTCCTGAACCACAAACAGGATCCGATCGTCGGCTTCCTCGTCGGGAGGCAGGCTGTACTGAGTCCGCACGCTCCCCTGCCGCCTCGCATCCGGATTGCGCTCGAGCCGGTTCCCATCATAGACGATCAGGACCTCCACTCCGGTTTCGGCCGCGAAACGCTCGAGCATCACCTCGAGTCTGCGTCGCGCCTCAGCCCGTTTGTCCCCCGTCTGCAGCGATTCGAGGATGGGGTGGGCAAAGATCGCGTTATGCCCGTCGACGATCCAGCGAAAGCGGCGCGGGTCCGCCGGCCACCGGCTTTTCATGCGCCACGCTCCTCTCCTCCTCCTTCCATCCTAGCGCCGCGGGCGGCGACTGCGATACCCGTGGAGTTAGTGACAGAGAACTCGGCCCATACAGGCGGGCAGGCAGGCAGGCGGATAGTCCTTGACGGGAATTGCCGGGTCGTACAGATTGAATATCAGAAGTTCAATTTGCACGACCTTTCCAGGAGGAGCCCATGATCCGTCGCACCCTTCTGACCACCCTGCGGCGGGCCGCCCGTCAGTATCCGGTGGTCACTCTCACGGGACCCCGCCAATCGGGCAAGACCACGCTCGCCCGAACCGCATTTCCCCGGCATGGCTACGTTTCGCTGGAAGATCCCGATGACGGCCGTTTCGCGCGAGAGGATCCACGGGGCTTTCTACATCAGTTCACCAAGCCCGTGGTCCTGGACGAGGTCCAGCGCGTGCCGAGTCTCTTCTCCTACATCCAGACTATGGTGGACGAGAATGACAGACCAGGACATTTCATCCTGACCGGCTCACAGAACTTCCTGCTCCTGCAGAAGGTCAGCCAGTCGCTGGCAGGCCGCTGCGCCATTCTCCACCTTCTCCCGTTCTCGCTCTCCGAGCTGGAGGGGCGAAAGCCGTTTCCCCTCTCCGATCTGGGGCGAACCGTGCCCCGGGCTCGAAGGAAGCCAAGTCCCGACCTCATGGAGGTCCTGTTCCGGGGGTTCTATCCCAGGATCCATGACAAGGGGTTGGAGCCCCGCCAGTGGCTGCGCGGCTACTACCAGACCTATGTGCAGCGGGATGTCCGCGACATTCTCAACATCAGCGACCTTGAAACCTTCGGACGATTCATCCGCCTTTGCGCAGGACGCAACGGGCAGCTTCTCAACCTGTCCTCCCTCGCGGCGGACTGCGGGATCACGCATACGACAGCCCGCCGGTGGATCTCGATCCTGGAGGCGAGCTTCCTCGTTTACCTCTTGCGGCCGCACCACCGCAACTTCAACAAGCGAATGACCAAGAGCCCCAAGCTCTATTTCCTCGACTCGGGCCTGCTCTGCTATCTACTTGGAATCCGCTCACCGAATGAGATCCACGGTCACGCCTGCCGTGGGCCCATCTTCGAGAGCCTGGTTGTGTCCGAGTTGATCAAGAACCGGCTGCACCAGGGTGAGGAGGGTGACCTGTACTTCTGGCGCGACTCAACGGGGCACGAAGTCGATCTTCTGCTCGATCTAGGCCGGAGAGTCATCCCGGTCGAGGTCAAGTCCGGCATGACGGTAGCCTCGGATTCCTTCCAAGGCCTGGACTACTGGAGAAAGCTGAGCGGGCAATCCCAGATGCCTGGGGCGCTGATCTACGCTGGAGATCGGGCGTATCGAAGGCAGGGAATCGTCGTGCATCCGTGGACGGGGCTGTAGAACGAGGTCATGGGAAACGCGCGCTCAGAACCACTCCCCCGCCCACAGCCTCTTGCAGAAGGTTCCGGCGGGGAGGATCCAGATGCCGTCCTCGGTCCGCCGTTCTTTCGCTTCCTGGCAAACCACGATTCGCGTCTTCACATCCGGGTGGTCCGTATGCAAGTGCCGGAGACCCCTCAGGTGATCGGCCGTGATCTTGCGGGTGGCCTTTGCCTCGACGGCCACTTCCATGTGATCGACGATGAAATCGACCTCGATCCCGCTCGCGAGGCGCCAGAAGCTGAGATCCCCCAACGCTCCCGAATACAGGTTATAGGCTGTCAATTCATGGAACACCCAGTTCTCAAAAGCCTTCCCGTAGAGCTCCGATCCGGACTCCAAGACACCTCTCTTGGCTAGGAAGTTCACGACGCCCACATCAGAGAAATAGAACTTGGGCGAACCGATCACGCGACGCTTCGGCCGCCAGCGATACGCCGGGAGCCAACGTCCCAGGAGCGTATCCTCAAGGATCTGGAAGTAGCCCTTGATCGTGTGGCTGGAGACGCCGCAATCCCGCGCGATGGTGGAAAAGTTGACGAGCTCAGTGTCCGAAAGAGCTGCAGCGCCCAGAAAGCTCGAATACACGGGGAGGTTTCGCACCAGACCTTCGGCCGAGATTTCTTCCTTGAGGTAATCGGAGACATAGGAGTTGAGGAGCTGCCGAGGTTTGCCGCTAAGATAGTGCCTCGGCAAGTACCCGTGATTGAGCAGTCGGTTCAGGTCGAAGTCCTTCCCCAGCTCCTCGGAAACAAGGCCGTGCAGTTCATAGCGAACGGCCCTGCCTCCAAGAAGATTCGCGTGACCCCTCTTCACCTTCCGGGCACTGGAGCCGCATAGGGCGAAGTTCTGGCCGCGGTTCTCCATCATCCAGTGGACCTCGTCCAGGAGTTGCGGGATCTTCTGGATCTCATCGATGACGACAAAGCCCTTGGCGCCAGGTAGTGGAATCTCCTGGCGGAGCCATTCCGGGTTCTCCGTGTATCGCCGGAACTCCTCGGCCTTCAGGAGGTCAATCCAGACTGCATCGGGGTATGTGGCTTTGAGCAGTGTGGATTTCCCCGTCTGCCGGGGTCCCCAGAGAAAAAATGATTCCGTGGGTTCAGGTGGCAGGCGGAGCTTTCGGGTGAACATGTGGTTCAATCTATCATGATAATCAGAGGGATGCCCTCAGATTTCTGCGGGCCAAAACCTTGTGTGTTCCTATCAGCCAGCGCCCTCGCACCGTGGCCGACTTCCCATCTGCAAGTGCCCGGGCCTTTCGCGACATGTCCAGCATGTGCCGCAGATACACCCCATCGTCATGCCCCGGCCCGAAATCATCCCGCAGGACCGACCCGAACAGCGCAAGCTTGCGGATACGGCGCTTCCTGCAGATCTCTGCGGTCTTCTCTCGGTCAACGGCAACTCTCGGTGTCATGGCGAACTACGATGACGTCACTTCGGCGGAGCACCGGGTCGCTAGGCCTCGAGTGGGTTCATTCCGGCGCCGGTTGCTCTTCCGGTCGAGAATGGAACCCGATGCGAGGGCGCGGCGGATCCGGAGGAGTCATCAGATGACGGATCACATCGAAGACCACTCTGAACTGCTGATCGAACTGCCGCTCGAGTTCGTCCAGCCTTTGAGAGAGATCCTCGTGGGAGCGCATCATGGTTCGCATCCGGACGAATGCGCGCATGATCTCGATGTTGACCCGAATCGCCCGGGAGCCATGGAGGACGCTCGAAAGCATCGCAACGCCTTGCTCGGTGAATGCATAGGGGAGCTTCCTACGCCCACCCCAGCCTGCCCGTTTGGAACTTGATATCACAGATTGTGATTTCAAGTTTGAATACTCCAGGGGCGTCAGGCGGAACATGAAATCCTCCGGAAATCGATCGAACTGTCGCCTCACCGCCTGGGTCAGCGCTCGGGTTTCGACACCATAGAGTCGAGCCAGGTCCTCGTCGAGCATCACCTTCTGGTTCCGGATAACGGAGATCGACTGGGCGATATGCTCACTTGGGATCTGGTTGCCGAGCGGAGCCGCCATGGTTCCCTTCTGCTGTCCCGCATTGTCGCGCCGACGCATTGGTGCAAACCACTATCTTTCGCGCCGTGGGCTCAGAGCTGATGAGGCATGAACCGTGCCCAGGACCTTCAGGCAAGAAGACCGCTAGCTCAATCTGCTATTCAGCGTTCGGGGCTAAGTCCTAATATGAGGTCCCTGCGGGCAAGAGCTGAGAGCGGACATCATGCCCTTCCCACGCAGATCATTTCACTCCATCGCGGCCGACCGCGGACACGATCCGCCGCATCATCCCGGCGAAGATGGCTTTGTGGGCGGGGTACAGAGCGTACCAGTAGATCAGGCCGCCCAGTCCGATCGGGTCGAAGATCGCCGTCTGGCGCAATACGCAGTGAGCCTCAGAGACTCCACGCTTGCTCTTCTGCGCAGCGCTCTCCACCGGCACAACCTCGAACTCCAGCCAGGCCCGCCCTGGGAGCTTCATCTCCGCGGCCAACCGCAACCGCCGGTCCGGCTCGTACGCCTCCACTCGCCAGAAATCCAACGTATCTCCGATCAGCGGGACTTCGGGATCTCTGCGACCCCTGCGCAGGCCGACCCCACCCACGAGCAGATCGAGAGCGCCGCGCAGACGCCAGAGCCAGTCGCCGTAGTACCAGCCCGTCCGGCCGCCGATCCGCCGGACGGGAGCAAAGACCTCGGCGGCCGGCCGCGCGACCTCAACCGTGCGCGAGTCGATGATGCGGGAGCCGAAGCGGACCCCACCCCACGAGCGCCGGCCTCCGCTCGCGGAAAGAGCATCGGACCAGCGCGTGCGCGCGAACTCCTGATCCTCGTTCAGCAGCGCTCGGGCGATGGCCGCGCGCAGTCCCATGGGAGAGATGTGGAAAGCGCGCGCGGCGCGATCATCGCGGACCACCGTGGGGTTCTTAAGTCCCTGCACGAGCTGGCGGCCGACCCTGGCATAGACCGGCGTGACCAGGCCAAGCCAGAGCCCGGAGAGACGCGGGGTCAGAACCGGAACCGAGATCATGAACCTCTTCAACCCTCTCTGCCGGGCGTACTCCTTCATGATCTCCCCGTAGGAGACCTGATCGGCACCGCCGATCTCGAAGAGCTCCGACCCGGTGAGCGGGAGGTCCACGGCCGCGAGCAGGTAGGCGATCACATCCTCCACCGCGATCGGCTGCGTACTCGTGTAGACCCACCGCGGCGTGATCATCACCGGAAGGCGCTCCACCAGGGCGCGCACCATCTCGAAGGAGAGACTCCCCGACCCGATCACGATCGAAGTGCGCAGCTCCAGAACCGGGACGCCGCACTGGCGGAGGATCCGCCCGGTTTCCTGGCGGCTGCGTAAGTGGTCGGAGAGATCCTGCGTCTCGTCGCCCAGCCCGCCCAGGTAGATGATCCGCTCGACCCCGGCCTTGCGGGCGGCGGCGCCGAAGTTGATCGCGGCCCGGCGATCCTCCTCGATGAAGGAGCCGGCGGATCCCAGGGCATGAACGAGGTAGTACGCGGCGCGGATCCCCTGCATGGCCGCATCGAGACCCTCCCCGGTGAGCACGTCGCCGGGCACGACCTCGGTTCTCGAGCCGGCCCTGGCCCGCAGATGCTCCGGCCGACGCGTCAGGCAGCGGAGCGGATGCCCGGACGATTCCAGCAGCGGAAGGAGACGCCCGCCGATGTAGCCGGTCGCGCCGGTGAGGAGGATCATTGCGTCCCCCGGGGCCCGCCGCTCTCCCCTCGGCGAATCGTGAACATCAAGTTTCCCATGTCCGAGTCAAAGTACACCCTTCGCCCCGGCCGCGTATGCGCGATGACATGGATCAAGAGTTAGCGCTTCGGCGATAGTCGCGACGGTCGATGCAAGAGGAATACGTCGCCCGATCGATTGGGATCCAATCGGTGTGGTCGATCCCCCTCCGATTGCGAACCGTTGGGCTCATAGGAAAAGCTGAAGCAATCTTGATCCAGCGATCCTGCTCCCTGGAGATGGTCCGGATCTCCTTGGCCACCTCTGACAGGTCCTGGTCTTGACTGAAGATCAAGGCGACGTCGTAATCCTTGTGATGTCCGAGTCGAATCGCATCGATGGCGATCCGGACATCGATACCCTTCTCCTCGCCGGCAAGGTAGGTGTGTATCGTTCCGTCCGGAAGCGCGACCTTGCGATTCCTGTAGCGGAGAGATCGAGAGAAGAGGACGACTCCTTGGCGACCCATAACGGCCATCTTTCCTGTCCAGAAGCCATGCCAATGTGGATCATCATTCGGATCCGGAATTCCCGTGTAGAAACGCACAGCTCTCAAGTCCCATCCCCTGGACGCGCAAACAGCTTGTGCCAGCAGCAGGACATCGTAATTGGGGTGTTGGTAACCGAACGCTTCTTTGACGGAGTGGAAGAGGTTCTGGCCATCCACGAAGGCGACGGTCCGTTTGACGCTGGGCTCGGAGCGCACACCCAAGCCTAGAAATGAATAACCCCGCCCGAGGCCTTTCGGCATGTCGAGCGGGGAGCAAGTACGTCCGTATTATCTTCGGCACCGCACGCGATGTCAATGAGTATTATTGACCGCCTTGCAGGATTCACGAGGCGCGAACGCCCTCCTTTCGCCCAGGTCATGGAGGCCGCTTCCATGCCACCGTGGAGGGTATTCAGGGCGAACCCATGAAGCCGATTTCCACACAGAACCTCTTGGGACGCTATGTGGCAGACCGACCTTCCCCGACCGTCGTCATCCATAAAGGAGTAGCCATGTCGAAAGCAGGTGGCTGGATCGTCGGTTGTTAGACGGCCGCACAGAGGATCATTGCGTTCCCCTGGGCCCGCCGCTCTTCTCCCGGACAACTTGCCTGAGTGATTCCTCCATGGCGGGGCTCCAGGTTCCGGTCGTCCGCCAGTGGATGCTCCCGTCCCTCTTGACCAGGAGGACGGTGATCTCATCCTCGCGTTCGATGGCGAGGCTGCGCCGGAACTCGCTCTTGTCCAGATAGAGCGTGATCGTCGAGGCCCGGGCCCGGGCGTCGTGGATCCCCGATGCCATCCCGCGGTTGATCATCCAGCGCATGATCGGATTGCCGCGGCGGATGGTGGGAAGCTCGTAGGCCCGAAGGTTCGAATCTGCAAGACACAGATGCCGGGCGAGCGGCATCCAGGTGTCGACATCCTCCTGCTGCCGGCGCTCGAAGGCGATCAAGAGGAGGTTCAGCTCGCCCTCGAAGTCCTTCGGAAGCGTGAAGTCCTTGCCTTCGAGATTGGATGCCCGGACTGTGGGGAACTGGGGCATGGCAGACATGACAGATCCTCCTGAACGCGCGGCGGGTTGTGCGTAGGCCGGTTCGCCGGAAAGAAGGAACAACAGGCAGGCGAGCAGGAAGCCGAGGCGGCGGTCGACGGTGAGCATCATGGTTCTCCTTCGCATGTCCCTGTCAAAGTACGCCTTTCTCCCCATCCGCGTTTGCGCGATCGCTTGAGCCCCCTCCCCTCCGTACTGGCCTAATGGCCCACAGATCCCTTTCCGTCTCGGAGCGGATATGCATAGAATGCATACATGAAGAAGGAATACGACTTCAGCAAAGGCAAGCGCGGGGCTGTGCTTCCCCAGCCAGGCAAGACCCGGATCACGATCTACATCGATGATGACGTGCTCCAGGAGTTTCGCCGGCGGGCGGACTCGCTCGGGCGTGGGTATCAGACCATCATTAACCAGGCACTACGTGAGTACATCGGTCATGTCCCGAAACCGGTCGACGTACAGACCCTGCGTCGCGTTCTCCGCGAGGAGCTGCGCCGGGCGGGGTAAGGTTCTGCCTATCCACGAGGGCGACGGTCCGTTTGAAGCCGGGCTCGGAGCGCACGCCCAAGCCTAGAAATGAATAACCCCGCCCGAGGCCTTTCGGCCAGTCGGGCGGGGAGCCTGGATCCGCGGGAGTTACGAGTCACTCCGTGCAACCAATCGACCAGGTGCCGTCGAAGACCCCGTCTAGGCCATTAGTCCTGGTCCGCCAGCGCCCATCCACGCTGCCCGAGGGGCTCCTCGCGGCGTCGAGCACCGTACCGTGGAACCAGCCGACGTTGCCCATGGCGTCGCCGGTACCGGTGTCGACACCGATCTCACCCCACGTCCCGACGACGATCCCCTTGAAGGCGCCGTTCAGATCGATGTACTTTGCGAAGAAGACGTTCCTGCCGGTCTGGTTGGTGCCGAGGAAGCCTCTCACGTAGCCCACGAGATCGCCGTTCTTGTCGATCCAGCGTCCGCGGATGACGCCCTTCTCGCCCGAGGTCATCGGGGGCAACCAGCTACCGGAGATGAAACCGCGATCACAGGACCCGGGCACGACCGCGAAGGACTTGATCGCAAACTTGTTCCCCTCTTGGTCGACGACGTAGGTGGTGTCCATGCTGGCGAGGTCGTTTACGTGGAACCGCCACGTGTGGGTCCCGGCTACGACGGTCAGTGAATCCGTCGAACCGTCGTCACCGTTCCCGATGGGTTGAACGACCGTGAAACGCACGCCGTCGAATCTGTCGCTCGTGTGGCTGATCCAGTCGATCCGGCGGATGTCCGCGCGCGGCTGGACCCACTGATCGTTGCTCTCGAAGGCGATGGTCGAGCGACCCACGATTGCGCCGTCGTTCACCTCCGCATAACCGGTCCAGTCGGTGACGAGGCCGGTCGTTCCATCGCCGGCGCTACTAACGGTGGGATCCTTCCGCAGGATTCCCCAGAGGAGACTGACCGCGTAAAGGTTCGCCGACTGCGGGTTGCTGATCCAAGCCGAGATGCTGGGATCCGTCAGCATCGGGTCTTGCATGGCAACCTCGGCGCTCGCGCTGTTCGCCAAACTCTGATCACCGAATGCAGCCTGCTCATTCTGGCTGTTGAAGCCGCCGGTCGGATCATTGAGATTCTCGTTCTGTGTGTTGGTGGGCGATGTTGAGTTCTTGCTGCAGCCCGTCGCGATGACGCCAACGAGCACGAGGGCCGTGGCCAAGACACCAATCCAGTGTCCTCGGAACATATGAACACCCCTTTCGAGGAGAAAACACCTGTGAACATTGCCTGCTTAACTTGCGGCCAGGGATTCATCCCCACGCCTACGTGAAGAGAGGGCCAGAGCCGTGCCAACACCCCCTCTCCATCGACGCGGGCCCGCATCGCAAGCATTCGTGATGGGTTGTGGGAGTTATGCCCCACGACAACGCGCGCCGACGTCGAGGCTCCAGGGCATTTGTGTCCCGCCAGGTACATATCACGTACCTGCTTGGTCAGAAGCCCCAGCGCAGCACCATGCGCCCAAAGGTTTTCGATCATGTTCAGTGTGCGGCAACCATCGTTCGAGAGTATTCCGTGTTTCCATCGGATCGAGGACGTCCTGCGATTCCCGCATCGGAATGATGTGGAGCCCATCGTATTGATGGAACATTCAACATGTGATGAGGATCACAAAGAGAGACTGGGAGGCCGCAGTTTTTCGGAGAGATCGGCAGGCCAAGGTTTTCAGAACCAGGGAATGTGGTTTAGATTCATCCAATAGGGTGGCCGCCGTGGGGGCGGCAACCGAATATCAGGAGGAAGACTTCCATGCCTCGATACATGGTCGAACGCACGTTTCCCGAGGGACTCAAGATCCCCATCAATGCTGAAGGCGCCGCCGGAGTGAGCAAGGTTATCGGGTGCAACTCCGAGGAGGGCGTCACCTGGGTTCATTCCTACGTGAGCGACGACAAGAAGAAGACCTATTGCATCTACGACGGACCGAATGCGGAAGCCATCCGGCGAGTGGCCGAGAAGAACAAGCTCCCGGTGGACCGAATCACTCCCGTTTCGGTGCTGGATCCCTACTTCTACCAGTAAGCCGCTGAAGAACTGCTTCGCCCGGGGAGCCGGAAGGCGCGCTGCCCGGGCGTGGTTTTTCCTGTCAGCGCGCGGTACTTGTCGACTTCAAGGATCGCCTCGACTATACTTCCCGTAGTTTCTCTGACATCCCGACTCGGTGACAATGGAGGAGACGATGCGAGCGATGGCCGCAGCTTTCGCAAGCCCCGCGAACCGTTTCTTTGCCGTGGCAGCGATGCTTGTCATTGCGGCGGCAACCCTGGCGATCGGCTGCTCCGACAAGGCGAGCAAGCCGTATGTGCCGCCCGCGCAGTCGGAGTATCTCCCGGCGACAAGTCCGCACAACGTGGTCCTGAATCTCCAGAAGTCATGGCAGAAGCTCAATTACAACGCGTACACGTCCGTCACGGCCGATGAGTACACGTACGTCTTCGCGCAGCAGGACGTCGGTGGTCCCGACAACAACCCGGCAACATGGGGGCGGGCGGACGATCTGCTGAGCGCGTTCCATCTTTTCAGCAAGACCACTGCGAATGTCGAAGGCTATGTCGCGGACACTGTGTCGCTCAGCTTCGATATCGGCCCCGAGATCCCGAACGACATGGAAGGCTGGACGAAGATCGTCCTCTCGAACATCTACCTCACGGTGTACACGCACCACCACACAACATCAGACCCGCTCTACTACATCGTCCAGGGGGATGAGGCGAGACTCTGGTTCGCCCAGACCGGCGGGACATGGAAGGTCGTCCGATGGGAAGACCATCCGATCCAGGGCGCTCCTACCACGAAATCCTCCACGTGGGGCCAGATCAAGGGGATGTTCAAGTAGGGCATTCCGCCGACCTCGTTGGTTGAAGGAACGCTTTTCAATGTCGGCGCGTCTCAGTATAATTGTGTCGGCCATGACCGAAAAGGCGTCCCGAAGTGATCGAGGAGGCGCTCCGTGAGAAGTCATCTTCTGCAAGCGGTGTTTCTGGGAATTCTCTGCCAAGTGCTGTGGAACGGCATCGCGCAAGGTCTGCCCATCGGACCCATCGTCGGATGGGAAGGCAAGGTCATCGTCGAGGATTCGAAGCTAGAGTCTCTCGTGCAAATCGCGGGGGGCTTGGATTGCAGCCTGGGTGTCACGTACGACGGAACGGCTGTGGCCTGGGGGAGGGACGGCTCCTACGGCCAGTGCGATATCCCCTCGCCTAACTCCGGTTTCGTGGCGGTAGCCGCGGGGGGCGAAGGGCACGCCGTGGGGCTCAAGTACGACGGAACGATCGTGGCATGGGGGTACAACTCGGATGGCCAGGCCAATCCCCCCTCTCCCAACGGCGGCTTCGTGGCCGTTGCGGCAGGCGGCAAGCACACCCTGGCCCTCAAGCACGACGGGACGATCGTGGCATGGGGGGAGGACTGGTACTACGGCCAATGTGATGTCCCTGCGCCCAACGCCGACTTCGTTGCGGTTGCAGCGGGCGGCAGGCACAGCTTGGGCCTCAAGTCCAACGGATCGATCGTGGCTTGGGGATGGAACCAGTTCGGCCAGGCCAATCCCCCCTCTCCTAACACCGGATTTGTGGCGATGGCGGCGGGCTTTCAGCACAACCTGGGCCTCAGGTCCGACGGATCGATCGTGGCCTGGGGGCACAACAGCAGCGGCCAGTGCAATGTCCCTTCGCCCAACACCGACTTCGTGGCGGTGGCGGCCGGGTATGACTGCAGTCTGGGCCTAAGATCCAACGGGAGCATCGTGGCCTGGGGGGACAACTATTGCGGCCAGTGCAACGTCCCTTCGCCGAATTCCGGCTTCGTGGCGATCGCGGCGGGCCGGGGAGAGAACGGGCACAGCCTGGGCTTGAAATCGGATGGGACCCTCTTGGCCTGGGGAAGCAACGCCTATTCGCAGTGCGGCGTCCCCCCACCCAACAGGGACTTCGAGTCAATCGCGTCGGGCGTTATGCACGGTCTGGGCCTGAGGTCCGACGGAAGGATCGCCGCCTGGGGCAACAATGACTACGGGCAGTGCAACGTCCCCTCGCCGAACGCCGACTTCGTTGCGATCGCAGGGGGCCAGTGGCACAGCTTGGGCGTCAAGTCCGACCGAACGATCGTGGCCTGGGGAAGCAACTACGACTGGAACTGGCAATACTCTGGCCAGTGCGACGTCCCTGAGCCGAACAGCGGCTTCGTGGCTGCTGCGGGGGGCGGTGCGCACAGCCTCGGCCTCAAATCCGACGGAACGATCGTGGCCTGGGGGACCAACTACGACTGGAACTGGAACTACTCTGGCCAGTGCGACGTTCCCGAGCCGAACGAAGGCTTCGTGGCTGTTGCGGCGGGCGATGTGCACAGCGTCGGCCTCAAATCCGACGGAACGGTCGTGGCCTGGGGCAACAACGACTACGCCAAACCAACGTCCCCTCGCCGAACGGAGGCTTCGTGGCAGTTGCTGCCGGCCCTCAGCACAACCTGGGCCTGCGGTCCGACGGGACGATCGTGGCGTGGGGGTCCAACAACTACGGCCAATGCAACGTCCCCCCAATGCCGATTCCGTGGCGGTCGCGGGTAGTTACGGGAACAGCATGGGTCTCAAGTCCGACGGGACGATCGTCGTCTGGGGGGACAACGGCTCCCGCCAGTACAACGTCCCCTCGCCGAACACCGGCTTCGGGGCGATCGCGGGAGGCTGGGATTACTGCCTGGCCATCCGGAGCCCGATCTGGGCTTCCGCGATCGATGACCCGGTCGTGCACGCAGCATCCGTACCCGGCAGACTCCGTGTTCTCTCCGTGGCGCCCAATCCGATCGCGACCTCGGCTGAGATTCTCTTTGAAACGCGCGAGTCCGGCCCAGTCAGCATGACGGTCCATGACGTCGGGGGTCGACAGGTCACAACCGTGGATCTCGGATCGTTGGGACCCGGCCAACATCGGACATCTTGGGCCGCGTGCGGCGCGGTGGGGCTCAGAATGCCCGCCGGCGTGTACTTTCTGCGGTTGCGAGACGTCTCCGGCGGGTCGCCGGCGATGCGCGTAGTTCTCACTCGAGGGATGCTCAAGTAGAGCATCCCCGCCGAGAACCTACCGCCGGCTTTGCGCCAACTTGTACTGCGCGGACGCGTCCGGCGCGGGCCGCGCGCCCAGCGCCGATGGCGTCGACGATGCCCACGGCGCCGCGTCTGGGCCGCCGCGCAATCCCGGTCCCGCATCCCTGATCTCGACCACGATCGTCTTGTCGGTGTCCGGTACGGAGTCGGCCTGGCCGTAGAAAGCGGTCTTCAGCTTGCCGTAAGCGCCCGTGCTGTCCTGCAGGACGCATGCGGCATCGCCGGGACGAACACCGACCAGGATGCAGCCCTTCGCGGGATCAGGCTCGTTTCCGAGGCAGAGCTGAACACCCCGGCATGCGGGCACGTCGCTCAGGTCGAGCGTCCAGTGATCGGCCGTGTCGTAGTGCAGGCTGGCGCAGTAGGCGCCGGCCGGGAGCGAGCCGATGTTCCATCCGCCCGGCGGCCAGGGGCGCTCGACGGCGTAGCAGACGGTATCGGCGTTCGCGAGGAGATAGCCCGAGGTGCAGGAGGTGTTCGCCTCCCGGGCCATCGTCAGGATGAAGTTCTCCGCCGGGTCGCCGAACTCCAGGGATGTCACCAGGACACCGGCGCCTGCGCCACCGTGGTCGGCTTCAGATGGATCGAAGCTGCCGGAGTACTGCTGATCGCGGGCGCATGTCCGGACCGTGAGCACGTACGGGATGTTCCTTGTGTACTCGCAGGCCGACCACAGATCCACGCGCACCTGATAGGTGCCGAGGACGGGAAGCACATCGGCCCATGTGATGTTCTCATTGTTCACGTTGTCGATGGTGCATCCTGCGTTGGAATCCAGGTCGAGCGTCCCTCCGGAGGAGCTCTCCTTGTTGCCGTAGAAGATGTCCTCCCCCGAAGGGGTCATGACGTGCAGGTCCATGTCCACAGGGGCGGACCAGTTCAGGCTGACCTGCAGCAGGCGGGACCCCTGGGCCTGCATGTTGACGCGGAGCTGCACGAGCGTCATGCGCGTGTTGCCGGAGTCGGCCTCGCCGACGAAGATGATGGGGACCTGAAAGTAGGTGTTGCTGTTGTTCAGCATGACGACTGCATTGATGGATCCGGTCGCGTCGGAATCCGGAACGTCGGCTCTGAAGTACCCTCCCGGTGCGATCGACAGTCCGACCCTGAGGTGCCGCAGGGGAACATCGGAATGGATGTTGGCGGTCACGGCGGTCCCCCGGATGACCTGAGACGCCATCTCGACTTGAGGAGCGGCGATCACGCCGTTGGAGATCGAACCGGTGACGTAGTCCGCCTTGACCCCGGCCACGAACACGGAGTCGATCAGCACGTTTGCGCCCGGCGGTATCCACGGGACGGATGGCCGGACAGGATCTTCCGTGGACTTCTCGGTGCAGCCGAATATCGCGAGGGTCGCAACAGCGACCAGAAGCGCGATCTGCGGGATTCTCAGGCGCGACATACCGATCTCCTCTCACTGTCGGACGGGTCCGCTCCCGCCCATATTCGTTTTCGGCCGATCGGAACATCGACTTGATCCGCCACCATTGGGGCCGAATCGGTCTCTTCAGCGAGGATGTAGAGTTTGCGACCCTGGAGTGGGAGGACAAATGGCCTTATCGAATCAGGACCATGCGCGTGGTCGCGGAGTGCCCTGCCGTGGAGAGACGGGCGAGGTATAGGCCGCTCGCCATGCGCCGGCCCGCACCGTCCCTACCGTCCCACTCGGCGCGGTTCTGCCCGGCAGGGCGATCCGCGTCGATCAGGTTGCGGATCCTGCGTCCCTGGAGATCGCAGACCTCCAACCGCACGCGACCCGCCAACGGAAGATCGAACCGCAGGACGAGTCCTCCGGCGGCCGGCTTCGGCGCGGGTGGAAGGAAGGCGAAGCGGCGCGCGCCGGGCGCGTGCGCACTGACCGGCCCCGTGATTTGCACCGGGCCGCCCGGCCCGAGCGCCTCGATCTTGTACGTGTAGATCTCTCCCGGCACGACCTTAACATCGACGTACTCGTACGGTCCCCCGCCCGGAACCGGCCGACCCGGATTGAGAACGACGAAGCCATCTCCGGTCGGGCTGTCCCCCGCCGCGCGCAGGACGAGGAAGCCGTCCGCGCGTCCCCCGTTCTGCATTTCCCAGGTGAGCCGGATTCCTCCGTCCGCCTCGGACGCTGTCAGGTTCGTGAGCCCGATCGGCACTACGGCGGGGATCGCGTACCAGTGAACGTGGGTTTCGCAGCCGCCAGGGCAGAGATCCGAGACGAACGGGGTGCAAGGATCGCAGTCGTCGTCGACCCACCACTCCGGCTGCGCGCAGGTTGCGCTCGGGGGCACTTCGATTATGCGGGGGTTGAGCGAATCGCAGGGGTCACGCCAGAAGGCGGTTTCCGGCAGCCCCATCGCCAGGCAGTGCTCCTTGCCGTCGATCCCGGTCGAGTCGATGCCGTCTGCGTTGAACCAGCGGCCGCGGTAGGCGAGCGCCGCGCGCGCGGCGTTCGAGAAGAGGCTGTGCTCAGAAGAGGGGTGACTGATGTCGCCCGCCACGAACGCGACCTCGAAGTCCAGCGCCTTTCCCGGCGCCAGCTCATGGAAGGGGCCAACCGACATCAGGAACCGATAGTCGTCGGGCTGACCCGTCGGACGTGAGATCCAAGATCCCTTCCCGAGGAGATCGTATCGCTCGAAATCGTCCGTCGGATCTCCCGCAGGATAGACGCCCGACGCGCTCATGAAGTGCATCGTATGGACGCGCACCCGCGTGGGGGCTTCGATACCGAACGGATCGGTCGTGTGATTCAGTAAGAGCACGCCGAAGCTCGCAGGCGTATCCGCGCCGGCGCTGTCCGGCACGTCGTACATGTACGGCATCGTGACGTGGACCCGGGCCTCGCGGCAATCCGGCAGGGTCGTATCCACGATGGTCGTGTCGCGGTCATAGAAGAAACCACGGTCGTCATCCCCCGCGTTCTCCTGCCCGTGCGGGTCGATATTCGGATCGACATAGAGCCCAAGGTAGACATGCCTCAGCAGCTCAAACCCATCATTCACGACGTGGAACCGCACGCCGATGAACTCGTTCACCGCCCCGTCGCCGTAGGCATAGCTCTCCTGCGAGACTCGAAGGAGGAGGGGCCGGTGCTCCGGAGGAACCACGAAGTCATCCCGGTATTCGCAGGCGAACATCTGGTCCGAGATCGCGGCGAAGTCCTCGTCGATTACGCCGTCGCCGTCGTCGTCCACCCCGTTCAGTGGATCCTCGTCGACCCAGCCGTCGGCGTCGTCGTCGGCATGCATCGAGAAGCCGACCCGGTTGCCTCCCGGGGCTCCTTCGTACGATTCGTAGATCATGCCAGGGGGCTGGAATTGGGACGGAACTCGAGATCCGGCCAACCGGTCGTGACGTACGGCAGATTGTCCGACGCGAGGGCTCCCACCCAGAGGGCGGCCTCGGCGAGAACGTCCGCGCCGCGCCACATGCCGGAGCTGTCCGGTGCCCAGGGATTCCCGAACATCCCGAAGTTCGTCACCGACAGGCGGAGAGCGCCGACGTCGTGAATGCGGAGGCGCAGGTCGGGCGGGGGTGAATCGGGGACGTCGCGCGCCGTTCGCGCGGCACGGGCGCGGCAAGAACCGCGAGGAGCAGGAACGGAGCGAACACGATCACGGGGACCCGAGTCATGCGACCTCCTTGGACAAGACAACCGAAGGGAAGATACAAGCGGGTCCCTTGAGCGGCAAGAGGGGGGTGAAAAGCTCTTGACCCGTCAGGACGGGGTCATTAGCTTGTGTCTGGCTTCATTACAGAGACAGAAACGTCCCGTGTGTCGTCTTTGTTGCTGTGCTGCCGTCGGTGGAAGGCTTGAATCGTTCAGGCCTTCCACGTATGAGATGGGTCTCTTAGTAAGTGAAGCAGGAGGTGCACGAGTCATGTTCAGGCGTAGCGTCTTGAGGAGCGTGTCGGCTGTGCTCATCCCATTTCTCCTGGCGTTAACCTTTCTGCCGACCTTTGCGGCAGCGCAGGGGGAGAGCAGCGCAGAGGCGTGCATGCAGGGGAAGGCCGACGCGCAGAGAAACGTCTCTGGGATGTGGTTCTTTGCGGGTTGCCTGGGGTTGGTCGGGGTCCTCATCGCCTACCTGGTGGCACCGCAACCGCCGGCCGCGTCTCTCCTCGGCAAGTCACCGGAAGCTGCACTAATCTACACAGATTGTTACCAGACCGCGGCGAAGTCCAAGCAGGGATCGAAGGCGGTGGTAGGATGCTTCGTTGCGGGAGCCGTCGAGGCCTTGGTCTACGTCATCTTGGTTGCTGTTGTCGTATCATCGGACAACTCATCAAGCTGGTAGATCGATCCATGGCAAGAACCTCTCTCCCATCGCGGACGGCATGGATCCTGCCGCTCGGTATCCTCTTCTGTTTGGGGTTGGCCCTCACTCCGTCCACATGGGCACAGGAGTCCACCCAGCAGAGCCAAGGGATCCTCCTCCCCGAAGCGATACGCACACTCTCAGTCAAGTTCGCCCGAACATACGCACCCGCTGGAGGGGTTTCCGAACAATCCTCTGGCTGGATCTATTGCGAGGCTCCGTCCCGCGTTCTGGTGAAAGTGGAAAAGCCGATAGAACAGATCATGGAGGTCGAGGGAGAGCATGTGCGGATCTATTATCCCCTCACGGGGGAGGCCTTCGACATCCTCACGTCCTTCTCCGAGAGTCTTCCCTTCCTCCACCTATTTCTTCTGGGCGGCCTAGACGAGGACGCGGGACTCGAACGATCTGGATTCGCGCTCAAACGGTACGAGACACGCGGGGACACGACCTTTGCATACTGGGATCCCCCGATCTCAGCACGGAAAGCGTTTGGTTCGGCGGTCCTGACGAGACTGGGGCAGGCGTTGTTGTGCGTCGAGATGCTTGACCCCAAAGGCCGAACTTTGTTGCGCAACGAATGCTCCGGCACGTTGGAGCACTCGGGCTACCAGTTTCCTTCTCAAGTGTCCGTCCGTGTCTTCAAGGGACGAGGGCGAGGAGTGGACTCGGCATCATACTCCGAACTGACGATCAATGACCCCCTTCCCGAATGGGTTCGGTCCTTCCAGCTTCCAGTGGGCGCGGTGGTCAAGGATCTTCGGTGACTACAGAGGATCCACCTATCCTCTGCAAACGCACCGATGGTGCCGGGAGTGGCCTGAGGCTTCCCTACTTCCTGCGACCAGTATCCTGCCTTTTCCTGCACTTCATTCTGCTAGGAGTCATCAGCATAGCCGCGGCGGCCCCACTGCCCGATGACATCAGACTCTACGATCGTTGTCTGACAGCCATTGAGGGCCTCCGTCCTTCGGGACAACACCTCGGGGACGGTACCTCGATGGGCAGTCCCGTTGAATCGAGACTCGCCGCCGATGGCTCGGCGGTTGCTCCCTCCCTTGGCAGAGCCATGCACCTCCTTATCACTTCCTATCAGGTTTTCCTCTCGAGTCAGGACACACCGGCCTGCAACTACCTGCCTTCATGTTCACATTACGCGCAAGATGCGATTCGCGAACGCGGGCCGATCCTCGGGATTCTCATGGCGAGCGACCGTCTTCAGCGTTGCATTGGGTTCGCGCGCCGTCACTACCGGATAGATCCCGTGACGGGAAGGGCCATCGATCCCGTACTCCCTTTGACTCAAGGGCCTGGCGCGCATGAACACTCCCCGGGATGGCGATGAGTCGACGTTGCCTGCCGCTCTCTGCGTCCCTCTGCTTCGGTTTGACAGCTCTGGCGGTAGCTCTCTGCTACGGATCAGAGAACGCCGGAAGCGGGCAGGACCCAACGTGGAGATTTGCCGAGACACTCTACTCGACCGGGCGATTCAAGGAGGCCGCCGTCGAGTTTCAGCGGTTTCTGTTCGCTCTCCCCGATTCGGCAGAGCGCCAGAGAGCAAACGCATGGTTGCGCACGATCGATGCATATCGACAAGCTCGGCGGTTCGATTTGGCGATTCAATGCCTCGATACCCTGGAAACTGTTGCCGGTATTGGTGAAGAAGTCGCGTGCCGCGCTCGAATCGCCCGGGCCCGATGTCTCTATGCAAATGGAGACTATCGCGCAGCCCTCGGGACACTCTCTCTGATTCCTCCTTGCGGAGAAACCCATCCAGATCTTGCTCGCCAGGTCATCCTCTTGAATGCCACCCAAGACCTGCATCTCGGAGCATGGAGGATCGCGATCGAGACCCTCTCACCGAGCTCCGGGGCTGATTCCATTGCGGGCGAGAGGACACCCACCGCCGCGAGACTCCGCTCTCTGGCGGATAGGGGTGCAAAGATGCATCCACCTAGTCCGCTTGTGGCCAGCGCCCTCTCGGCAGGCATACCTGGATTGGGAAGGGTCTACGCTGGGCGGACGGCCGAGGGACTTTTCTCGTTCGCGCTGAATGCGATTGCGATTTGGCAATGCGTTGATGGCTTCCACGATGACGGTCGCTCGTCCCTCAAAGGATGGGCGGCCGGGACAATCGGTCTACTGTTCTATACGGGAAATGTCTATGGATCTGCCGTCACGGCGAAACAGGTACACGCCACCGAAACTCGTACGTTGATGGAGGAGATCGACACCACGGTGGAGCGGGAGATAGGCCCATGAGAAAGACTCTTTGTTTCGTGAGCCTACTCTCCGCGTATCTGGTATTGGCTGCCTCCGCAGGATCCGCCGCGCTCCCCCCGGAACTCCCTGAATGGGCAGTCGGGCTCCCCTCGGCCCAAGAATCCCTGCCCGGGAGTGGCACCCAAGGGGATTCCCTCCTGCATGCACCCATTCCTCCATCCCTTGCTCTGGCGCAGCACCTCATGCGAATCGGTGATTTCGAAGCTGCTGCGCTGGAGTGCCAGCGTTTCTTGTTCCTCTTTCCCGACTCCCCGCTGGCGTACCTTGGATGGTCCATTCTTGGCAGATCTTTGTCGCTGCAGGGCGATGTCCAGGCCGCCTGCTCCGCTTGGCAGCATGCATGGCGGGTTGCCACTGACGCCCCCGACAAGAATGAGGCGGCCTTCCAGCGGGCACTTCTCTACCTTGCCAATAAAGAACCGTCCCGTGCATCCCTTGTCATGCTTGACCTTGAGTCATCGGTGACGGATTCGGAGATGAAATGTCGCATGAACTTCCTCGCCGGTCTGAGCGCGGTCGAGCTGAGCCAGTGGTCGGAGGCCCGGAGACGTTTCTCCACTGCCTTCAAAGAACCTGATTCCCATGCTGATGGTCAGCTCGCGGCCCAACTCGACCGTCTCTTGCTGGATGCTTCGACAACTTCACGGCGTTCACCCACCACTGCACGGTGGCTCTCTACTTTCGTTCCGGGATCTGGACAGATTTATGCGGGCGACCATTGGAATGGGGTGAATGCTCTTCTCATTAACGGTCTTGGCGTGTGGCTTCTCGCCAACTCTCTCAAGGGCCGCGAATGGGACGAGGTTGGGCTCAATCTGACGTTCTTTCTTGGTCGCTACTACTTGGGAAACCGTTACCAGGCAGGCGTCCGCGCCGAGAATGGCAATCTGAGGCGAGAGGAGCGAATCCGACGCGACGCTTGGCAGCTCGCCCGGTCTGCCGTTCGGGAGTAGAGACTGCCCGGTGCCAGGTGAGGATTGGTTCTCAGCGCTCGGTAACATCCGGCACTCGTTCCCCTTTGCCGCGGGTAACGCGGGAGGTGTGAGTTGAAGATTGGTTGGGCCGTGAGCGTCTCGTTGTTGGTCCTCTGCTTCGCCATCGCTAGTCGGGCCTCTTCTCAGTCTGGTGCTCAATTACAGAATATCGGCCCCGATGCCCGGGCCGAAGGGATGGGGCGTGCCTTCACCGCCGTTGCTGAGGGACCGGCGACGGTCTGGTGGAACCCCGGTGCTCTTGGGCTGGCGCAACCCGTGGTGGGGGAGCTGTCGTTTGGAAAGCTCGTGCCGGACCTGGCCAATGATATCTGGTTCGCATCGGTCGGGGGCGCTGGGCGGTTGGGTCTCTTGGGGTTGGGCGGGCACTTCGGTTATCTCAACCACGGCAAGTCCATAGTCACCGATGAGATTGGCAATATAATAGGTCGATTCCGCTCCTGGGAATACGATGCCCGCGCGGGTGCCGGAATCGACCTCGCCAAGGCATTCGCTCCCCAGTCGGATCTGTTTCACTGGGGGATCGGGGGGAGCTTCAAGCTCTTTCATGTGCATGATGCTCCAGCACAATTCATTTTGGATGGGTCCAGCGGGATCGCCACTTCTTGGGACCTCGATGTCGGGACGGTCACCGCCCTCCGAGTCCCGGTTGTGCTCGCGTCCTCCGATACTCCCGAACATCCCTCCTACCTCACCGTGAGCGCAGCGGGCGTGATCCGCAATGCTCTGGTTCACCATATTCGCTTTGGTGGAGATGCGTATCCGCTGGGTAGGTACGACCGGGTCGGTCTTGCAATGGAGGCAAAGCTATTCCACTCGCCGGACTTCGGTCACCTCTTCCGGGGACTTCTTACAGCCGACGCAAACGGCGTCTTCCTGAGGCCAGACCACAACGAGACCCCGATTCTGAACTACGGAATCGAGGGGACCCTCCTCGGGATCCTCTCCGGTCGAAGCGGTTATATCTTTGATCGCGACGGAGATATCCGAGGCTGGACTTGGGGCGCAGGAATCGGGATTGAGCCAGGAGAGCAGACCTCCTTAGGCCTTCCTATCGGTGGCCGCCTTGATGTTGCGAATGTGCCCCAGGCTAGAGGGCTCGCTCGCGTATGGAAATTCGGGCTCTCTGGTTGGGTGGCAGCCCCGCACCCTCCGCTGCCTCCTCCTCCGCCGCCTCCGACTGCAGATTCGGACAGGGATGGGGTTCCCGACAGCATCGACCAGGAACCCAACACTCCCCACGGCGCGCAGGTGGACCCATTTGGGCGCGCGCTCGATGATGACGGTGACCGAGTCCCCAACGGGATCGACCGGGAACCCGGCACAAGACAGGGAATGATGGTGGATAAGTGGGGGCGGTCGATCGACGCGGACCGCGACGGCGTGACCGATTCCAAGGACAAGTGCCCTGACACCCCGGTCGAGTACGCGGTGGATGAGGACGGTTGCCCGATCATCGAGGACATGTTGAAGAGGATGGGAAACTACCTGGCCCGGGTTCCCTTCGAGACCGGGCAGGCCACGCTGCTGCCGACTTCATTTGAGCTCTTGGACTCCATCGGGGTCGCGCTGAGTCGTCTCCCGAACACCCTGCGCCTGGAGGTGGCCGGCCACTGCGATGACGTGGGAACCGACGAGTACAATCTGGGGCTCAGTCGAAACCGTGCCGAGGCCGTGGTGGACTACCTGGTTCGAAAGTACCCCACGGTGTTGCGGGAGCAGTTCACCGTGCGCGGGTACGGGAAGTCCCGGCCGCTCGTGCCCGGGGTGGACGAGGCGTCGCGTGAGCAAAACCGTCGGGTGGAGTTCGTCGTGTTGAATCCGGAGGTGCTCAGGATACCGGTTAGGCGCTAAGGGGGCTCAGCGCCAGTCCCCGGTTGCCACGAATGCGCCCCAGTAGTACGGATGAGTATCCAACCCATCGGTGCGCCGCTTCTGCAGCACTTCGAGGGAGGCGGCGCGAACGGCCTCCGAGACCGTCCGCCCATTCCGCAAGCGCTGTTCGAACATCGCCGCCATCCAGAGGGCTGTGGCGGCATCGTCCACTGCCCAGAGGGTCATCACGAGGCTGCGCGCACCGGCCACCTGGAACGCGCGCCGGAGACCGAAGACACCCTCGCCCGCCTCGACCTGGCCGAGACCGGTCTCACATGCGGAAAGCACCACGCAATCGACCCCTCCCAGGTTCAGTGCGGCGATCTCCTCGGCGGTCAGAATGCCGTCATCCTCGGAGCTCGGCGCGCGTTCGCGCTGGTTCGCCCCCGCGAGAGCAAGGCCCGAGAGCAGAAGAGGACTCTCGGCCATGAGCCCGTTCAGCGTGAGTTCATCGGGTTCCGCGGCGCCGGCGTCTGATCGGTCTCCCATGCATTTGGCGCCGAGGAAGAACCCGTGGGTCGCAATGTGTAAGACGCTGTGCCCGGGAGCGGAACGCCTGAACTCCCGCTCCGTCGCCGCAGGGCCGACGAGTTCCAGAATCCCCGGTTGGCGCTCTGGCGAACCCGGGGCGCGCTCCGCGCCAAACCTCTGCCACAGTCGGACCACCTGGATCTCCTCATCGCGCGCTCCCGGGAGCGAATCGAACAGCAGCGCCCTGAACTGGCCACAGGGGATTCCGCGGGTGGCAGCTCGATCTCTGGGTCCTCCCTCTTTCTCGTCATCTCGCGTGTGCACCTGGTCGAAATCAGGTGCGGCCACGGTCAGCAGTCCGACGCCGGGAGGTCCCTGCGCCTCGTCCCGGATCAGATCGCGCTCCGACGACAGGATTCGGAGGAGCGGGGCCTTCTCCATCAGATACTCGCCTCCCTCTTCAGGGAGGGCATCGAAGTTGACCAGGGCCAGCGCACCGTCGGGCACTAGGAAGATGCGCTCGCTCCCCTCCAAACCCAAAGCGACCGGATCCCAGATCGCGCGCCGCAAGGCCTGACCGGCCTGGAGATAGGCGAGCTGGGCGGTGTTCCTGCTATGCAACCGCGGGCCGCTACCGGCTTCCCTGTGCCAATCGACGATCTGTTGATCGATCTCCTTGGCCGTGCCAAGGGCCACGAAGCGAACCTCCCGACCGGGCGCTCCGATTATGAAGGCCCCGTATGAGGGCACGCCGGAGGCATCCATGGGATTCGGTGCCTGGGACTCGCCTGTCTGGGAGACCGTGCGCTCCATTCGGTTGAAACACACCCACGCGATCAGGGCGGATTTGGAAGGAAGCTCGGCAGCGACCTCATTGAAGCCGGCCTCCTGGCGGGTCCGGCGTTGCCGGAAGGGTGTGCTCCGCTCCGCGAGGGCACGCTCGGCCGCTTCCTTCTGGCGTCTCGCATCTTCGAGCGCGCTCTGGTAGTGCTCGTGAGAGAGCGTTCCGCGGCCCCGCACAGCAAGCTGGGCAAGATGGTTGGCTGCGGCGGTGAGTTCCGAATCAAGGCTGGCGGTGGTGGAGTCGTGGACCGTGGCCAAGATGCGGTGGCGGTCGGCCATCTCCTCCAACACGATACCGCGCGATCGGATGACGAGGTCCCATGCCTTCCGCCAGTCCGCCGGAGACTCGCTTCGCGCCGCGCAAGTCAGCACGATATCGGTGCCGCGCACCCTGCCCGCCGAGTAGTGCAGGGCCTCCCGTTCCGAAACCCCCTGCGCGATGAGGCGGAAGTGCCGCAGGCTGAGATCCTCCGCGATCGCCGCCGTGTCCATCGCCGCGTGCGGGTCGCCGGACTCGAGCAGCAAGCCCGCAAGATTGTGATAGTCGAGGGCGAGCGCGACGGCCTCGGGTCCCAGGGCCTCACGGTGGATGGCGATCGCCCGACGATAGTGATCCCGTGCGCCCGCTGCGTCGCCCCGCGCCTTGAGAGTGTTGCCGAGTCCAAGGTGTGCGGCGGCTACATCGGGATGTCCCGGAAGCGTTCGCTCGAGGATTTCGAGCGCGCGCCGGTAGTGCGTTTCCGCCTCCCCGAACCGCCCTGCGGCGTTCTCGAGACTGGCAAGCTGTCTCAAGATCTGAGCGGACTCCGGGTGATCCGGCGGCAGTACCCGTTCGAGGATGCCCAGTGCCTCCCGGAAGTGGGCTTCGGCGGCAGGCGCGTGTCCGCGCGCCCGCTCGAGCGTGGCGAGGCTGCTGAGAATCGCAGCCACCTCCGGCGTCTCGCTGCGCCGAGCCCTCGCGAGTCGCAACGCGCGCTCGAGCGATGCCTGCGCGCCCGAATCGTCACCCAGTTGCCGCTGCGCGATCGCGAGCTCGTGGAGGCACCCGGCGAGTCTCGGATACTCCGGTCCGAAGGCGCGCTCGAGCAGGCCCTCCGCGCGTTCTGCATCGGCGCGGGCGCTGGGCAGGTCGCCCCTCTCGCGTGCGAGGCCGCCGCGCCCGAGAAGCGCCTCGGCGAGCGTCGGGTCTTCGGCGCCCAAGATCTTGGTGAGGTCGGTCAGCGCCCGCTCGTATTGAACGGCCGCAGAGTCGGGCTGCAGCGCCGAGCGCAGTGCGGCGGCGTAGGCGACCCTCGCGATTGCGGTCTCGCGGCGATCTGGCCCCCAGTGGCGTTCGCTGACCTCGAGAGCCTCCCGGGCATAGGTCAAGGCGTCTTCGTTGTGCGCCAACTCCAGTGAGAGGGCAGCCAACGCGCCCAGACAGTCGGCAAGCCCGACCCGGTCGCGCGCGGGAGGGCGCCTGAGGATCCCGAGGGCGCGGATGTAGTGCTCCATCGCCTCGTCCTGGTGCGAGGTCTGCCGGGCCGCGTCGCCAAGGGCCACGAGGCAGCCGGCGATCTCCGCGTCCTCCCGGGGACCGATGGCCTCGTAGATCTGCAGCGCACGTGTCGCGCACACGGAAGCGGAATCGGCTTTCGCGAGATCACCGTACGCGCTGGACAGGGCGAGCAGGCTCGCAGCCAAGTCCGCTCCGCCGGGATCCGTGATCTCTCGTATCGAAACCGCGCGCCTGAGCAGTCGCGCTGCACCGGCTGCATCCTTGCACTGAAGCCGCCAGGACCCCTCACGGTGGAGTAGATTCGCCGTGCCGGCTCCGCTGGGTTTCTCGAGCTGTTCGAAGATGCCGGCCGCCCGAGCGTAGCCCGCTGTGACACCGCTGGTGTCACCCAGGGCGAGCTTCGCCTCGTTCAGGTTGAGGAGCGTGGTCGCGAGGTCGATCCGGGCCAACGGCGTCTGCTTCTCCTGAACCTGGCGCACCTGCTCGAGCAGCTCCCGGGCCTTGGCGTAGTCACCCATCGCGAAACAAGCTGTAGCCAGGTTGCTGCGAGCCGCCGCCGTCTCTGGGTCATCCGGCCCGACGCAGCGCAAGAGGACGTCGAGCGCCCGCTGATAGTGTTCGAGCGCCTTCTCGTAGTCGCCGAGCGATCGCGCGATGAATCCCGCGTACTGGTAGCCGCGGACCAGCTCGCATGGTTCGGGCCCGTACAGTGCGCGGCACAGCGAAAAGTAGGAATTGAGGAGACCTGGCAGGGAAGGATCGTCGTACCTGCCCAGGCGCAAACGTGCCTCGATCAGGATTCTCGTCCCGTCCATGAGGGCGAGCGAGTCCGAACGGTCGGCAGGGCGGGCATTCTCCAACAGCCGGGCTGCGCCCTCTTCGGCTCCCCTTAGATCCCCCTGATCCAGCAACTCCTGGGGGGCCCGATTGGGGGCAATGGATCCGTGGGGCTCCCTCGGATCGGCTTCCGCCGGGTCGACCCCCGCGAATAGCGCCAACAAGACGACAACTGCACCAAGCCGTCCTGAGGATGTCCGTGCTCGGGATCGCGCGCACGACCTCATGCGCTGGTCCGGGTCTATTCCGGGGAAGGGCAATTTACACCTCTGCTACCACGTTGACCCCGGCGATGGTATCATCTTGCCGGCGTGTAGTGGAGCGGTTCGACAGACAGTTCTACCGGAATCCCGGTTCATGCGCCGTGCACTCCGAACGTCTATTGGGGAGGGAAGACACGCATGCGTCCCGTGCGAGGTTCGTGGTTAGGGTTCCGCCGTCTCGTCCCGTGGCTTGTCCTGCTGTTGTTGGCTGTTTCCGCCGGGCCCGCCGACCCTTCCCCGTGTAGGCAGGGATCCTCCCCCACGCCGGACGGCGTCTGTTACCCGGTGAATGGGGCAGGCTACATGGTGACCTGCGGAGATAACGTCAGGATGCCCATCGGGACGTTGAGTCCCCTGATCGCGGGCGACAGCTTGGTTGTCGAGACCGGGACGATCACCTTCGTGGACTTCCGCACAGGCCTGAGTCCGGTATACGGGGCCGGAACGCGTCTGGCGATCCCCCCGACCATCCCGCCTAAGCCGCCGCGCTGGTGGGACCGCCTTGAGGAATACTTCATCCGCGGTATCAAGGAGCCGCAACGCAATCGCATCGGCGGCTCCGTGCGCGACGGCGGCAATCTTGCTTTTTGGCCGGACGGCGGCCGATTCGCTCCTGAGGTTCCCATCGTCTTCGAATGGAGCGGCGTGAATCGCGAACCGGTCTTCCTGCGGATCTGTACGGACCGTGACACGACCGAGAGCGCCTTGTCCCCGACAGCCTGGCCTCAAGGTGCGCTCGCCTGGCACCTGCCGACGCCGGTCCCCACCGGAACGGTTGCCTGGACCCTTCTCGACGCGGCTCGGGATCGTCTCGGAGGAGGGCGCTTAGTCGTCCTCACGTCCGAGGCAGCCGAGGTGGAGCGGCGGCGATTCCGCGACGCCGCGGCCAGAATGGTCGATGCGCAGCAGTCGGACATGGCCGCCGCCGTGCTCGCAGCAGCCGACCACGCGTATCTATGGTGAGTGAGGCGCCTCGCCGGGCGTCGCGCTTCGTCCGGTGGGCCGCAAGGGTGCTCCGGACGCAAGAGCGGAACATCGTGGTGTGGGAGCGGCTCATCCTCACCTCGTTTCTGGTGACGCTGGTCGTGTACGCGATGCGTAACGGACACGTGACCGATTCACTCGAGGCGCGGTGGCTGGATCTGATGGCCGTTGCCGACCGTCCCAGCTTCAAGGCTCCGATCGCGGTCGTTGCAATTACCGATGCGGACTACTATGACCCCTCCCTTTTTGGCGGCACGTCGCCACTCAATCCGGGCGCTCTCGCACGGGTTCTGCGGCGTGTCCTCGAGCACAACCCGAGCGGCTTGATCCTGGATGTTCAGATCCACCCTGCGGTCGGGGAGACCGAGGAACGAACACGCGCGCGGTTGCGGCTCTATCGCATGCTGGACAGCACGAGCACCGGCGGCGGACCACCGATCGTTCTGGTGCGGGATCTCCAGGCGGAGGTGGTGGAGCAGATTCCGAACGATTCGATGCGGGTGGCATGGAAGAAACTGATCTCGAACCGCCGCCTGTTCTGGGCCAGTCCATCGATCGAGCGTTCGGGCGGCTACGTGCGATCTCTACCCCGTTACATCACGGGCGATGAAGCGCAAGCACCTACACTACCGACGATTCTCGGAGCGGCCATCACTGCATTCGGGCTGGTCCCACATCGCTCCGTTCCTTGGTGGACGGTCGACGAGACGCACCCGACCTCGCAGTGGCGGATTCGCTTCACGGGGCTCTTCCTCGAGGATACCCCCGCCGTCACGCCGCACCGCACGAATGCGCGGGCACTCTTGTCCAGTCCGCACATTGAGGGACAGCGCTCGCTGCTGACCGATCGCATCGTGCTGGTCGGGGGCACGTACTATGCGGGCCGAGATCGCCAGCCCACCGCCGTGGGCGACATGGCGGGTGTCTACGTGTGGGCGGAGGCGATCGCCTCCTGGATCCGGCACGACGCGCTCCGCGAGCCGCTCGGACCGATCACCTTCGCTTTGGAATTCCTGATCGGCGTCGTTGCGGGGTTGCTCCTCGTCCGCCTCGGTCCTGCATTCGGGCTACTCGGCAGCCTCCTGATCGTCGGGCCCCTGACCGTGGTATTCTCGCTGCTGACCTTCGGGGACCGCGTCCTGTTTGTGAACTTCCTCCCGTCCTTCATGGGTGTGTACCTGCACTACCAGGCCGAACTTCACTGGGAGGTTCGGCAACTGAAGCGGCAGCTTCGTCTGGTTGCGGGGCCGGGTCCTCTGAATGGGCCGTCTTCCGAGCCAGCACCGTCCAGCTCGATCGAGACCGCATCCGCAGCGTCAGCGCTCGTGGTCGCGGCGACCGCCGCCGCCCCCGCGGCGGGGCTGACCGGACCTGATGCGGACAACAAAACGACGCTGTCGGACGCGCCGCGTCCCTGACAGACTCAGTGACCGAAGCCGAACTCCACGCCTCCCATGCCGTGGAGACCGCCGAAATCAGTCCGCCCCCCCTCGGAATAACACGATGGGTAGACGTGACGCTGCGGATCCGCTCCGCATGACCACTTCTTGTTCGGCGCCAACGAGTAGCCGGTTCGAATCAGCAGGTTGACGTTCGGAACGACACGCGCGGAGAAGCCGAGCACCAATCCCGGCGAGACCATGCTCGATACGTTCGTGTAGCCGTATCGGTTTGTGGGTACATATGTGACGACTTGCGCCCCGCAGAACAGGCGGGCTCGATAGCCGGCAAGAAGATCGAAGTCGCCCTCGACCAGCACTGGAACGAAGTCGGGACCGGAGGAAACATCGCCGTTCAAGTAGAAACCGATTCCCGTATTGAGATGCCACCGGGGCACCGGCATGTACCGCAGCCCGGCAAGGAAGAAGTGATAATCGGGTTCCCCTCCCTTGACGTTGCCTGTCGCCCAACGCGGCATGTACGACACGGACACGCCAAACCTCTCCGGCCCGCTCCGATAGAACACCCAGTGACCAGTGCTGCCATCCATCCGACCAGCGGGGGCGACGGACGCCCTGCCGCCTGGCGTCGTCTCAGAAGGGGTCGCAAGCAGGGTGTCAGGGGCGACGCCTGGGGCTCTTTGCGCAAGGGCGCTTCGGCTTCTCAAACTGTCGGCTGCGACCGCATGGTCGGCGCGCACGTGAGCCGATGATCTGGCCGACATGTAGATCAGGACTCCAACGGCGAGAGATGCGACACCGACGAGCACCAGCGTTTCGGTGCTCATCATCCCGGGCAGCTCGCCGGACCGGTGCCATCCCGCCCGGCATGGTTGTGGGACGGAAACCATGATCGTCGCAGCGATGAGGACGGCGACGAGCGGGCAACGCATCGTCTTAACGCAGATCTTCATGCCTGCTCCCTTTCCGGCTCATAGGACCGTGAATCGCCCCGGGGGGGTCGGAGAGCTCATTCCGTGACTCCGGCCAATTCGGCTGGAATCTGCTGACGACGATAGTACGCCTCCTCGTGCTCGACCGGTGGAACATACCCGATCGGCTCAGGCAGGCGAATCACCTCCGTCGTGAAGAGACCGATGACCGACTCGGCGAAGGAAGGCGACCGAGTTGACGACGTCCTCGTGGCGCACTTCTCGGGAGATGGGATGAGAGGGCACGACAACAAGAGAGGTCAATACGTGCAAGACTGTCCGCGAATGCCGTGATCTGATCCGCGATCGCCTTGAGGGGGGCAAGAGGGCAGGGCAGGGCAGGGCAGGGCAGGGTAGAGCAGGGTAGGGCCGAGCAGGGCAGGCCGTGCCGACCTGAGCGGAGACCGGGCAGGTTTCGCTGGCCCCTTTCGACCGGTTCCGGCGCATGATCTGCGTTCCCTCGCCTACTTGGAGCTGCAACGGGTCATCCGCGAAGAAGAGCCGGCCAAGCCATCGACCCGCGCTTCCGGCCAGGGACCGGAGACCACGCAGGCGGCCCGGAATCGCGGCCTGGCTCCGGGGGAGCTGGGACGTGTACTGCGCGGAGAACCGGACTGGATCGTCATGAAGGCGCTGGCCAAGGATCGCACGCGCCGCTATGAGTCCGCGGGCGCGTTTGCCGCCGACATCGAGCGCTACCTGCGCTGCGAGCCGGTGTCGGCGGGCCCGCCGAACACCGCGTACCGGGTGGGCAAGTTCCTCAAGCGCCACCGGGTGGCTGCCGGCGTGACGAGCGTGGTCCTGGCCGCGCTGGTCCTGGGCGGCGCCTTGGCCACGGTCGGCTTGGTCCGCGCACGACGGGCAGAGGCCGTGGCCCAGCGGGAAGCCACGATCGCGGCGCTTGATGCCGCGGGGATGCGGGCACTCGTGCGCTGGGATGGAGCGACCTACGAAGAATGCACGCGCAAGGCCGTTGCGTTGCGGCGCATCGCCGCCGCACGGGCGCCGCAGGCGCTGACCGTTCACCTCGTCGGTCTCGTCTCGTTCCTCAGCGCCCTGGATGCGGAAGGTTGGACCGATCCAAAAAACAATGCCTTCCGGAAAGAGTTTGACACGGAGGCGGTCGATCGCGTCCTGGCGATGGATGCGCGGGAAGACTCGGTATCGCTGGAACTGGTCGACGCGATGGTCAAGTACGCGCAGCGCTTCCGCCGGGAATCCATCGTTCCGCTCTTGCGCAAATCTGTCGCCTTGCGCAGCCAAGGAAACGGTGCCGACAAAGAAGAACTGGCGGACGCTCGCAGGCAATTGTCCACGGCGCTGGGCGACGAAGGGCGACGCCTGCTGGCGGCCGGTCGGCCGACCGACGCCCGACCGCTGCTGGAGGAATCGCTGGGACTCTGGACAAGGTTTCCCCTGAACAGCTCTCAGAGCTCCAAGGACAGAGGCTCCTTGGGTGCCTGCCTGCTCGAACTCGGCGAGTACGCAGCGGCCGAGTCGCTGCTCCTGGAAGCATGGAGCAACCTGCACTCACGCGAGCAGCTCCTGCGGGTGATTGACCTGTACCGGCGTTGGGGAAAGCCCGAGATGGCCCGGAAGTACGCCGAGTCGATGGTCGTGGACGCGGTGCGGGAGTTGGGTCCCCTACCGTCCTGGGCGTTGATCAGCACCCGCGAGCTTTGCTACAGCGGCATCTTCCGTGGCCGCTCGGTCTGGTTGTTCGGGCATACCGGAGTCGCGGCTGGCGATCCGGGAAAGCTGCCCCAACGGCGGGGTCCCGGGAACACATGGTGCTGGTCGGTCGACCGGGACGCCTCCGACGGGATCACCCTCCAGCAGCCCGTGGATCAGCGGGGAGTCCCCAGGACGCTGATCCCGTACACGCCGGCCGAGGTGGCGCGCCTCGCGGCCGACTCCACCCTGGAAATCGGTTTGGATCCGGGGCCGATGATCGAGGATCCGGCTCGCCGCCGCGCGCTGGTGGTATACACCAAGAACGTGGGAAGGAAGTTCAAGTGGGGTTCGGACCGCGTGGGTAGCTCGATCGCTGTGTGGACGGATCCCGACTCCGCGCCGGTCCGGCCGGTGTTGCGACCGGGAACAGCCGAACCAACGGTGCTCTTCCAGGCGGATGAGCTGTTGCCATCGACCGGGGCGGTCGTCAGGGGCGACACCCTCTACCTGTATGCCACGAAGCCGATCTTCTGCTCGAATTCCGTAATGGTCGCGCGCGCCCCGCTCGCCCGCGCGCTGGAACAGGACGCCTGGCGCTTCTACGGAGGCCAGGGACGTTGGGGTGACGACTGGCGCCAGGCCGTCGAGGTCATGCAGGGCTCGCAGCACCTGTCGGTCCATTGGAACCCGTATCTGCGAAAGTACATCGCCATCACGAACCTGTCGTTGTCCGATGGGATTGAACTGCGCACCGCCGACCGGCCGGAAGGACCATGGTCCGGTCCGCAGTTGATCGCGTCGGGGCTCGCGCCGCCCCGCGAAGGGCTGAACAACTGGGCTGCCGTGGCGCACCCGGAGTTCGCGCGCGATGGCGGCAGGATTGAGTACCTGACGTACCGACACCCCATCGGCGACTTCACGCACGAGATTCGCCTGATGGAAATCACGCTCCACTGAGGATGTCCCCATGAATCCTGCGGACGACAAAGAGGACGATCACCCGGTGGATCCCGGCGATTTCACTCGCGAACTCCGTGCCGCCGCGGGCGGCGACGCCCAGGCCGGCGAGCGGCTACTGCCGGTGGTCTACGGCGAGCTGCGGGCCCTCGCCCGGGCGCGCATGCGGCGCGAGCGCAAGGATCACACCCTCCAGGCGACCGAGCTGGTGCACGAAGCCTACCTGCGCCTGGTGAGCGGCACGCCGGCGGAGTGGGAGGGACGCGGCCACTTCTTCGCGGCGGCCGCGGAGGCCATGCGCCGGATCCTCATCGAGCACGCGCGTGCCCGCGGGCGCGCCAAGCGCGGAGGCGACGAGCAGGGACGCGCACCGAAAAAACTCTCACTCTCCCTCGCCGGCATCGCCGACCTGGCTGCCGATACGGATCCCGAGGACATCCCTCGCCCTCGACGAGGCGATGCAGCGGTTGGAAGCGCGGGACGCCCGCATGGGTCAGGTGGTGCTCCTGCGCTTCTACGCGGGTCTCAGCATCGAGGAAACGGCCGAAGCGCTCGGGGTGGCGCCGCGCACGGTGAAGCGAGACTGGACGTTCGCGCGGGCCTGGCTCTACGAGCAACTCTCCACCCCATGATCTCGCGGGGATCCTTCACGTTGCGAGGCGGTCCTGGGCTATCGCACCTTTCCATCGGATCGGTGGGACAGCGCGTTTCCGATCATCGCCGGAGCGCTCTCGCTGGTCCGGCGGGACTGACGTGGCAGGGGGACGCCAATCTCTACTATGCTTGTCGGTGGCGAACGAAAGGAGGCCCGCGATGAGGGCGCGATCGAGGGTGATCTTTGGGCTTGTGGGTGCTCTCTTCCTCTTCCTCTTCCTCTTCCTCTTCCCGGCGCAACCGTGCCGCGCGCAGAACAGCGGCGGCGCACAGGTGCTCCAACTCGATCCGTCGATCCGGGCGTCGGGGATGGGTCACGCCACCGGCGCGGTCTTCTGGGGGCTGGACCGGGACCATTGGGCCAACCCGGCGCTCCTCGGGTATGAACGCGGCATTCGTTTCGAGCATGGCCGCACGAAACTCTTTCCCGACAACTCGGAGCTGGAGTACACCTTCGCCACCGATCGGATCACGATCGGCGCCCGCGGCGTGGGCATCTTCCTGTCGGGATTCCCGGTGGATGGCATGGGGAGGACCCGCCTCGACTACGGTGAGAGCACAGCCACGGACGAGAATGGGGTGGTACTTGGCACGTTCGATTCCTGGGAGAGCACGCAATCGGCGGGGATCGGGGTCAGCTTTTCCGAGTTGATTCTGGGATCGTCTCCAACCCGGAGCGGCCTGGCGGCTCGCCTCGCCCGCGCCGGGGACCTGGCCTTCGGACTCACCTGGAATCGGGTGAGTGTGCAGCTTGCCCCGCTGGAATTCTCGGATCTCGGCGGGACAGGCAGGGGCAACGGACTGGACGGGGGCGTCCTCCTCCGGCTCACCCCGTACAACTCGATCGACTCGCTCGGATGGTTCCGGCCGGTGGATGGATGTCTCGACCCGATCTGCGGCGGGTTCCGCTTCGACGCGAGCGCGGGATGTTCCGATCTGAGCTTCATCAGCTCGAACATCAAGTTCAGCAATGGCGACTCCGACCCGATGCCCCGCCACTATCGCCTGAGCGCCGCCGTGCGTCTCGCCATGGGCTTCCCCGGAATCGAGCGCGACTGGCTCCGCGACCAGGGAGCGGGTCTTCTGGCGCGAGCGCTCACGCCGCTGATCCAATTCGGCGCCGCCTGGGACCGGACCAAAGGCATGGTCTTCGAAGACGAAACCCCCATCTACGATCGCGGCTGGGAACTCACTGTCGCGAACATCTACTCGATCCGCCGCGGGCACATCAACGACCCCGCCGGCGGCATCCACGACGACAGCAGCGGCTGGGGCCTCGGCTTCCGCCTGGGCGAGTACGGCGGGTTCCGGTATGACGAGGCCACCATGCCGCTGAAATGGGTGCGCGGAGAGAAGGTCTACCGAAAAGGCTGGACCGCGCAGATCGATCCCCTGGCGATCTGGCGCGACCTGCGCCGGTAGCGGAAGGCGGGAGGCAACGCGACTCATCACTCCATTCTGTCACTCAGCCACTCCTACGACTCCCTGCGCACCTCAAGCCCGACGCTCGCGAGGAACTCCGGGATCTTTCTGACGGTCTGACGGTCTAGATCCTGCACGCTCTTGTCGAGCTGTGTCCAAGGCAGGATGTATGGGTGGATCTTGCGCTCGACATCCTTCTCGGGTCCCTTTCGCCAATGGCTGAACAGCCTCTCTACATTCCAGCGGCCGTGTTCCATCTCGGAGAGCGTCTCAACTTCCTCGTCGGTGAAATGAATCAGCTCGATCGGCTTGTCGTGAACGGAAACGACCGTGCACCCGATACGCCGGAGCTTCTGTCCGATGTGGTCAGCTTGTTGGCGATTTGATTCCTTGAGGTCCTCCCGCAGCCCCTCCCAGTCCGACATGGATGGGTCGGAGGTTTGCAGGGGCAGGGGCAGGGGCCGCGTCCGCTCCGCCCGGTACGCCTCGTGAATGGCCCGCGCGATCGTCTCCTGCTGCGCGGCCGGAAGCTTGCAGGGTTCGCCTCCAATGAAGGCCTCCAGCGTGGCCCGGTCCGCGGGCAGGTCAATCAGCAGCCCGGTCGCGCCCCACCGGTCGTCCGCGAGCAGCTTCATCGCGGTCCCGCCGCTCTCTTCCACCATGCCGACCCAGGCGCCGAGAGCAAGCGCGATCTGGCACTCGGCCTCGGCGATTTGTCCTCCGCCCAGTGCGAGAACTCGAACCTCCGTGGGACTGATGCCCGAGGCAAGGATATCCGCCCAGTAGCGGATCGGTTCCATCGGGCTGAAGTCCGATTGCGAGGTGCCACGGATCTCCTTGTATCGAAGATCGAGCTTCTCGTCTGAGGGCGGCCGTGCCGGAGCGTAGCTGGCGCTCCGCAAACCCTCGCCGACCTCCTTCTGGATTTCCCCAATGAGTTCGCTGACGCCGCTCATGGTTCCACCTGAGATCACTGTTCCGCGGAACTCACGGAAGGCATGGTGCAAGAGAAACCGGTGAAACTCCTGTTCCTGCTTCGATCGGTACTTGCCGACACCAACAACCACAACTACCGGCAGAGCAAACGGTGAAACATCCGGCGTGGCGATTGCCCGGAGATCGTCAGAAAACGTCCCGGGAGCACAGCGGGCTGATCGAGCGATAACAAGGAGGCCTCGCGCCCAGTTGTACCCTTCCAGGCGAGCGCGGAGCGCGGCGAGGCGATCCAGTGAGCGGAGGGACGTCTCCATCATCCAGTCGACGCCGCTGGACAGGATCGCCTGCGAATACGATGCGAGGCTATCGTAAGGTCTGCCCAGGAGGAGTTCGAACTTGCCGGCGTCATACCAGGCCCAAGGAACGTTGACACCCGCCTCCGCTTGCGCGTGACAACGCTCCAGCGCCGCATCGATCAGCGGCTTCATCGAGCCGATCCACTCGAGATCGGCGGATCGAGCCAGGATGCACTCGATGTAGTTCCCGAGCGCGTACGGATTCGACGGCTCTGCCTCGTAGGCCCGGCGGTAAAGGGAACAGGCTCTTTCCTCGTCGATTCCCTTCCAGGTGCCGGCCAGAGAGCAGATCGCATCCACATCCTTTGGGTCTGCGGCCACGGCCGCCTCAAGGTGCCCCTGCCCTTCTCTGTACCGTGGATCGGCCGGGGTCTTCCGGTGCAGCTTGCAGATGGCAATCCCCAGATCCCGGTTCATCGAGGGGACTCCCGCCCCCCCGAAGCGGGTCAGCAAGTCCACCGCCTTGGGCCAGTCTTCCAGGATCATGGCCAGTCTGGCGAGACGGTGAACGACCGAGGCGCTTTCATGATCGTGCTCCAGGACGTGCTCGAGGATCGCCATCTCCTCCCGGATCTCCTCATGATCCCGCCGCGCCTCGTACTCCGCGGCGTAGACCTTGAAGTCGGACTCCAACCTGGAGAAGGCACCGTCCGCCTCCTCGAGTACGGCCGATAGCGCCGCCATCTCGCGCACCAGCTTTGAAGGCAGCTTGACGCCCGACTTGTAGCTGACGCGGTGGCTGAATTCGGCCCAGGCGTGTTCGAGGAAGGTCCGGAGTTGGATTTCCGCCTTCAGGCCCCACAGGCCCGGAGGTATGTCGACGTTTTCACCCAGTGTGACGACGTAGTGGGTCGAGCGGTAGCCGAACTCCGTCGGGCTGAGTCTCTGCGTGACGTCAATGCTGTTCGGCCGGTCGATCTCGAAATGGGATTCCACGAAGCGGGCCATGGCTTCGAGTTCCGAGACCGTATCGGTGATCACCCGGGCTCCACAAAGATCCGTAATCTGGCCAAGCGGGTTCGCGTACTTCCCTTTCTTTCGCCGGATCTTCTCGGCGAAGCTGTCGATCGACTTCACGCGGGTCTGAACGACGGCAAAGGGGGCGTGCCGCTTGGTAGCGGTGCCGAGCGATGCCCGCAGGATGGCTTCGTATTCCCTGAGCAAGGGAAGAGTCCCCACGAAGCGATCGATCTGGTCTCGGATCCATTGAAGATCGGAGGGGTTGTCCGTTGAGGTCATGGGTGTGAACTCCGGCTTGAGGCTCGACGATGTTGCATGTTATCGGTAGATCCCCTGCCCGATCTTTCTCAAAGCATCGGGTATGCTGGTGGCCAGATTGAGATCAATAGCCTGCTCCCTCTCGAGGAGAACCGCCCATGGGACCAAGTCAGGATGGATTCTTTTCGCGTCGTCGCGGGGAGACCCTTCGGTCCAGTTGGCGATCCAGCGCTCGGCACACCATCGTGCATGTTCCATCTTCGCCAAACGATCCACGTCCTCTTCGGCGAATCTGGTGATGGGCACCGCCTTGTTTTCCGGATCTAGCGCGGCGGCGTGATAGCCCAGAGCGCGGAGCTTGATCGGGACGTGATCAGCCGCCTGCCAATTGGATTCCTTGAACGCATCTGAAAGCTCATCCCACGGTTTGTGCGTCAGCTTGGACCCGAAGTCCGGCCTCCTCTTCTCGTTCTCTAGCCAGACTTCGTGCAGCGCTCTGGCGAGCTTATCCTGCTCCTCGCGTAGCACGGTGGAGAGGCTGCAGGCGTCTTCCATCATGCCGAAGGCATGAAGGCCACTACACGCCGAGCTTCTCTTGTGATCCGGCGTGAGGAGCGAGGCACTGCCGCCGGCGCTGGAGAGGAGGACGTGGATCGGCATTCCCGTACCGTCGAGCTTCTCCCCCAGCAGCAGGCCGACCGCCAGGTTCGACTCGTCCCGCGCTCGGAGGGGTACATCCTGGGTCTCGTAACAGACCACATAATATGTCAGCTCCGTGCCATCCCCGCTGAGCTTCGCCAGGCACTCGACGAGCGCCTGATCGCCTTCGGGCGCCTCGACAGGCGGGTCGATGTCGCATGCTTTCAGAGTCCCGGGGTAGCGAGTCTTGAATGCCGCCAAGAGACGAGCGGCGTCCCGTTCCACAATGGTCAGGCGAACCGGCCGGTCGTTCGCGAAGTGTCCGATCCGCGCGGCCTGAAGCGCGATGCTTTGCCCCATCTGTCCAAAGCCGGCGATCACCAGGTGCACGCGGAGATCGCTCGTTTCCAAGATGGGCTTGTAGTCCAGCGGACATCGGGCGAAGAGCAATCGCGCGTGGAGTTCCGGCAGGTCCAGTCCGCGCACGTTGACCTTGTACCGCGGGCCCGTGTGGGGAAAGACATCCCTGGCCCTCAGGGTATCCCGCAGGTTTCCGTCCGCCACAAAGAGCCAGCACTCCAGAGGTGAATCTCGAGAGGGCGCCCCTTTCACAAACTCCCCGACAGCGGTGGCGATGCCGATGTTGGTCGCGTCATCCGAACAGACGGCGATCAACCTGGCGGCTCGCGCCACACGCGTCTCCCGCAGGATGGCTCGACTACGGGCGTCACCAATCAGCACCGTGATGCCGTGGTACCGCGCCGTCTCCACGGACGGGGAGTCGGCGTCGGCTTCGATGGCAACAACGCTTTCGCCCGACTGCCGGTACTCGAGCGCCAAGCGGAGGCCGAGCTCCCCCAGCCCACAGACGACCACATGCCCCCGCCTGAAGGTGAGGAGGAATCGGCTGAACTCGGTGCGGAAGATCCGATGCAACGCCACCAGCGTGGCCAACCCAAAGCAGGCTGCGGCGAGCCAGCGGCCCAGCTCCAGGGGAAGGTTGATCTGTCCCGAAAGGTGGGGCGTGTGGAGGATGAAGAGTTGACCTGCCTGATACAACGAGCTCAGGAGGCTTCTGTGTTCTCCATTCTCCACCTGGTAGATCCAGAAACCCCATGTGCCCAGGGCGAGCGCGATCGGGGTTGTGATGAACAAGAACCACCACTGCCAGTGCGGCTGGCGAGGATAGGCTTCCACGCTGGAGTTCACGGCACCTCCATCCTTCGTTCCTCGACTGAACCGGCTGGATTCTAGCCCACGTGGGGGCCTTGGCAATGGCGGTGTGAATGAGTGCGGGACCGAATGTCTTGGGGGAGGCGATTGCAGAGAGGCGGAATCGGCGGTCCGCTTGGGGTCCAAGAAGTAGTGATGTGGAGGCGGCGGGAATCGAACCCGATCACGGGCAAGACTTAGCCGACTGGCGCCGCGCAGCTTCGGACGCATCGGGTTCTAGATTCGTCGGTTACCGCAGCGTTCGCATTCCCCTCCAGTCCCCCCGAGTCCTCTGGAGTCCCCCTCAGTCGTGGAGGCATGTTGGAGGCAGCAGGGTAGGTTCGCGCGTCCTGCTCCCCGGACGTAGGAGCGCGGTGAACCCTGCGGCGCTCAGCTGCCACCGCCGAGCGCCTTGTAGAGGGCGACCCGGTTGGCCGTCTCGGCCAGGCGCAGGGCCACGCCCGTCTGCTGCGAGAAGTATAGCGAGCGCTGCGCCACCAAGACGCCGAGGTACCCGTCGAGACCCGCTTTGTAGCGCGCATCGGAGAGCGTGAGCGTCTCCTCGAGCGAAACGAGCAGGCGATCCCATGCCTCGCGTTCTTCGAGCAACGTCGAGCGCAGGGTAAGGGCGTCGGCGACCTCCGCGAACGCCGACTGGATCGCTTTCTCGTAGGCGGCGACCGCGATCTCGCGCTCGACCTGCGTCTCCTTGAGATTCGCCCTCAGCCCGCCGCCCGCGAAGATCGGCGTCTGGACGATCGGCTGGTAGCGCCAGCTATCGGTGCCGGAGGCGAACAGGTGCGAGAGATCGGGGGAGAGCGTGCCGAATGCTGCGGTCAGCGAGATGTGCGGAAAGAAGGCGGCGCGCGCGGCGCCGATGTTGGCGTTCGCCGCGCGAAGCTGATGTTCGGCCGCGAGGATGTCGGGACGCGCAAGGAGGACCTCGGACGGCAGCCCGGCCGCAAGCGGCGGCAGCTCCGCGAGCTCGCTCAGGTCCTTGGACAGGAGATCGTCCGACAGCGACGAGCCCACGAGCAGCTCGAGGGCGTGACGATCGACGCCCACCGCGCCCGCAAACTCGGCGCGGCTCGCTCGCGCCGTCTCGACCTGGCTCTCGGCCTGGCTGAGATCGAGGTTCGAGGCTACGCCCGCGTCGTAGCTGGCCTTCACGAGGTCGCGCGTGTCGGTCTGCGCCGTGATCGTGGCCTCGGCCAGGTGCAGGCGCTCGGTATCGGCGGCGAGCTTGAGCCAGCTCGAGGCGACTGCAGCGACCAGCGAGGCGCGTACCGCGCGTTGCGCCTCCTCGGACGCCAGGTACTGCTCGAGCGCCCGCGCCTTCAGGCTGCGCAGGCGCCCGAATAGGTCGATCTCCCAGGACAGGAAGCCGACTTCGACCGAGTACTGCGCGGTCGTTTCGGTGTTTCCGGAACTCGTCATACGCTCGGGCACCTGGGTCTTCCCGGCGGCTGCCTGGATTCCGATGGTGGGGCTGAGCTCGCTGCGCTGGATACGAAACAACGCGGCGGCCCGCTCGACGTTCAGCGCCGCAACCCTCAAGTCGCGGTTGTTCGCGAGCGCTTGCTCGATCACGGTGCGCAGACGCGCATCGGGGAAGTACTCTTGCCAGCCGGGCGCGACCGGCGCGCTCCCGATGGCCGCCGCGCTCCCGGTCGAGTCCGCTTTCGCGGCGGGCGGCGCGGGAAACTGGTCCGGCACCGGCAGCGGCGGGCGCTCGTATTTCGGCATCATCGTGCAGCCGGACAGGACAATCGCGGCCGCGACCCCAATCAGCGTCTTGATGTTCATTTCCCCTCCACCGGAGGGACCGTGAGGCCCGCCATCACGTTATCGGACCCCGGCGCGGCGGCCCGCCTCCGGGAGAACAGCCGAACGATGACGACGAAGAAGAGCGGGATGAAGAGGACCGCAAGGAAGGTCCCGCTCAACATGCCGCCGAGGACGCTGGTGCCGATCGCCGTCTGCGCGCCCGCGCCCGCCCCGGTCGCGAGGGCGAGCGGCAGCACGCCGAAGCCGAAGGCCATCGAGGTCATCACGATCGGTCGCAGACGGACCTTGGCGGCCAGCCGCGTTGCTTCGATCAAGCCCATCCCCTGCTTCATGTAGCTCTTGGCGAACTGCACGATCAGGATCGCATTCTTGGTCGTCAGACCGAGGACGGTGAGCAGGCCGATCTGGAAGTAGACGTCGTTGGGCATGCCGCGCAGCGAGGACGCCAGCACACCGCCCAGCGCGCCGAGCGGGAGCACCAGCACGATCGAGATCGGCACCGTCCAGCTCTCGTAGAGCGCTGCGAGGACCAGGAAGATGGCGAGAATCGAGAGGGCATAGAGCAAGCCCGCCTGCGACGCGGCCATGCGCTCCTGGTAGGACAGGCCGGTCCACTCGTGGCCGATCCCCTTCGGGAGCCCGGCCACGAGCTCTTCCATGGCGTGCATCGCCTCCCCTGAGCTGTGACCCGGCGCGGCTTCGCCCTGGATGTTGATCGCCGGCTGGGCGTTGTAACGCTCGAGCCGCGGCGAACCGTAGACCCAGCGCCCGGAGGCGAGGGCCGAGAGTGGGACCAAACCGCCGCGCGTGCTGGGCATGTAGAGCCGGTCAAGGTCGGAGGGCAGCATCCGGAACGGCGCGTCGGCCTGCGCATAGACGCGCTTGACGCGGCCGCCCTGGACGAAGTCCCCGATGTAGGCGCTGCCGAACGCCCCGGAGACGTAGCTCTGCACGACGCCGGGCGGAACGCCGAGGGCTCCGGCCTTGTCCCAGTCGATGTCCACCTTGTACTGCGCCACGTCTTCCAGTCCATTGGGTCGCACTCGGGCGAGCCGCGGGTCGCGCATTGCGGTGCCGAGCAGCATATTGCGCGCGACCATGAGCTGGTCGTGGCCCAGGCCGCCCCGGTCCTGCAGCATGAGGTCAAAGCCGGTGGCCGACGCGAGCTCCGGGATCGCGGGGGGTGGGAACACGAACCCCATCGCCCCGCGGATTCCCATGAGCATCGGCATCGCTCGGGCAGCGATCGCCTTGGCCCGCAGCTTCGACTTGTCGCGCAGCTTCCAGTCCCGGAGCTTGAGGAAGAGCATCCCCTGGTTCTGGCTGCGGCCCGCGAAGCCCATTCCGACCATTCCCATGCTCGATTCCACCGCATCCTTCTCGTGCTCGCGGAAGTAGCTCTGCACGCCCTTGACGACGACGTCAGTCTGCTCGAGCGTCGAGCCGGCCGGAGTCTGGACCGAGGCCATCAGAATGCCCTGGTCCTCCTCTGGAAGGTAGGCGGTCGGCATGCGCGAGAAGAGCACCACCAGGCCGGCGACGATCACCACGAAGACACCCACGTAGCGGAGGCGGCGGCCGAGGACGTGCCCGACCACCCGCTCGTACACGGCGCGCAGCCGGTAGAAGAAACGGTCAAACCAGAGGAAGAAGGGACGGAGCATCCGGAAACCGGTCTCCGCGGCTTCGTGGCCCTTCTCGACCGGCTTGAGAAGTCCGGCGCACAGGACCGGCGAGAGGATCAAGGCGACCAGCACCGAGAGCAGCATCGAGGCGACCACCGTGATCGAGAACTGCCGGTAGATGACGCCGGTCGAGCCCGGGAAGAACGCCATCGGGCCGAACACCGCGGCCAGCACGAGGCCGATGCCCACGAGGGCGCTCTGGATCTGGTCCATCGACTTCGCCGTCGCTTCGCGCGGCGACAGCCCTTCCTCGCTCATCAGGCGCTCGACGTTCTCGACCACCACGATGGCGTCGTCGACCAGCAACCCGATCGAGAGCACCATCGCGAACATGGTCAGCATGTTGATCGAGAAGCCGAACAGCCCGAGGACGGCGAACGTGCCGAGCAGCACCACCGGCACGGCGATCGTCGGTATGAGGGTGGCACGTATGTTGCCGAGAAAGAGGAACATGACCAGGAAGACGAGAATGATCGCCTCGATCAGGGTCTTGACCACCTCCCAGATCGCGACCTTCACGAAGGGCGTGGTGTCGTACGGATAGACGACCCCCATTCCCTTGGGGAAGTACTTCGAGAGGTCCTTCATCGCCGCCTTGACCCCGTCGGCGACGTCGAGGGCGTTGGCGCCCGCGGCCTGGCGGATGGCGAGCGCGGTCGCCGGCTGGCCGTTGTAGTTGGCAACGATGTCGTTCAGCTCCGAACCGAGCTCGGCGCGGCCGACGTCGGAGACGCGCACCACCGAGCCGTCAGGGTTGGTGCGCAATGGCACCGCGGCGAACTCCTCGGGGGTCTTGAGCAGCGATTGCACCAGGATGGAGGCGTTCAATCGCTGACCCGGCACCGCAGGTGCGCCGCCGAACTGCCCGGCGGAGATCTCGACGTTGTATGCCTTCACCCCGGCGACGACGTCGGCGATGGTCATGCCGTACTTGGTCAGCTTGTCCGTGTCGAGCCAGATGCGCATCGCGTAGCTGGTGCCAAAGGACTGGACCTCGCCCACCCCGGGCACGCGGGCGAGCACGTTCTGGACGTTCGAGACGAGATAGTCGCTGAGGTCGTTGTTGGTCCAGGTCGGATCCGAGGAGGTGAGCCCGACGATCAGAAGGTAGTTGCGGGTCGACTTGCCGACGCTCAGGCCGGTGCGCTGCACCACCTCGGGCAGCATCGGTATGGCAAGCTGTAGCTTGTTCTGGACCTTCGCCCACGCGAGGTCCGGATCGGTGCCGGGAGCGAAGGTCAGCGTAAGTTGTGCGGAGCCCGAGGCGTCGCTGGTCGCCCCCATGTAGATCATCCCCTCGAGCCCGGTCATGTTCTGCTCGATGATCTGGACAACGCTGTTCTCGATGGTCTCCGCCGAGGCGCCGGGATACACGGCCCGGATCGCGATCGACGGCGGCGCGACCGGCGGGTACTGCGCAATGGGCAGCTTGTAGATGGCGAGGACCCCGCCCAGCATCATCACGATGGCGATGACCCAGGCGAAGACGGGGTGATCGAGGAAGAACCTGGACATGCCCGCCCCCTACTTCGCCGACCCAGGCGCGTTGCCGGGCGTAGAACCGGGGGTAATACCGGGCGTTGATCCGGGCGCGTTACCGGGTGCAGAACCCGGCGCGCTGCCGGGCGCAGAACCGGCGGCCCCGATTGTAGCCGGCACGCCGCGCGCCGGGACGCCGGGACGAACCCGTTGCAGCCCGTCGACGATCAGCTGATCCCCCGGGGCGAGTCCCTTGACGACCAGCCAGCGGTTGCCCATCGCGCGCCCGAGCTCGAGCGTGCGCTCCTGGACCTTGCCGTCCGGGCCGAGCACCAGGGCAACGGCGTTGCCCCGCGGGTCGCGCGAGACGCCCTGCTGGGGGACGAGGATCGCGTTGTCGTCAACGCCCTCCTCGACGATGGCGCGCACGAACATGCCGGGCAGCAGGACAGACTCGGGGTTCGGGAAGACCATGCGCAGGTTCACCGAGCCGGTCGTCGGCGCGACCGTGACGTCCTGGAACTTGATCGTCCCCGCATGGGCATAGGGCGTGCCGTCCTCGAGCACAAGCTGCACGCGGCCCGCCGATTCGCCGTCCCGGGTCAGGGCGCCGCTCGACAGCACCCGGCGCAAGCGCAGCAACTCGGCCGAGGACTGCTGGACATCGACATAGATCGGGTCGAGCTGCTGGATGGTGACCAGCGGCACCGGCTGGTAGGCGGTGACCAGGGCGCCGACGGTCACGCTCGAGCGGCCGGTGCGCCCGGAGATCGGCGCCTTGATCGGCGTCCAGGCTAGGTTGATGCGCGCGCTCTCGAGCGTCGCCCGGCTCGCCGCTACGCTTGCCTCGGCCCGCTGAGATGCGGCCTCGGCGTCTTCGACGTCCTGCTCGCCGACGGCGTGGATGGCCGCCAAGCCGCGCAGCCGCTCGGCACGCGCCCGAGCAGGCGGGAGGTTGGCCTCGGCCATCGCCAGCGCCGCCTCAGCCTGATCGGCCACGGCGCGGTAGGGCGCCGGATCGATCTGGTAGAGCAGATCTCCGGCGCGCACATCCGCCCCCTCCTCGAAACTGCGCTTCTGGAGCAGGCCGCTGACTTGCGGCCGAACCTCCGCGACCATGTAGGGCGCGGTGCGGCCAGGCAGCTCGGTTGTCAGCACCACGCGCTCAGGAGCGAGCGTCACGGTGCCCACCTCCGGGGGGCCGGGCGGCGGTCCCCCGGCATGCTTGCTGCAGTCGACCGCGACCATCGTGCCGAAGGCCGCGAGGCCGATCGCGAGGTTCCGGAAGGTCGTCTCATGACCGTGCATGGCGCTCTCCAATTCCCTGTAGTGCCCGTTACAATTCCGCCGCTGGACCGGCCGCCGCCCTGCGCCGCGGGGTCGTTCGTGCGCGGCTCGCGGTGATCCCGGAGAGGATCACCGCCACCATCCCATCGAGCGCCACGTCCAACCCGCCGGCGCCCGAATCGAACAGGTGGGAGCGGCAGGCAATCTCGACCGCGCCCACCAGCGCCAGCGCCACGTGACGCGGCACGCAGGGGCGAAACTCGCCGCTCGCCACCCCTTCCTCGACCAGCTGTTCGAAGTGCCGGATTTTCTCGAGCAGGAGCGCCCGGAAGTCGAACCGCGGCGCCGCCTTCTTTGAACCCGAGACGATCAGGACAACCGCCCAGGCGAAGTCGGCGAGTTCCCGCCGTAAGACGACCTCATTCCGGCTCAGCCGCAGGATGCGCACGGCGGCAGACCCGCCGCCGGCGAGTACCTCCTGTCGGGCTGCCTCGACCCGCGCCCGGTTCGCGCGCATGATGGCGAGGAAGAGCCCCTCCTTATTGCCGAAGTGGTGATAGAGGGAAGGCGCCGTGACCCCGGCAGCGCTCACGATGTCTCGCACCGAGGTCGCGGCGTAGCCCTTGGTGGCGAAGAGGCGCATCGCGGCCTCGAGCAGCCGCTCACGGCCGCCGCCGGCATCGATCGCCTCCGCGCGTCGGGGTGTCATCGATTCCCTCGCCTCCGCAGGTCGGGGTGTCATCCATTGCCTCGCCTCCGCGGGTCCGAGGCCAGGGCGCAATATAACAGGCGCTATATTGGGATGCAAGCGGGTTGGGCGCCGGCCCGAGTGACCGAGGAGGCGATCTGGCTGCTCGAAGGACCGCCGCCCCCTCAAGTCCGTGGCGGAATCGTGGAGGCGGCGGGAATCGAACCCAATTACGGGCGAAAACCTAACCGGCTGGCGCTGCGCGATTTCGGAAGCATGGGGTTGCAGAATCGTCGGTTACCGCAGCCTTCCCATTCCGCTCCAGTTCTCCCGAGTCCCCTGGAGTCCCCCCCAGTCAAGGAATGTATCTCCTACGATGGATTCGGTGAACGATCTTATCCGGCCACCCAATGCGCCACCGGCTTCGACAGGAATTCCTCCACGGGGACGCCGTCTGCCCCCACAAGCAGCTTGCGCCTAGGGCGGAAGGCAGCCGTGAAGGATTCCATCCCCGGCAGCGAATCGCGGCGTCTCGCGCTCTTGACCTCGATAGCGGTCACGGCGCGGCCCGACTTCACGACGAAATCCACCTCTCTGCTCCGGTCGCGCCAGTAGTAGACCTCACAATCGCCAGAGGCGGCGGCATTGGCGAGGTGGGCGCCGACGGCAGATTCCACAAGTCGCCCCCAGAACTCAGGATCGGATTCCGCTTCCCGAAGAGTGAGCGAGGATTGAGCAGCCATGAGCGCGGTGTTGAGAACCTGAAGCTTAGGACTAGAACCCCGCTGTCGCGCCAGATCACCAGCGAACTTCGGCAACCCTGTGACCATCCCCGCATCGCTCAAGAGATCCAAGTAGTGCGCTAGGGTGGTCGTGTTTCCGGCGTCTTGCAGCCAGCCCAGCATCTTCTGGTAAGAGAGGATCTGCCCCGAATAGCTGCAAGCAAGCTCGAAGAGCTGCCTTAGGAGGGCTGGTTTGTCCACGCGCGTCAGGAGCAACACGTCCCGGGAAATGGTCGTCTCGATGAGCGCGTCTTTGACGTAGCGGACCCAGCGCCGGTGCTCGGTGAGGAGTGGAGCCGCGCCAGGGTATCCACCGTAGAACAGGTAACGCCGAAGCGGCCAACCGAAGGCCTCATTCATCTCGGTGAACGACCAGTGCGGAAGGTGAAGTACTTCAAAGCGACCTGCGAGACTCTCGGTGAGACCGCGTCGGATGAGCAGGGGAGCCGAACCCAAGAGCACCACGCGGAGCGGGGTCCTCTTCCTGGTGTCCTCGTCCCAAAGGCGTTTCACTGTCTCGGACCACCCGGGGATCTTCTGGATTTCATCCAGGGCGAGGACCGCCCCCCACTTGCCGGCTCCACGTATGGAAATCCGGGCTGCGTCCCATTGCTCTTCGAGCCACTCACGTCCGCGCAACGTCGGCTCGTCAGCGGACGCGTAGGCCACGGGACGACCGGATTTCTCGAGCACCTGCCGGACCATCGTTGTCTTGCCAACCTGCCGCGCCCCTGCTACCACCTGCAAGAAACGGCGGGGTTCCTTGATTCGCCTGGAGAGGATCTGAGCCTGTGGCCGCATGAACATGGTGAGACCTCCCATTTACTCAGGACGTTGAGTAATATTACTCAAGGTACTGAGCAAATGGCAAGCATGATTCCGCCCCACTCCGGACCGGAAGGCGATGTGGTCCATCCGAGAGAGCTTCTCGCTGAACGCTCGCCTTCTTAATTGAGGTCAGACTGGTCCCGAAGTCCTCCGTGGCCTTCTTCATCCTGACACCCTCGTGGGAGGCAAGAGGTTGCCCCTCCCCCACTATAAATAAGAGCCCGTCGTGGAGAAGGGGCGTGCATACGGCAGGGCGGGTCGCCCTTCAAGCTAAGCATACTTCCGAACCAGTTGAGGCACAACATGGCAGGTGAGGTTCCCCGGCAGTCGTCGCCCGAGGGGAGGAGCAGCCGTGTCGAGAGCCCGTCGGTCGGATCGTCGGTCGCCTGACAGCGAATCGATCGCGCCAAAGTGACAAAGACCGACATCTCGGTAGTCAGCGGGGGCATTCCTCACCCCAGGCTGCCGCAATGCGATTCTTGGGGGTGAGGCCCAAGACATGGCCGCAGATCGACGAAACACTCCTGATACAAGTTCTGATATGATTGCAGATGAGGATTGAAGGAACTCCACTGGCTCGGGCACGCTATCGCGAGGCTCTGCAGCGAATCAGGAGGTTGCCGTGAAATCAAAGAAGGTCGACTCATCGGAGAGAATCCCAATCACCAAGTCCTGCGGCGACGTCTTCATTGACCTCGGCTTCTCCGTGGAGGAGGCAGCCAGTCTCAACATGCGGTGCTCACTGATGGACGCGATCGAGGACATCCTCAAGAACCGCCGACTCACCCAGGCCGAGGCGGCCAAGCTCCTCGGGGTGAGCCAGCCTAGGGTCAGCAACCTGGTGCGGGGTCGCATCGATCTCTTCAGCATCGATGCGCTCGTCGAGATGCTGGCCCGCGCCGGGATCCGCGTGAACGTGCGCCTTTCCAATGGACGAAGGAGAGCCGCGAAGATCTCCCGGCGAACCGCTGGACGAACCACCCGGCGGGCCTCACCCGCCCGGTAGGTTGGTTGTCTAAGGGCTGCCGATCACCTCGGCGCCAGGCAGCGAGCCCTTCTCCGCTCACTCCATGACCCCGACTTGGGACAGACGGCGGCACGCGCCTTGGTCATCGCCGTGCCTCGCTTCCCCTAACTCCTCCTTCGAAGAAATCTCGACAGCAGGTTGGGTCGGTATCGTTTCGCCGCAGCCCAGATGCCGAGCGTCGTACCGATCGCGGCGTATGCCCATAGGACCCAATGAACGGGCGATTCGTGCAGCGGAAAGGTCAGAAGCAGAATGACCGGCAGAATCGTCGCGGAGAGAACGATTACCGGGGCGGACCAGCGCGCGGCCAAGGTCGGTTTCCACCAGTCGGTCGAGAACCTAAACACCCGGCTTGCCGAGCGATCATCGATCCGGCCCCTTCGCCGATGCGGCGCATCCTGGAATCCGCCCCCGCCATCCGTGGATCCACTTCGCTCCTGCTCCTCAGGCCCCCGCGCGACGACAAGGAGCAGCATGCTCCACACCATTGCGATGCAAACAAACCAGTAGTAGTTGGATCCGCTCCGCATTGCGCTCAGGGCGCCTTTGCCGAGATCGAGAACCTCCCGCACGCCCTTCGTTCCCCCCGCGATCCTCGCGGCAAGCCATACGGAAGCGATGGCCAGGATCACGCCGGCCACGATGAGCAACCCCGCGAGCCGCCGCCCCACGAGCAGCTTCTCTCGCCGGCGTTCCGGCTCCGCAACGACCACAAGGCGCAGCGGCGCTGTTCCGTGGTCGGTCTTGGTCTCGATATCGTTCACGGACGGCGGTTCCATTGGACCGCTCCCCTCCTTAAAGCATCGCTGCCGCAAAGCATCGCCGCCGCCGCCAGCGCTGGGCGCTACTTCCCGCCCCCGCCCCCGAAGTCGACGTCTGCCTGGATCGTGATCGTGTTCGGCGACACCCGGCTGTCGTTGTACATCTCATAGCCCGCGAGCAGTGCCATGCGCTCCGTGAACTTCCACGAGCCGCCCACGTTCAGTGTGCCGTACGCGCTCTTCGTCCCCATGTAGTCCACGCAGAGCCAGAGCCGATCCGAGATCTCGGGCACCGTCCGCTCCCAGGCGAGCATCACCCCGGCGTTATCCTTCCCGCCGCTCCCGTCCAGGAGGAGCTTCGGGTTGCCGCGGAAGTATCCGGCAGACACTCGACCGACCGGATTCAGCGTCTTCGCCGCCTTCGCGTAGACGACGTTGTAGTCCGTCGCTCCCCTCTTCGTGCCGGCATCGAAAATCCCCACGGCGAGCGCCGGGAGGAACCGCCAGAACGCGCCCTCGGGAACGCCGAGCTTGCCGTTGCCGTAGACGGGATACGCATCCAGATCGCCGTACCCCGTCTTGTGATCCACCCCAAGTTCCAGGTTGAGATTCCGGAGCGGCAAGACTCCCACGGTGAGGCCGAGATTCGTGACGCTCGGAAGTCGGCTGCCGGAGGCGCTCAGCTCGACGGGAAGATACAGGTCGCTCGTCACGTGCAGGCTCTTGAAGCGCTGCACGTCGGTCGAAGGAGCCCAGATGTGAGTCGAGGCGGTTGCTCCGGCCTTCGTCGCACCCCCCGCGAAGCAGCCCAGCAGGCCAACCAGCAGTACCGCGCCTCTCCGGATCGCGAATCGATCCATCAGCCGCAGCCGACTCCCTCTCACAGCGAGCGGGCCCGCGCGCGGATCGCCGCCGCGATGACCTCCTCGTCGTACGCGGACTCGCCGTGGAGCGATGCGTCGAGGCCCTCCTCCTCCTCGTCCAGGGTCGTGCGCACCCGTGTGAAGACGTTGATGACCTTCAACATCAGGTACGTGAACCCGAACGCATAGATCGACGAGGCGACCACCGTGACCACCTGCAGGGCGAAGAACCTCGAACCGCCGTGGAAGAGGCCGTTCGCGCCCGCGGCGTTCACGGCCTTGTCCGCCATGAGACCCAGCAGGACGATGCCGAGCGCGCCGCCGACTCCGTGCACGCCCCAGACGTCCAACGCGTCGTCCCACTTCAGGCGGTTCTTGAGATTCACGGCGAAGTAGCAGACCACGCCGGCGACAATCCCGATCACGACCGCGTCCGTGGGCGTCACATAGCCGGCGCACGGGGTGATCGTGGCAAGGCCGGCGACCGCGCCCGTCAGCAGGCCGAGGAACTTCGGCTTGCGCTCGAAGATCCAGGCCAGAAGCAGCCACGTCGGGCCGGCGAAGGAGGCGGCGATGTCCGTGTTCAGGAAGGCGAGGCCGGTCACAGAATCGACCCTGAGTTCACTCCCCGCGTTGAAGCCGTACCAGCCGAACCAGAGAAGCCCGGCACCGAGCGCCACCAGCGGGATCGAGTGGGGAATGCTGTCGCCGACCTTGCGCCGGCCCACGTAGAGGACCGAGGCCAAGGCCGCCATCCCGGCGATGTTGTGGACGACGATCCCGCCGGCGAAGTCGAGCACGCCCATCTTGGCCAGCAGGCCCCCGCCCCAGACCATGTGCACGAACGGGAAGTAGACGAAGGTCAGCCAGCCCACCAGGAAGGCAAGGTACGCGCTGAAGCGGACCCGGTTGGAGAAGGCGCCGGTGATCAGCGCCGGGGTGATGATCGCGAACATCATCTGGTAGGCCATGAACACGAACTCGGGGATGTTTCCGCTGCCGAACGGGCAGAGCGTGTTCAGGTTCACGCCGTGCAGGAACGCCTTGTTGAGATTCCCGATGACCCCGCCCACGCCACCGCTGAAGCACAGGCTGTAGCCGTACATCCACCAGATGATCGTCGTCACTCCCATCGAGACGAAGCTCTGGATCATGATCGTGAGTACGTTCTTGCGGCCGACGAGACCGCCGTAGAAAAAGGCCAGGCCCGGCGTCATCAGCATGACGAGGCTGCTGGCGACAAGCATGAACGCGGTGTTTCCCGTGTCGAACATGATCCCTCCCGATGCGGAATGAATGCGGACTTCAGCCTCGATGATTCTCGAGGAACGAGGGATCCGCCTCTATCGGGAGAGTCCTGATTCTATCTCAGGGAGATCCTGACCGGGGGGGGGACGCCGGCGAGCCGGCCGCCTGCACGCCGTCCGGGTCACTCGAGCGGGGTGAGCCCCTCGCGGATCGCGTAGCGCGTCAGCTCCGCGACCGTGCGAAGCTGGAGCTTGTCCATGATGTGCTGCCGGTGCGTTTCAACGGTCTTGCTGCTCACGTTCAACAGGTCGCCGATCTGCTTGGTCGATTTCCCTTCGGCGAGGAGCTGTAGCACCTCGCGTTCCCGGACGCTCAGAATGGCAAAGGGAGTATGGCCGCCGGATTCCGAGGTCTGGACGAACTCCGCGAGCACCTGCTCGATTCCCTTTCCAAGGTGAAACTGGCCGCTCGCGACTTCCCGGATCGCCCTCAGGACCTCTTCGGGCGGGCAGGTCTTCAGGAGGTAGCCCCGCGCTCCGGCGCGAAGAGCCTCCGTCACGTAACGGCGGTCGGCGTGCATCGACAGGATGATCACCTGTGTCCCGGGCGTCGCTTCGTGAACCCTCCGCGCGACCTCGATCCCGTTCAGCTCCGGCATGGAGATATCCAGCAGGAGGATGTCCGGGCGATGCTCGGCGACGAGCGCGACCGCCTCCAGGCCCGTGGCCGCTTCTCCGACGACCTGTATGCCCGGGTGTTTGCCGAGGAACTGGCGAAGCCCCAGCAGGAAGAGCCGGTGATCATCCGCGATCACCAGCCGGAGGATCTCCTCACGGGTCGTCCGTCCCTTCGGGGGGTTCGAAGCGCGCACTCAGACCTCCGTCGGAAGGGTGATCGGGAGGGCGAGACGCACCGCCGTCCCCGCGCCGGGCGCGGATCGTATCGTCATCTCGCCCCCGAACGACCGCGCGCGCTCCCGAATGCTGAACAGACCGAAGGCATGCGGGGCGCCCGCCGACGAGGATAGCCGATCCGGATCGAAACCGATCCCGTCGTCCACAACTTCGAGGATCAACATGGAACCCTCTCGCCCGAGCCGGAGGCGCGCACTGTCGACCTTGGCGTACTTGACTACATTTGTCAGAAGCTCCTGCACGCACTTGTAGACGGTCACGCGGAGGGCTTCCGGCAGGCCTTCGGGCCGCTCGAGACGCAGATCGAGCACAACACGCAGATTGTGTCGCTGGAAGTACCTCTCGGATAGCCATTCCAGGGCGGCGGCGAGCCCCAGGTCGTAGAGGACCGGAGGGCTCAAGTCGAAGGTCAGGGAGCGCGTCTGCAGAATCGCGCGCTCCAGGAGCGCCAGGATGTCCTCCAGACTTCTCTCGAAGCCGTAGAAGACCGCATCGCCCCGGAACTGGGCGATGCGCATCTTGATGAAGGCGAACTCCTGGATGATTTCGTCGTGCAGCGCCACCGCGATTTCGCGGCGCTCCCTCGCTTCGGCCAGGGACAGTTCGGTCGCAAGCCGCCGGAGCCGGTTCTGGTCTTCCTCGATCCGCAGCCGGGCCTCACGGTTCTGCTCGACCTCGAGGTGAAGCCGCTCATTGCTGCGGGACAGGGCATCTGTCCGTTCGGCCAGAAGCCTCTCGAGCGCCTCGATCTGTTCCTGGAAGTCCGGCATGCCGCCTTCCGCCCCTCTCCCTACTTCTTCCTCCAAAACGCCCCCTGTCCCGCTCCTTCGGTGGCGAGCGTCCCCGCGCTCTTCATGCGTCGCAAGACGACGCGGATCATATCGCGCGTGACGTTGGGGCACATCATTGATTACCACTATGCGAGTTCTGTTACCACTATTCGGAATGCGCCCCTTCGCTCACTGGGAGGTTGGGGAGGGGTGCGGCGGCCCTCTATCGGAAGGAACCGATGACCTCCGTGGGACCAAGCAGGGATTCGAGCAGGAGGCGGGATTTGCCGCATATGCTCCAGGAACATTATGTAGCAAGAGCATAATATAGACTACTGAGCGACGGCGTGGCGGGCGAGATCCGTAGAATGTGCCCACGGAAGCCTGGGTCGCATCCTGCATGCCAGGGCCGGTCGCGACTTTCGGATCCGTTGGTCCCAACGGTGCTAGCCCTTGGGACGGTAGTCGCGACGGTCGATGCAAGAGGAGTACGTCGCCCCATCGATCGAGATCCAATCGGTGTGGTCGATCCCCCTTCGATTGCGAGCCGTTGGGCTAGTGGGAAACGCCGAAGCAACCTTGATCCAACGATCCTGCTCCCTCGAGATGGTCCGGATCTCCTTTGCCACCTCTGACAGGTCCTGATCCTGACTGAAGATCAGCGCGACGTCGTAATCCTCGTGGTGGGCGAGCCGAATTGCATCGATAGCGATCCGTACATCGATGCCCTTCTCCTCCCCCTCACGGTAGGTGTGGGTCGTTCCGTCCGGAAGTATGACCTTCCGGTTCCTGTAGCGAAGGGATCGAGAGAAGAGGACGACTCCTTCGCGGCCCATCACAGTCAGCTTCCAGCTCCAGAAAGCATGCCAATACGGATCGTCTCTTGGATCCGGAATCCCTGTGTAGAAACGGACAGCCGTCAGGTCCCACCTTCTGGATGCGCAAACAGCTTGTGCTAGACGCAGGACGTTGTAGTTGGGACGCAGGTACCCGAATGCTTTCTTGACTGAGTGGAAGAGGTTCTGGCCATCCACGAAGGCGACAGCTCGTCTGACACTGGGCTCTGAACGCACGCCCGAACCTACAAAGAAATAACCCCGCCCAAGGCCTTTCGGCAAGTCGAGCGGGGAGGAAGTACGCCTATATTACCTTCGGCACCGCACCCCTTGTCAACCAGTACCTTCGACTGACTTCCTAGTCTCACGAGGCGCTAGTGTCCTCCTCTTCCTACCCCCACGCAGCCACACCCATGCCATCGCGAAGGGGATTCTGGGCAGACCACTCCCCGGACTGAACCGCTTGGAAAGCACTCAGACTGGTTGACGTCCTGACCGCCGCCTTCCATGGACGAGTGGCCGTGTCGAGAACCGGTTGGTTGGATCGTCGGCGGCCCGACGGCCGGCCGGTTGGGACTTGATATCACAGACTGTGATTTCAAGTTTGGATCCGAAAATAGGAGCCACAAGACCTCGTCAAGCGAGAGGTGACTCGTCATCGTTGGACCTCGAGAGGAGGTTCAACGATGGATGATCGAGCACGCCGATTCCGGACCACAGCAACGCCACCCGTCAATCCATGACCACGACTCGCGTCGCCCCCTCCGCCTTCCCGGTCTTGACACGCACGAAGTAGACACCCGCCGGCACGCGCGCGCCGGCGTCATCGCGGCCGTCCCAGCGCAGCGAACGTGTGCCGCTCGCAAGCACCCCCGCCCGCAGCAGCCGCACCCTGCGCCCGCCGGTATCGAACAACTCGGCTGTCACGGAAGCCGCACCCGCCCGATCGACGAGATCGAACCGCAGCGTCGTCCCCGATGAACCCGACGATCCAACCCGGATCGGGTTCGGCTCCGCGCGCAGGTGCAAGTACGGGCCGGCGCCATCCGCCCCACGAGCCGCCCCACTACCCGCCACACCACCCTCCGCACCCCCCGACCCCACATCCGACGCCCCCCCGAACGGATTCCGCGCAAGCACGACCGTCGCATCCGTCCGCCCGATCGCCAACCGCCGCGCATCGGGGGAGAAGGCGAGAGGGAGGGTCGGGTTGGGCCCCCAGCCGGTCTCGCGGTCGTACTTCGCGAGCAGCGCGCCATCCGACGGCCGCCACAACCGGACATCCCGGCTGTAGGGCGATCCCGAGGCGATCACTCCCCCGTCGCTGGAGCTCGACCATGACACCGCCTCGCAGAACCCATCCGGATGGCCGTCCAGCGCGCGGATCAGGGAGCCGTCCGCCACGCTCCAGATCTTCACGTTGTGGTCGTAGCTCTGCTCCGCCGTGGCGATCGCCTGCCCGTCTGGAGAGAACGAGATCGAGGCGACCCCGTTGGGCGCCACGATCGTCCGGATCAAGGTGACGGCCGGCATCTGCCAGAGCTTCAACTCCGTGCCGGCCGCGCTCGCCAGGATCTGCCCGTTGGGCGAGAACGCCAACCCCGAGATCGCGCCAACGTGCGCGGCGATCGTGCGGTCGAGCACCCCGTTCGAGATGCGCCAGAACTTGATGTTCCCGTCCCTGCCGGCCGAGACGACGAAGACGCCGTCCGGGGATTTCGTGACGACGGTGGTGCCGTCCGCATGTCCGGCAAGGGTGCGAAGCAGCGCGCCATCCGAAACCCGCCAGATCTTGATCGTGGGATCGCGCGTATCGGGAGCCGGAGAGCCGGCCCCGGTCGCGATCGTCGCATCCCCGGGAAGGAAGGCGACCGAGTTGACGACGTCGTCGTGGCCGACGAGCGTCACCAAGTCCGTCCCGTCCGATGCCTGCCAGATGCGGGCGGTGAAGTCCCCGCTTGCCGAGGCGAGGAGGGTTCCATCCGATGAGAAGCCGAGTCCCCTCACGCTTCCGACGTGATGCCCGAAGGTCTGGACGAGGGATCCGTCCGGAATGCTCCAGAGGCGCGGCCGGCCGTCGATCCCGCCCGAGGCGAGGAGGTCGTTGTCATTCCCGAAGGCGACCGAGTTGACCTCGAGGAGATCGGGTGCGGTCAGGATCCGCTCCACGGTCCAGTTCGAGGTGCGCCAGACCTGGATCGTATGGTCCCATGAACCGGCTGCCAGGCGCGCCCCGTTGGCGGAGAAGGCGAGCGCCGTCACGAAGCTCGAGTGGCCGGTCAGCGTTTGCAGGATTGCGCCGTCCGACACGCGCCAGATCTTCGTCGTGTTGTCCCAGCTTCCGGTCGCGAGGGTCGTCCCATCGGGAGAGAACGCGACCGCGGCGACGAAGAAGGTATGACCGGTCAGGGTGTGGAGATTGGCGCCATCGGAGACGCGCCAGATCTTCGCGGTGTTGTCCCCGCTGGCCGAGGCGAGCAGCGTTCCATCCGGTGAGAAGGCAACGCCAAAGACGCTCCACGTGTGCCCGGTGAGGATTCGAAGGCGCGTGCCGTCGGCGACTCGCCAGATCCAGATCTCCCCGTAGCCGATGCCCGCCGCAATGAGTGAAGCATCCGGGGAGAGGGCGACCGACCAGGCCGTCTGCTCTCCGGTGTCGAAGCCCCGGATCTCGTCGCCCGTGACGACATCCCAGAGCTTGACGTTCTTCTCACCGCTGCCGTGGGCAACGTCGGCGGCGGAGGCGAGAAGGGCGCCGTCGGCGGAGACGTCGATCGACTTGACGCCGACCAGGTGCCCGGCGAGCGTGCGGGTCAGCTCATGACCCGCGCGGTCCCAGATCTTGATCGTCGCGTCCTCGGCGCTCGCCGACGCGATGAAGCGCGCATCGGCGGGGAGCCCGACGGAGCTGACCCCGATATGCCCGGCGCCGATCCATGCGGTATTGGGCGGGCCGCTGGCGAGGGAGGGCGCGGGGAGGAAGAAAGTCGGGACGAGGAAGGACAGGAGCAGCGGCATGAGGACGTTCCGATGCATGAAATTCACCCCCAGGGGTCTTGGACCTTCGTATGTGCGACCTGGGCTCGGCTATCGAATATCGCTAACGAATATCGGCTATCGGCGCCTGCGGCCGATACGGGTTCGGTGGAACAGATGATGGTGAACCCGGGGAGGGGGGGATGTCCAGAGGCAGGATGGGGTCAGTGCTAGAGATCAGATTCGAAGAGACGCGTCTTACTTAAGCAGAACCACCCGTTTCGATGTCACACCCGCTCGGGACTCGACTCTGATGAAATAGACGCCAGGGACTGATCTTCCGGATTCATGGAACAGGCTTCCCAGCGAGTACGTGTGGCCGCCAGCCGATGGTGATTTGGCTTGGAGCGAACCCAGGCATCGTCCCTGCACATCGAGGATCGAGAATCGCACGGGTGCCGATCCGCTGAGAGCGAAATCCACATTCAGTTCACCATGTGTTGGGTTGGGGTAGACGAGGAGGATCCGTTCTGGATTGTCCGACTGGTTGCCTGTCACCTCGGCCGGAAGCCAATCCTGCCAGACGGCCACGTTGTACGATTGCATCCCCCCCGCCATCTCGAAGGAGCCGCCAAGGTGGAGTTCGTTTCCAAGTACCGCCAGGGTTCGAACCACCGGATCGGACCCACCGGAAACGCCTGCCGCCAAGGGGGACCAGGATGCGCCATTCCACCGCGCAACGTGATTGGCGCCTAGATCGCCAGCATCGGTGAACCTCCCACCTACAATGAGATTCCCCCGATATGCGGCGAGTGCGATCACGTCGCCATTCACGCCATCCGCTGCTGGCATCCAGTGGTGTCCGTCCCAGATACCTATGTTGGAGCAGGCTGCCCCGCCTGCATTCTGAAACTGACCTCCCGCGGCTAGCATTTCGTTGCATTCCGAGACAGTGAGAACGGGACCGTCGGTTCCAGATCCACAGGGCTGCCATTCGTTCCAGAAGAACTTCGCGACGTGGTTCAGCGATCGGTTCTGGTGGCCCCCCGAAGTGAACTGGCCGGCGGCGACAAGGGAATCCCGATACACGGCGAGCGCAGACACTCGGTCATTGAAACCAATGTCGACATTGCTCCACTGCTGGCCATTCCACAGAGCGACCCGAGATGCAGGATTCCCACCTGCCGAAGTGAACGACCCACCCGCAACGAGGTTTCCCATGTACTGAGTGAGGGCGAATACTCCGCTATTCATGCCGGTTCCGAGGGGTCTCCAAGTTCCTTGGTCCAGAAGCGCGACGTAGTTGCAGGTCTGATCACCAGCTCGAGTGAACCACCCGCCAGCGACGAGATGACCTTGGTAGTTCGCGAGCGCACGGATGGGCCCGTTCAAGGGAGCACCAACGGGAATCCAACCATCCGAACCCAGGGAGACGACCTGATACGCGCCCTCTCCACCAACGAAGAGATGATCATCAACGATAGCGCTCGTGTAGATAGGCGTCGTGAGCCCCAAGCCCATAGACTGCCAGTTGGTACCGGTCCAGTAGGCGACTCCGTAAAGCGACCGGATCCCGTCGGTGTCAAAGGACCCACATGCGGCGAGCCGGTGATCTGGTAGCGACACAACGCAGTAGACAAAATTGAAGCGCCCACTTAGACCAGAATCGAAAGGACTCCACCCCTCTCCATCCCAACGAGCGATGTTGCGACATGGGATTCCTCCCGCGCTATTGAACTGGCCCGAGATGACTAGAGTACCGTCCGAGGCTTCGCGAGAATCCGCAACATAGCCTTCAACAATCCCCGTGCCCAACTCTGACCACGTCGCGCCATCCCAGAGGTTGATCACCTTGATGTCGCCATTATTGATTCTGTACCTGCCGCCTATAACCACTTTCCCTGCGTAGAATCCGAGCTCGAGTACCGTTCCTGAGGTGCATGAGAGGTCGGTCCAGTTCTGGCCATCCCACTCTGCGAGCCCGTATCCGCCGACCAAGAGCTGGCTCTGGAACTTGCAGAAGCAGTGGACAGAACCGTAGCCCGGCCAAGTTCCCATCCTCTGCCACATGGAGCCGTCCCAGCGGGCAACGTAGTTGACCGAGGTCCCTCCGACCTGAGTGAACTCTCCTCCTGCGTAAAGGTCATCTCCGTCAACGTAGAGGGCATAGGAAGTATTGTTCGGTGCCGAGGGGAATGGAGACCAGGCAGCGCCGTCCCATGTGGCCATGTATGGCGCGTTGACTCCACCGGCGGTCGCAAAGCATCCCCCTACGACTAGCTTTCCTTGATAAACTGCGAGGGCATTCACCGAGGGATAGGGGCCTGCGATACCTGATCCAAGAGGAGACCAGGAAACTCCGTCCCAACGCGCGATTCCATTCACGACCGTGCTGCCAATGGTCGTGAAGTTCCCCCCAACGATGAGGCACCCCTGGTAGATCGTCGCGACGTACACCTCATTGTCAACGCCGGGCCATCCGAAGGCCCTCGACCAGTAACCGTGTTCGTCGAGGCCATCGCTCAATACCGCGGAGGAACCAAAGCCCGCTGACGCCGCAGGCGCCGCGGTACTCGCCGAGAATCCCGCGGCAGAGAGCAGCAACAACACTACGAGTATGCTGGCACCAGCGGCCTTCATTGCTGTTTCTCCTCTCATCCCGGGATCTAGTTCCACGGCAGCCGTTCCCTCGCGCTCAAGACTCCAGTCATCGGATCATGACCAGCCTTGCCGCCGATTGTCCTTCAACGGTCGAGACCCGGATGAAGTACAGGCCCGCCGAGGCTTGCCCGCCGTGATCATCCCGACCGTCCCATCGAAGCCCGTGGTTGCCCGGGCCTAGCGGTCCTTCAAAGATCCGGCGTATCGAGCGACCGCTCGCATCATAGATCGTTGCCCGCACAAGAGCGTTCATGGGCAACTCGAGACGGATCATCGTTTCCCCTCGGGTCGGATTGGGGGATGCGATCAGGCGCATCGCCTGCGGAACCCGATCACTGCCCGCAACGCCGCTGTTGGGTCCGCACTGGATCGGTGCAAGCTGAAGACCGGTACTCGCCGCAACGCAAACAGAGCCGCCTGCCACAGCTACACCGTAGGCAGTGCCCACCGTCTCCACTCCACCCACGACGCGTGGGGCGAAGGGATTCGAGATGCCGATCACCTGAAGGCCAGATGCTTCGTCGGCGACGTAGGCATATCTACCCGCCACGGCCACGCCATAAGCAGAGCCCGGTGTATCAGCGCTACCCACGATCTGCGGAGACGCGGGATTGGAGATGTGGATCACCAGGAGGCCGGAATCATCGTCGGCGACGTAGGCGTAGCTTCCCGCCACGGCGACGCGCTGGGCATTGCGGCTAGGTATGCCTACGCTCCCCATCAGATGAGGGGAGACGGGGTCGGAGATGTCGATCACCGAGAAAGCACCGCGCCCAGATTCGTCGCTACCGGCGAGGTAGGCGTGGTCACCCGCCACGGCCACGCCCCGGGCGTATCTCGGCGTGTTTACGCTGCTCACGATGTGCGGCGAGGTGGGATTGGAGATGTCGATCACTTTAAGACCTGCGCCGTTGTCCACGACGTAGGCGTAGCTCCCCACTACTGCCACATCGAAGGCATAGACGCCGCCCAAACTCCCCACGATTCGCGGGGAAGCGGGAGTAGAGATATCGATCACTTCAAGACCGGCATCAGTGTCCGCGACGTAGGCGTATCCCCCCACCACGGCCACGCCATAGGCATAGCCAGGTGTATCCACGCTCCCCACGATGTGCGGTGAGATGGGAGTAGAGATGTCGATCACCTGGAGACCGGAAGCGTCGTCCGCCACGTAGGCGTAGGTCCCCGCGACGGCCACGCTATAGGCATAGCTTGGCGTGTTCACGCCTCCCACAATGTGCGTGGGAGATGGATGCGAGACGTCAATCACCTGAAGGCCGGAAGTCTGGTCCGCGACGTAGGCGTAGCTCGCCGCCACGGCTACGCCACAGGCAGTGCCTGGCGTGCTCAGGCTTCCCATGATCTGTGGGGAGAAGGGATTGGAGATGCTGATTACTTGCAGACCGGAATCGTCCGCGACATAGGCGTAGCTCCCCGCCACGGCCACACCCTGGGCCAATCCCGGCGTGTCCACGCTTCCCACGATGTACGGGGACGCAAGATTGGAGATATCTATCACCTGAAGACCGGAGGCGTAGTCCGCGACGTAGGCGTAGCTGCCGACCACAGCGACGCCATAGGCCCAGTCCGGGGTCTCCACGCTTGCAATAATGTGTGGGGAGGCGGGAGTAGAGATGTCGATTACCTCCAGACCGGGATAATAGTCCGCGACGAAGACGTACCCTCCCGCTACGACCACGCCATCGGCAGTGGCTGGTGTGTCCACGCTGCCCACGAGGAGCGGGGAGGCGGGATTGGAGATGTCGATCACCTGAAGACCGGTACTCCCGTCCGCGACGTAGGCGTAGTTCCCGTCGACGGCCACGCCATAGGCCTCGCCCGATGTGTCCACGCTGCCCACGATGTGCGCGGAGGCGGGGTTGGAGATGTCGATCACCTGAAGACCGTAAGTGTAGTCCGCGACGTAGGCGTAGTTCCCGGCTACGGCCACGCCATAGGCACCGCCCGGCATGCATACACTGCTCAGGCTCTGCGGAGCGGCAGGATTGGAGATGTCGATCACCTGAAGGCATGAAGCTTCTGCAACGTAAGCGTAGTTCCCCGCCACTGTCACACCACGGGCAGGGCCCGATGTGCCCACGCCTGCTACCCAGTGAAGGTATGCACCGTAGTCGATGCAATCAGCGGAGGCGGAAAAAGGAACAAGAAGCTCCCCGATCAGCACGAGACCGATGGCAAATGAGGCGACTCTCACAGCCGATCCCCCCTTTCGATCTGCCGACAATGCACTGTCAAATGAGTACGGAGAGATGCGCGGAATGAGTATACGTGCTAGGGGTCGTCCAGTCCAGGCCGGGATTCGCCATGAAAGGTGCTGGAATGGGCTGGGACCAGTTACTCGGTCCGAATGGCAAGTCTTGCTGGATCAGGATTCGGGGATCAGATCACTACGATGCCGAGGCGGCGATGGCTCAGGACGGAGCCATAGCCCACTAAGACCATTTGCTGATTCTTCGCCACCACAAAGCCCAAGCTGCTCCAAGCCCAAGCAGAACGAGAACATTGACGACCTCGAATCGATATCCAATTGCGCCACCGAAGAGGAGCCCAATCACCAGAATGATCGTGCCCAGCCACGAAGACTTGTCCGCCTTCGTGGATAGATTCCAGAGCTTCTCTAGCACTGGAATTGGAGCAAGTACGAAATACAGCAGCGACTGACGACAATGGTGATTCTGCGGATGAAGGAACCCCAGTGCCCAGAAACCGATGAACACCAATACGAGTTCGCAAGTGTCTATGACAAAGGCCCACCCGCCATAGCGTTCCGCAGGCGTAAGGTGGTTCGTCAAAAACGACAACGTGAAGAATCCTATGAGAGCGAGGGCAAAGAAGAGACTCAGGTCGCAGATTGATGCTCCTAGGGCCGCAGGGACAGTGATCAGCGTGATGGTCAGGACGAACATAGTGCCAAGCACCGCGGGATAGAACAACGACTGCATCAGAGTCTTTGAGAGGGATTCACGACCTTGCATAGATACTCCCATCGATCCAGGCGACCAGACCGAGGTGCCCGCGACGCGGGCCCTCAACGATCACCTCGGACGGAACGTAGGGCAATGGGGACCTTCAATGTGGCCGAGAACAGGCTCACGAGGAGTGTAATCTGTCACATACCGAGCGCCATCAGAGAAAGCTGATCTATGGTTTGGCTGTCCGCTCTTAAACCCCGGAAGTACTTCAGCTCGAATGGTCGCATCTTCCACGACTTGAGGAACCGCAGGTATGCCGAACCAGAACGACGGTAGCTGTCTGGAGTTGCTCCGATTCCGTGGACGGTTCAGTGCTTTCGTTTCGGCCCATGACCACCTTACAGGATTTCCTGGGTACCCCATATGGTTCTTCGGAGATCGGAAGGGTCTCGAAAGGGGGGTACCCAG
>Ga0209777_10000361_pt1 | contig 76582 bp, 80 predicted proteins | sample FrelakmetHBP12HB_FD_187147 | JGI IMG/M metagenome (GOLD analysis project Ga0209777, IMG submission 187147) | Freshwater lake sediment microbial communities from the University of Notre Dame, USA, for methane emissions studies -HBP12 HB (SPAdes)... | ecosystem: Environmental > Aquatic >...
TGGGCACTTTGATGTGTTTTTCTATGCTCATCATATCACCACAATAGATTTGACTGAAACAACTTGAACCGTTAATAGTGTTACCTATGTCCCCGAACACCTGTTACCCATGTCTCCAGTCTATACACCCTTGTTAAGGGGAGGCACCTGTTTGTTCCCCTCCTTGACAAGGAGGGGCTAGGGGTGGTCTCGCAACCCACAATTTCAAGTGAAGGCCCACTAGCCTCCGCCTTAAATGCAGAGCATTTTTCTTTTTTGCTGAAACCATTTTGGGGGTTTTATGGATTCCTGCTTGCGCAGGGATGACGTTTTCCGATGTTTTTTTGTTGAATGGCACAGCACAGATAGGGTTACAGAAAGAATATGCTCTCTGCCCGGCATGCCGCTGCTCAGGATATATCATTCAGGTTATACGTAAATTTTTAGTTGAAGTAAAATAAAAATTAAGCTAATCATTTATGCATAACTTATAGTTAACAGACTAATGATTTTTCCGGGTGGGGGAGCCATGAAGCAAGGCAAAAAAGGTTTTACGCTTGTCGAATTGATGGTGATGATTGCGATAATCGGCATACTCGGTGCCATTGCCGTGCCTAATTGTATTGATGCACTTGCCGGGTATGGGCTGCAGTCGGCTGCGCGCGATCTTTCTTCTGTTTTGCGCCTGGCGCGATCAACAGCCATACGGGAGAGGCGGCAGATTGTTGTCGAATTCGCGCTCAGCAATACGGAAACCTGTTTTGACGGTCATTATGTTTTTGATGTGACGGGCCAAAATCCGAAAAAAATTCCAGGCGGAGCAGATGAATCAATACGTCGGAAGTATGGCGGCGGCGTGCAGTTCGGGTTCGGGAAGGCAACGAAAAGCGCTGCTTCAACAGGCGGAGATCTTCCGGCAAGCCCGGTTACGTTTCAGGGTAAGAAGGTATCGTTCAATCCGATGGGCCTGAGCAATGCCGGCTATGTGTATCTTGAAAACAAAAACGGGACGGCATGCGCCATTGGCATGAACAGCACCGGCGTTATCAAGTACAAAAAGTGGAATGGCTCTGTCTGGAAGTGATGATGGGCCGGGGGGGAATGCATATACTGGCCGAAAGTACCGGCAGTGCCGCGTGAGCACCCCTTCAGCACAGTAGGCTTGCGTGGAGGCGCCGGGCGGCAAGGCCGGCAAGCGCATCTCTGTCGCTGCGGATCGAAATGGCAGAATTTTTCATCGTGACACAGTCACTGCGGCAAGGTGAGCGAGAAATGTTTCAGGGCATAAAAAAGGCGCCTGCAAGACAAGTGTATGTGTTTTTCCACCACCTTTGAAATGCTGCATTACACAAAAGCTACCGGGATTTTTTATCAAGCTCGGGATTCTGCGCAAGCACATTATCAAGCACGCCATTGACGAAGGCGCCCGACTTTTCCGTGCCGAACTTCTTCCCCAGCTCTATGGCTTCGTTCAGGGTTACTTTGTAGGGAATATCAGTGCAGTGGATAATCTCAAAGACCGCCGCACGCAGAATGCAGCGGTCAACAGGCGTGATACGGGTAAGCGACCAGTTTTTTGCAGTCTTACCGATCAGTTTGTCAATCTCCGTGCGGTGTTCGCAGACGCCCCTGACAAGCTTGTCGGCAAAAGCGCGCAGTTCACCAGGTGGATTAAAATTATTCATGTACAACTCTTGCGCCTCATCAGGCTTGTACCCGGTCATCTCCACCTGGTAGAGCATCTGAACGGCCAGTTCGCGCGATTTTCTTCGTGACAAAGTCGTCACCCTTTCCGGATGTAAAAGAACAGATTGCGGTAAAGCCTGTTAGAAAGCCTTGAGCAAACTCACCATCTCGATAGCAGAAGCTGCTGCGTCCCAGCCCTTATTGCCGGACTTGCTGCCTGCGCGCTCGATGGCCTGCTCGATATTGTCGGTGGTCAGAACGCCGAAGGTAATGGGTATCTCTGTCTCAAGGCCCACGGTTGCTATGCCTTTTGATACCTCTGCCGCCACATAGTCGAAATGGGGCGTTGCGCCGCGGATAACCGCGCCAAGGCAGATCACGGCGTCATACCTGCCTGATTTGGCGGCTTTTTTCGCGATCAGCGGGATTTCGAATGCCCCCGGCACTTTAATGATTTCGATATTTTTTTCATCGCCGCCGTGCCGAACTATGGCGTCTATGGCGCCGTCCTGCAAACGGCCGACGATAAAATCATTGAACCTGCTCACGATAAGTGCAAACCGGAGCCCGGCGGCGGATAATTTTCCTTCAAGAGTCTTTGCCATGGCAATCCCTTTCCTGTATGGGGTTATTTAGGCTTTTTGTCGGTCATGTTGAGCAAATGCCCGAAACGCGCTTTTTTGGTTGAGAGATACCGAATATTCTCCGGTTTGGGGGGCACTTCGATGGAAACTCGCTCCACGATCTCAAGGCCATAGGCTTCAAGCCCAATTATCTTTTTCGGATTATTGGTCAAAAGCTTTATTTTTGCAATGCCCAAATCCCGCAGAATCTGCGCGCCGATGCCGTAATCGCGAAGATCAGCGGCAAAACCCAGATCTTCATTTGCCTCAACCGTATCGCGGCCTTTATCCTGCAGGGCATAGGCGCGCATTTTATTGAGAAAGCCGATGCCCCGGCCTTCCTGCCGCATATAGACAATAACGCCCGTGCCCACCTTCTGTATCATGCGCATGGCATTTTCGAGCTGCTCGCCGCAGTCGCAGCGGGCCGACCCGAGGGCATCGCCGGTCAGGCATTCCGAATGGGCCCGCACAAGCACAGCATCCTCAGGCTCCCAGTCGCCCTTGACCAGGGCGATATGGTGATGAATGTCCATAATGTTTTCATAAATGATCATCTTGAAATCGCCGCCGAAGCGGGTCGGCAGGTTGGTCTCGACAACACGGCGCACCAGCGACTCCTTGGAAAGGCGATATTTGATGAGATCGGCCACCGTGACGATATGGATATTATGCTCGGCAGCGAATTTTTCAAGCTCCGGCATGCGCGACATGGTGCCGTCTTCATTCATGATTTCACAGATCACGCCCGCCGGCTTCAGCCCTGCCAGACGGCACAGGTCAACTGAGCCTTCGGTCTGCCCGGCGCGCCGCAGCACGCCGCCTTTCATGGCCTGCAGCGGAAAAATATGGCCGGGACGGCACAGGTCGTCGGGCTGCGCTTCATCATCAACGCACACCTGTATGGTATTGGCCCGATCGGATGCCGATATGCCCGTTGTCGCGCCCTTGCGAGCGTCAACCGACACCGTGAAGGCGGTTTGAAACTGGGCCGTATTGTCATTTACCATCAGCGGGAGATTCAGCTGCTTGCACCGCTCCTCAGTCAGTGATACGCAGATCAGGCCGCGGCCATACTTGGCCATGAAATTAATAGTCTCAGGGGTAGCCATCTCGGCTGCCATGGTCAGATCGCCTTCGTTTTCCCGGTTCTCATCGTCGGTCAGGATGACCATCCTGCCGTTTTTGATCTCTTCGATGGCTTTTTTAACTCGTTCAATTTGCACCGACATCTTTTGTCCTTCAGGTAAAATTATGTTTTGCGAGAAAATCCAGCGTGATGCCGCCCTCGGCATCGCGCTTTCCCATAAGTTTTTCAACGTATTTGCCGATCATGTCGTTTTCTATATTGACCTGATCGCCAGGGCACTTGCCGGCAAGGGTTGTTTTCTCAAGCGTATGGGGAATGATCATGACGCTGAACTCACGCGGCGTGACCGTATTGACCGTCAGGCTGATGCCATCGACGGCGACCGAGCCTTTTTCAATAATATATTTTAAAATGTTTTCCGGTGCGGCAAAAACGAGCCGGGTGAATTCACCCGATTTTTCCAGGGCGCTCAGCACTGCCAGGCCGTCAATATGGCCAGATACCAAATGCCCGCCAAGCCTGTCGCACAACCGCAGCGCCCGCTCCAGATTCACCCGGTCGCCTGCGCGTCTCTTGCCCAGCGTCGTGCGCTGCAGGGTCTCGGGTGATACGTCAACACTGAAACCCTGCCCCTGAATACTTGTGACCGTGAGGCAGGCGCCATCTACGGCTATGCTGTCACCGGGCTTTATTTCTGCTGTTGGCAGGCCGCACGATATGGAAAGCTCCATGCTGCTGCGCCGGGGAGCAATTTTTTGTATCTTTCCAACATCCTCAATAAGACCGGTAAACACGTTTTTGCAGCTTTTCTCTGCTGTTAAAAAAATTTAAGGGTATAAAGTATAGGCGGAAAGAGCTGCGGGTGTCAACACATAAATCAATAAAAGACCTTCACTTTTAGGAACAACATAGCTGCTGATGAGACACAAAAATTGCAGGGTGGGCTATGCCCACCATTCTAATCGTTTGGCATAGCCCACCCTGCAAAATCGGATGACGGATAGTGCTGCAAGGTCGGATAGAGCAGGGTGCGCTGTGCGCACCGCAATATTATTCTCTTCCAACATCATCATTAAATTCGAGAGTTATTCCTCCTCCCCAATTCTCATCATACAAGCCACTTTTTACATGTCGATGAAAGGATGACAATTTCCGATCCTTTGGCGCATTAACATAACCGTGCTTCACAGGGTTATAATGAATGTAATCCATGTGCCTGCGCCAGTCTTCGTCATTGCGAATCTGATGCTCCCAAAACCGCCGCTGCCATATCATCGCCTCACGGTGTCTCTGACGGGATTGGGTAGGGTGGGCTTCGCCCACCATATTTCGCGCCTGTTTGGTGAATTCCTTTTTAATCAGCCCCCAACGCATTGAATAATTCGTATCACCGTCCGGCAGCGTCCAGATGCAATGCAGATGGTCCGGAAGCAGCACAATTGCATCAAGCACAAACGGATATTTGTTTTGGACATTGCCCAGGATTGACCGAAAAATATCAGTGCACGGTGTGCGGCAAAGTATCGGTTGCCGATTGTATGTTACCACCGTAAAAAAATATATTATTCCGAAACGCGCACGTTTGTATTGAGGCATGATTGTTTAATTTTAATAATTATGAAATGGTGGGCACAGCCCACCCTACCGACTGGGGTTTTCATAGCCCTCAAAATGCTTATACACAAAAACAAGACCGCCAAGAACATGATAAAGAAAGTAAAGGTTATGATTATTAATGACCTGATAAAGGTATATCGTCTCATCCAGCCCGCCGGATATTTTTGTCGGATCATAAAAATGATTAAGGCCCCGGTCGCACATCTTTTCAGGCTTGGCAGGCAATACACCGCTGTCTTCCGTCTGCGCGCCGTTCATGAGTATAGTTACAATTTTATCTGAGCTAACAACTTCATCTAAACCTTTTTTAAAACCAAGATTGTTTTGAAGATATTTGCAATCTTCACATCCTATTATTGATTGTTCAGCAGCTTTTTTTGTTATTTTAGGATGTGTATCGACATCACTAAAAGAATGAACATTTGTCGAAATAAATAACGATACAAACAATCCAAAAATTAAACAAAAATATTTCTTCATTTGTATTCCTCAGTAGATTATTTATTTTGATTTTTGGCTTCGTTCTTTGTTCTCTCTTTCAAAAAGAGGGTACTCATACTCATCAAAAATTTTCTCAAATTTTATTTGTCCCTTATACTTGCTGTTCATTTCACCAGAATAACAGTCATAAAAAAATGACTTTTGCATTCTTTGCGGCCCACCTCTGCCCACATCATATTTTTCTTTAAGCCATCTGGCTGCTTCGGTATCGAACTTCAAGAGCTTTACTGCTCTGTGCTTTTCATCAAAATCCGTCCGCTTTCCAAAGGGGCAAATCTCCTTGCTGTCCCACAGCACATAGCCGGGCTTGTATATGGTGAGGCGTGGCAGGGGCGCAGAAAAGCGCTCCCAGAAGTCAGGCATATTTATTCTGCCGTCTTTGTCTGAATACGTTTCCTGCGCCTTCTCCAAGTTCAGCATAGAACCCTCAAAAAGTCCTCCCGGAGCGGTGCTGTACCACTGCGCCAGCGCAATTGCGCCTTCCACCGGCACCCCGGTTTCGGCGTCTATAACAATAGCCGTGGGGCCCGGCGCCGGTTTTTCCGTGCAGGCCGCAAGGGTAAGGCACAGCAGCATCCCTGCAAACACAATGAAAACGGCCCTGACACCCTGCACTAGTCGAAGCAAAAATTTATTTTTCATAAAATCACCCCTCCATCAAAAACAATCACCGTCTTTGAGCAAATAATTATTCGACACATACCATGCGGTTAATTCTTTGTATAGTCGAGATGTGGTGCCACAGGCCCGGGCCCGGCAAAGAGCGCAACGAAACCCTCAATCATTAAGCTTGACTCCGATGGCCTTTTTTGACAAAACTGATTCCACGGGGTTCGCTGGTGTGCGGCATGCGCATGCAACCTGCCAGCGGACGGAGGGTTTATAAAGAAAAAGCGTCGCACAAAGAAAAAAAATAGATACGGGGATCAGATCATGTTTAAAGATTATAAAATCGCCTACTTTGAGAAACACGTTAATATAACAAAAAAAAAGCGGCTGAGTTTTGTGCGGCAGAGCGTGGCATACGTGCTGTCGCAGTCAAACAGGACTATTCCGCATGCTGCCATGATTACGCATTATGATGTGACGCCGCTCATCGAATACGCAAAAACAAGTGAAAAAACCATCACGCCCCGTGATGGCGAAACGCCCGAGCAGTTCCGCCTGCGGCGCGCTGTGCGGAAAAATTATTCAGCGTTTTTTATAAAAGCCGTCGCACATGCATTTCACGCTACAGGCTTACCCATATGCATCGATTATCGCATCTGGCGTGATCCGGGAACGCTGTACTATACCGATGAGGTCAATGTCAGCTATACGGTCGATACAAAATATGGCGTCATCAAGCCAATCGTGCGCAATGCCCACCGGAAAACAATCGTTCAGGTCGCCGAAGAAATGCGGGAGCTCACGCGCAAAACGCGCCGAACCGATCCCAACGAACTCTACCGTCGCGTCGCCATTGAATATCTTAAAAGCGCGCTGCGGGAACTGAATTTGAAGGAAATAAAAGGCGTCTGGATGCTAGTGCGGGCGCTTCTATGGATGCGGGACCCAATAGAACCCGAATTTGCAAAAGTGCCCGAGGACCAAAAACTGAAACCATCCGACATCCTTGGCGCCACCTGCACGCTGGCCAATAATGGCATGGTGGTTTCAGGCAATCAGACGCAGACCATCATAACGCCCCCGGAAGTATATATGTTCGGCATCAGCGATCTTCACCAGGCGCCATGGGTGGTTGATGGCCAGGTCGTGCCTCGCCACATTATCACTTTTTTCGCCACCATGGATCATCGCGCCCTTGATGGCGGCGAAGCGTTTCCCTTCTTTACCAATCTGGGAGAGTGCTTTCTGAATCCTGAAAAGATTTACGAGTGGGAGCCGGATGCCGCTCAAAAAGAGTAGTAGGGGCAGACCTGCGTGTCTGCCCTAAGATCGGAGTTCGGAGAATAGGCATCAGACGTGAGCATGAAAAAAACAGCGGAAGCGTTTTAAGAATCTGATTGTCTGTAAGAAACAAGGAAGCACCTTGAAGCCTATGTGTCTTCCATTCCGGCTTCTTTTTTACGCTACTTTTCGCCTGCCCCACTTTGATTCCAGAGCATAAGAAAACAACTTGAGAAGAGCTTCCTTATCCATGGCCGGACAGGGCGGTATTTTTTCCGCAGGCAGTGTTTTTTTGATCGCGCTGCGGTCAAACAGGGGCTCGCTGAGCAGATAAGGCGCGTAAAATGCGATCTGATCGGCCAGAAAGCTTTCAAGTTCGGTCGGCGTCTGCGTGTCGAAATAGCTTTTTTCGACAAAGCTCGATCCGGCCACACCCAGCATCTCCTCCATGGCTCCCTGCATCAGCGCAAGGGTCGGCGGCTGCTCATGGGTTATGTGATAGGTGCCCCCATGGGCTGCGGGGTTGTTGAAAATCGCCATGGCCGTTTCGACCACATAATTGATATGAACAAAATTTTTGGTGACTTTTGGATCACCGACGCAGCGAACCGGAATGACGATGCGGCCCCGGCTGTCCCGCTCCTCATAGGAGCGCCGAACGGAATCAAAAAACCGGATAAACATATACATGCCGTTAAAAAGCACAGTATGTCCCGAAGATGAATCGCCCACAATGATGCTGGGGCGGTAAACGGTTGTGGCAAGCCCCTGGTCGCGGTAGCGGCCAATAATTTTCTCGGCTTCAAATTTGCTGGATTCATACCCGTTAAAAAAACCCTGCCCGCGGTCAAGCTCGCTCTCATAGGCCATGTCTTTTCGGTCACCGGCGACATAGGCCGTGCTGATATAATGATAGCCATAGGATGGCTTGCAATCTGCGGCAAGGCGGGATACATGCTCGGTGCCGTCAACATTTACTTTCCACTGCCGCGGGGCATGCGCCGGATCAAACGTCGTCATGGCGGCGCAGTGCAGCACGCAGTCAAGCTCTTCGGCAAGGCGGTTATAATCGGCCTGGCTCATGCCGAAGTGCGGCTTGTCGAGCTCACCATCCACAACGCTGCACCGAGCAAGCACCTCATCGGCCTGAACGGCATCGTCGCAGATGCCGTTCAGCGCCTTATGAAGCCGTTCATGGGCCAGTTCGCCTTTTTGCGAACGCAGCAGGCAGGTTACACTCCAGCCCTGCAGGGCAAGCGCCCGCGCAAGATAGCTGCCCAGAAATCCATTTGCACCAGTTAAAAATATACGTTTAGTCATAGCACCGTTTTCTCTATTGTATCAAATGGTTGGAAATACTGTTTACCTATTACAACAAATCCGCCCGGCCTGCGTTTCATTTTTTTTCAACATATCCCTCAATCAGGATATCATCCTTGATGCGCCGAAGCCGTATATCCACGATACTGGCTGCCTCTGCAATGCGGGCGCAGCCTTCTCCCCCGATCATACCCACGGCCTGCCGGCCGCCGATTAATTTGGGCGCATAAAAAATACACACTTTATCAACGGCCCCGCATGCCAGGGCTGAAGCGCTCAGTTCAGCCCCGCCCTCAATAAGCACATGTGCAATGCCCGTTGCTGCAAGCTTTCGAAGCAGTTTGAGCATGTCGATATGGCCGTTTTTCTGTGAGACTGCCAGCACCTGCGCCCCTGTTGCCATGAGCTTGCGCGCCTTAGGGCTTGCCGCCTTGTCGGGACGCGTAACGATCATTGTCCCCAAAACAAAATCCGGCTGCAGCACCCGGCTTGTGAGCGGTATGCGCAGCCTGCCGTCGACAATCACCCGTTGAAGCTGTTTGGAGGCTTTTCTACCGAGGCGGACGGTCAGCTCCGGGTCATCGGCAAGCAGCGTGCCGCTGCCCACCATGACCGCATCAGCTTCATAGCGCAGCCGGTGGGCAAAACTGCGGGACTTCGGGCAGGTAATCCACTTTGAATCGCCGGTGCGCGTTGCAATCCTGCCGTCAAGGGTTGCGGCAGCTTTCAGCACGACAAAGGGCATGCCGGTTGTTATGTATTTCAGATAAGACTCGTTGAGCCTGCGGCACTCGTTTTCAAGAATGCCCGACTCGACAGCAATGCCCGCAGCCTCAAGTTTTTTCATGCCGCGGCCGCTCACCAGCGGGTTGGGGTCTGCCATGCCGACAAAAACACGGACTATACCGGCACGTATCAGAGCATCGGCGCAGGGAGGCGTTTTCCCGGTATGGGAGCAGGGCTCAAGCGTAACATAGATATCGGCGCCGCGCGCCAGGTCACCTGCCTGCATAAGGGCATGAACCTCGGCATGGGGCCCGCCGAAACACCGGTGATAGCCTGCTCCCACTATAGCGCCATCACGCACTATAAGCGCGCCCACCAGCGGATTGGGGCTCACGCAGCCCGCGCCTTTTCGTGCAAGCCCGAGGGCCTGTTTCATAAAGCGTTCATGGACCGTCATGGCGCACACCTGCAGGCATCAGCCTTTTTTATTCAGAACTGATTTCACCTCTTCCATGAAGTCGGTGATATCCTTAAATGATCGATAGACGGAGGCAAAACGCACATAGGCCACAGCATCAAGCTCGTGAAGCTCCAGCATCACGCGCTCGCCGATCTCGGTGCTAGGTATTTCCTTGGCGCCTTTTTCAAGCAGCGACCGCTCGATGCGATCGGTTATCTCCTCAAGCTTGTCAATGCTGATGTCGCGCTTCTGACAGGCTTTGCGCAGACCATCCAGAATCTTTCTGCGATCATATACCTCCCGCCGGCTGTCCTTCTTTATGATGGCAGGCAGGGTCTCCTCAATGGTTTCATGCGTCGTGAACCGCTTCAGGCACGACAGGCATTCGCGTCGCCTGCGAATGGTCTCGCCGTCGCGGCTGATGCGGGAATCAATAACCTTATCTTCGAGATTGGTGCAGTACGGGCACTTCATAAGCCCTCTCCCTGTGGTTGAAATCTGGTTATGGTAATAGCGGCCTCGTTAAGAAGCCCCTGCGTCAGATCATCGGCATAGCCTTCTTCATAGACGATGGTGGTGATGCCGGCATTGATAAGCATTTTCAGGCAAATGCTGCAGGGCAGCGTGGTGCAGAACAGCATGGCGCCCTGAATGCTGATACCGTGGGCGGCAGACTGAATGATGGCATTCTGTTCGGCATGCAGGCCCCGGCACAGCTCATGGCGCTGGCCGGATGGCACATTATTTTTTTCCCGCAGGCAGCCGATCACGCCGCAGTGCTCAAGGCCCGTCGGAGCGCCGTTATAGCCGGTGGCAAGAATCCTTTTATCTTTCACCAGCACCGCACCAACGCTGCGGCGCGTGCAGGTCGAGCGCTTGGAAACCAGATGGGCGATTTCCATGAAATACTCCTGCCAGTCGGGCCGCCTGGGGCATGTCGTCATAGTGCGTTGATTCCTGCATACAGGTTTCCGGGCATGGAAGCCCTGGTTTCAGGGTGGATCCGGCTTCAGGCAGTCTGCCTGTTTCCTCAAGCGCGCGTAAGCACAAAGCACCCGTCTGCATTGAAGAATTTCCTTCAAGGAACAATCAGCGTCGAGACATGGGGCTGGCGTCGTGTCGGAAGAAAAACACTATTTGAAATTCTCTTTTTCAATGGCGGCTAGCATATCAAGACGCCGCTGATGCCGCCCGCCTTCAAATGGTGTCTCCAGCCAGATGCGGGCCATCTGGCAAGCCAGCTCTATGCCAACCGCCTCACCCATCACCAGCACATTGGCATCATTGTGCAAACGGCACATTTTTGCCGTTTGCACGTCATGGCACAGCGCAGCCCTGATGCCCCGGAACTTGTTTGCCGTCATCGACATGCCGATGCCTGAGCCGCAGATGAGCATGCCGCGGTCGCAGGCTCCGCTCGACACGGCGCGCGCAACCTTTGCGGCAAATTCCGGGTAATCAGCAGAACCGTCCGTAAAGGGGCCTGCGTCCTCAACAACCATCCCGATGCCCTGCACGAATTCTTTAAGCGCTGCCTTTATGGCAAGGCCGCGATGATCAGAGCCGATGATAACCGTGCCGATTGTGCCCATTTTATCCTTCATACTTCTTGAAAACCAGAGTTGCATTGGTTCCGCCGAACCCGAACGAATTGCTCATGGCGACCCGGATGGATTTTTCACGGGCCACATTGGGCACATAGTCAAGGTCGCACTCGGGATCAGGATTTTCATTGTTAATGGTCGGCGGCAGTACGCTGTTTTGCAGCGCAAGCACGCTGAAAATCGCCTCAACACCGCCTGACGCGCCCAGCATATGCCCGGTCATGGACTTGGTGGAACTCACGGGCACCTTTTTGGCGAAGTCTTTCAAAACCGTCTTCATGGCCTGTGTTTCGGCCAGATCATTTGCCGGGGTTGAAGTGCCGTGAGCATTTATGTAATCAATCTGATCATAGTTGAGACCGGCATCCTTAATCGCAAGATTCATGCAGCGGGCAGCTCCCTCGCCGCCCGGAGAGGGGGCTGTAATATGATAGGCGTCTGCATTGCAGCCGAACCCGACGATCTCGGCGCGTATCGGGGCGCCGCGTTTCTTTGCATGCTCAAGCTCCTCAAGAAAAAGAATGCCAGCGCCCTCTGCGATGACAAAACCATCGCGGTCACGATCAAAGGGGCGGCTTGCCTTCGTGGGCTCATCATTGTGCGAGGCAGACAGGGCTTTCATAGCGCTGAACCCGCCAACGGCCAGGGGCGTAATGGTAGACTCAACACCGCCTGCGATCATGGCATCGGCATCGCCGCGCTGAATGATCTTGAAAGCCTCACCGATGGAATGGTTGCCGGTTGCGCAAGCCGTTACCATACTGCTGTTGGGCCCCTTGCACCCGAAATACATGGAAATCTGCCCTGGGGCTAGATTGATAATCAGCATGGGTACGAAAAAGGGTGAGATCTTTTTCGGCCCACCCTTCAGATATATCTCGTGGTATCTTTCAATTGTTGCAAGGCCGCCAAGCCCCGAACCGACCAGAACGCCCACACGCTCGGCATTTTCATCAGTTATTTCGAGCCCAGAGCTCTTCACCGCCATCTTGCCTGCGGCAAGGGCATAGTGAAGAAAGGTATCCATCTTTTTAATCTCTTTTTTGTCCTCGATGTAATCCTCGGGACTGAAGTTCTTTACCTCGCCGGCGATTTTTGCCGGAAAGTCTGTCGTGTCAAAACGGGTAATAAGGCCGATGCCGGAGCGACCGTTTTTGACTGCGTCCCAGTTCTCATCAACGCCGATCCCCAGCGGCGAGACAATGCCAAGACCGGTTACAACTACTCTCTTATTTTCCAACGCTTGTAACCCCCTATAATTTAAAGTTGCGAAAGCCTTCCAGGCACAGCCGGGAAGGCTTTCATTTATAGAAGCATGCGCCTGTTACCAGCTGCTGAGTCAAGCCACGATTAGTTCTTGTGAGCCTTGATATAGTCGATAGCATCCTTCACGGTCTGAATCTTTTCAGCCGCCTCATCAGGAATTTCCTGCCCAAACTTCTCTTCAAACACCATGATGAGCTCGACCAGATCGAGCGAATCAGCCCCTAGATCATCAACAAATGACGCCTCGGGAACAACTTCCTCTGCGCTCACTGAAAGCTGTTCGACGATGATTTCCTTCACCAGTTCTTCTACAGATTTATCTGCCATGCTGCTAACCTCCTTATGCTCCTGTTTACTGTTGTTGTTTGCCTCTGTTTTTTTAAATTACATGTAAAGCCCGCCATTGATATGTATAACCTGACCGGTGATATATCCTGCAAGATCGCTTGCCAGAAAGCAGACGAGCGCGGCCACGTCCTCGGGAAGCCCGAGTTTTCGTGACGGGATCATCGCTATCATGGCATCACGGTCCTTTTCCGGGATAGCATCGGTCATTGCAGTTTTGATGAAGCCGGGCGCCACTGCATTGACCGTGATGCCGCAATGGGCGTATTCGCGGGCTATGGACTTAGTGAAACCCATGACCGCCGCTTTTGATGCAGAGTAGTTGGCCTGCCCGGCATTGCCCATGGCGCCGGTCACCGATGATATATTAATAATACGGCCGTATTTGGCCTTAAACATGGGCCGGATGGCCGCCTTGGTGCAGTTGAACGTGCCCTTGACATTGACCGCAATGACCTGGTCCCACTGCTCCTCTTTCATGCGCAGCAGCACCGTATCGCGCGTGATGCCGGCATTGTTGACCAGGATGTCGATCTTGCCGAATGATTCGATACAGGCTTTCACCATGGTTTCGCAATCTGCGGACTCGACCACATTGCCCTTGACTGCAACAACCTTGCGTCCCGTCTTTTCGATCTCAGCCACCGCATCCTGCAGGGCCTGCCCGTTCACATCGGCAATCACCACATCCGCCCCGTGCTGCGCAAGGCTCAATGCTATGGTGCGGCCGATGCCCTGCGCCGCTCCGGTTATGACTGCTGCTTTGCCTGTAAGATCCATAGGATTATTCTTAATATACCAAATGTTGCGATAGCGCAACCATTTTATCAGTCTATCTTGTGACCTGCCGCTTCCTTGATAAGGTACTGGCCGATCACGCTGCGCTGAATCTGATTGGTGCCCTCATAAATTTGCAGGATCTTGGCATCACGCATCATCTTCTCAACCGGATACTCCCGCATGTAGCCATAGCCCCCAAATATCTGCACGGCATCGGTGGTCACGCGCATGCACACATCGGATGCAAACAGCTTTGCCATGGATGAATACTTAGACATGTCCTTGGCGCCGGCATCGCAGTAGCGGGAGGCCTGATAGGTAAGAGCGCGGGCGGCTTCAATCTCTGTTGCCATATTGGCCAGCATATGCTGCACGGCCTGGTGGGAGATGATTGACTTGCCGAAGGTAACGCGCTCATAGGCATACTTGATCGACTCATTAAGCGCGCCGGTTGCCAGGCCGACGGCCTGTGCGGCAATGCCCGTGCGGGTCTGGTCAAAAGTCTTCATGGCCACCATGAAGCCCATGCCTTCCTTGCCGAGCATCATGTCCTTGCTAACCCTGCAGTCTTCAAACACCAGCTCACGGGTTGCCGATGCGCGAATGCCGAGCTTTTTTTCCTTCTTGCCGAAGGTGAAGCCGGGCTGTCCCTTTTCAAGAATAAAAGCGCTTGCGCCGCGGGGGCCCTTCGCGGGATCGGTCTTTGCAACAACCGAGTAGGTCTCGGCCTCACCGCCATTGGTGATCCACTGCTTCACGCCGTTAAGAATAAAGAAATCGCCATCTTTCTTTGCGGTCGTTCGGATGCTGGCGGCATCGCTGCCTGCGGCCGACTCGGTAAGGCCGAAAGCGGCAATTTTCTTACCTGCTGCGATATCGGGCAGGTATTTCAGCTTCTGCTCATGGCTGCCGAACAGCAGGATCGGATAGGCGCCAAGCCCGCTTGCAGCAAAACTCACCGAAATGCCGATACAATACTTGCTGAGCTCTTCAACAACAAGGTTGTTGTCAAAATTGCCAAGTCCCATGCCGCCGTACTCTTCGGGGATATAGATGCCAAAAAGACCTGCATCGGCCAGCACCTTCAGCACGTCCCAGGGAAACTCTTCCTTCTCATCAAGTTCGGCCCGCACGGGGATGATCTTTTCCCGGGCAATTTTGCGCGCCAGTGCAACCATCTGAATTTGCATTTCATTCAAACCATAATCCAACATAATTTCTCACCTTTCTTTGTTTATTACCAACGAATGAGCGCTGCGCCCCAGGTCAATCCGGCTCCGAATGCGTCAAGAAGAATAATATCATTTTTCTTCATGCGATGCTGCCGGTTCGCTTCGTCAAGGGCTATCGGAATCGATGCCGATGAAGTGTTGCCGTAGCGTTCGATATTTAAAAAAACTTTTTCCGGATGCAGATTCAGCCTCTTTGCGATGGCATCAATGATGCGGACATTTGCCTGATGCGAAATAAGAAGGTCTATATCTTTACCCGTGAGATTGTTTTTCTCAAGGGCGGTGAGTGCCGCCTCTTCAAGAGACTTAACGGCAACTTTAAAAACCTTGTTACCGTCCATCTTAATAAAATGCTGACGCGCCTCTATCGAATCAGGCGAAGCAGGATTCAGTGATCCGCCGCCCGGTATCAAAAGGTAATCGGCGTATGCGCCGTCGGCATACAGATGTGTTGACAGAATGCCGCGCTCCCCCTGCTCTGCTGCAAGCACGACGGCGCCTGCGCCGTCACCGAACAGCACGCATGTCGTGCGATCCTGATAATCGGTGAATTTTGAAAGCGTTTCAGCGCCGATGACCAGAATTTTCTTATGCGATCCCGACCTGATAAACGCGTCGGCGACGGTCAGCGCGTAGAGAAAGCCCGTACAGCCTGCCGACACGTCGAATGCCGCAGCCCGCGAGGCCTTGAGCCGGTGCTGAATAAAGCAGGCAACCGACGGCATAGGCATATCCGGCGAGATGGTTCCGACAATAATCATATCAAGCTCGTCGGGAGCCGTGCCCGCCATTTCAAGGGCATTAAGAGCTGCCCGGTAGCCAAACGTGGAACTGCATTCGCCATCTGTGGCTATGTGCCGCTCCATGATGCCCGTGCGGGTCATGATCCACTCATTGCTGGTGTCAACAAGCTTTTCAAAATCCTTGTTGGAGAGGACCTTGGCCGGTACGCTTGAGCCCGTGCCGATAATACGTGATCTGAACATTATGGCGAATGTCAAATGTAATGGTGTCGTTATTCAGTGGCAACGGAGATGACTTCCTTGCCGTTGTAGTACCCGCACTTGGCGCAGGCATAGTGAGGCCTCTTGGGCTCCTTGCACTGCGGGCAGGCCGCAACATTTACCGGCGTGAGGGCATGATGCGAACGGCGGGAATCACGCCGTGCCTTTGACGTCTTTTTTTTTGGTTGTGCCATAGTTTACTGTTCCTTTTATGGTAATTAAAAAAATAAGTACTCACTTTTTAAGCTTCTTTAACACGCTGAAAGGAGATGAGGTTTCACTTCTGAAAATCTCCGTGCAGGAGCATGCGTTCTCGTTGAGATTCGTGCCGCAGTGCGCGCAGAGCCCTTTACAGGAATCCTGGCAATGTGCATACTGCGGCACATGCAGATGAATCTGCTCAGCAATCAGTGGCCGAAGATCGACCGGTTCGCCCTCTTTATAATACAGCACCTCAAGCTCTTCGGCGCACAATTCCTTCTCTTCCACCTGTAATTCTTTGGATTTGGGCCAGAAGATATATCGAAACCGGGCTTCCAGCGGCCAGATAAACTCTTTCAGACACCGAACACAGACAAGCTCAAGGCTCACTCTGCATGAGTCCTCAATTATGATCTGCGTTCCCGAAAGATGAAACTGAAACTCAAGCTCGATCGGTGAAGCAATACGAAACAAGCCGTCGGTGTCTGCCTGAATTTTCTCAAGCTCTACAGCATCCCACTGCGTAGCCAGCCGAAAGCCGTCATGAGGTATATCATCGATACGTACAGAATAAAAAGTACTCATTATGAAAAATTAGGAGTGTGTTTTTACTAATATTACCCCTGTTTGTCAACGCAAATTTTCGAATTTCAGGAAATATTAAAAACAAAAATTAAAAAAACGTTCGGTTAATGATAAAAATATAAAAAAAGTATACATAAAAACTATCCCTCGCCTTTCATGCAGAGCGAGGGATCGCAATGTGTGAAAATATGTATATATTTCTAACAGTCAAAAACTTCCTGCTTATGTGCGGCGAAATCAAGATAAATTATTTTTTTCGGCACCACTTTAATAAGGGCATAGTTGGGATCCGCGGGGCCTTGCTTCCAGAAAGCAGTCCATTTTTCTTTCCACTTTTCAGCCCTGATCGTATCTGAAGTCACCACTTCGGCTTCCCCGATGGCATTGATGCTGCTATGATCGGCGGGACGATAGACGAAAACGCTCGCCTTACCGTTTTTCTTTACCTCAGCAACCTTGCTGGAGCCGATGCCGGTAGCAAACCAAAAAACCATATCATCGCCAAGCGGCATATTTTCCATCATGCGGCCCTTGGGGCAGCCGTTTTCATCGATGGTTATAAGATTTGAATACTCGTAGGTTTTAAAAAACTGCAGAATTTTGAGTTTAAGTTCATCCTGAGACATATGCATCCTCCTGTTCAGTAACCGGTTTAAATTTGTATAGTTATACACTATACCACAGTATGCCCGAAACGGGCAAGCGGTAAAGGGATTATGCCATCGCAGGCTGTCAGCTGCCGATGCGGGCAAGCATCCGAACCTGGCGCATCAGATCCTCAAACTGCTCGGGATAGAGCGATTGCGGGCCGTCTGAAAGAGCATGCGTTGGGTTATTGTGTACCTCTACCATAAGCCCGTCAGCGCCTACGGCAACGGCAGCTCGCGACAGTGGTATTACCTGATCTCGGCGGCCGGCCGCATGACTTGGATCGACTATAATGGGCAGATGGCTCAGCAGTTTCACAGCAGGTATGGCGCTCAGGTCAAGCGTGTTGCGCGAGTGATCGGCAAACGTGCGCACCCCCCGCTCACACAGGATGATGCGGTGGTTGCCCTGGCACATGATATGCTCGGCGGCCATGAGAAACTCGTCGATCGTAGCAGACATGCCGCGCTTCAGAAGGATCGGCTTTGAGCTTTTGCCTGCACGTTTGAGAAGGCTGAAGTTCTGCATATTGCGCGCCCCGATCTGTATGATGTCGGCAACCGCCTCGACCCGCCCGAGCACATCATGATCAACAGCCTCGGTCACAATGGCAAGGCCGGTGCGCTTGCGCACCTCGGCAAGTATCTCAAGCCCCTTATCCTCCAGGCCCTGAAAGCTGTAGGGCGATGTGCGCGGTTTGAACGCGCCGCCGCGAAAAATAGTGGCCCCCGCCTTTTTGACGGCCTCGGCAATAATGAGGCACTGTTCAAGACTTTCAACGGCACACGGGCCGGCCATCACGGCTATGTCGCCGCCGCCGATCGCTTGCCCCCCCACAGTAATGACCGTATTTTCAGGCTTCATCTCCCTGCTCACAAGCTTGAAGGGCTTGGAGACGCGAATGGCATCCTTCACGCCGTCAAGGGCGATGAAATTACCTGGATCGACGGGCCCGGCATTGCCAAGGATACCGATTGCGGTACGCTGAGATCCGGGCATGGGTGCGGGGGTGAAACCCAGTGACTTAATGGTCTCAACAACCGCGTCTATTTGCGCCTGCGTGGCGTCTTTTTCCATTACGATAAGCATCTGTCTTCTCCAAGAAAATTGTATGTAGCGATGCCCCGACATACTATCACGAGATGTCCGAATCTGCAAAGTTAAAAAGCTTGGAGATACTGTGTTTGCCCTTGAAAACCGTATGAAAAAAAGGGACAATGCCGTTGCGGAACCCCCCCGGGAGGCAATCTGTGTTTTCTTGTTTAAAACAGCTCTGTAGTACTATGCGAAATCCAATCCTGCAGGCATGGACGCTTGCAGCTGTCTGTGTTGCAGCCGTTTCCATAATTTTTTTTAATCGCACACCCCTTAATTTCGCCTATTTTTATTTTCCTGATGACGCGTTCTTCTATAACATTATTGCCCGCAATATTCTTGCCGGCCTTGGCCCGACAAGTGATGGCATTGCGATAACCAACGGATTCCATCCCTTGTGGCTTGGATGTGTTACGCTGATTACCGCTGTGTTTGAAAACGCCCTGGGAGCGGAACTTCTGCTGCAGTTCATCATAGCAATCGCGGTTTTTTCCTGCATGGCCGTTTATGCAGCACGTTACCTGCCGCGCTGGATTTGCATGGGCATGATCATCGTCTGCTCGGTTAGCACCTCATATTTACGCATACTGGTAAGCGGCATGGAAACAGGGCTTGCCATGCTCTTGCTACTCACAACGCTGCTGCTTGCCGCACGTTTTTTTTCTGATACGGCTGATACCAAAACCAAAATCCTTCTTTCCCTATCGCTGACGCTGCTTTTGTTTGCGCGGCTGGATGGCGGCCTGTTCTGGATAGCATTTTGTGTGGTATTTTTCCTGGCTGAATTTAAACCCCCGATGGCGCCGGGCAAAAAAGCATCTGCAATCGCCGCGATCTTTGCCGTCCCCTCACTCTGTGCGGCTGCTTATTTCGCCTATAATTATATGACCTTCGGACTTGGAATGCCCGTTAGCGGCTATATTAAAGCATATTCGCTGGAGCAGTTGCTTTCGGCTGACCCGATCGGCTATTTCGAGCGGGCATATCTTAAGCTGTGCGCTCTTTATACGGATGCATTTATTCAACTGCTTGTTGAGCGAGGCGCGAGATTTTTCCTTGCTGAAAAGCCCGCAAGCTTTCAGACTCCTGTTTTTCTTACTATCACCGGCATAATCATTTTCAGCCTGTATAGCCTGAGAAAGGGAAAGATCCTTGACAAGTCACTGTCTGTCTTTATTGCATATACGCTATTGCACACTTTTTATTATGTCTTTCTTCAGAACGACACCTATTCGCTGAGCTGGGCCAACGGGCCCGAGCTGTTTCTGGTTTCATTAAGCTGCGCAGCAACAGCAGCGCAACTTTTCCGGAGATTTTCAGGCTCCCGCAATTTTCGTGCTGCCGTATTAGCAATACTCTTTATCCTTGCAGCGCGGCACAACTTTTATAGTCGCTGGAACCCCGAAACCCTCCTGCATGATTTTGCAATTTCAACAAAAGATTTCAATGCCGCAGTGCAGCACATTCAGGATACCGTTTCTGAAAATGCTGTGATCGCCTCATGCAATATCGGCTTTCTGGGATATCTTTCCCACCGAAAAACAATGAGCACTGACGGCTTGCTGAACTCCTATGAATATTTCCGGGATTATAAAACAAGAAACAAGACCCTGGACTATTTAAACAGGCACGGCATCAAGCACATCGCTGAAGTTATTCCGAAAAACAGAGAAATACTTGCCTATCTTGCAGAAAGATATCCGGGCTTACGAGAGGCTGACATAAAAAAGCTGCTTGTTTTTACTGATGAAAAAGAAACGGCAAGTGACGGCCGCAGGTATATTTTTGTGCTGCTGCGATGAGCCATGCCCAGTCATGCACGCCGCTATAGCATCAGTGCTCCCGCTCCCACTGCACCGCTCGGTCATACTGCTCAAAAAGTTTTTCTCTCCTGCGAAACTCTTTGGCATGAATGCTGCGCCTGCCATTTTTGACTTCGCTTTCCATAACGGCATGCAGCATTTCATGGTAGACGATAAACTCGATACAAAACAGCGGCACGCGGCGGCTGTCAAGAATCGGGTTGATGCGTATAAGGTTGCGGTCTTCAAGATAGGTGCCCAGGGTGCGCCTGGCAGGGAAACGGCGCGCACCCCTGCGGCCCCAGGTAATGGCAGACGATACCGCCCCGTTGAAATAGCGCCTGTTGAGCATGTCGAAAATCGGGGTAAGATCATACTGCCTGCCGCAGGTGTTTAGAGTAATACGGCGTGGAGCCGCGGATTTCAAGTGATGGCGGTTGCTGCTGATGAAAGACCGGGTATGGCTCATGGGGCACCTGCGGTTTTTTATAAACCCGGCTATTTCATCAAAAACGTGCTCGTCGGCGCCAAGAAACAGACGATGCAAACGCAGTGCCACGCTTTCAGCTTTTTTTCGGAAAGATATCATGGAGGTTGCATTATCGGTGACGACCAGTGAAATTGTCTTGCCCGTCTTCTTCTGAAGATAGGCCACAACATGATGTTCATCATGGGCTGCGGGAAAAGGAAGTGTCGGTTGATGCAGTGTATCCATGGTTACGGCTTTGCCTGCGGAGTTATAATTTGTTCTGACTCTTGCCTGCCCGCGGGGTCAAAAGTCTTTCTGCCGACAAGCTCACCATCGGTATATGATTCAAGAACGCGCAGTCTGCCGCTGTTAAAAAACTCACGCGCCTCTGCCGGCTCTCCGGCGGCAAAAACCGTCTCGCCGGTCAAATGCCCCGAATAGTCATAATACCGGGTAAGCCCGTCGAGCCTGCCTGCTGCGTAAAGCCTTTCTTCCATAATTCCCCTGCCGGGATACCAGGTGCGCAGCGCGCCCTCAAGCATGTTGTCGCGATACTGCTCTTCATACATCAGACGGCCACGCTCGTCCTGCCAGCGCGCAGGGCCGTTGAGCCTGCCGCTTTTATACTGGAACTGGGCAGCCACAGTGCCGTTTTCATGATAGATTGTTGCCGGGCCATCAAGCAAACCGTGAACTGTCCGGTGCTGCCGCTGAAGTCTGCCCTTGCGGTCATAAATTCTGCACAGGCCTTCAGCCAGGCCTTCGTGATAGCTCTCAGCAGACTCCAGCCTGCCGTTTTCAAAATAGCTCAGAGCCGGCCCTTCGAGCAGGTCATTGGCATAGGGTTCTTCGGCAAGCTGCTTACCGCTGCGGTAATAGCGTGTGGTCATGCCCTCACGGTTGCCCTGACGATACGGCGCAAGGCTGCTCAGCCTGCCGTTTGCGTAAAATGTTTTCACCATACCGTCGAGCTTGCCTGCCTTGTAGGGCAGCTCTGCGGTAAGGGCGCTGCCGAAATCATAGTGTCTGAATAGGCCCTCCTGCAAACCATCCCGACAGAAGCCACTGCGCAGGACGGCACCGTTTGGGTGATACTCGGTGAGCATGCCTTCAGCCCTGCCATTGTAAAATTCAGTGCACGTTTTAAGCCGACCGCTTTCATAATACTCTTTCACCGACCCCTGTATGGCGCCTGCCTGCACAGGCTCTTCTTTCAAAACTTTTCCGCTCTGGTACATGGTGGTGCGCAGCCCGTCCTCAATGCCGTTTTTATATACGCCTTGGCGCTTCACCCCGCCGCCTTCATTATAGATGACATACGGGCCATCCAGTATTTCGGCCCGATAGCTGCACTTTGTTGCGCATTTTCTATCAAAAAAAAAGGTGCTGGTTTCACCGTCAAGCCTGCCGCCGTGATACTGTTCTTTTTTTGTGACCACGCACGACTCGGAGTAGTGCCATACCTCGCCATGCAGCACCCCGCCCGAATACTGTTGGACAAGCTGCAGGTTGCCGCCGGGATAAAAATGCCGTGCCGTGCCCTGCGGGTTGCCGTCTTTGAGCAAGACCTCCATTTTTAGAGCGCCGTCGGGATAATAGTCGCGACGCATATCACCTGAGCAGCCCACAAGCAGCATTACCGCGGCCATGACCAGCAAGCGCCAGCACGCAAAAATGCTGTTTCTATAAATAATGTTTTGACAGATCATCAATGCATGCCGATAATGACACAAATTTTTCAGGCTCTGTAACCTATGACAAAAGAACTCGCAGCGCTGCTTGCAACTGTCTTTCTGCTTGCCGTGGGCATGAGCTTTACCTCCCCGCTCATACCACTGCTCATGAAAAGCTACGGCGCCACCACCGCCGCAATCGGCCAGATACAGACAACATACTTTATCGCCTTTACTCTTGCAACCTCGCTTCTGGGCCGGTGGATCGAACGCGCCGGATCAAAGCGTTTAATCCTGTGCGGGCTTGCCCTGTTCGGGTCGTCTCTGTGCGCCATGCCGTATATGCCCTCGCTTGCGTGGTTTTATTTCATCCGTACCGTTCAGGGCATCGGCTCGGCCCTGCTCTTTGCCCCGACCGAGACAGCCATCAATGCCGTGTCACCCCCTGACCGGCGCTCCACCAATATGGGCCTCTACGGCCTGGTGTTCGGCATAGGGTTTGCCGCAGGCCCGGTGATAGGCACAAGCCTGTGGGGTTTTGACCATGCAGCGCCGTTTCTTGCCGCAGCGCTCAGCTGCGCAGCAGCCATAGCCGTTCTTCAGCTATTATATCATGAACACCAGATTCCCCTCAGCAAAACCGAATATGATTTTTTCAGGCTCATCAGCGTGCTTAAAATTCCGCTCACGGCAGCAGCCTGTTATGCAGTGGTGGAAATATCAATGGCGTCCTTTTTATCGCTCTACCTTGACAGGCTCGGCTTCGGCGGAGCTCGCCTTGGCATGGTATTCACTCTTTTTGCACTTGGAGGCGTGCTGTCGCCATTTCCGGCGGGCCGGCTCGCCGATCGGTTCGGCAAACAGAGGATTCTAAAATCTTGCGGGGTGCTGCTTGTCTGCTCGACCTGCGCATTCAATTTTTTTCACGGGTACTGGGCCATCTGTGCGCTTGCATGCTGTGTGGGAATAGTCGCAGGCGCTCTCTATCCCCTATCCCTTGCCCTTATCGGCGAGCTCGTGCCGCCGGAAAAATTCGGCACGGCAAACGCCTCGTTCAGCTTTTTCTACGGACTGGGGTCCATCGCAGGGCCGCTTGTGACGGGATGGGTGCTGGAGCTGACCTCCATCATGTATCTTTTTTACCCCATAGCTGCTGCAGCCCTTGCATTCACGATTGTCACGGCATCTCAGCCTTCGGCAGGATATTCTCAAAAACCCCGAATTACAAAACCCCGAATTACACCTTGACATGCCATCAATAGCTTTATATATTTTTTAAAAAATTGTTTTATTTTTACATAGCCGCATAAGCCGGAATTCGGACAACTAATAAAGGAGCTGCCATGAAGGTCACTGTCGTTATTCCCACAAAGAATGAAGAGCATACCCTGTCCGAAGTTATAGAAGGTGTTCGCCCCTATGCCGATGAAATACTGGTGGTGGATGGCCATTCAACCGACCGCACACGGGAAGTGGCTGAAGCAGCTGGCGTTAAGGTCATTCTCGACAACAGCAAGGGCAAGGGAGCGGCACTTCGGCATGTGATCAATTTCGTCAATACTGAAATCACCGTCTTTATCGATGCCGACGGTTCCCACGATCCGGTAGACATTCCCAAGCTCATTTATCCGATCCTCAAGGACGAGGCTGACCATGTAGCGGCATCCCGTCTCACGGGCGGATCAAGTGAGCTGCACGGCGGTTTTGACGAATTCTTCCGGCTTGCGGGAAGCTCCTTCATTACGGCAATGATAAACTGGCGGTTCAAGGTCAAGCTCAGCGAAAGCCAGAACGGTTTCCGCGCAATCAAAACCGATGTCATGAAGCAGCTCGGGCTTGAGGAAAACATCACCACCATCGAGCAGGAAATGACCATGAAGACCCTGAAAAAGGGTTTTCGCATGGCTGAAGTGCCATCTCATGAGCACACGCGCAAAATGGGCTATTCCAAAATCAGCGTCAAAAAAGTAGCTTTCAGATATGTGTATACTCTGTTTAAGTATCTGTTTTTCTAAACCGCGCAGGAGCAGGTGGTTTTTTGATCCGCTCCGTTTGCGCATTCGGGAACCCCAATGAATATCCTGCTTTTAAACCCGCCGGCAGAGCTTAATAAAAAATTCATCCGCGAGGGCCGCTGCACGCAGGAGCAGGGTGTGTGGGGAACACTCTGGCCACCCGTGTCGCTTGCCATGACCGGCGCCGTGCTTGAAAAAGACGGCTACGGCGCGCGCATCATCGACTGCCCGGCTATAGCCATGGACTTTGAGGGGCTGCGGCAGGAGCTGCGGCGATTCAATCCACGGCTTGTCATCTGGAGCACCGGCACGCCTTCCATTGCAAGCGATCTGGCACTTGCTGAGTATATTAAAAAAGAGCTTCCCGCTGCACAAACAGCAGTCTTCGGAACCCATGTCACGGCCCTGGACCGGCAGTGCCTGGAGGCAGCACCTGCCCTTGACTGCATCATACGCAATGAGCCCGAGCTGACCGCCCGGGAGCTTGCAGCAGCCATTGCAGCACATACACCCTTTGCCGATATTGAAGGGCTTACCTGGCGGGATGCTACGGGGTCTATCATCTCAAACCCGGCCCGCCCCTTTATCGACAATCTCGACAGCCTGCCGTTTCCGGCCTGGCATCTGCTGCCGCACCAGCAGTACCTGCTGCCGCTCAAGGGCCGACCCTTTCTCATCATCGCTCCGCAGCGGGGCTGCCCCTTCAACTGCACCTTCTGTACCTGCCAGACCTATTACGGCAAAAAACTGCGCACCCGCTCCACGGCTAACATCATCGCGGAAATCAAATACGACATGCAGCGCTTCGGCGTTCGAGACTTTTTTTTCTGGGCGGAAACATTCGTGGTGGACCGCCAGCATGTGGCCGAGCTCTGCCAGGCCATGCTCGATGCCAATCTCGACATTGCCTGGACCTGCAACAGCCGGATTGACATCGTCGATGCAGAACTCTTGAAGCTCATGGCCCGTGCAGGCTGCTGGATGATAAGCTATGGCATCGAGTCGGCAGACCAAAAGGTGCTCGATACGGTGAAAAAAGGCACGCGCGTGGAGCAGGCCGCTGTGGCTGTTGGCCTTGCCCGGGCAGCAGGCATCAGAACCGCAGGGCATTTCATCTTCGGCCTTCCGGGTGATACTGAAGCGGCCATGAAAAAAACCTTGAAGCTCGCGCGCAGCCTGCGGCTTGATGTAGCGCAGTTCTACAGCGCCGTGCCATTCCCCGGAAGTCTGCTCTATGAACAGGCCCTTGAGCAGGGTTGGATAGAAAAGATGGATTATGCAGGCTTCAGCCAGAGCAGCTCGGTCATGCGCATGCCCGGCCTGCCGCCTGAAACAGTCGACCGCTGCCGCGCTGCGGCAGACCGCCAGTTTTATCTCAACCCCCTTACCTGGCTGCGGACACTGCGGATGCTTGAATGGCAGGGATTAAAAAACATGTTTCGTTCAGCCGGCGCATTTCTGCGCTGGCGGGAATGAGGTGGAAATTCAGGGTTCAGATCCTGGCTTCCGACTTCTGACAAATAATCTTTTTTATACATGCCCATGTCAACTCTTGTCATTGCTGCGACGGAATTAGAGCTTGCATGGCTTCTTGAGCAGCTGCATGCCCGTCAGGATGCCGCACTTCTTGAGCTCCCCGCATATCATGCCGCAGGTGGCATGGCCGGCATACGGCTCATTATCAGCGGCCCGGGCATGGCAAATGCGGCCGCTGCAAGCGCTGCCGCCATTGAGCGCTATCGCCCAACCCGAATATTCAATGTTGGCATTTGCGGAGTGTGTGCTGAGGATAGCAAACTTCTCGGCAAAGCTGTTATCGGTACACATGCAATTTTTGCCGACACGGGAGCAGCCGGCGATACTGATTTTCAATCCCTTCAGGAAATAAACCTTCCGCTTGCGCGCTCCGCTGGTACAGACATTCATAATACCATGAGGCTCAACTGTGATGCGGCCCCGCATGACAGCTTGCGGGCTCATTTTCTCACGGTGGCCGCGATTTCAGGCAGCCCCGATAGGGCAAAAAAGCTCTCCTCCCGGTTCGCGCCCCCTGCAAGCACTCTGGTCTGTGAGGACATGGAGTCTGCGGCCGTGGCGCTTATTGCCCTGCGGGCAGGCATCCCATGCACTGTGGTGCGGGGCATATCAAATCTCTGCGGGCAGCGCGATCACGCACACTGGAAAATCACGCAAGCGGCTCTGGCCGCACAGAAACTGTTGCTTGGAATACTGCAATGAAAAGACCTCTTAAGCTTGGCATCTCGCCATGCCCCAATGACACATATATTTTTGATGCCTGGGTAGGTGGCAGGCTCGGCCCTGATGCTTCTGCGGTTGACTGCCGACTGGAAGATGTCTCAACGCTCAACGACCTTGCCTTCGGCCATGAGCTTGATGTTGTGAAAGTGTCCTTCTATGCCTATGGCCGCCTGCGCGACACCTATGAGCTTATAAACGCCGGCGGCGCACTTGGCCGCGGCTGCGGCCCTCTTGTCGTGGCAAAGAACAAAGCGATTACAGCCGATCAGCTTGCCTCCATGCGCATTGCCGTGCCCGGCCGCTGGACCACGGCAAATCTCCTGTTTTCTCTCTACCAGCCAGCTTCTTTCAATAAGCTATTCATGCCCTTTGATCAGATCATCCCCGCCCTTGCAGCAGGCGATGTCGATGCCGGGGTCATTATTCATGAGAGCAGGTTCACTTATCAGAGCTATGGTTTATCCATGGTTGAGGATCTGGGGGCATGGTGGGAAAAGACAACAGGCCAGCCCATTCCGCTTGGAGCCATCATTGCCAAAAAAGAGCTTGGCCCGGTAACTATTGCGCGTATTGAGGCTGCCATCCGCGCAAGCATCCATCATGCCCGCGCAAACCCTGCCGCACCCCGGGCCTTCATGAAGAAGTACGCCGCAGAAATGGACGATACCGTCATGGACAGCCATGTTGCGCTGTATGTAAATGATTACAGCTTTGATTTCGGCCCCGATGGCATGGCAGCCATCAAGCATCTGCTGGGATTGGCACAGGCAAAAGGACTGCTGTAAAAATATTCTTGTGACACAAATGACAAAAGGCCGGCACCTTGTGCAGGACCGGCCTTTTGATTTAATTGCTTGGCTGTTTTACTGCACCATAAACCCTTTCACCCCGCCGCCTCCGGACCATACCATCACATTGTACCACGCCACACCGTCTACCTTCTGCCATGAAAATGCCGGCCTCGTAATGGTGCCTGCGCAGTCGGGTACGGTCAGGTCAGGCGCGGGGTAAACCGTAGTAGTTGTTGATGATGGCGTGGAGGTCGACGATGAAGTGGAGCTGGTTGTTGCTATTGTCCTTGTCGTACTGCTGTTTGTATAATATACAGTATGGTACCGCCGTCTCCCACGGCGTAGACATCGAGGTCCGAGCTGCCCCAGAAGCCGTTAAGCGACTCTGTTGTGCCGCTTTGTCGTGCCGGTGACCCTCATCAATCATTATGTGCGCAAGTATAACCAGCCGTATGTGCGCGGGCAGTGTTATCTCAGCCTGCATCCGCTTGAGATGAAGCTGGGAATTCATGTCTAATCCTGTTCAGCAAAGGAGACCCGTATGAGCGAAAATATAGCCCTGAACGAAATCGTGATAAATCTTTTTGCAGCCCAGCCCCTCGGCGTTCTGGCCACGCAGGCCCATGGGCAGACCTACTGCAATATAGTGGCTTTTACACCTACTGATGACCTTAGGTACCTGCTTATAGCGACACCACGCGGCACGTCCAAATATAATTAATATACTACAAAACCCCGGCGTGTCGCTTATGGTTGACAATCGCTCGGTGAGTAATCCCGATTTCAAGGAAGGCATTGCAGTGAACTGTATCGGCAGGGCATTGACTGTGCCGGAGCATGAGTTTGAAGCCTGCAGAAAGCTCCATTTCGAACGACATGTAAATCTGCGAATCCATCTTGACAGCCCCGATTGCGTACTGGTGCGCATAGCCATTGAGCGCTATATCATCGCTCGCGGCGTGCGGCATATTGAAACCCTGAGCATGATGTGAAAGCTGATCAGGTCAAACAAAGCCGCGTGCTGAACTTTTGAACCCTTTGATTGATCACAGTAAAAAAAGGTTTTTCGCAACCTGTTGAGCAATGGCGCAGAGCGTAGGAACGAGAAGATTTAAACTGCCGAATTTGGGTTTAATGGTGTGACTACAGGAAAAGGTCTCAAAGAATACTTGGTTCTGCTGAGCATATGCGAAACCTCCAAATTGAAGGGGCTGGACTTTCTCGACTTCCTGCGTTCGAGAGAAAAAGATATTGATGCCTTTGCACTTCGTCAGCTTAAACGCAGAAGAAAAACTGCTGCAAAACACATTCCTGTTATTTGAATTAAGATCAGGTGGTTCGTCTTTGACTGGATGAGCTTTCTCTAGCAATGAATGGAGCAAAAGGCCGGGAGACATTTGCATTGACACATACCCTGCCACGGCATATATTTTTGTACGATTACGGGCACAGCAATAGCAGGAGGCGCGGCAGGCATTGTGAAGATAGGTCTTTTTGGCGGTACATTCAACCCTGTGCATCTCGGGCACCTGCGGGCGGCCGAGGAGATACGGGAGAAGCTCGGCCTTGAAAAAATTATTTTCATCCCGGCCCATATGCCGCCGCATAAAAAAGATGCCATCATAGCCGCCCGGCACCGCTTTGAGATGGTGCGTATTGCCGCTGCAGACAATCCTTTCTTCGAGGTGTCCGACAGCGAACTGCAGCGAGAAGGCAACTCCTATTCCTTTGACACCATCGAACATTTCAGCCGCGACTATGGCCCGGCCGCTGAACTTTTTTTTATTATCGGCCTTGATGCGTTTCGTGAAATTCATACATGGAGGCACTATCCGGAGTTTTTCAGCGCCTGCAATTTTATCGTTATGAGCAGGCCCGGCCGGTATGAGGCCGATCCCGAAAAAAATGCCCCCCCGGATTTTAGCTCGCTTTTTTCCTTCAATCCCGACGGCCCTTGGTATGAACATCGCTCGGGACGCCGTATTTATTTCTGCCGGATCCCCCTGCTTGACATATCATCCACGGGGGTGCGGCAGGCGCTGCATGACGGCAAATCGGTAAAATATCTTGTGCCCGATGCCGTTGCGGGGTATATATATGAGCATAAACTCTACTGAAAAGGAGATTCCTTGAATTCTTTTGAAAAGATGAAACTGTGTGCGGGCTTTGCCAACGAAATGAAGGCCCAGAATATCGTCGTGCTTGACGTGAAAGAGCAGTCGGCCTTCACCAGCTTTTTTATTATCTGCAGCGGCACCTCGACACGGCAGGTGCAGGCTGTGGCGGAAAACGTGGAGCTCATGATGAAAGGACTGGGTGTCCGCGCCCGCGGCAGCGAAGGCATGAAGAACGGGCGCTGGGTTCTGCTTGATTACGACGATGTGATCATGCATGTTTTTCATGAGGAGGAGCGCGTGTTCTACGACCTTGAGAACTTGTGGCAGAACTGCCCCCGGATTGCTCTTGACGATCCGCATTCGTCTGGCTCAACCAAACTCTAGAGTCCCATGCTGCAATCTTTCCGGCGTGCCCTGGTTGATTTCTTTTTTCCACCGCTGTGCCTTGTGTGTAAACGGCCCCTTGCATCACATGAAAACGTTTTTTTATGCGACTGCTGCACCGCTGATCTTACTTTTATCGATAGCCCCTTATGCTGTACCTGTGGTATAATGTTTATTTCGCGGGCAGGGGATGACCACCCGTGCGGGGACTGTATGGCTTCGCCTCCCCGGTTTGACCGGGCTCGTGCTGCGGGTGTTTATGACGGGACCCTTAGAAGCGCCATCCACCAGTTTAAGTACCGGGGAGGCTTGCTGTTTGCAAAGCCTCTGGGCCGGCTGCTTGCAGAGCATGGCGCCCGGCTTTTAGGCGTTCAGGGCATTGATCTTCTCGTGCCCGTGCCCCTGCATTTCAGGCGGCTGCGGCAGCGCGGCTATAACCAGTCGCTGGAGCTTGCGCGGCACCTGGGTGCATGCTGGGGCGTTGAGGTTGCCCCCGCGTGGCTTGAGCGTATCCGGGAAACGCCCCAGCAGACAACCCTGTCGCGACAGGAGCGCGCACGCAACATGCGCGGCGCCTTTGCATGGACGGGCCCGTCGCTGGGCGATAAGCGGGTGGTTCTGATTGATGATGTCTATACAAGCGGCGCAACGGCAAACGAATGCGCCGGTGTTTTAAAAAAGGCCGGTGCAGGTACAGTCGAGGTGCTGACGCTTGCCCACACGCAGTAAAGGAGCTTGATTTTGAAAGATATGGACAGCCTGCTGGCTTTTGTGCATGACGACATGGAGCGCGTCGAGCAGATGCTCATGGCATCCATCGATACGCGCGTCGACGTGCTCAATGACATATGCAGGCATATTTTAGGCAGCGGGGGCAAGCGCATCCGGCCACTGATTCTTTTGCTGACTGCCCGGTTTTGCGGCTACCGGGGCACGAGCCACATACCGCTTGCCTGCGTGCTTGAATATATTCATACGGCAACCCTGCTGCATGATGATGTGATCGATCATGCCGAGATGCGCCGGGGCAATTCATCGGCCCACAGGCTGTGGGGCAACCAGTCGACCATCCTTGCGGGCGACTATTTCTTTTCGCGTGCTTTTTCCCTGGCGGTCGGGGTGGGCGATGTGCGCATCCTTGGCGTGATTGCCCGTGCCGCCCAGTGTCTTGCAGAAGCAGAAACGTTTCAGGTGGCCAAAACCGGTGATCCTTTGACGACCGAGCAGGAGTACTTCTATATCATTGAAAACAAAACCGCAAGCCTCATTGAAGCCGCAGCCCGCAGCAGTGCCATTTTAAGCGGGCTGGACAACGGCAGGGAGATGCTGCTTGCCGATTTTGGCAGAAATCTGGGCATTGCCTTTCAAATCATGGACGACGTGCTTGACTACCAGGCAAGCGAAAAGGACCTGGGGAAAACAATCGGCAAAGACCTGCAGGAGGGCTGCATGACCCTGCCGCTTATTGCGGCGCTTGCAAAGGGTTCGGAAGAAGAAAAAGCCATGGTGGCGGGCCTGATGGTCAGCCGGCAGTGGCAGCAGAAGGATATCGCCGCCGTGCGGGATTTTATCGAGAAGCACCAGGGCACAGGCTATGCAGTTGCCTGCGCCCGCGAGAGAATAAACGCGGGGCTCGCCTCACTTGTATCGTTTGACTCGACAGGCCCGAAAGAGGCCCTTGCCGATCTTGCCTGCTATGTAATGGAACGCAGCAGCTAATAGCCTTTTTTCCTGATGCTGCGTGATATGGTTATAGCCCGCTCATAGGTATACCCGCCGGGAAACTCGATCGGTTCCAGCCATGACGCTGTTATGCTTACAGCCGACCCCTCCGTATTTACGGTAATGTTCTCAGCGTCCAGGCTGAATCCGCATTTATCGGCCCGCCGTATGACATCTGCCTTTATGCTGCCTGGGTCGTCGGTTTGTTTATCGATGGCCCAGAAGCGGGTACCCTCGGTGAGTTCCTCCTTGAATGATTCTACGTTCCATTGCACCACGGCAAACTTATACCCTGCGTAAAAGCCGCACACGACGATCGCAATCGCAAACAGGCATCCTATGGTTGATCCGCCGGGAGAGAATTTCAGCATGTTCGGGCTCCTTTCATGTCGATTGTTACAGAAGTTTACTGCTGTCCAGCAGCAGGGTGACCGGACCATCATTGACTAGTGCAACATCCATCATGGCCTGAAATGTGCCGCAGGCAACCGAAAGCCCTGCAGCTTTGAGTCCTATAATATAGTGCTCATACATCATACGGGCATGTCCGGGTTCGGCCGCTTCGGAAAATGACGGGCGGCGGCCTTTGCGGCAGTCTCCGTAGAGCGTGAACTGCGAAACGACAAGCACCTGTCCGCCGGCCTCGGTGATGCTGAGATTCATGAGTCCGCCGGCATCTTCAAAAACGCGCATATTTACTGTTTTGGTGATCAAATAGGCAACATCGTCGTCCATATCATGCTGCCCTACTCCCAGCAGAACCAGAAGCCCCTTGCCGATTGCACCGACGGTCGTTCCCGCCACAGAGACGGATGCTGTTTTTACGCGCTGCAGTACTGCCCGCATGGCATGTGCGTATCTAGAGTTTGGTATCGCGGTTGACACGATGTTTAAATAACGATATAACTGGTGCTCATTGTAGAAAAAAATACCTGAAAGTAAAGCGAAATGTTGCAGAAAGTTTTTGCAGGGGTATGTGCGGCATGCTGCGCAGGTACCCTGGTTCTGGCGGGTTGCTCGGTGAAATTGCTGGGCGCAACCGGATTTGCCATATTTTATTCAAATGATGTGCGGGGCGAATTTGAAAACTGCGGCTGTGATGACGTGCAGCTCGGGGGGCTTTCGCGCAAGGCCCGCCTGCTCAAGGCTGCAGCGCGGGAAACAGCCAACCTGATGCGCCTTGATGCGGGGAATCTTTTTTTTCAAAAAAACCCCTCAAATGATATTGAGGCCCGTGAGTTTCTGCTAAAGGCGGATTTTATCCTCAAGGCCTACAATGCCATGGGCTGCGATGCTTTGAATATCGGTGATGGCGAATTTATTATGGGCCTTGATGCGCTGGCAAAGCTGCGCAGCAAGGCATCATTTCCCTTTGTATCGTCAAATATTGTTACCCGTAATGGCGGGCAGCCGGTTTTTGAACCCTATGTTCTAAAGAGTGTTGCCGGGACGCGCGTGGCTATTCTTGGTGTGTGTCCGCAGGATTCCGTCTTTGTTCCGGACCTGCGCATAGAAGACCCTGCTGCCGCGGTTCGGAAGATGGCTGCAGCAGTGCGCGGCAAAAGCGACTTTCTTATCGTTCTGTCAGGCCTTGGATTAGAGCGCGACAGGGAGCTTGCGCGGCAGGTGCCGGGGATCAATTTAATCGTTTCGGCTCATGCCGACAGGCTGCTTGAAAAGGCGGTTATTGAAAACGGCGCCGCCATCGTGCAGGCATACAATCGGGGCCAGTACCTGGGGCGCGTCGATATTGAGCGCACCGGCGAAGGCTTTTCCGAGCACAGCAGGCTTATAGCGCTGAACCCGGGGATCGGCGAAGAAAAAGATATCGCCGATATGGGCAAAGCCCTTAAGGCCCAGGTTGCATCCATGAACCAGCAGGCGTTTTTTAAAGGGCAGCCGGAGCCGCCTGGCGCCGGAGGCGGCGGGGCCGCGTATGCCGGAGGCGATGCCTGCGTTCAGTGCCACATTCCGCAGTATGAAAACTGGCAGGCAACGCCGCATGCCCGGGCATATCAGACGCTGGTCGACAAGGGCTCGCAGTATGCTGTTGAATGCCTTGTCTGCCATACGACGGGCTATGGCGGGCCTGGAGGGTACTCGCCCCAAAAAGAGCGGTCGGCCATGATCAATGTGCAGTGCGAGTCATGCCATGGCCCCGGCAGCCGCCATGAGGGCTCAAAAAACGGCATTGTGCGCGACGGCGGCAGGCAGATGTGCCTCGGATGCCATACCGAGAAGAACAGCCCCCGGTTTGATTATGATGCTTACCTGCCTCTGGTCAAGTGCCCGGTCGGTGATAAAAAGCAATAAATCCGATGGAGATAAAAATGAAAAAAGGGAAAGTTGCGTGCGTCATCATCGGCGCCATGGGCAGGATGGGGCAGCGGCTCTGCCAGCTGAGCGCAGCCTCAGACAGTTTCGAGCTTGCAGGCGGTACGGAAAGCCCCGGCAGCGGCTTTGTCGGAAAAACGTTGAAGGAACTCATGGGGCTTGGCGACGGCAGGCAACAGCTGGCGGCAAAGCTTGAGGACATTGCCGGGCCGTTTGATGCGGTTATCGATTTTACCTTTCCCGGAGTGTCCATGGAGACGGCCCGGTTTTGCGCCCGCTCGGGCAAGGCTGCCGTCATCGGATCAACAGGCTTTACTCCCGAGCAGAAAGCCGAACTGCAAGCCTTGAGCGCCTCATTTCCCTGTGTCTGCGCCCCTAACATGAGCATCGGGGTCAACACGCTGTTTAAGATCGCGGCCGATGTCGCACGGATACTGCATGACGGCTTTGATGTCGAAGTGGTTGAAATGCATCACCGCCATAAAAAAGACGCCCCCAGCGGCACAGCCATGCGGTTGGCCGAAATTCTGGCACGCTCCTATGGCTGGAGCCTTGACAGGGCAGGGGTATATGAGCGCAAGGGCATTACGGGGGAGCGGCGCCGCGACGAAATCGGCATTCAGACGCTGCGCGGCGGCGATGTTGTGGGAGAGCACACGGTGCTGTTTGCCGGCACGGGCGAGCGCATTGAGCTTATCCATCGAGCGCAGAGCCGCGACTGCTTTGCCCAGGGCGCCCTGCGTGCGGCAAAGTGGCTGATGGGTCGGCCCGCAGGCATGTATGACATGCAGGATGTTCTCGAGCTTCGGGATGCCGTTGCATGAATCAATTAAAGCTGCATTTTTATCAACGCAAGCAGGATAATTCCGGAACAAAATCATTGCTGCAGGCATGTGTGACTGTTGTTCGCATTGCGGCGCACTAGAAAAGGCGGCTATACACTTGCTGATTAGAATTGCACTGTTTTTTTTTCTGATATATATTTTTTTTAAAATTCGGAAAATCCTGTTCCGCAAACAGGGGTCAGGAAGCCAGCAGGCAGACAAGCCTTCGTTTAAAGATGGCCCCCGGCAGATTAATGAAATGGTGCAGGATCCGGTCTGCATGGTCTATGTGCCGAAAAAAGAGGCTCTGGTTCTTGAGCAGGCCGGTAAAAGCCACTATTTTTGCTGTCGTTCGTGCATGGACAGGTTTCAGAAACACGAAGACTGATACGCCGTTTGCTTCTGAACAAGCACGGCTGTGTTAGAAAAGCGCATTTTTGTGATGAGTGCTTATGAAAGAGGGCAAAAATAATTACCAGGAGTTGTTGCCGCCTGCCGTAGCAGAAGATGAGATTGACCCGTGTCAGGAAGATGCTGAAGCCGAGGAGAACCCGCAGGATTTTGCTGGAAGCGTTCATGATAATGACCCGCTGCGCATTTATCTGAAGGAAATTCGTAAAATACCGCTGCTGAACATCAAGGAAGAGCAGCAATGCGCCCGCATTCTCCATAAAAGCAATCTTGAAAAATCAGGATTTTTGAAACGGGCCGTTGAAATACTGCACGGTATTCAGGCCTACAAGCCCCTTAACCAGCTTTTGATCATAACACGAGATTCCCTGTGCGATTATTTGTATCTTGAAGAAGCCCTGACACTGTACAAACGTATAGAACGCAGCAGCGCTTTGATAGCCAAGGCGGCCAGCACCCGTGAAAAGCGCAAATTAACCAAGGAGTCGGTCAAGCTGCATGAGGAATTTGAAGAAAGCCTTGCCAAGATCAATCTGCACGAGCTTAAAAACTGGCAGGTGCTTGTCGAGGAAAACGGAAACAAGCGTGCTGAGCGGTACAGGCGTCTTTTTTTTGAACTTAATGCTATCTGGAACGAACTGAAAAAACTGGAACCACGCATAAGCCAGGCCCGCCAAAAACTCATTCAGAGCAATCTGCGCCTTGTAGTCAGCATCTGCAGGCATTACCGCAACCGTTCTGTTTCGTTTCGTGATCTTATACAGGAAGGCAATCTCGGTCTTATTAAAGCTGTTGAAAAGTTTGATTATAAAAAAGGCTTTCGACTGAACACCTATGCCTCGTGGTGGATACGCGAAAGCATCAATCGGGCCATTGAGGAAAAAAGCAGGGTCATCCGCATCCCGGTGTATGTTAATGAAAAATTTTACAAGATAAAAAAAGCGGCACGGGAGCTTCTGCAGGATGAAGGACGGGAGTCGTCGATGCTTGAGCTGGCGGGCAAAATGAAGATGTCCCCGGTGGAGATATCAAAGATTATGACGGCCTTTAAAGAGCCGGTATCTCTGGAAACATCGCTGGTTGATGATATCGATCCACTTGAAAACTTTCTATCCGATGAGCGCCCCAGTCCCATTGATACGATCTGCGAGGAGATCATCAAGGACAGTGCCGCCAGGATCATTGAGTCGCTGCCGCCGCGCGAAGCCGAAATTTTAAAGCTGCGCTTCGGCCTTGGGGATGAGGGCGAAAAAACCCTGGAGGAGGTTGGTGAACAGTTCAAGGTGTCCCGTGAACGAATCCGGCAGCTCGAGAATAAAGCGCTGCGCAAGCTCAGGAAAAACAAAGAGCTGAAAACCCTGCTGTCGCTTTTGACAAATGATTGACCGTAGCGGTGTGTAAAAAACTCCCTGGCGAGGGACTGCCAGGGAGTTTAAACAGGGGGAAAGAAGGTAAGAGTTACCTTTATCTCTTTATAACACACACAGTGAGACCTGCCAAGGGCCGCTGTTTTTTTTACGTATGATTGATTAGCCCCGGCTATAAAAAGAAAAACTCCCTGGCGAGGGGGGGGTGCCAGGGAGTTTAGAGGGGTAAAGAAGGTAAGAAATACCTTTAAATGTGTTATAACATATATTGAGAGACATGCAAGGGCTGGAAGAAAAAAAAATTAAATTTTTTCCCGCCTTTTTTATTCATCCCCGCTTTCCATGTCCGACATGGAAACATCCTTGTACATCAGATTATCTTCAGCAGGCTCTTCCGTATACACAGCGCGCTTTTCAATCTCCGACTGACAATTTATGCAGTATTTTGCAAAAGGTATAATTTTAAGTCTTTTTTTATTTATTTCTTCACCGCATTCTTCGCATTCGCCATAGGTGCAATCTTCGATTTTTTCAAGGGCCGCATTGATGGCATTCAGCTTTGCGCGCTCACGTTCACCAAGCGTGTAGACCATCTGCCGGTCTTTTTCTATGTCAACGTCATCATAGAAATCACCCACTTCACGGTCGCCGGGATTGCGCTCGGTTTTCAAGTTTGTTCCAATGTCTTTTAAAAGTGTTTCTCTGAGCTTCAAAAGATTTTTGCGAATAGATTCATAACCCTTCATTCCAGGCAATTCCTCATAGTTTTTTGTTAAACGGAAGGTGATGTATAATCCCAATGACCTCTTTTGTCAACAGGATTTTCGGCATTTTTTATAGTGCTTGTTTTTGCAGAACTCATTGGGTATTATGAACGTGCAAGTAGATAAAATAAAAAGTTTTAACAGCACATTATGAACACTTTTGCCGCGCGCACAGATCTCGTCGCATTGTCGATTGAGGAGCTTGAGCTGTTTGCCGGGACGCTGGGCCTTGAGCCCTACCGCGCCCGCCAGATAGCGCAGTGGATATATCAGAAGCATGTCCATGATATCTGGCGGATGACCACGCTTTCAAAAGCGCTGCGGGAGCAGCTTGAGTCTGCGGCCTTTATAAGCTCGTTTACTCCGGAGCGGGTGGACTCCTCACAAGATGGCTCCAAAAAATATCTTTTCCGGACCGCAGACGGGCTGGGGATTGAGAGCGTGCTGATTCCCGAATCCGGCCATGTCACCCTCTGCATTTCAACCCAGATCGGCTGCCCCATGGGCTGCAGGTTCTGCCATACGGGGCGCGTCGGTCTTGTGCGCAATTTGGCGGTTGCCGAGATTTTAAACCAGGTGAGCGCCATCATGCGGATGGAGCCCTTCGGCGAGTCAATGCCGAATCTTGTTTTTATGGGAATGGGCGAGCCTTTGGCCAATTATGACAATACGGTCCGGGCAATCCGGACGCTTTTAAGCCCCTGGGGTTTTAATTTTTCCCATCGCCGCATCACGGTTTCTACTGCTGGCCTTGTGCCTCAGATGAAAAGGCTGGGAGAGGAGGTGCCGGTCAACCTGGCCATATCACTGAACGCTTCAAATGACGAAATAAGAAGCCGCCTCATGCCGGTCAATAAAAAATATCCCATCCGCGAGGTGCTTGCTGCGGCGCGCCAGTTTCCACTGGCTGCCCGCAAGCGGATCACCTTCGAATATATTCTCATAAAGGGGGTTAATGATGCCGCTAGCCATGCCCGGGAGCTGGCCGCGCTGCTTAAGGGCATACCCTGCAAAATTAACCTGATCCCCTTTAATGAACACCCGGCCGTTGATTTCAAAAAGCCCGCCGAGAGCTCGGTAGCAGCTTTTCAGAAAATCCTTCACGATCATAAATTCACGGCTCCCATCCGCCGCAGCAAGGGCTCAGATATTGCTGCGGCCTGCGGCCAGCTCGGCGCATGGCCTGGCAGCGCGGAGAAATCCGGAGCTGACTGAACTGTTTACAGTAATGAGAAATATTATCAAAACGATGTGCTGTGAGTTGACAAAGGGAAAGGCCGGATGCAGTGTGGCATCCGGCCTTTCCCTTTGCATGCTACGTGCTTACCAGCACCAGTCCATGCCGCCGTCAACGCTCAGGTTCTGGGCAGTAATATAGGAGGCCTCATCTGAGGCCAGAAACGCGATTGCCGCGGCAATTTCTTCGGCCCGTCCCTGACGAGGTATGAGCAACTGTCCGCTTTCAACGGCCTGTTCGATCAGCCAGTCGGCAAACGTATCCTTTTCCATCATCATAGATTCCTCGACCGTGTGCCATATCTCGGTCGCCACGACCCCGGGCGATACGCAGTTGACCCGTATGCCCATCGGCGCGAAGCATTTGGCGAGATTTTTAGTAAACATCACTACTGCGGCCTTTGATGCCGGATACGCGCCGGTTCCTGTTTTAATGCCCCGGGCCATGGCCGAAGAGACCGTGACAATCGAGCCCTGTGTGCCGTTTTCTATCATGTTGTTGCCGCAGGCGCGACAGAACAGAAACGAGCCGCGGGCATTGACATTCATGATGCGGTCCCATTCCTCTACGGTCAGCTCAAGGGCTGTGGCCTGCATCTCGCTGATACCGGCATTTGACACGGCAACATGAACGGGGCCGTATTTTTCAGTCGCTTGCCGCAGCAGTTCGTCGATCGATTCAGGCAGGGCGACATCGCAGGGGATATAGCATGCCGTGCCCCCTTTTTCCGTGATTTCGGCGGCAACCTTTTCACCGTTGGTTCTGTTGCGGTTTGCAATAACGACCTTTGCCCCTTCATCGGCAAAGCGGTGCGCCGTGCCACGACCAATGCCTGTGCCCGCGCCGGTGATGATCACCTGTTTGCCTGCAAATCTTTGTGAGCCGGTATTCATCAGGGCTCTCCTTTTTGAATGTGAGTGGACAAAATTCTGCTTGTTGCGACGGTGATTTGTTTATCCATACAACATTATTGCTCGTATTCCATTTTCTGAGGCTATACGCGCGGCAGCGCTTTTACGTATCTGCGTTCATAGTTTTCAGGCTGTTCGAAAGTTTCTGCAAGATCAGCCTGGTTCTGCTGAACTCCTATTAAATTTCTCAGCTCTGCGATAAACTGTTTCATTTCATCTGATTTTGCCTTGAGCTCCTGCGCCGATGAGGCATACTCTTCGGCATTGGCGGCATTCTGCTGGGTTACCGAGTCCATTTGTGTTATAGCCAGACTGACTTGCTCAATGCCCTGTGCCTGTTCCTGCGAAGCAGAAGCGATTTCGCTAACCAGCAGGGCAACTTTTGACTCCATGGACGCCACTTCGCCAAATGATTGATTTGCGGTCTCCACCATATCCCTGCCGTCATTGATTTGAGTGACAGTTGATTCTATCAGCCCGGCAGTGCTTTTTGCCGCCTCAGCCGCCCGCATGGCAAGGTTTCGAACCTCATCGGCGACAACCGCAAAACCTGCCCCTGTTTCACCCGCCCGCGCGGCCTCCACCGCCGCATTCAGTGCGAGCAGATTGGTCTGGAACGCGATTTCATCAATTGTTTTGATGATTTTAGATGTTTCACGGCTTGATTGCGAGATTTCAGACATGTATCTCGTAAGCCCGCTGATGGTTGTATGGGTATCTGCGATAACCTGCCCAGCCTTTTTCATAAGATTGTCGGCCTCTCGCGCATTATTGGCATTCTGCCGGGTCATTGAGGACATTTCCTCAAGCGATGAGGATGTCTCTTCAAGAGATGCCGCCTGCTCGGATGATGCCTGCGCAAGCATATGGCTTGATTCGGAAAACTGCCGGGACGCGGCGGCGATTTGCCGGCCGATGAGTGTCAAACCATGGGTGGCTGTATTTATGGGCCGGGAAACAGTCCTGCTGAGCAGGATAAAAGCCAGGACAACTGCTACTGAAAATATGGCAATAACAAACAAGGACACATTGCGGGCTGCCCGCACCTCTATAATTGCATCATCAAGATAAAATCCCGCTCCCAGAATCCAGCCCCAGGGCTTAAACAGTTTTACATGTACATATTTTTTAACCGGCTTCTCAGCGCCGGGTTTTTTGAAATAGTACTCTGTTGCTCCCTCGCCTCTGTCCCGGCCCAAGGCTGTCATATCAAGAAATGCCTGCTTGCCGTTGGAATCCCGGTAGCTGCTCATATCCGTACCGTCAAACTCGGGAAGCAGCGGTTCAACAATCATTTTACCGCTGCTGTCATGAATCCAGAAGGCTTCATTTTTTGTAAGGTGCAGGTTCTTGATTTCAGAGATCACGCCTTTTTGCGCTTCTTCAAGGGTCATTTTGCCGTTTTTAACAAGCTCTTCATGTCTGTTGAACAGCATATAGGCTGAACTGACCGATTTGCGCAGACTCTCCATTTTCCCCGCCACCATTATTTTTTGAACACTCATGGCGAGAAAGATAAAAGACAATAAGAAAAAAAAGACGAATCCAGCGCTGAAAATCTTAACCTTTTTTGAAAGACTCATGGTGCTTTTCATGGTTTTGCTCCATTAGAGATGGTCATGAGAGTTTTATATGAGAGTCTACACTCGGTTTCAATTATAATCCCCCTTGTTATCAGCCCGGCGCAATCAATACCTGTCAGCCGTTAAGTTCAGCTGCATCATATATCAAATCAATAATGTCGTAAACAGGAAAAGGAGCATCAAAGCCCTGTGCCGCCGTTTCAAGATTTGTTTCGCAAAATGGACAGGCTGACACAATCGCCTGTGCGCCCGCAGCGCGTGCTGCCTGCAGCGCTTCACGGCCCATATCGACCGCAAGGGCCCCGCCGTCAAAAAGGCGCATGCCTCCGCCGGCGCCGCAGCAGATGGTGTGCTCACGCGTTGCCACCCGTTCGACAAGTGTTATGCCCGGCAGCGCCCTGAGTATGTCGCGAGGCGGGTTGAAGATTCCCAAGTGCCGTCCCAGGTGGCAGGGATCGTGATAGGCCACAGTCATATGCTGCTCTTTGGTGAAGGCAATTTTTTTATCTTTTACCAGCCGCGACAGATATTCAACCAGATGATACACCTTCGGCGCAAGTTTTTCATCGGTCTTTGCATATTCCGTCTTCAGCATGTTGCAGCATCCGGCGCAGAGCGTGACAATGACAGCGCAGCCCAGGCTGTTGAATTGTTTAATATTGCTGTTCATCATATCCCGGGCAAGCTCGAAAGCACCCGTGCGCTTTTGCACACTGCCGCAGCAGGGCTCGGCATTTCCCAGTACGGCGAAATCAACACCGGCTTGTTTCAGTACGGCTGCGGCTTTGCGTGCCCGCTGGCTGAGCTGCGGGTTGAGAGCCATGGTGCAACCGGTAAAAAGCAGAACCTCGGCATGCTCTTTCTGCGCGTCTTTGAGCTTGAGTCCCTTTGCCCATTTGCCCCGCGCTGAGCGCGGCATGCCCCAGGGATTGCCGTATTGGCGGGTATTGGCAAGCACGCGGTGGTAGGCCTCATCGACAAGCCCGGGAGACTCGCGCAGCAGGTCTGCCCGCAGGGCCTCGACCACGGCCGTATTGTCGACAAGTGGTTTGCCCGTGTCCTGGTCTGTGGCGCCGCACTGGGTCATGCAGTTACCGCACAGGGTGCAGCTGTAGGCAGCGCGCGCCAGCCCGGCTGAGGGCTCTAGCGCGCCTTCGAGAAGAGCCTGCGCCAGCATGATCTTGCCGCGGGAAGAGAAATTTTCAAACCCCGGGCTCGCCTTTTTAACGGGGCAGACATAGGGAACTTTTTCTGTAATTTTGTACCTGCACACGCCGCATGTACGACAGCTGTATATGAACCTGCGAACCCTGTCAAGTTCACGGAATGCAGTGTCAGCCATTGCTGCCCTCCTTTTCGTTTAAATAGCTTCCGGTCCACAGGCCTGGATTGAGAATGCCGTTGGGGTCAACAGCGCCTTTGACTGCCTCAAACAGGCGTCTGAATCCGGGTGACCAGCACGAGGCATTCAGGTCAGCCATGAATCCCTGGTTGTAGACGTCAATTGAGCCCAGGCTGTGGGCATATTTTTGAAAGTCGGCCATCAGGGTGCGGGCAAATGCTATGGCCTCGGGTTTATCGACATCGGCAAAGAAACTGTCTATCTCGCCGATGATGGTGCTTGGGTCAGTAGAGGTAAAGAACTCCCAGGTTGTGCGCAGGTGAAGGCCAAGCTTTTCCGCCTCGTTGAGCCGTTCATTGCGCCAGACGATCAGTTTTTTATAGACTTCTGCAAAGCCCTGGCGGGGAAAAGTGAAGGGCAGCCATGCAGGAATACCAAAGCTGTTGAAGATGGCCATCCAGTCCATTTCGCTTTCTTCGCCTGTAGGTGTTCCCATGGCTTCAGCCATGGCGTCGAGCATGAAGTTGTGCTTTCCGCCGCACTGGTCGGCAAGGCTGTTGATGATGGCAAGCCTTGCTTCAACCTCGGCCTCGTCGTGGCCTTGTATCATGGCTTGCACAGTAAAGGGCGCTATTTCATCAGAATCTCCCATAAAATTTTTCATTGCCCCGGCGCCGAATACCAATACGGGATCAAAACGCTGCACAGGGCGGCGCTCAACATGCAGGCGAACGAGCTCCAACGCCGGCTCAATTTCATCAAAGGCGAAAATGCCTGCCTTCAGTTTCGTCGGGTATGTGGTGATGCGGATCGTTGCCTCTGTTTTGATGCCGAAGGAGCCGCCATCGCCGATAAAAATACCGGCAAAGTCAGGCCCGCCCAGGTTGCGGTTGTAGAAGATCGGCTGATGCACATTGGTGCCCGGTCCGCCGCCGGTTTGCACTATGGTGCCGTCGGCAAGCACCACGGTGATGCTCACGATATCGGGCCACAGGCTTGCGGCTCCAGCTGCGCCAGACATCCATCCGCCCAGCGACACGATATGCACGGGCGCAAAGGGCGCATAGATATAGCAGCCTTCTTTTTTGCAGGCATGCACGAGCTTGCCCATGATAATGCCCGCCTCGGCTGTGACGGTCATGCCAGCCGTGTTGACCTCGATAACGCGGTCCATGCGCGTCATGTCCAGAAGCACGGTGCGCTCCGGATCACCCTTGGGCTGGCCGTAGATGGTGGCCCCGCCGCCGCGCGTGACGATAGGCACATGGTGCCGATTGCACAGGGCTGCAATGCGCGACACCTCATCGGTTGAGCCGGGCCGCACGATGAGCGCAGCTTGCGTGCCGCCGAACAGGCTCGCATCGCGGGTGTAGGTGAAGCGCGTCACCGGGTCGTCGGTTATATAACGCTCTCCGACAATGTTGGTAAGTTCAATTACACAATCTCCGGTAAGTGATGCTGTCATAAGCCCACACTCCCTGCTGTTAGGGTTTTTTGTTGGTTGCCTGTTTTCGGGCTGGTTTTTTAAGAGTAAATTTGTCGATCAGCGCGCGCATGGCCTGCCGTACATCGGCCTCATCATAGCCGGCTATGCTCCCGCCGTGGCTTTGCATGGCAAGGCCGTGGAAAAGAAGCTGGCTTGCACCCCCAAGCATCTGCCGGATCACCTGCGGCTTGAGGCTTGTGTCGATAAGGCCCTGCCGCTGTCCGTCGGTGATGATCGTATCGAGGGTTTCCTGCAGCTGCTGCACCCGGGGCCCGATACGGCTGAATTTTTCGCGGAGCCGCTCATCCTTGAGCGCCTCTGTTGCCGGCAGGCCCTCCTTCAGTATGTGCCCCCAGTAGAGATCTTTATTGTTGTGGCTCATAATTTCCATGAAAGCATCAAACACGGCACACAGCTTTTCTATGGGGCTTTCAAACGAACCCATTTTTTCGGCAATACGGTCGTTGACGGTCTGGATAAACAGCAGTATCACATCCATCAGTATGTCCAGCTTGCTCTCGAAATAGACATGCACAAGTCCTTTTGACACGCCTGCTTCCCGAGCGATTTCGGCAATGGTGGCATACTGATACCCTTTCAGGGCAAAGATCTTGATGGCTGCATTTAGAATACACGTTTTTTTATCGGTATTCATTGTCGGTTTCGCAAGCCTCCTAGAGCATGTCGCTGAGCGTCGCTTTGGCGCGGCTGTTTATTTTTGCATGCAGTTCAGGCCGTTCAGACCGTATGCGGCCTTCATGCTTTAAAATTGCGCCCCACATGAGCCGCGGAGATTTATACTGGTTATAGGTCCCTTCAAGAACCTCGCCCTCTATGAGACCGAAGAGATAGTCAAGCTCCTCATCAGTGTAGGTCGGCACCAGGGCAAACCCCTGCGCAACCTGCAGGTACTCATCGCCGTTGAACTCGAAGGCCGCCTGCCACCACGCAGTGTACTGGCCAAACCCGTCACTGCCCCCAAGCTCATCGGCAACGGCGCGTGCTGCGCGGAAGCCGCAGGCAAGGGCGCCCTGCATTTCAACCTCCACATAGGCTGCCGCGTCGCCGATAACCAGCACATTGCCGCGGAAGGGCTCCCGCAGCGATGTGTAGGCCCGCGCAGCGCATCCGGTTTTCCCGACAACCGACACGCTGCCAAGCGCCGGAGCAAGAGCTCCCTTTGTGGTGATATTGTGAAAAAGTTTTTCCGGAGGATTGCTTTTATTGCCGATGACGACCAGGCAGGCCACATCGCTACCCTGCAGGGCAGTAGTTATGGTGATGGGCGCAAGGCCGCAAAAAGCCCTGCCGAAATAAGTGTTCAAAGCGCTACGCTTAAAGCCCTTGACACCCTTGAGAAAATAGATCACGCACAGGGCCGAGGCAAAACACTGGCGCTTGCTGTTCATGCCCATCCGCTCGGCGGTTCGCGAGTTGACGCCGTCGGCAATGACGAGTTTGCGGGCGCAGATGGTCCCGCTTTTTTTTTCGCAGGTGACCAACAGATCTACCATGTCGCCGTTGTCCCGAACGCCGTTCACATGCGCGCCTGAGCGCATGTCAGCCCCCGCGGCGGCGCAGGCATCCCACAGGTTTTGCAGCATGAGCCCTTTGTCGATCTTTATGACGATGGGGCTTTTGTCGGGATAGGCGAAATGAATGGTGCGGCCCGCAGGGGAGATGAAATACTTGTCAGTGACATCGACGGTCGGGCCGCCGTACTCGACGGCAAAGCCATTGTTCAGAGACACGATTTTGCCAGATTCAAGACGGACCGTGTCGCCCTGAAAGTCTTTGTCCATAATGAGCTGCTCACAGCAGGCCCGCGTTATGCGCGACACATCCAGCCGTTTTTCAAGCAGCACCGTTTTTAACCCCTTTTCCGCGGCTGTTTTCGCCGCCATGAGCCCCGCAGGACCCGCTCCGATTACCGCAACGTCATACACCATGGCAGTCTCTTTTATAAATGTGGCATGCCCCTGGCAGATGCAGGGGGAATTTATAAATACCGTACAGAAAGGCTATAAAGTCAATGAACCACGCAATCTGTGTTACCGTTATAACGCTGTGATAGGCTGACATGCGGCCGGTTCTGCGCAGCCAGAGGGCAGTAAAAAACAGGAGCCACACGACAAACCCGAACCCTATGGCAAACACAATAACCGTATTGGTGCCCGTCAGGTTCATTTTAAGAGCAGAAACGCCCAGCCTGGGCAGCATGCTTACCAGAAAATCAAGCACCACGCCACAGCTCATTATCAGCACCGAGAGCCGGCTTCCGTTATCGCGATAGGACCGGGCAGCGCCGATGATAAATGTGCAGTAGGCTATGATGTAGAGTGTTTCGCTGAGTGTCATAAGCTGCTTCTGCAATTTGTGAGGAAGCGGAAGTTTTTGAATTTGGATTCAAAACCAATATACCGTCAAAATACAGCTTTGTCAAGATTAGCAGGCGGACCATCGTAAATGATTGGTATCGCAGTCAGCTCAAAGACAGCGCGCCCTCAATCATCGCAAAATGGGAATCGCTTATGGGTGTGAAAGTGAAGCGCTTCTTCGTGTAGCAGATGAAGACGAAATGGGGAAGCTGCAATTCCAGAGCCGGAAACATTCGCCTTAACTCAGAACTAGCCAAGAAGCCCCGCGAATGTCTGGAGTATATCGTGGTGCATGAAATGGTTCATCTGCGGGAGCCGACACACAACCCTCTTGGATAAATGAATGCCGAAATGGCAATTTTACCGTGCTGAGCTAAATAGATTACCGGTGAGGCACGAAGATTGGGCGTATTGAATCAAAGTGGATGGAAACAGTGGAAAAAGACGTTGTTGACAAATTACACAAACGCCCAACCGGCTTATATCTTATCGGGGCCTTTGGTGCTTTGGAAACATAATGTGACCGCTACTAGTCGGGCAGAGCCGGCAGAAACTATTTACTGCGCCGCCCAGCACTCATGGGCAATGCCTTTCATGTAGTGGAAGTACACCATGTGAAGCGGTGTGATGCGTATGACCCGCACCATGCCGGGCGGGAATACCACCGGCGCGCCGGTGCGCTGCTCAAAATCGTCAAGCATGGGCTTGAACAGCTTCAAGGCATGGGTGAACTCAGGCTGATCCTCTGTAAACACCTCAGCGGTTCCCTGGACGTTCAGACCCCGCACCGACGTTATCGTGCGGGCCGAGGTGCCGATGCCAAAGCCAACTTTATTGTTTACGGCAATGTTTTTGAACTTGCCGCCGCCTTCGCTGAAAATATAGATCAGGAGCCCATCATTAACATAGTCGACCACCGACACCCGCGGCACGCCGTCGGCCCCGCAGGTGGCAAGTGTGCAGGGATGGTTTTTGCGCAGGTAGTCGGTGATTTCAGTCTCAAGCTCCTGCCGTGTTGGACTCCACCGGGCAATCTTCAGCTTTGCAAACAGTCCGTCAAGCATGCGCTCCCGCTCATCATCGGTTAACTCAAGGATTTTCATCGTGATGGCTCCTGCTGCTAGTCGCCCAGGGTGCGCGACTGCTGTTTCTGAATTTTTTCCCAGATTTCGGGCCGTTCTTTTTGAATGCGCTCGTCGTGTTTGTGAATTGCGGCCCACATCATGCGCGGCGAGTCATACTGGCTCCAGCTGCCGTTCAAGACTACGCCGTCGAGCAGTGAAAACAGATAGACGACCTGCTCGTCGGTATAATAAGGAATAAGGGCATAGCCGGTGGTCACCTGCATCATGCCGTCGTCATTAAACTCGAAAGTCTCAAGCCAGGTTTTCCCATATTCCTCAAATCCGGGCTTGCCGTCAAGTTCTTTTGCAACGGCATCGGCTGCCCAGTAGCCGCAGTTGAGCGCGCCCTGGGCCTGCACCTCCACAAATGCCGCGGCATCGCCGATCATCAGGCAGTTGCCCCGGTAGGGAGTTTTCATGGGTGCAAAGGCCTTGGTGGTGCAGCTGTGCATGCGCTCGACTTTTGCGTTTTCAAACATCCAGGCAACGGGGCTCTGCTTGGTGAAATAATCAAACAGCTCCAGGGGCTTTTTTTCAAGGGAGCCGACAAGGATAAGATCGGCCCAGTCGAAATGGCCTGCCGGGCCCGTGCCCAGAAGGGGCGCGAATGCTGAGCCGTAACACTGCCCCCAGAAGCCGACCCACTCATTGGGGCTGTAATTCTTCATGCCCGACATATACAGCGCCACAACCGGCGCGGAGGTGAAATACATGCGGCCTTCATTCATCCCGAGCGACTGGGCGATCTGCGCGCTGGCGCCGTCGGCGGCAATAAGCTTTTTGGCCTGAAGCCTGAAACGCTTTCCTTCGCTCACGCATTTAAGCGTTACCTCGCCAAGGCCGTCCTTGGCCGCATAGCAGGTCGTGTTATTCATATACTCAACACCAAGGGCAAGCACTTCATCAAGCAACTGCTGCTGCAGGCCGCCCTTGTCGTATTTCCAGGCAATCGGCCGCTTGTCGGGCCAGCCGTAATGGGCATTATGCTTGAGGTCAGCCGAATAATAATATTTATCCAGGCAGGGGCACAGGGGTCCGTTGTAGGTTATTTCCCAGCCGAATTTGGCTGATCTGATCTTGTTGTCAGGGTTTGAGGGGACCATGCGGTTCGGGCCTTCCATGGGCCGGCCCGGCTCAACGATGATAGTATCGCCGTTGTAGTTCTCATCAAGTATGATGTGCTCGCTGCAATAGCGGGTTATCTTGCCGATATCTTTCCGCTTTTCGATCAGCGCAACCTTTAAGCCTTTTTTAGCTGCCCACTTTGCCGCGTGAAGACCGCCAGGGCCTGCTCCTACAATTGCTACGTCAAACATTATCCGTAGTGCCTTTCCATGAAATGTTTTAATCCTGCAATTTTCTTCACAGGAACAGTAACTTTCAAATAGTGTTCGAAAGAAAACCCTGTACTGCAAATTGTGCCGGGTTCTACCAATGGGGCTTGCAGAGACTGGTTTGAAACCTGCCTCTGCTTAAAAAACACGATAGTGTTCAGGTGCATAACTCAAGAACTGTTGCCATTGCCGGGCCGCCGCCAGCGCACAGGGATGCGCAGCCGCAGGCCGCGCCCATGCGCTCCATTTCATGCATGAGCGTTACCAGGATCCGAAGGCCCGAGCACCCGACAGGGTGACCAAGAGCTATGCCCGAGCCGTTTCGGTTGACAATGTCCATGTTAAGCTTGAAGCCCTGTTCGCAGTCAAGAAGCCGCTGCACGCCAAGAAACTGGGCGGCAAAAGCTTCGTTTACTTCCCAGTAGCCGATATCACCGAATTTCAGCCCTGCTTTTTTCAGGGCCCGCGGAATGGCGTAGGCCGGCCCTATGCCCATAACCGTCGGCTCAACGCCCACACTTACCGTTGCCCGCACTCGCGCTTTAATCTGCAGGCCCAGTTCGCGCGCTTTTCGCTCGCTCATCAGCACCATGGCTGCTGCGCCGTCATTAACGCCCGAGGCATTGCCTGCCGTCACCGTGCCGTCTTTCTTGAAAACCGTTTTGAGTTTTGCCAGTGTTTCAAGCGAGGTGTCGGGCCGGGGATGCTCGTCAGTGTCAAACACAAGAGTGCCTTTTTTTTCTTTGACCTCGACCGGAACGATTTCCGCTTTAAAAGTTCCTGACTTGATGGCCCCGCAGGAGCGGCTGTGGCTCAGTACGGCAAGCTCGTCCTGAGCCTGTTTGCTGATGCCGAAGCGCTCCGCCACATTTTCAGCAGTTACTCCCATATGGTAATGCTCCATCGAGCAGACCAGCGCATCAAGCAGCATGGCGTCTTCAATTGTAGCCGGCCCCATGCGGTATCCTGTCCGGCCCTTCTGCAGCAGATAGGGCGACATGCTCATATTCTCCGTGCCCACAACAAGACTGATGTCGGTCTCGCCCAGCATAATGTTGCGGGAAGCGATTTCAAATGCCCGCATGGATGAGCAGCACAGCTGGTTGACCGTGCATGCGGGGCTGGCCCAGGGGATACCGATTTCAGCCTGCACCTGCCTGCCGATATTGCCGCCAACGCCTGCCTGTATGACATTGCCGCAGACGAGTTCATCGACCTGCTCAGGCTTGATGCCGGCCCGCCGCAGCGCTTCCGTTCCAACAATTCTTCCGAGCTCCCGCGGATGGGTTTCTTTTAATTTTCCAAGAAAATCGCCTATCGGCGTGCGACAGGCACTGACGATTACCGCATCATTTGAATTTGCCATAAGAATCCTGACTGTTAGTGAGTGACTGTTTCGGTTTCCGGCCCGATTATTTGCTTTCCCAGTTAATGAACTTTCGGAAATTGTCGCCCATGATTTTGTGCTTGAACTCCATGGAAAGCGGCATGGTCATGATATTGCTGACCATGGCGCTGTAGGCCGGAAGCGTAAGCGGGAAGTCCGTGCCGTAGAACACCTTGTCGGGCATGAAGAATTCAAGGAACCGCATATGGTCCATATCCCAGTAGTACTTGAACTGCATGAGCGTCGGGTGGGGGATCGTGATGTCGGTGTAGAGATTGTCATGCTTCATCACGTTCCACAGGCCCATCATGGGGTTGTTGAACACGCCGCAGTGCAGCTGCAGGATCTTCAGTTTCGGGAAGTCCATGGCAACGTCGTCGACATATACCGGATGCTGATACTTGGCCCGCGTTCCCGGAAGCTCTTCAACGCCCGTGTGAATCTGAACGTGCAGCCCCAGCTCTTCGCACTTGGCGTAGGCGGGATACAGATCGGGGTTGTTCGGATAGCCGATCGTGGGCGGATGAATCTTTATGCCCGGGAAACCGTTTTCCTTGGCAGAGATGACCATCTCAACTGCAGCCTGCTTGCCGTAGCGGGCATGCACGCCGCCCACGGCCGTGAACCTGCCGGGGAAGGCGTCGATAAAGGTCTTTTTTACATAGTCATTGGGCACATACCACTTCCAGCCATTGGGATAGCCCGGGGCCGGATCGGTGATGCCGTGGATGCACTGCAGGCACATGGCCTCAACACCTGCCATATCCATGTACTGGATAAAGACCTCGGGAGTCATATTGGGGCATTCTTCAGCCTTGGTGATGAAGCTGAAGGGGTTGGGGTCGCCAAGAAAAGCGCGGGCGCCCATCATGGAGCGGGACACGACCGTATTGCCGCACCAGAAATCGATGCAGCCGGGCCGGTCGGCAATGCCGATTTTCTCCAGGCCCGGATGCCCGTGGCTGTCGAAAACCTTGAACGGTTTGGTCATCATGATTTTTTCAATTGTTCCCAGTTCATCGGACATAACAACTCCTTTGCAATAATGATTTGTGTATTGTTGCGGCGTTGAACAGTTGGCGGCAGCGCTGCCCTTGCTGCTACTTTCGCACCCAGCGCTGTCGTGAGCGGTATTCCTTGTCGCCGTCTTTGATGAATTCGGGCGTGGTGTTGGTGACGGTTGCCTGAGCAACAGTGATTTTCGTAATGTCCATCATCATTTTGAGCATCTGCTTGACTTCTTCCGGCTTCTTGCCATAGGCTTTGGCAAGGTCCTCATAGGGGATGCACTCGCTTAAGATTTTATCGTATTCGGGATTTGTCCCTTCGATGATCTCGGCTTTTCCGATGAACTGAATGCAGCGGATGATGCCGAAGGTTTCAGCCTCCATGTGCCAGTTTACGCTCACATTAGGATTCTGGCGGATATGGAAGAGCTTTTCCGTGCCCTTTTCATGAATGCCATACAGAACCATTTTATCGGGATCCAGCGTATAGTCGGCAGAGGTCGTCAGGGGCTTATTGTTGATGCAGGTGCCAAGGGCACAGGTCTTTTTCTTTTTTTTGCCGCCCATCATTTTGGTAATTTCGGCAAGCAGCTTTTCCGTTGACATGCTGCCTGTGCCGGCCTCCCATTTATTATATTTTCCCGTCAGCCAGGTCTGGGTGGCCGTGGTCTTTGCATCGAATTTGATCTCGTGGCATTCAACGCAGGAAATGCCCTCGGGGATCGGCGGATGGTTTTCGCCGATGACGTTTGATGAGGCCTCGATCTGCTTGGGCTTTGCCGCCGCCTTTTTTTCAGCTGCCGCAGCAGTTCCAAAAGCTATAAAGCAGGCCAGCGTCATGATGCACATAATTTTTTTCATTTTTAGCTCCTTATGAAATTTAAATTTTTTTAGAAGGGCCGGTCGTGACCGGCCCCTGCGGAACAATCAAACCTAGTATATAGCATTGGGCAGGACGAATCACAAAGCCCTGTTGACCAGATCCACAAGGCTCAGCATCTGCAGCGGGCTGCCGATAGCGTTGATGGAATCACCGAGGTTAGACTCGCACCAGGGGCAGGAGGTGACCAGCGCCTCGGCTCCGGTCGACTCAGCCTCCTCAATGCGCTCGCGGGCTGTCTCAAGAGCAAACTCCGGGAAAGCCGAGCGTACGCCGCCGCCGGCGCCGCAGCACCAGGAGAATTCCCTGATGCGCTCCATTTCCATAAGCTCGATGCCCGGTATGGCTTTCAGCACCGTGCGCGGCGCGTCGAACACGCCCAGGGCTCCGTAATTGCGCTCCCGCGGCGGCTCCGAGATCCCCCACTTCACGCGCACGCCCTCCCACAGGTCCTGCGGCTCACTGCCGCGGCCCAAATGGCAGGGGTCATGCCAGGTGACTTTCATGGGCAGCTCTTTTGTAAACTTCAGCTTCCCCTGCTCAATAAGCTGGGCCAGATACTCGGAGCTGTGCTTGACCTCAAAATTCATTTTCCCGACACCGGGATACTGGCTCCGCAGCACCCCATAGCAGCCTGCGCATGACGTGACCACGGTCTTGACTCCCAGGCTGTTGAATAGCTCGATATTCTTTGCCGCATGCTCGCGGAACATGTCGACCATGCCTACTTTCAAAACGGGGCTTGCGCAGCAGGCTTCATCGCTTCCGAGTATGCCCACATCCACGCCGGCATTCAGAAGAATCCCAAGCGTCGAGCGGGCCACCTCCTGCAGGTTGGCATTATAGGAATAGGTGCAGCCGGCAAAGTACAGAACCTCGGCCTTTTCCTTGCTGATGTCTTTCACCTTCATTTTGCGCGCCCAGTGGCCGCGCCGCGACCGGGGCTGCAGCCAGGGATTATTGTTCTGGCGGATGCTGTCGACAGCGGGCATATGGCCGGGCAGGGGCCCTTTGCCCCTGGCAACGGCAAGAGCCCGCAGCTCCTGCAGGATTTCAAGGGGCTCCATGTCGCGCGTGTATTTGCACGTAACATCGCAGCCGCCGCACAGGGTGCAGGCATAGATGACCTCGGCCGCCTTGTCCGTGAGTTCCACCTCGCCTTCCAAAAGCGCGCGGGCCAGATCAAAGCGGCCCTGGGCTGAGTAGGCATCGTATTTGTACTTCTGCATGGACGGGCAGATGCGGGCCCGCTCTTTGCTTTTAACGCTCCACGGGTGCACCCATTTGCACATGGAGCAGCGCTCACAGTTCACCAGGTCCCAGCGGTATTTTTCAAGACTCATAGCAATCTCCATATTTTGGATTTTGGATTGCGGATTTTGGATTTGCCTAGTTCCAATAGTGCCGCTTATTTTTTATTGTTCTGCTGCAGTTTTGTTTTGGGTTTTAGATTTTCCTGTTTTGTTTTTCAATCCTAAATCCAAAATCACTACAGCCCCAGCTTGCCCGGATTCATGATGTTTTTCGGGTCAAGCACGTCCTTGACCATTTTTGCCGTCTGAAACTGCATGGCATTACCGCTTGCCGTCATTTCCGCCCAGGGGCCATAGGCGCGGGTAAACAGCGCGCCAAGCGAGTACATGCGGCGGCTTGCGCCAGCGTGGGCCAGTCGCATGCGGGCGCAATCGTCGCGGTCTGCCGGGTCATAGGGCAGCATGAATTCAAGATGGCAGGCCCTGCCGTTTTCAATGGGCTGCAAATAGATGCCCATGTCGTCGGTTGCCACCGGGCCCTTTATCGTTTCCTGGTGCATGGCATCGACAAATTGCGAAGCCCGGTTCATGGTCGTTATGAAAAAGATGTCGGAGCTGGCGCCCTTCAGCCGATCCTTCCAGTAAACCTCGCCGTCCCAGCACTGCAGCAGGTGCCGCTCGAAAAAAGCCGCAGCGCGGGGCGCCTGGCCGATGCTCGGCTGCGGGGCAAGGCCGCACTCGCGCGCCGTTTCAAGAAAGTCCGCCTCCTGCCAGGCGATGCGCTCGTCAGGCAGTCGCTGAAGCCCGCCGATGCAGAAAATCTGGACATATGCGGGCAGGCGTTTTTTCAGGCGCTCATAATCCTCGGGCATGCGCTGCGCCAGCATGAGCGCCAGGGCCGTGCGGTTGAGAATGAAGCATTCATAGCCGAGCCACTTGCGCTGAACGCGGTAGGTGAAGTCGACCAGGGCGCCCAGATTATCGGATGCGGTGAAAAAGAGCTTCTGCCGGGAGGGCAGGGGCTCTGCCATGATATTCATCCAGGTGACCACTCCCAGCGTGCCCTGCGCGCGGGTATAGAGCCGGTTCCAGTCAAAGCCGGGTCCCCAGGGGCCGATCATGTCCGAGCAGTTCAGCTCGGGGGGGCCCAGTGCTGCGGTGCCCGTGCGGAAGATGTCACCCAAAGGCATGACGATCTCCATGGTGTAGACGGGCTCTGTGTAATTGAATTCGGGGATGAGCTTGGGCTGCGCCTCAAGATTTGACGAGAGCACGGACTGATCCCTGCGGGGCAGCAGCGGAAACAAAGCCCGCAGATTTTCTTTCGCAAGGGATTCCTGCAACTGGCCATAGGTTACGCCGGGCTGTATGCGGGCGCTGCGGTTTCTGTGGTCGATTTTTTGAATCTCCTTCCAGCCCGACAGGTCGACTGCGGCGCCGCCCATGCGCACCAGAGCGCTGCCGCAGGTATGCGTGCCGGAGCTCAGCGGGGTCAGGGGCAGTTGAGCATCGTTTGCGTATTTCACCAGGCTGCAGAGCTTTTCAAGGTTTTCAGGCCTCAGGATAAAGCCTGGCCTGCCTGCCTCTTCAAGGCTTTTGTCCCGGCTGAGCGCGTCGAGGGCCGCAGGGTCTGTGCATACCTGTTCCGGCCCAAGTATTTCTTCCAGACGGGCTTTCTGCTCAGCGCTATGCTGCTGCCGCTCGCTGAGCACCTGGCTGTAGGGCTTATCTTCCAGGGGCTTTAAATAATCTACTTTTGCTAGCACGGTATCTGACATAGGTCCTCCGATTTTTCAGGTCTGAAAAACAATTTTTTATTACTCCTCAACCCGGCCCTTTTTACAGGGTCTTTTATTTTAGATTTTGGAATGTGGATTTTGGATTAAAAAATGAAAATGAAACCAAACCCGGTATCTGAAAATCAAAATGTTTTTTAAATCGATAAATCCAAAATCACTTAGGCGGCGCCTGCGGCACAGGATAATCAGGGTTCGAGGTCAGCCGCGGATCAACAGCCTTTTTAATTTTTAAAACAAGCTCATGATAGTTGCACATGGTCGGACCGGTGATATAGTTCATGGGCCCCAAAGGCCAGGTGCTGCACATCCTGCGCTTGACCGCCTCGACAACGGTCTGGGCATAGCTGTTAATGAAAGTTGCGCCAGCTTCAAGATCGTGCTCAAAATAAATAAGGGGCTCGGTCTCGGAATAGTGCCCCAGCTGATAGGAGTTCAGCCAGTCATTGTGCGTGTCGTCGGGAACGAAATGCCCCTTCTTCTGCCCCTGTTCGATGAGGGGCCACATATACTCCTCGCTCATTTTGAAGCTCTGGTCGATGGAGTCGAAACCGAAGCCGCCGATGACAAAGAAATCGCCGGCAATGCGGAACAGGCGGTTTGACAGGCCCGTGCGGATCTGCTCGCCGATATTGTCCTGTCCGATGCTCCACAGCTCCGAGCCCTCATCGATATAGCTGCCTCCCAGCTCGGCAACGATTTGGTCAAGTACTTTTTTCTCATACTCGACCTGCCGGCTAGAGGAGAAGCCGATAAGCGTCACGGACAGCACATTGCGCCACTGTTTCATGAACTCGGGGTATTTTTTCCAGAAATATTCAACCGAGGGAGATGCGCCCGAAAGCACCATGGTGGCTGGTTCTTCATGAACGGCTGCGCCGATTTCGGCATGGCCCACTTCATATATCGCTTCAATCAGTTTTTTTCGCTCCGGGAATTTGATCAGGTTGAGCTTGAAGCGGTCTTTGGGGAAATCGACCTCAAAGTTCGGGTTGGCGCCCTTCACCGGGAAGCTCTGCGGGCCTGGATAGGGGAACAGCTTGACCGCCATGCGGGTAACCATGCCCATGCCGCCGCAGTGGCCTGAATCGGCCCGCAAGAGGCCCTTCAAATTCATGCCGGCGCAGTCGCCCCAGAACCAGTCTGCCCCGGCATTGCCGCGGGCGCCGATATGCAGCAGGTCGCCGTTCGGCAGCACCCAGTCGCACCCGAGCACCCCGCGGTTATAGCCGAATTTGTGGCCCGTGCCGCCCATGCCCTGAAACATATTGTTGGCCACCACCGACACCTGGGCGCCTGCCTCGGCAATCGTGATCGTAAGGCCGTGCTTCATGGCCTCGGCCTGCAGCTGGGCATAGGTTACATAGGGCTCCACAACGGCATACATGTTCTGCGTGTCCATCTCGACAATGCTGTCCATCCGCTTGGGGTCGATGATGATGGTGTCTGCCCGCGCCGGAATGGTCGGCGGCAGCAGGTTGCTGCCCACCGGAATATAGTTAAATTTATACCGGTTGGCGATCTTGATGATGGTCTGCACATCCTGCGTGCTGCGCGGCAGCACGACAGCTGCGGGCCGGTATCTGCCTGACTGCGCATGGGTGCTGTAGATCAGCCACATATAGCTGTAGCCCGAAGTTACAGCCGGATCGTCGCAGATGTTTTCAGCGCCCAGGGCATCTGCCAGTGCCTGGTAAGCTCCTTGTGGAAGCCCCATTATTATTCCTCCTGCATGGATTTAGTGCTTTTTTATCGATTCTAAAATGCTGTTGATCTGAAAATGATTCTGGTCATCCAGATCAAATTCCACCTTCATGATAAAGCGGGTGAAAATGACGCCGATGGAGAGAAAATAAATGGCCCGCGCGAGCTTTTCTGCTTCAACCTGGCGGAATGAGCCGTCGGCAATGCCCTGGTTGATAATAGCGGCAAGGGTGCTGATGTATTTGTCGTAAAATATCGTGATCATTTCTTTTGCCTCGACCCGCTCAGCCTCTTTGGCCAGAAACTCGATATATATTTTAAAAAAGTCGCTGTGCTCGCCGATGATCGTAATTGCCCGGTCCACAAAAATTCGCAGCCGCTGTTCGGCGTTTTTCCCTCCATCAGTGCCTGCCTGAATCTGGCTGAAATACTTGTTGACGCCGTAGTGAAATATTTCGGTGGTAATCATAAAAACCTCCTTATTGTTAGCCGGTCGGTCAGTATAGTTATTTATTATTTGAAACCAGCCATGGGGAAAAGGCTGATTACTTAAGCATGCGATTTGTTAGCCGACTAGTCAGTAAAGTTATTCACTCTAAAAAACAAGCATGCTGGCCACGCCTAAATTGTTACTGCTTGAGCGTATTAAATAAATTATTCAACTGATATGAATGTTGTTCGATCAGATCGTATTCCACATTGACTGAGAAATACGTGAAAAATGCGCCCATGAACAGAAAATAGATAGCGAGTGCTGTTTTTTCCGCATCATGAGGTTTGAAAATGCCCATGGTTATGCCTTCCTCGACAAAGCTCTTGAAGGTTCCAACCTGCTCACGGTAAAAAGCGGTCATCATCGCGCGAATTTCGGGGTCGCGAGCGCCCATGGACAAAAACTCGATGCAAAACTTGAAAAAGTCGGCATTTTCCTTCTGGATGTTGCTGGCCTTGCTTATGAAAACCCGCAGCCGCTCCGCCGGGTTGGCGATATCGGCTGTGTAATTTTTCAGGTAGTTGGTATATCTGTTAACGCGATATTGGAACAGCTCCATAAAGAGGTCTTTTTTGGATTTGAAATGATAATAGATGCCGCCTTTGCTGATCTTTGCCTGGGCCGCTATCGTATCAATTGCTGTCTCATAATAGCCCTTTTGATTGAAGCACTGCACGGCAGCTTCAAAAATATCTTCTTTTCTGTCTCTTTTTGTCTCGCCCATGTGCATCCTCAATGGCAATGTGAACCGACTAGTCAGTTCATATATAGCTCATAACATTTTTAGTGTCAAGACGAATTTGAGGAATAATTAGACGCGCACGGTTGGGTTGTTGAAAAAATGTCACGCAGATAGACAAATAATTTTTTTATTATGCGGGATAAGGCATGATTACTGTTCAAGATTATCTGATGCTATTTTGACATGCGGTAGTTTTCTAACCCCCCAATTTTTTATGCGCTGGTGATGAGTGGGGTAATTATGTATGCAAGGTCTATTTATGCGGCAGGGCCAGCGAAGCAGGGAACAGGTGCTTGGTGGGTTTATGCTACTGCTATGAGCTTTTCAATGTCTTGCCTGAGCGGGCGCTTTGCAGGGTCTTTTTGCAATGACTGCTCGATGAATTTTCCCAGCCAGATGGGGGTGTCTGACGGCAGGCGCGACAGGTCGGGCTCGGCCTCGAGATGCTGCTGCGCAAGCTCCAGTACGTTTGAGCTGGCAAATACCGTCTGATCGGTAAGAAGCTCAAAGCAGACGGCTGCAAGACTGTAGAAGTCGGCGCTGCCGCTGATTATTGTTTCAGGGCGGTCGATATCGAGGGCCTCTGGCGGGCAGTAGTGCGGTGTGCCTGCTATTTTGCCAGGCCGCGTGCTGATGGGGAAGGCGAGGCTGAAGTCGGACAGTTTGAAAGAAATATCATTGTCGCAGACATCGATGAAAATATGCTCGGGTTTTACGTCGCGGTGAACAAAGCCCTGCTCATGAATATACAGCAGTGCTGCCGCCACATGCCGGAATATTTTTGCCGTCATGTCAAGGGACACTCGCTGCTGCTCCGACTGAAATACCTCCAGCATCTGGCGCAGGGTCCGGCAGTGAGCAGATTCACCGCTATTACGTTTGATGGTGATGCCATTGGCAATATCCATGATGATGAACTGTGATCCATGGGCGCTGACGTTCTCGTGAATACTTACGATATTGGGATGCCGCAGCAGCAGTATGTCCTCCGGTATGACGGCAGGAGGCGCGCTTCCTCCGTCGAGGCGAGGGTGGTATATTTTGGCGCACAGCTTGTGCCCTTGAATTTCATACACATGTCCGGTAAAGCCTTCTCCGAGCTTTTCTCCCAGTTCATAGTCGCAGCTGCTGCCCTTTATGACAAGGCCCCTGCCGAGCAGGCTCCGGTACACCGCCGGATTCCCGAGCAGGGCTTCTTTTTTTATGGCAAGCATCGATACGCCGTTATCGCCGGCAACAACGGTCGAGCAGAAGGGCTCGTCTGTCAGCAGCGACAGATGCCCCACAAGATTACCTTTTTCAAACACGGCAGGCTTGCCATCGCTTGAGCTGCCAACAGCGCTGCCTTCAAGTATCACGTAGAGCCGGTCGCCCGGGGCGCCCTGCTCTATAATTGTTGTGCCTGACTGCCATGTGCCAAAATCAGCATTTTTGATTACCTCTATGAAATCATTTCTGTTTTCATAGGGGGAGTCTTTAACGGTGCGGTTGAGCTGCATAACTGCAAAGACGATGGAAGCGCGGGTGTCTTCAGTATGACCGGGGTCAGAGGGTTCCTGCTTCACGTCTTCTTTTATTTCTTCGGCATCAATCGGCGTGTCGCTCATGGTATGTGGTGCTCCTGAACCGTAAGTGCTTTTATTTATTATACATAGCTCTTCGGAGGCGTACTATTTTTAGATACAGTCATATGAGGCTTTTTTAGTATAGCACAAACATCTTTTCGTGGAATTTTTTTAATGTCACATAGAGGGGCAGCTGGATCAATGCTCATAATTCCATCTTCTGCTCCAAATCCAGATTTGCGGGCAGTTCCGCAAGCCCATCCCTTTTTTACAGGGATTTTCTTCGTGCTTGCACGAGAAAATACCTTGTGCAATAATTGCCCCCCAACAATTTTATATCAAGCAGAAACAATCCAACACAAGAAGTGTTCACTTTTATGTGACAGGTGATGATGGCAGGAGTATTTTTTCTTGTATCGGTATGCCCTGTGGCAGGATGCATCAAGGGATCCTGCGATGAGGAAATTCCGGAAGTGCTCTGAAAAAAATTTCAAATACCTGGCCAGACAGAGGCTGAGCGGAGAACCGCCTTTATCATACAGTGCAGAAACCATGCTCAAGATCAATGAAATATTCCACAGCATTCAGGGCGAGTCGTCCTTTGCAGGGCTGCCCTGTGTTTTTGTTCGGCTTACGGGATGCAATCTGCGCTGCTCGTGGTGCGATACAACCTATGCCTACGATGCGGGGCAGGAATTTTCCCTGGAAGCTGTCAAGGCGCGAATACGGGCCTACACGTGCCGTCTTATTGAAATAACCGGCGGCGAACCACTGCTCCAGAATGATACGCCGGCGCTTGCCCGAAAGCTGCTTGATGAGGGCTACACCGTGCTTGTGGAGACAAACGGATCGCTGGATATCAGCCTGCTGGACACGCGCTGCGTTCGCATAGTTGACGTGAAATGCCCGTCCAGCGGCGAGTCTGAAAAAAATGATTTTTTAAATTTTGAACGGCTGACCATGCAGGATGAGGTGAAATTCGTTGTGGGATCACGGGAAGACTACGAATTTGCCAGGGCATTGCTGCCAAGGCTGCCCGCCTGCGTTAAAATAAAAAGTATTCATTTTTCCCCGCTTTATGCTATACTCCCGCCCGCCCAGTTGGCTGGCTGGATGCTGAAGGACGGTATCAACGCCCGACTTTCGCTGCAGCTGCATAAAGCCATCTGGCCGGAAAAACTTCGCGGGGTTTAATCAATAACACCGGATTTGCCGGCTGATACGGTTTTTGTCCCCATTCAGGGCGGCAACCATACGCAGTTCGGCTATTACGGCAACGGCACAGAGCTGCAGAAAGGCGATAACCCTGCGGACATCAGCCGCGACGCGCAGCAGCAGATCGTTGATGCGATGGCAGATTTTATGGGTAGCCTGTAAACAGCCTGTTCCAGCGGATCATGAAAGTTGAAAAGGCAAAATATATGAGGAGCGAAGAATGAATCCACTTGATATGTTTCGGGAGAAGTTTGTTGTTTATCGCAAGTTGCAGGACGAGGCGGGCGAAAAAAAAGCATGGGATACGCTTTTTGACGGATATCCCGAAAGGCAGCGCAAAAATATGGGCAAGTTTCTTGAAAAACATCCAACCCTTGCCGAAGCTTTCAAGGATGCGGTGGCACCCTATAAACAGATTGGCATGGACATGGAAGTTGTTGATATTTCAAACAATGGAACTGATGGCGTACTTGAAATTCAGCGCAACTGCCCTTGTCTTAAGTTTGGAATTCACGCGGAATTCAAGTTCGATAAGCCTTGCCACGTCATCTGCGAGATGGATGTGGCTGCAACGGAGGCAGCTTTTCCCGGCATGAAGGGCGTGATTCTCTCCCGCATGGCTGATGGTGATTGCGTCTGCATGTTCAAGTATGAGCGCGAAAAAAAATAAATTAGCTCAGGCCAAGATTTATCACGGCTGCCCCAACCCGTGGCAACCTTTTTTATCTGTTGCTCCGACCGTATTGAGCAGGATCGATCCCTATCCTGATTTTACCACCACCTGAACATCGTGCAAATTAACAATCTTTTCCATATAAAAAAAGAGACGGACGATTAATAGTCCGTCTCGTATATGTTAATTTTTGTTTTGCCTGTGCAACGGGTGCTAATTTAAAATCGCTATATTTCCCGTGCAGCCATAATCGCCGCCAACGACGACCTCAAATTCGCCCTCTTCGGGATTACTTTTAATAAAAACGATCGCGTATATGCGTGACGGGAAACGAAGCATAAAGATGGTTTGTATATCATAGGTGCCCCAATCAACCTGCTCACCTTGCTGAAACTGATTAGGACCGCTTATGATTATCAGGCCCCAACGCCCAATGCGACGAGCTTGTATGCTTGAAGGAAAGACCTCAAGGCAGGTTCCTGTCTGTGCGAAGGCCTTGAAGTTTTCGTCAGCATTATCTTCTGAGTCTTTTCCGAGTTGCAGTTCATCAGCGGCTCCGCTGTTCTCGGCTTCTTGCGCCCATACCTTCCCCGTTGAGCTAAACAGCAACCCCATTGCCAAAACAAAACCCAACAGTATATTTATATATTTATTCATAGACCAACCCCATTTATTAAGAGAAAAAGACGCTTGTCTTTATATAAAATTTCTCTCTATAATAAATTTTATTCTTATAAACTCCTGCTGTCAAGTATTTTTTTTGATCGTTTTTTTATGCCAAGTGGAAATTTGTGTTTTTCCAAGCGCTGCTAAGGTATTCAATCCCATAATTGCGTATTCATATCAAATATATTTTTTGTCAAAATATCAAAATATAAAAAATATTAATTTCCTCTTATACTTACATTATAGCCTAATTAAAGTTGCATATCAAGGATGATACCCATGAAAAGCCGGCTCTGTTCATACCCGTTTGCCGCCGAAGGTTTTAACCCTGATCTTCCAGAAACTTGAGGCCCCGGGATTTTGCAGCGTCTTTTCAAGGATGCCGTTCCATGTGCCTTCTGGCATGCCCATATGTTTTTCCCCGGCCCGAACAGCTTTTCTCAGTGCATCAGGATCGGTCACATGCTCCAGCACACCGTCGCAGATGACTGAGGTATAGCTCCTTTTCTGCATGCCGAAACCTTCAGGCACCCAGCAGACAACGAAGCAGACATTTTTGTTTCTGTTGATATACGCCATTTTCCGGCCTTCGGGCTTTATGGTAATGTGAATGCAGCCCTCGTCGTAAAAATAAGCAAGCGGAATGGTGTAGGGCGTTTCGCCATCGGTGAGCGAAAGGAAACCCAACTTCTGCCCCTCAAGGAAATCGTCGATCTCAGCCTGCGTCATGGTTTTGATGTCGTATTGCATGAAAGTTCTCCCCATGAAAATCAATGTACTTCGAGCCCGCCACAGACATTGATGGCCTGACTGGTTATGTAGCTGGCCTCATCGGATGCCAGAAACGCCACTGCACCGGCGATGTCGCCGGGAACGCCGACGCGGGCAATTTTTATCTGGCGGTTGTCGATGGTGGTTTCAACCACCATTTTAATAGTGCTGCCCTGGGGCAATTCCATCATCTTATCGCCCTTGTGCCAGATGGGTGTATCGATGAGCCCCGGGCAGACGGCGTTGACGGTGATGTCAAAAGGCCCCAGCTGTATTGCCAGCCCCTGGATAAGGCCGATCAGCGCGGCCTTTGATGAGGCATAAACAATGCTGCCGCCGCGATTTGTTTTGCCTTCTGTTGAGGCAATATTGATGATGCGGCCTTTTATGCCGTTGGCAATCATGTGCTTTGCTACGGCCTTGGCAAAAAAGAACGGGCCGCGCACATTGACCGCATAAACGCGGTCCCAAAGGGCCTGGTCAATATCTTCATAAAATATATTGGTATCCCCGGTGCCGGCATTGTTGACAAGGATGTCGATTTTTTCCAGTTGCTGAAGCGCCCCGGCCACCATGGCCAAAATGTCCTGAGGGTTGGCAACATCGCAGACGCTGGCATATGCCTTCCGGCCAAGCTCGCTTACCATGCGGGCCGTTTCCTTCACACCCTCTTCATTCATATCCCCCACCGCCACGTCCGCGCCTTCCTGAGCAAACCGCAGCGCTATGGCCCTGCCGATGCCGCTGCCTGCCCCCGTAATCAGGGCCGTCTTCCCTTCAAACCTTTTAAAGCTCTGATCCATTTCATATTCCTTTCATTAAAGGTTGCTGACAAATACCGCACGCTCTATTGGGGCACCCCAGGCGGGTTTATTGGAGCGTCAATTTTCCGCATCTTTTTTTTGCGCTGCTTGTGCTTGGTTTTTTGCACTGTTTTTTCGCCTGCAAAGCTGCCGTCGGGGTTATAGCTTTTTACAACGGCAAGATCCTCTGGTCCCGTCACACGGTAGTCCCAGTCTTCCTTTAATGTACCGTTTTGGTAAAAAACTTTTTTTGATTGCGGGTTGCCGGCTGCGTACTGTATTTCCGCCCTGAGCTCGCCGGTTTCATAATACTCTTTCTCCACGCCCTGGGGCATATCCTTCGTATAGGTGCATTCCGCCTTCACCTTGCCGTTCTCATAATATTCCCGGCTCAGGCCTTCCTGCCTGCCGTCCTTATAGTTTATTTCAGACATAAGCTTGCCGCTTTCATAATACATTTTGTTCAGGCCCTGCATGGTGAGACCCGACATGCTCATCTCGGCCATAAGATTACCGTTTTTATAATACTGTTTGACAATGCCTGCCGATACCGTACCTGCAGTGAGCGCCAGCAGAACTAGCGCCGCTGAAACAATCTGAAACATACCTTTACTCATTGTGCAATCCGCCTGTTGATCGAGTTTATCAAATCGCCCTGCCGGCCAATTTTTGCAGTGTTTAAATGTGACATGCGCGGAACAAATTTTTTCATGACTATCATTTTGCCGTTCAATTTTTTTTAGCACTCGTGGGGTTTATATGGACCGGGGAGGAATACTGGCCAGGGCCAAAATATGATGGTTAGTTACAGGGTAATCAAGACGGCTGCGGCAGCGCCACAGCCGTCTTGATTACCCTGTAAAATTTTTTTAATGCTCAGGCCATTTTCATGGCATGGAAAGTAATTAATTTTGTTATCGGCGGCTGCCGCAATGAACGAGGCCTGAACAATAGCGGCAGCTTAAAGGGGTTAATACCTTATTGCCGCATTTACGAAAAACACGAAGCGATACCATAAAAAAGAATGAGAATGCCGGGTATAACTAAAACGATTGTGAATATTTCAGTGAAAGATATAAGCCCTAAAAATATCAAGAAAATTCCCAGAAGAGTAAAACCAATACAACCCCCTATATTGCTATCGCTGATTGTAACCCCGTTTTCTGAAACAAAGTCTGCGCTGTTACCATTGATATATATCGCTTTACCCGATGCAAAATAAACATTCATGGCAAGTGGCTTAAACGAATAAATCTTGTAATCTACGGCAGGATCGTTTTTTAATTCTTTTAAGAACCCGACAGCCTCGGCGCTAAAATATTTGCTGCTGAGACTGGTAAAACGATCAAACACCCGATCGGTATTCTTTTGAGCAGGGCTGGTTTCAGCAAAAACTACGGATGTTAAAAGAAGAAATGCAACAGCAACTGAAAATATGTGCTTCATAATAAACCTCCTTTACGTTATTTTACGCAAAATTTTTTTGTACTATCGTTTCACAAACGCACTGCGGAGAGAAAAGCCCTGCACAGCACGCTATAGTTCAAAAAAGCCGGCCAGACCCGCTTGCCGGCCCGATCCTTTTCTGCTTGATCGGCTAGATGAATTTTCCAACTACTGCGGCGCACGTTTTTAACAGTTGCCAAATACCGCTCTTTGAATCGAATTATTTTCTTTTTTGCTGACAATAGCAAGAAAATATTTATCGTGCACCATCGCAATTTCTCGCCATACTCGCTTTGATTAAGTCCTTGATCTCTGAATTTGAAGAAGGTAATTAAATTATCGCTACCATCACAAAGGGCTGCTTAGGCGGCTCGTGGCCCCAAAGGCTGGGCTGCCGTCGGCAGGCCTTCAAGATGGAAAGTTATGCCAATACCTCTCCTTTGAAGCCGTGCAGCATAATAAAATCAGTATCACTAATTCCTCACAAATGCGGCTTTACCCCGGAAATTTCCTCCAGAAGTTTCTATGAGCTCAGTTCTTTCTTGACGCATTTTTACCGTTCTACTATAGTTGCCCCATGCCGAAGCATGAAGTAAACTTCGGAAATTGTGGGCACTGGCCTGCCGCGAGCGATGGCGAAACCGAACCTGTAATTCAGCGGGGAATCTCCCATGGCTTTTTTGAAACTTGATTTTCCGGTACACACAGCGGACAACCGGCTCCTGCTGCCTGCAGGGGCAACTCTTTCAAGCAGGACCCTAACGGAGGTCATCGCTGCAAACAAGGCCTCATCGCAGCAGACCCGCCGCTTATTCAAGCATGCAACGATAAAGCGCGATCTACTTGATTTCATAAAAAGCCCTCCCTACGATTTTATTTTCTCGGACAAGACAAAAGTCGGCCAGATCATAAATATGCTGGAAAATTTTCAGCTCCCCACGCAGGTGCTGGAGTCGCTTGATTATTTTAAAAGCTCTAACTATTACACCTACTGTCACCTGATTAAGGTTTTTACCCTTTCGGCGCTCATCGCCCGGGATTTTTTGCCGGATGATCGGGAATGGGCTACATTTGTTTCAACCGGCCCCACGCATGATATCGGTAAAATTTGTGTGCCGGCGCATCTTTTAAGAAAAGAAACGCCCCTTACCCGGGCCGAGCGGGGCATCATAGATCATCACATGGCAGCGGGCTATGTGATGATCATCTGCTTTTACGGAGACCATAGGCACCCTGCCGCAATCGTGGCCAGGGATCATCATGAGAGAAGAGATGGCTCGGGCTTGCCCGGCGGGATAAAGCTCAGGGATCTCATGGTGGAAACAGTCATAGTGTGCGACATATATGATGCGCTGATTTCTTCCCGGTCGTACCGGCCCGACCCTTACGACAACAGAACCGCAATAGAAGAAATCACCCGACTTGCAGAAATGAAAAAAATTGGATGGAAGGCGGTCAGATCACTGGTGGCGCTCAACCGCAAGGCAAAGCCTGAGCCCCGGCAAGTAACAGTCTCAATCGAAAAAAGAGGTGCGCCCCCCGCGCACAACAACTATGGTGTTTTTGCCAACGGTGAAAACGGCGGCACGGGGTTGAAAAAAATCTCCTGAGCTTGTTCGGCTTCATGCGTGCTGCATAATCCGGAATAATCAGCCGTTTTTTCTCTCACAGCTTCGCATTTTCCCGCTGCAGGACTATCCGCGTAATCTCGCGTGGGCAATTGATGCGCATGGGCGGCCCGACAACGCCAAGGCCCCTGTTGATGTAGAGATAGGAGCCGTCTTTGTCGTACAGACCATAGTCCCGTTCATAAAAAAGCTTTGCAAGCGACCAGTTATGGCCGTTTCCGGCAGGTAAAATTATCTGGCCTCCATGGGTATGCCCGGCAAGCGTGAGGCGCACGCCCATAGCGGCAGCCGTATCAAAAACAGTTGGCCGGTGGGAAAGCAGAACCCTGAATCCAAAGCCTGGCGCCTGCCGAAGCGCTTTTTTCAGATTGGGCACATGCATGTCGCGTCTCAAGCGGCCCTGCGGATCGTCGATGCCCACAAGCTGCAGCAGGCCGCCGCCTTCGGGCCGAATCTCCCGCCAACCATTGCGCAGCATCTGCACTCCTTCTTTTTCGAGCTTGCTGCACAGGCTTTCAGTGTCGCAGAAGAAATCATGGTTGCCAAGTACGCCGTAGACGCCCTGTTCTGCCTGCAGGCCAGCAAGCCCTTCAATCGCCTCATCAATGTAGGAAGAGCCCCAGTTGATGATATCTCCGGTGATGGCCACAAGGTCGGGGGCCATGGCATTGATGCGCCGGACAGTCGACTGCAGAGCGGCGCTGTCCATAAACGGCCCCACATGCAGGTCGCTTATCTGGACGATGGTGAAGCCGTCAAGACCTGCGGGCAGGTCAGAAAACACAAGCTCGACATCATCGACCTTCATTTGAGAGCTTCCCACATACAGGCCATAGAGCGACGGCGCTGCCACGGGCACGGCAACACCTGCCGCCATCATTTTCAGAAAATCCCTGCGCTGGCCATTGTAATCCGCCACTGGTGAGGCTGGAGGTAGTGCGCCGCCGAAATGGGAAAAAACTTTCCCCATACCGTTCACGGCAGCCGCGACAATAAACAGCGGCGTCAGGGCCAGGCAGATGAGCATATAGGCAAAAAACGGGTAGATAAGCGCGCAATCAATTTCGGCGCCGAACTGCTGCCGAAGCTCCACGGGATTGAAAAGAAAAAGGTAGGCGCAATTCAGATACAGCATAGCTGCAAGCGCCGCAAGCCACACCTTGAGGCTTTTGTGTTGTTTGAATGCAAAGATACAGCCTGCAACAGCAATGGCCTGTACGGTCACAAACGAGACGACAAAACGCAGGATGACGGATGAAAGATCGTAATGCATAAAACCCTTATTTACGGATATTGCCTGGAGTGTTATTCTAATAATACCGTGTTTTTTTGAAAACGGCAAATGAAGTAAAAATGCTGGATTGGTTAGATTGGTTGAATTGGTTCAATTGGTTAAAGAATCAATATAACCAACAAAACTAATGTAACCAATTGAACCAATAAAACAAATTAAACCAATGAAACTCTCCGAAACGCAAGCCGCAGCCCTTTTGCAGCGAAAATACCTGCACATCATTGTGCCTGCATTCATCGGTTCGGTCATCGCCTATCTCGACCGGATCAATATCGCCTATGCCGCGCTTACGATGAACACTGATCTCGGTTTTTCCGCGCAGGTTTACGGTGCAGGCGCAGGCGTTTTCTTTATTGGCTATGTGATTTTTGAGGTTCCTGGGGCCATCATTGCCGAGCGCTGGAGCCCGCGCATCTGGCTTGCCCGCATTCTTATAACCTGGGGCATTGTTTCATGTTTCATGGCTTTCATACATTCACCCGGGCAGTTCTATCTCGTGCGGTTTTTGCTGGGCGCGGCAGAGGCGAGTTTTTATCCGGTGATATATGCAAGCGTCATTCCGCGCTGGTTCACGCCGCAGGAGCGGTCGAAAGCCATCGCCCTGATGCTCACCTCGCTGCAGGCCTCTGCCATCATCGGTGCGCCCCTTGCCGGTTGGCTTTTAGGCATTACGGCTTTCGGCCTGCATGGCTGGCAGATGCTATTTATTCTTGAGTCCATACCAGCAGCAGTTTTCGGAGTGATTATACTCTTCGTGCTTGCCGACTGGCCACGGGAAGCCACATGGCTGACACTGCAGGAGAAAGAGCATCTTGCGAACTGCTTTGAGCAGGAAACAGCGGCAAAAAAAGCCGCGCGCCACTACACCCTGTGGCAGGCTCTGCGGGACCGCGAGGTGCTGAAACTCTGCTTCATTTATTTTCTGTGGTGCACCGGCTTTTGGGGATTCAATTACTGGATGCCCACAGCGCTCAAAGAGCTATCGGGCTGGTCCAATGCAGCAATCGGTTGGCTGATTGTCATCCCCATGGCCATAGCAATGTGTGCCATGCTGTATGTCGCCGCATCATCATCGCGCACGGGCGAGAAACGCTGGCATGGCGCCGTTCCCCTGTTTGTGGCGGCTTTGGGGATGGGCACCGGGGCTTTTGTCGCAAACCCACAGGTCAATTTTCTCTGTGTCTGCTGTACCGCCATCGGCGTGTATGGCGCGTTCGGCATCTGGTGGTCATACCCCACGACCTTTCTGTCGGGGGCTGCAGCAGCAGGGGCTGTGGGGCTTATCAACTCCTGCGGCAATATGGGCGGCTACGTAGGCCCGTATCTCAACGGCTTCGTGAAGGATGCCACGGGCTCGTTTCTTTGGGCGTCGGTGGTTCTGGCCTGCATGCTTGCCGCCGGGGGAGCGCTCATGCTGACGCTGAAAAAAAAGCCGCCTCAAATCTGAGGCGGCTTTGCTGCTTTACTTTTTCAGCGACTGTCTTATTTTTACGCCAAGTTCGCGGGCCTGATCCATTATGTCCTTTTTGTTACGAACATCATCCATGCCCGCCGTGGCGCCGAGTTTACCGACGATGTTCATTTCGCCGTAACCGACATAGCTCTCCATTATTGCAAGCACGCTGTCGGCGCCATGGCCTGCCACCGCCGATACAATTGCCGCTGGCTTGCCGGCAAGGGGCTTGCGGCCGTGCATGGCAATATCGGCCTCCTTGCCGATGCCCATGTACCCTAAGGCGATGCTGCGGTCCATAAAACTTTTAAAAAGCCCGGATACATTGCCGTAATAGCAGGGTGAGCCGAACACGATGGCCTCGGCGTCGATAAGCTTTTGATACATGCCGGTCATGCCGTCAATTTGCCAGCAGGCGCCTTCAAAGGCGCAGCGCAGGCAGCCCGTGCAGTACCCGATGCTCAGGTCTATAAGCCATAGTAGTTCCGACGGGCCGCCCGCCCCCTGCAATACCGCTTCGACAAGAGCGCCGGTATTGCCCTCTTTTCTTCCGCTGCCGCAGATGCCCAGTATCATGGTGACCTCCTGTAAATTGGTTTGATGAAAGGAGCGGCTTTAGCCGCGATTCTCCATGGTTTGCCAGCTGCTCAGGGCCGCTGCGGCTATGCTGCCGTCGGAGCGGCATATGCCGTGGCGGAGGCAGCCGCTTCCCGCGCCATCATCGGGTGCGCATCTCGAGACGACCTGTTCCTGCTCAAGGCATTCTGCCAGAAATTCAATCTGCAGCCGGTGGAGACGGCACGAGCGTCGGGTTTCAGGCGGCACGGCCTCAAGCGCCCAGTCTATATAATTGACATTGTTGACATGCTGATTCATGTCAAGATCGCTCGTGCGCACGGTGAATGGCCGCTGCCACGGGCACTGGCCCGGCGGCTCCACCCTGCCGGAAAGCGTTGTCTGCAGATCAAGCTCAGGGCCATCCACGGCAAAGTCGCGAACAAATTCAGGCCGCAGGGGCCTGCGGCGGTCAAGGTCAAACAGCAGCCACGCACTGGTTCCGAACCCGATCATGCGCTCACCGCAGCGCAGCCTGAACAGGCGCAGGGCAAACATGCGCTCAACACCTGCGGGCCAGGTGTCAACCATCACCTCATCAAGCCAGCCCGGAAAGGCCGACATCTGCACCAGCATGCGCGACAGCACCCAGCTCTGGCGCTGCTCCATCAGCTTCTGCATGCCCGCTCCCAGCCGGGTGGCATGGTTGCCGGCCGCCTCCTGGAAATAGTTGCACAGGGCCTGGATGGTCACGCAGCCGTCAGGCCCCACTTCGTAATAGCGCGCCCGGAATGTTTCAGACCAGATCGTCTCGTGCATGTTTCCGCACCTTTCATAACTGGCACCTATGCAGTACGCTGGTTTTTTTTGCCGGCATGCCATAGTTTTTCTCACGAAACACGATAGCATATGATTACTACAAAGGCCATACCTAGAGCAAATATCAAAATGCCGTAGCCCTTTTTTTCATTTCGACCGCAGGGAGAAATCCTAGGCGGCAGTACAATCAAGGTGTTAAGATTTCTCATCCGCCGCGGCGGATGAGAAATGACATCAAAAACGATTACGGCACAGTTTTTGGGTCGAGATGACAGACATAAAACACGGCTACAGATTTTTGTGAAATGCGCTAGAACTGCCATATATGGCCTGCAGGAAGTGCGTTTCGGTACAAGATAAAATTGTTTCTAAAGGCTGTTGGTTTGCATATAAGCATGGTATAACTACCACAACATGAAATCCGAAAGCCCTTTGTGCTATATTGTATACTCACATAAGTGGCATGAGGCAGTCTGAGGCTAAAACCTTTATAAGTAATTAATTGGAGAGCCTGAACTGCGCAAAATTAAAAAAAGCGGAAAGTGAAAGTGGGGTACAGTATGAAAAGAGTTATGCTTCTGCTGGTTTTTATGCTGGCGGCCTGTTCGGCAAAGTCCGTTCATCCGCCAGCCCCTGCCCAGACAGACCCGCGGGAGCAGGAGCTGCGCACGGTGATTGCCGAGGCGGAGCCGATCGTGCGCAGCCTCCTAGCGGCGTTGAATGCAGGCGAATATACAGCCTATGTCAGGGATTTTGACGACACTGCGCGGGCCGCTACCTCTGAAGAGCAGTTCGCCTTATTCTATAAAGAAAGTTTCAGGAAGAAGCTCGGGCTGTATGAAGAAGGCAAATGCCAGGTCAATACAATTGAAAAACACCCCGGTTTTTATATGATTTACTACTTTGTAAAGTTTCGCAATGTGGGGCCCCGGGACCCTGTGGTGATGGCTGTGAAGATTACAAGAACTGCAAGCGGGCTGAAAGTCTCAGGGATTACCTACCGGCACGGGCTTCTCGGGACATAAGAGCTCTGGCGAAGGGTTTTTCAGACGGACTGCGCTGCCTGAAATCCGTTTTTTTTACGCTCCGGCAGAGCCGCAGGAGTTTTTAAACTGAGAAGCAACCCGGCAGTGCTGCTCTCCGCATGCTGTGCAGACGAAGCGGCGCTCATTTTCCGATACTGATTCGATAGCTATCAGCAGCGCTTCATTCGGCAGGGCATCGATGATACGGTCGGCCCATTCGATGACGCCCCCTAATCTTTAAAATCATGAATTTCTCCCGCGCGGCATTAATGACTGATGCGTGCCTAAATGATTTTCATTATGACAATTGCGGTAGTCTCATTGCGCCATGCTGGCATTTAGAAGCTCCAGAGCCACCTCAAATCTTTGGCGGGCCATCTCTGATGCCGGGTTCAGTTGTAATGCCATTTGAAAGCTTGACACAGCTTCAGACAGCATGCCCTTTAAGGCATACGTATTTCCGAGATTATAATAAATGTCAGAACTATCGGTCAAAAGCCGAACAGCATGCAGGTGGTGTATCAATGCAGTATCAAAATCCTTCAGCATTGTAAAGGCATTGCCGAGATTACTGTATGCTTCGGCATAGTCAGGATTGATTTTGATCGCAAAAAGAAACTGGTCGCGTGCTTCAGCTGGTTTATTCGTGGAAAGAAAGACGGTACCCATATTATTATAGGCTTCGGCATAATCTGGGTTGCTTTGGATCGCCATGGTAAAATGCTTAATCGCCTCTGCTGCTTTGCCCTGATGCCCCAGAATATTGCCCAGGTTATTATGGGCTATGGCATATTCAGGCTTCAGCTCCAATGCCATGCGGTAATTATGAATTGCCTGGGGCCAGTCTCTCTGCTGAGCAAACGCGAGACCAAGATTCACATAGGTTTGCTCACATCGGGGATTTATAGCAAGCGCCAGCCGGCACTGAGTGATAGCCTCAGGCAAATCTCCTTTTTCGGTCAGCGCCTGCGCCAAATTGTTATGGGCAATAAAATTGTTTTGCGTCACTGACAAAGTATGTTCAAAAAGGGCAATGCTACTGCGCCAATAGCTTACCTGCCGATAACTCAGCAATGCAAGAAAGCCGATCAGAATGAGACCGCCGAAAACTCCGAGCGCCATCGCCCTGCCGGCCCGTTTCAAGAGAAAAGAAATCCCCCATATGACCCCAATACCTATTCCAATAAGGGGCACATAGGTGTAGCGGTCAGCCCGCGCTTGCAAGCCGATTTTTATGATGCCGATTACCGGCAGCAGGGTCACTATATACCACAGCCATCCAACCATCAGCCAGGGCTGCGCAGCACGCTTTCGGAGCACTCCCAGCGTTATGGCCAGCATGATCACGCCTGCTCCCAGGATGTGGACAAAGGGAATGTCCTGCGGAAAGGGGTAAAAAACCGCAAGCCGCAGGGGCGCAAAAAAATCTTTCAAATACAGGCAATAGGAAACAAGGGCATTGGCAACCCGCAGCTGCAGAGAGGCATCCGTCAGCGAGGCCACCGACCCGCCTTTGAGTTGGGCTGCAAAGGCAACTACCGTCGAGAGTGCAGCGCATACGAATAGCGGTGCCTTTTCCAGCAGCAAAGCCTGAGCGGCTTTTGGCTGGGCCGTTTCGCTGTTCAGCCTTTTCAGCGGCCAGTAGTCCAGAAGCAACAGGATAACGGGAAATGTTACCACCATGGGCTTGGATAAAAGGCCGCATACGAAAAAGCCGAGTACCGGCAGATATCTGATGCGGCTGGGCTTTGCCGCATAGCCGACATAGCTGTTCAGCGCCAGCAGCATGAAAAAAGTGCTCAGTATATCTTTGCGCTCTGCAATCCATGCAACGGATTCAACATGCAGCGGATGAATCGCAAATACGGCGGCAAGAAAAAAACTTTGCCAGCGTAGTCCGGTCATTCTGCTGAAAGCAGTAAACAGCAGAATCGCATTAAGAACGTGCAAAAGTACGCTTGTCAGGTGATGATTGCCGGCATTCGTGCCATAGAGCTGCATGTCGGTCATATGCGAAAGCCAGGTGAGCGGATGCCAGTTGCTTTCATGTATCTCGGTAAATGCCCATGCGATATTCCTGGCGGTGAGGCCGCCGCGAATTCTTGGATTCTCATATACATAGACATTATCATCATAGTTGCAGAATTCGAAACCCCTGGTCTGTAAGAAGACGGTAAGCGTCAGACAGACAAGCACCATCAAGACAATAAGCTCTGGGCGAACATATAATGATGTCATTTTACGGTTTGTATCGGTTGTCATAGGGTATCTCTTCAGGATAAATGTTTTTCATCATCATGTCATGAGGGAACGACAGTATATGTTAATCGTGCCTCTCGGTTAAAGGAAACCACGTGCACTACAAAAAACATTCAGGGCAAGGTCTTTGTACAGCCTGCAGGAATCGCACCCGGGCCGGACACCGGACCGAAAATAGCAAATTTGCACAGGCCTGTTTTCTGTAAAATATACTTTACCATAACCGCAAGAGTTTCAATTCCATAAACGATACTGCGGTGGAGATTGATTGAAGAGGCCTCGGCGAAATAACGGGTGGGAATGGGCACATCGCCGATTCGAAAGCCGTAAAAGGCTGCCTGCGCCAGAAATTCTGTATCAAAGACAAAATCATTGGAATTTTTATGATACGCTATGGACTCTAAAACACGACGTGTGTATCCCCTGAACCCCGAGTGGAAATCTCCCAGATTTTGTCCCAAAATAATATTCTCAATAAAAGTTAAAAAACGGTTGCTGATGTATTTATATAGCGGCATACCACAGTCAAGGGTTTCCCGCCGTGTCCGGATACGCGAACCGATCACAACATCGCAGATATCTGCTGTCATAAATCCTAGGGCATAGGGAATGATCCGGGAGTCGTATTGATAATCAGGGTGAATCATGATTACTATGTCGGCGCCTCTTTGCAGGGCTGCATCATAGCATGTTTTCTGATTTGCCCCGTATCCGCTTTTTTGGTCGTGGCGGATTACGTTAATCCCTAACCTGCGGCCTATTTCGACGGTTGCATCGGAGCTTGCGTCGTCGACAAGAATTATTTCATCCACGGTGCCGGCAGGTATGTCTAGGAATGTTTTTTCCAGTGTCAGGGCAGCATTATATGCAGGCATAACCACAATGACATGACAGTCGAGCTGTTTGGCTCCAACATGTGGTGTGCATGCAGCATCAGGTGCGCCTGTAATTGTATTCACTTTATTAACCACGTTTTACAGAGATCTAAAAAAGATTTTGTTGAGAGCTAGAGCATTTTTCAAAATAGTATAGCCCTATCATTTCGAACGAATGTGAGTCCGTAGGTTGCGCCCTTGCGCATCAATCTTAACACCTTCATTTTACTTCAGCCTAAGATCTCTCCCTTCGGTCGAGATGACAAAATAGATAAACCGTCGTCTATAGTAAAAAGAAAAATGCTCTAGAGTTCGCGACCTGGATGAAAATAAGAAAAAAGCCGATAAATGTCAAGTCAACAACCGCCCGCAGAGAGATGGCCGTTTCTGAAGACAATAAATACATTGATTATTTCTCGGAATACACGGTTAAGACGCTTCATTCCCATGTTTTTTTGCTGCAACGGCTGTAATGCTATCGCGAAACCGGGAAAGCAATCCACAGTGTTTTTCTCCTTTGGCCATGCAAATAAAAAGGCGTTCATTTTCGGAAAGCCATTCAATCCGTATAATGATAGCTTCAAGCGGAATGGCATCGCTGATGCGGTCGGCCCATTCAATCACAGCGGCGCCGTCGGCGCCGACATAGTCTTCAAAGCCGATTGCTTCCAGATCGTGGCTGCCAGACAGGCGGTAGGCGTCAAAATGGTAGAGGGGCACAGGCCCGGGATATTCCTGCAAAATGGTGAATGTCGGGCTTGTCACCTCACTTTCAGGGGTATTGTTGAGCCCTGCGGCTATGCCTTTGATGAAGCAGGTTTTACCGGCGCCAAGATCGCCCACGAGTCCGATCACAGAGCCTGCGGTCAGGTGTGCCCCAAGCAGTTTGCCAAGCTCAATTGTTTGGTTGCTGCTGCGGGAAAAAAAAGAACATTCAAAATGTTCTGTCATCTGTGCTGCCTTTAATGATGTAAATGCTGCAACTATGTTACCATAGATGGCGCTATTGTCAAACCGGGCGGATAATTTTTTAAAAAGCTCATGGTGGGTTTTTTTATTTTCACTTGACCCGGCTGTGCAGGCTGTGCTACTTAAAAAGTACTAATCCAGATAAACCAGCAATAGCACTAAACGGCCAATAAGCATGTGTGCACATCGACGAGCGGCATCATAAACCTTCTCCAGTCACGGGGGAGGTTTTTTTTTAGGGGCAGGCCATGACAGAACAAAAAATAATCATGGATACAAGCGATATCGACCGGACGCTCAACCGCATTGCCTTTGAATTGTGGGA
>Ga0209777_10000362_pt1 | contig 76455 bp, 62 predicted proteins | sample FrelakmetHBP12HB_FD_187147 | JGI IMG/M metagenome (GOLD analysis project Ga0209777, IMG submission 187147) | Freshwater lake sediment microbial communities from the University of Notre Dame, USA, for methane emissions studies -HBP12 HB (SPAdes)... | ecosystem: Environmental > Aquatic >...
ATCATCTTGGGCTGACCTCACCAACCGTTTCCACGATGGTGGATGGGTTGGTGCTCAAGCATATGATCAGTCGAGAGTCTTCAACCAGGGACCGGAGGAAAGTTACTCTGACTTTGACTGCTGAAGGTCAGGCAATATTAAAAAAAGCCCGGAATGGGGCCCAAGCCCGGTTGATCGAAGTGCTATCGGGTCTTACCCCGGAAGAATGCGAAACTGTGTTTCAGTCCATGAAATTGCTGCGATCCATATTTTTACCTGGTTCCGACCATGTAAAAACGATATTGAAAGGTAAACAAATATGATGCGCGGTGGCGGACTTGGCGGTGGCAGATTTGGCCTGGCGATTAATGCGCCCGACGAGAAACCGAAAGTCACCTGGGATCTGCTAAGGCGCGTCCTGGGTTATTCGCGTCCCTATATATGGTTGATCTTCTCGATGCTGCTCATAACCTTAATGACCTCGGGCCTGTCCTTGCTCAACCCGCTGATCCTGCGCGACTTGATCGATAATACCCTTCCAAATCATGATCTAACCCGTCTGGCATGGCTGGTGGTTGCCATGCTGGCCATCCCGCTCCTGAACGGCGGGCTGAACGTCTTTCTGCGGCAGCTCAATGCCCGCGTGGGGGAGGGCGTGGTTTATGACCTGCGCTCGGCGATGTTTGCTCACCTGCAGCGCATGTCGCTGAGCTTTTATACGCACACCAAGGTCGGCGAGTTGATCAGCCGCTTCAACAACGATGTGATCGGCGCGCAGAGTGCCATCAGTAACACATTTGTCAATATTGTCACCAGCCTGATCCAGGCGGTAGCGGTATTGACAGTAATGTTCACGTTGGAGTGGCGGCTGACGCTCATCAGTATTGTGATCCTGCCGTTCTTCCTGGTGGCGGCGCGCAAGCTGGGGAACCGCCTGCGGGAGGTTGCGCGTTTGCAGTTGGATCTCAATGCGAAAATGAACGCGGTCTTGAACGAGTTGCTCAACATCAGCGGCGTGTTGCTGGTCAAACTTTTCGGGCGGACTTACAAGGAAGATGCGCGCTTCGACGCACGCGCCGGAGAGGTCCGTGAAAGTAATATTAAGCGGGTGGTAATGGGTACGCTCTTTTTTGTGAGCATAGGATTATTGAGTTCAATCGGCATCGCCCTGATCTATGGCGCTGGTGGCTACCTGGTCATCAAAAATGCCCTGACCATCGGTACCATCGTGGCCCTGGGTGCCTACCTGGGCAGCTTATACAGTTCGCTGCAGAGTTTAACCAATGCGCCAGTGGATTTTGCCACTTCCATGGTCAGCTTTGAGCGCGTCTTTGAAATGTTGGACCTGCCATTGGAGATCGAAGAGAAGCCGGATGCCCTTATACTGCAGCCTGTGCGCGGCGTGCTGGAGTTTGAAGACGTCAGCTTCCGCTATACATTCGATGAGAAAGGTCTGTTGAAGGATGTGCGTCGTTTTGGGCAGATGCAGGATGTAAAGGCGGTGTTGTCTGGGGACCAACCTGAAAAGCCGAATAACGGTGCGGCATCCAGCGAGGACGGGCCTCTGGCGATCCATACCCAGGCGCGCGACGAAGTCCTGGAACATATCTCCTTCCGGGCTGAACCGGGCCATCTCGTGGCGCTGGTCGGGCCGAGCGGGGCAGGGAAAACCACCTTGACGTACCTCATCCCGCGGCTCTATGACCCGTCCGCTGGGCGGATCCTGATCGACGGATACGATCTGAAGGAGGTAACCCTTACTTCGCTAGCCGCCCAAATTGGCATGGTCACCCAGGAGAGTTACCTGTTCCATGACACAATCCGTATGAACCTGCTATACGCCCGTGAGGAGGCCACACCGTTGGAGGTGGAGGCCGCAGCCCGGGCTGCCAACATCCACGACTTTGTGATGGAACTTCCGGGTGGATATGAGACGATCGTGGGCGAGCGCGGCTACCGTTTGAGCGGTGGCGAGAAACAGCGCCTGGCCCTGGCGCGCGTCATCCTGAAGGACCCGCGTATTTTAGTATTGGATGAGGCGACCAGTTCACTGGACAGCGAGTCGGAGGCGCTGATCCAGGAGGCCCTTAAACGGGTCATGGCTGGACGGACTAGCATTGTTATAGCCCATCGGCTGAGTACCATCCTGGCAGCCGATTTAATCCTGGTGATGGATCGCGGGCAGATTGTCGAACGCGGGACACATGCCGAACTCCTGGAAAAGGGCGGTCTCTATGCCCGCCTGTATGAAACCCAGTTCCGTCGCAAGACGGAGGAACCGCAATAGACCACGGTCCAAGTGGAAGATCCCTTACCTTGCTATTTTTGTGCTAAAATCAATTCTTACGAAAAGGGTTTGTCGTAGGGACTTCCCTGGCACCACCCACCACACCGTCCCGGTGTCCTTCCGGGAGGGCAGGTGTAGTCGCTTTTTTCACCAAACGACTGTCCCCTCCGGAGATGATAAAGTCGTTACTACGTTTTCGTGATCTATTGAGATTAGAACATCGACTGCGACAAGGAGGCATGTCCCCATGGACAACAAAGAGTTTCGTAAAACTCTCCGTCAACTTCACAGTGAGATCAAAAACACCCAGGCGGTGGACGAAAAGGGCAGGGAGTTGCTGCGCGGCCTTGAAGGGGATATCAGCGCATTGCTCGAGCGTTCAGGGGAAAATCCCATGCCGTTGCATCCCTCCCTTGTTCAGCGCCTGGAAGCTGCCATCAGTCATTTCGAGGTTACCCATCCCGAACTGACCGCGCTGATCTCCAAGCTGCTGGAATCCCTGAGCACTGCCGGGATTTGACATGGGCGAGACCCTGATTTACCCAACCCAACAAAGAGAAGAATAGCACGTTCGACCCGGTACAGTTCTCTGCGAATAACATTCCTGCCGCAGGATTACAAGTCTGCGGCAGGAATTTGTATTCATTATATACACCAAGCTAGAGTGGAATATGCCCCCGTACTTTCGTAGCGATCTGGCGGTCGGTCATCTTGTCCACGGTTTCAATAGCAAGGATGCGTTCTTTCACCCCATCATGCTCAAGACGTTTTGCCAACTCGCCTTTTGCCTCACCGGGACCAAATATCTGGATCGTATCTGCGCCACGAATAACAGCGATGACTGCATCGTAGAAGCTATTGAGATGGTTCCCGAATTGCCGATCCCGTACGTCTTCCGTTGAGCCGTCCTGGGAGGCCGTCCCACCGGTAAAACGGACGTGTTTCTCCATTTTCGAAGTGATTTCATGGGTTTCTTCCCCTGCATCTGTAATGATCACGATCACAGCCTTGCGATGATCGATCCACAGACCTGTTTGCTTTTTCATATGAATTCTCCTATAAAGAGTGATTGCACTGTAAAAACCATCCAAACACAAAGGTCACCACACTTACACCGCACGCACACCTGCCCCGGACGCAGGTGCCGGGGAGGGCAGGTGAGGAGTACGAAGGAAAGCCTTTATCTTATCGACGGGGGTCGCTGACCTTTCCTATCCGTCCAAAGCAGGAGGTGAGTGGACCGGCCAACACGCAGCTACGGCCGGTCCATGGTTGCAACCTGTTATGAGCCGAGTTCCGCTGTCCTTAATGTGCCCGTTATTCCATGGCGTTCTGCAGGGCAAATTCCCAGTTGATCAGCTTGTCAAGCACGGCATTCACGTAGTCGGCACGCCGATTCTGATAATCCAGGTAGTAAGCATGCTCCCATACATCAATAGCAAGCAGCGGCTTCACGCCCATCGTCTGAGGGACGCCAGCGTTGGCGGTCTTCACCACCTTGAGCAGGCTGCCCTCGAGGACAAGCCAAGCCCAACCACTCCCGAACTGTGAAACGGCCGTACTGGCAAGCTCCTTCTTGCAGGCGTCAACGCTGCCGAAGGAGGCCTCGATCCTCTGCTTTAATGTAGCCGGCGGTTCGCCTCCTCCTTTCGGCAGCATACTTTTCCAATAGAAGGTATGATTCCAGGTTTGCGCGGCGTTGTTGAAGATTGCGGTCCTTTCTGGCTGTCCTGCGGTACTGGTAATAATCTTCTCCAGCGACAGGTTGGCATATTCTGTTCCTGCAATCAGCTTGTTCAGGTTGTCCACATAGCCTTTGTGATGTTTCCCATAGTGAAAACCCATCGTGTTGGCAGATATAACCGGTTCCAATGCGTTTTCGGCATACGGAAGAGGGGGTAAGGTTTGGGGCGAAGCCGCTCCATTTACGGTCAAGGAATTGCTATTATCTGTCTTACTCATATCAGTCTCCTTTTGGTTGGTGGGTGCCGCATAACGGCTGCGTTATCAATATTTTAATGAGCTGACTTTCTTAAAATCAATAAATCCTCGCTGAACGTCCAGAGAGGTCAACTGTACACGAACCCGGTTACCGACATCCAGGCCCTCGAATCCGGTTACCAGTTTCCCTTCAACCGGCATCGTCAGTAGCCGGACCCAGGTGCCCTTCTCGGAAGCGCCCGTAACGATCGCATCGAACTGCTCTCCAATTCTCGATTCGAGCAGAAGCGCAGCCGCGGATTTGCCAACCTGACGCTCGACTTTGTTGGCGGCATCTTCTGCTGCGGTGCAATGGGCTGCAAGAAGCTCCAACTCGTCCATTCGATAAGGCACAGGTCGGCTGTCGATGGCCGCTTTCAATAAGCGTTGGGTAAGCAAGTCGGGATAGCGGCGATTGGGAGCGGTAGAGTGGGCATAGTCCTTGACCGCCAGACCAAAGTGGCCCGGGACATTTCCGTCAGGAAGCTCGGCAATGTATTCTCCAGAGCCCAGAAGCTTGATCACAGTCAGAGAAAGGTCAGGGAAGCGCAGGGGATCCTCGGCCTTCGCCTTGACGAGAAACTCCTCCAGCGCTTTTGAATCCGGAATATCCGGGAGTCCGATTTTATGACCCCGGGCAATTTCGACAATCCGGTCCCAGCGTTTTGGCGTGCGTACCACGCGGCGAATCGAAGGGGATTTTTTTGCTGAAAGATAGCGGGCGGTCACGCCGTTGGCTGAGACCATGAAGTCCTCAATGATCTCTTTGGCACGGTTCTTTTCTTCTATTTCCAGAGCGCGGATCTGATCACCGTCGAATACGGGTCTGGCTTCAATGGTTTCCAGGCTGAGCGCCCCGTGAGTGTGACGGAGGTTTTTCATCCTTTGGGCTGTCTTATCCTGAAGACGCAGATTCTCATCCAGCCCATTCACGGATACAATGGCCTCCGGCATGCTGCCGTTCCCATCCAGCCAGGCAGCCACACTGTTGTAAGCGAGCTTGGCATGGTTGGTGACGCGTGCCCGGTAGATATCCGAATCCTTAAGGGTTCCATCCGTATCGATCACCATTTCAACAACGATTGACAGGCGTTCCTCGCCGGAATTCAGTGAGGTTAGGTCGGTGGAAAGCCTTTCAGGAAGCATTGGAAAGATCTCGGCAGCAGTGTAAACCGAGGTGGTATTATGGTGGGCGTGTTCGTCGATGGCAGAACCATTTTTAACCAGCGAGTCCACGTCAGCCACGGCAACCAGGATCTTCACTTTATCTCCGGGCAGCGACTCGGCAACGCTAAGCTGATCCAGGTCACGCGAGTCATCGTTGTCGATAGAAGCCCAGAGAAGGTCCCGCAGGTCACGAATCCCAGGGAGACCTACGGTTGGCCCGACGGCGGTTACCACTGGAAGCTGGAGCCGTCCAAGTTCGGTGAGGGCTGCGGGGGAAAAATCAGGGAGCAGCCCGCGCTCAAGCATTACCCGATGGGCTATGCTCTTTAAAATGGCACGATGGGTTTGATTATTTCCATTCATAAGATATTCTCCTCATTTCGAAATTAACTTGGCCAGGCCAAAGGCCGCGGCCGCGGCGAGACCGCCGATCAGCGCGGTCTGTAGTGCGCTGCGAATGGGACGCCCACCAGTGAAGCGGCCTTTGACATACCCGAATATGAGCAGTGCCGCAAGCGTAAAAACGACTGAAAAAAGGAGGGCTGACCCTGCATTAGAAATTAAAATATAGGGGGCTAGCGGAATTAGCCCACCAGCAATGTAGGATAGACCAATGGTCAGAGCGCTCCTCAGGGCGCGTTTGGGATCGGGTTTTTCGAGTCCCAATTCAAAGCGCATCATAAAATCAATCCATGCCTCCGGGCGCTGACTCAAAGCCTTTGCCACGAGTGTGCTCTGCTCTCTCTCGAGACCATAGGTTAATAGCACCTGTTCCACTTCTTCCATTTCTTTGGCAGGGATTACTTCCACCTCGCGCCGTTCGGTCTCCCGTTCGCTGGCGTAGTGCTCAGCATCGCTTTTAGCTGCGAGATAGCCACCCAACCCCATGGCAATCGATCCTGCTGCGATCTCAGCCAGACCTCCAGTGATTACGATGGCGGACGAGTGTGCGATTCCGGAGAGTCCCGCTGCGAGTGCAAAGGGCACTGTCAGGCCATCAGACATTCCGATCACAATATCTCTAACGATTTCGGAACCAGTAAAATGCTGTTCGACGTGTGGCGTTTGTGGCATCCTGTTCTCCATTTTCAATTGTACAACGGCGTTGATGGTTCGTCTAATTCATGCGATTGGCATTTCGCCAGATGATGGTTTTAATGGCGGCTGAGCTCACTGAGGGTCCGCAAAAAATTGATCACGTCATCACGGCCAAGCACGCCCTGAATTTGATCGCCTACCAGGACGGGCAGCTGGTTGACACCATCCCGGTCCATTTCTCCAAGAGCATCCACCAACTCTGCCTCAGGCCGAATCCATTTCATTTTTGCAAGCGGTATCATCACCTGGGCGGCAGTTGTGGTTGACCAATCAGAAGATGGAATGGCTTTGACATTATGCAACGTCAGCAAGCCGATAACCCGGTCATCCTGTTTGACCACCAAGCTGCGCCGGCCGCTCCCCAAGATGTGTGTATGGATCAATTGCTCCAGGGTGGTATTGGACGAAATCGCAGTGTAGTCGCGGCGCATTGTGTCTGCCACACTATGACCAGCCAAGAGGTCCTGGATCGTTTGCTGGCGGATCTGTGAGGAGGCGGCAGATTCCAGGAACCAACCAATAAAGGCAATCCATAAGCCATTGCCGAAATTGCCCGTGAATATCTGCCATACTCCCACGAGGATAAACAAAAAGGCGATCAATCGCCCCACATTGGCAGAGATGAGGGTGGCCCGGCGCAAACTATGTGTGGTTCCCCATAGAATGGCTCGAAAGACTCGACCACCATCCAACGGGAAACCCGGGATCAGGTTAAAGAGACCCAGGGCTCCATTAATATAAGCCAGGTATTTGGCAATGGCCAACAGCGGGGCGAGGCTGCCAACAATCGATTGCAGCAGGCCAAAGAATAAAGCCAGGGCAAAACTAGTTACAGGACCGGCAATGGCTATCCAGAACTCCGCCATGGCACTGGGCGGTTCTGCTCCAATTTGGGCAACACCGCCAAATATGAAGAGCGTGATGCTGCGTACCGGTATTTTATAGCGCAAGGCAACCACAGAATGCCCCAGCTCATGCAGCAGCACACTGCCAAACATAAAGACAACCGTCACTGCGCCCACAATCCAATACTGTGTCACCGGCCAGCCCGTAAATTCTGCTGGAAAGTAGCTTGTGGCCAGCGACCAGGTGAGCAATGCAAAGATCAAAAACCAGGAATAATCCACTCCGATCGGGATACCGAGAATGCGTCCCAGGGAAATTGTGCTTCGGTTCATATTCGATATACCTCTCTTGATACTTTTTTTATCAATATCCTCAGCTGACATGTAACTCGACTACCTGGCGGAAATGGAAACCCAGGATAGCCAGCGTGATTGCCAGGGAGAACAGACGCGGGCGCCGGAACAGAGTCCAGAAAAAGAGCCGCCAGTATTGGACACGTTCGACGCCGCGGATCCCCAACTGGTAAATAGACCGTCCCAGGGCCAGGATATATTGCAGTTCCAAGTGGATTCTAATCTTGGGCGGCCGGTACTCGCGTAGAAATGTCATAACGCGCTCGTAATAAAATTTGGGCGCGTAGATTTGGCTTAGAATTTTGCGATACCCCTCCCGTAGCGGTTCCAGGCCCATCTTGGGAAGGATGTTGGTGGAGCCATTCACATTATCGCCTGAAAACTCATTCACCAGGCGGCCTTCTTTTTGCATGCGCTCATACAGGCGCGTTCCTGAAGGGGCTTGCAGCAGCCCGACCATCGCTGTCACAATACCGCTCTTCTGGATGAAATCGATTTGCTGCTGGAAGATCGAGGGGGAATCATTGTCGAACCCGACGATGAAACCACCCTGCACCTGGAGACCTGCGCGCTGGAGTTGTTTGACGCTCTCCACCAGATCGCGGCCTTTGTTCTGGTTCTTGCTGCACTCGGCCAGGCTTTCCTCATTGGGCGTCTCGATGCCGACAAATACCGTGTCAAACCCGGCTTGTACCATCAACCTGATCAGTACCGGATCGTCGGCCAGGTTAATGGAAACTTCTGTATTGAACGGCATTCCGGTTTTTCCCTTGCGCCATTCAATTAAAGCCGGTAGCACCTCGGACTTGATATGCTTCTTGTTGCCGATAAAGTTGTCGTCCACAAAGAAGATGCTCTTACGCCAACCCAGCGCGTACAGGCTGTCCAGCTCGGCGATGATCTGTGCGGCGGTCTTGGTACGCGGGCGATGACCCAGCAGCGCGGTCACGTTGCAAAAGTCACAATTGAAGGGGCAGCCGCGCGAAAACTGAATACTGGCTGTGTCGTAATGTTTGAGATTTGCCAACTCCCAAAGGGGCACCGGGGTTTGGTGGATATCAGGGAATTCCGTTGAGGTATAGACGCGTCGAGCCCGACCCTGCTCCAGGTCACTTAGAAACGGCGTAAGAGTCTCCTCGGCTTCGTTCAACACAAAATAGTCCACATCCGGGAACTGCTCAGGTTCCATCGTGAACAGCGGCCCGCCTGCCACCACTTTCACGCCGGCGGATTTACAACGGTGGATGATGAGGCGCGCGGATTCCCGCTGAACAACCATGGCGCTGATGAAGACATAATCGGCCCATGCCATGTCTTTATCCGTTAGGCTGGTCACGTTGAGGTCAACCAGCCGTTTTTCCCACACGGAAGGCAGCATGGCTGCGACAGTCAAAAGACCCAGTGGGGGTGCACCGGCCTTTTTACGAACAAATTTAAGGGCGTGTTTAAAACTCCAAAAAGTATCCGGAAATTCCGGGTAAACAAGCAGAATCCTTAATGGCATTCCGTTCATTCATGCTCCTTCAGAAAACCATTAAATTATGGTGCGAGGGTAAGACTCTCCAACAGCCTTTCCAGATGAAAAAGTGGAGGACTGCCATTATCGATGTGGGCCAGCCGAAGTGTTACACCCTTCTTCCACTTACCAGGCGTAAGATGATAACGAGTATCACGGCACCGACAAACGCAATCAGGATGGATTCCCAGTTGATGCCTGACATCGGGTCGCCAATACCGAAGAAATGGGAAGCAAGGAAGCCTCCCAACAATCCTCCTACCACGCCGACGACGATGTCACCGATACACCCGTAACCGCCCCCTTTGACGACCAACCCGGCCAACCAGCCGGCGAGCAAACCTACGACAACCCAGGAAAGTATTCCCATTTAGATCTCCATTTCTTTTTGTATGGTTATTCTGTTTTGGTCATGCGAAGGACCTTTGTCCTTCGTAAGTTTGCCAAGATAAACCGTCATCAGCCTCGAAGGGCCCGGTTTAATTGTCGAAGCGTCGGGGGTTTACATCACCTTAAGGAGATGCAAGATGACAAGGATGACGGCGATAACGATCAGAACATGAATCCAGCCACCGGTTTCAGGGAAGCTTGGACTGATCCTCCGACCGAAAAAGCCGAGCAGCCACAGTATGAATAGAATTACGATGATCGTCCACAACATGAGGTTTCTCCTTTTGCATGATCCATTGGAAACCACCCGGCCTATAAGACCGGGTGGCATTTGATTAACGACCCAGCAGGATTAAGACGCCGGCCGCGATGGCAAGGATCGCCATAATCAAGGGCAGGCCCGCAAAGTCGAACTTAAGTAATGCGATCAGCCCGCTCAGGATGAGCCAGATGCTCAGTAACAGCAAACCTAGATTTTTGGTGATTTTCATGATGGTACTCCTTTCGAACGTCAATGAGTGGCGGCTGTCGGGTCCGGCGACCTTTGTCAGCCATTAAGAGGGATACGGATTATTTGGTGGCTGACCGGTCTATTCGTCGCGCCCTTCGCCGCCGAAATCGATGCCGGCCTTTTTTCGGTCTTCGTCGGTGAGGATAACCAACCCGGCCAACCACCTGGTGAAGCCCCTGACGGTCTGCAGTATGGTTAAAAAGGGACTCGGTCGTTTACTATCTGATTCGTATTTATCAGCTAAAATGTCCATTCTGTTCCCTTTTTATTATTGGGTGTGCTGATCAGTGGTCGTTGTCTGCGTGACGGGTCCGCGCGGGCGATAGAAGATCACCCAGATTATTCTTTCAATCGCCCATCCGATCAAGGCATACACCACCATGGCGATCAAGGTTGAGAATTCCAGCACCATGCCACCCGCTGACGGTGTCGCCGTCAACCCTGCAAAGGGGAACAAGAAAAGGCTGGTGAAACCATATATGAAAACGGCAATCGGGCTATCTGGGTTGGCCCCGATCAGTTTCAAGCCGAAGCGCAGCGCGAGCAGGGCCTCAAGTATTCCCAGAAGTAACCAGATTACCTGGGTGGCTTTGAAGGTAAAAATACGTCGTTCGCGGTCCGGTTCTTTTTGTGTTGTCTGAACTTCTGATTCTGTGTTGGGTGACATTTTGATCTCCTTTTAAGTGTTTCAGGCACACGGAATCGTGTATATTTTGTTGATCCATACCACTCCCCGGGGAAGAAAGGGTTGTGGCACCACTCCGATCATTTACCGGGGGTGGTTACAGTTTTCTTTTTCAGACTGGCCTCATACTCCGTCACGCGCTTATCGATCTCCTCGACTGTGCGCTGGCGGGTATAGCCATACTTTTCCTGAAGCAAGCCGGCTAGGACGTCGAACTTGCCTGCGGCCCGCTCCAGATCGTCGTCGGTGAGTTTGCCCCACCACGCTTTGGCCTTGCCTCGGATTTGCTTCCATTGGCCTTCGAGCACATCTTTGTTCATAGTTTGATCCTCCTTTGGATCATTTGGAAAAGCTGTCCCAGTTTGCACCGGCGCTCGGGGCAGAATCATGCGCCGGTTTCTCAAGCCGCCAACCCATCCTGAGTCCCGCCCGAAAAACCTAGATGCGTATACTCTCTGCCGCAGCTCTCAAACGTTCAGCCACGCGTTCAGGAGTTTCCCCTTTACTGATAAACGCATCGGCGCCGGCGGAGAGGGCGGCTTGATGGCGGGCATCCAGATGACTGATAAGAACGACGACGATCGCATTCGGGCAGGCCAAGCGCAGGTCAGCCAGGGACTGCACTCCCTTATCAGTTGGGAGCAAGTCCCAGTCCACCAATAGCATATCCAGACTGGTTGCCGGGGCGAGGGCCAATGTGGTAGGCCAGTCCGCGGCTTCACCGACCACTTCCATATTGAGATCCAACAGCAACAGACGAAGCGCGGAGCGCTCTTCGCGTTGGGCATCGGCCAAATATACGCTTGTCATAGACTCATCTTACAACAAAGGCTCCCCGGCCACATCCATCGACCGGGGAGTGTTTGCCTCCGCCACTTGGGGGAGATGCCACAAATTTACTTGGGCATCTTCATGAACACCTCCACCACCTGTGGGTCAAAGTGTGTCCCAGCGCCGGTTTTGATGAGCTTGCGCGCTTTTTCTTCAGGCCAGGCCAGACGATAAGGACGGTCGGAGATCAGCGCATCCCACACATCCACCACGGCGAAGATGCGCGCAACCAGGGGGATCTGTTCCCCCTTTAGTCCGCGCGGATACCCGCTGCCGTCCCATTTCTCATGATGGCAGTAGGGAATATCCAGTGCCAGCCGCAGGTACCGAATAGGAGTGAGCATCTCGTAGGCAAATGTTGGGTGCTTCTTCATCACGACCCATTCTTCGTCCGTCAGAGGGCCGGGTTTGAGCAGGATCCCGTCCGGGACGCCCATCTTGCCGATATCGTGCAGCAGCGCTCCCCAACGAACTTGAGCCAGTTCCACCTCGCTCATGCCGAAGGAGCGCGCGAGTGTCACCGTCATCTCTGATACCCGCTGAGTGTGCCCTTCGGTTTCTTTATCGCGCAAGTCGAGAGCATGGGACCAGCCTTCAATCGTGGCATCATAAGCCAGAGAGAGTTCCGAACTGGAGCGCTGCAGGTTCTCAAACAGAGTGGAATTCTCAATCGCAATCGCCGCTTGCCCGGCCAGGGCATTGAGGAAGTTGAACCATTCTGTATCTGGTTCAAGCGCGGCGCGATGGAAGACTTCCAGTACGCCATTAAGCTGCCCCTTGAAAATTAACGGCACACCGAAGTAGCAGACAAAATCTTCATCCATTATAAAAGTTTTCAAGGATGGGTTCTTCGGTTCCTCTCTTAAATTTGTGATTTGGACGAGATAGCGCTCCAAGGCGACGCGGCCGGCATAATTCTCGCCTAAGCGAACTTGCGCTTTTCTGATGGCTTCAGTGCGGAAGCCGTGCTCGGCACCGTATTCCAGTGTATGCGAATTGGAATTTAATATCAAAATGTCAGCCGCATCAATGCCAAGTTCTTTCGTCACGTGGGTGAGGATTTCTGAAAGGCTGAGTTTTAGATCAAAAATAGATGCGATGATTCGTTCTATGGCGCTCAAGGCGGTGAGATGCTCAAGTTGCTGTTGTATCTTCTCCTCGGCCTTCTTGCGCTCGGTGATATCTATAAAACTAATAAGTAAATATTCCTTGTCAGCAATCGTTAGAAGGGCAGGGCTAAGATCTGATGCAAAAATACTTCCATTTTTTCTCTTGAATTTAATGTCACTACGAATGCCCTCTTCTCCTCGGCTAAACTTCAAGATTTGCTCGTTTATAAAAGGCATGTCCTCCCCAGGATGGATATCGGCGATATCCAGATTCAAAAACTTCTCTTGGGCATAGCCCAGCATTTTTGCACACGTACTATTACACATGAAGAACTTTTGAGCCTTCAGGTCAACAATAAACATCCCGGTGCTAGCATTATCGAAAATAGCCCGGAACTTACCTTCTGACTTTTTTAGCTCCTCCTCGATCCGCTTGCGCTCGGTGACGTCTCGTACAACCCCCCGCGAGCCTACAATCTGATTTCCCTTGACTATCGAGGCGGACTTGACCTCGATAAAGGCGCGTGTTCCGTCCGGGCGAACAATCTGGCCATTGATTACTTCCGGAGAGTGCCCGGCCTGCATCATCCTGCGGTGCGTCTCCCCGAGTTCCGCAAGCATCTCCGGCACGACGAAATCAAGGAACTGCCTGCCCACTAACGCCTGAGGGGTCTCAACGCCATATATCCCGGCCATGGCGGGGTTGGCAAACGTGAAGATCCCCGCCTCATCCGACACGTAAAAGCCGTCGTTGACCTCATCAACCAGTGTGCGGTATTTTTCCTCACTCGACCTCAGGGCTTCTTCCACCTGCTTGAATGTCAAGATCTGCTCGCCGCCCACGCCAGAGACGATGAGCGCATCCACCTCGCCGCTGCGAATGGCGCGCAAAATCTCTTCGGCTTCATCCAGCCGTGCGCGCAGGTCTTCGTTTTCAGCGAGGAGTTTCTTTTGTGTCCTTATAGGTTTCTTTGGCATGGCAACACTCTATTTCGAAATTTCGATTTTGGGTTTTACTCTTCATCCGCAATCCGCAATCAGGTCTTGTTTCGCAAATCCAGCCCGACTAGCACGCGCTCGGTGTTGGATAGATCGCCGATGATCTTGCGCACTGGCAGTGGTAATTTCCGCACCAGGGTCGGAATGGCAAGGATCTGGTCGCCGCGCGCCAGTTGCGGGTTTTCCAGCAGATCCACCACTTGGAGTTGGTACCGCCCTGCTAGATGTTCGTTGCAGATCTTCTTGAGATTGGTAATAGCTGCTATGGAATTAGGCGTTTTCCCGGCGACGTACAGGCGCAAGATATAGGTGACTGACTTTGCTATGGCTGGCCTAGCTTCAGGCGAGGCGGGTTGGGTTGGGTTTGCTTTCATTTCGCGTCCCCTTTTTGTTTGTTCGATGTCGCATCCGCTTTGCGGCTCAGCCCCATATCTGTACGTTCTTGCGCCAATTGCGCTTCCTGGGCTTGTTCCTGCCCAATGATCTTAATCGAGGCGATTTCCTGTACTGCAAACTCGGCGCGCAGAGCGGCGATCTGCGCTTCCAGCACCGTACGCTTGCGTTCCAGTTCGAGCTGCCGGCTCTCAACTTCCTGCTCACGCAACGTCTGCACGGCTTTCTCCTGCGCTTCTTGTACAAGCCGCGCCGAGCCGGTCAGCACGCCACTCGGACCGATGTACACATCCCGCAATTCCACGCCATGATCGGTCAGCAGGAACTCGCGGATCTGGTTCGTATGGGCCATGCCGCGCGATTTCAGAATGTAAATGCAGCGATTGCGCTCACCGCCAATTTCGATGTCGTCCAGCAACAGCCAGGTGTCGATCAGGGAGGCAATGTGAAGCTGGCCTTGTTCGACTGAAGTACTGCCAAGGATTAAACTGGTGAATAACGTGGTGCACTTATAAATTTTCATTAAATCTAATATACGCATGACCATCATTTTGACTTCGTTCTGATTGTCTCCGATGATGAAACTGGTCAACGGATCAAAGAGCACGACCTGCGGTTTAAAAGTCTTGACCGCTTTGCTGATTGTCATCACGTGCATTTCGAGGCCCGCAAATGTGGGGCGGTTCGCCTGAAACTGGAGCAGACCTTTCTGCACCCACGGTTCCAGGTCGATCCCAATGGAACGCATATTGCGGATGATCTGGCTGGGAGATTCTTCGAATGCAAAATAAAGGGCGCGTTCGCCGCGCTGGCAAGCCGCCACTGCAAAGAGCACGGCGACGCTGGTCTTGCCGGTACCGGCTGTGCCGGAGACCAGCACGGCGCTGCCCTTGTAAAAGCCCGCCCCGCCCAGCATGGCATCCAAGCGCGGAATGCCGGAGGAGATCCGAGCCGTGGAGGCAATTTGTTGTAAGCCGAGCGAGGTGACAGGCAGCACCGAAATCCCGTCTTCGTCGATCAGGAATGGATACTCGTTCGTCCCGTGAGTCGAGCCGCGGTACTTGACCACGCGCAAGCGCCGCGAGGAGATCTGGTCGTTCACGCGGTGGTCGAGCACGATGACACAGTCGGAGACGTACTCTTCCAACCCCTGGCGCGTCAAAGTACTTTCGCCGCGTTCACCGGTTATGATGGTAGTCACGCCTTTGTCTTTCAGCCAGCGAAACAACCGGCGCAGTTCGGCCCGCAGGATGAGTTGATTGGGCAAGCTGGTAAAGAGGCTCTCGATGGTATCCAGCACGACGCGCTTGGCACCTATGGAGTCAATCGCATGCCCGAGGCGGATGAACAATCCTTCCAGATCGTATTCGCCCGACTCTTTAATTTCACTGGGTTCGAGGTACACAAAATCCAGCACGATCTTTTTACGCGCGACCAGGTCTTTCAAGTCGAAACCGAGCGAGGCGACGTTCTTGGTCAGGTCTTTGACGGTCTCTTCAAAGGCCATAAAGACGCCCGGCTCGTTGAACTGCGTGGCCCCGCGTACCAGAAACTCCATGGCGAGGAGAGTCTTACCACAGCCCGCACTGCCACAGATCAGCGTTGGCCGACCCTTGGGTAATCCACCGCCGGTGATCTCGTCCAACCCCTGGATGCCGGTTGGCGATTTGGGGATTTGCTTTCTTGATTTTTCCATGGGTCATTCCTCCTTTTTACAAATTCTTCGCTTATCTTCTCCACTTTCCTGGCTGTGGCCTTTATAGTTTGCCGGACCTCTTTCTTGTACTGCCAGGCGCCTTAAGTGCGCGAAAAAATTCCGGCACTTAATCATATAACAAAGGCTCCCCGGCCGCATCCATCGACCGGGGAGTGTTTGCCTCCGCCACTTGGGGGATACCTTGTTACTGCCCACCAACCTGTCCTGGATAAAAAGATAAAATAGGAGTAAATAAATCGGTTAAGATCCTGGTTAGTAGAACATTGAATCGATCTACAACGCAGCGTACCATTCTCGGCTCTTCTCTCCAAGCCTTCCTGCATTGGTACCTGACTTTATGAAGTAACGGGTTGGTCTGATACCAGTGCAGTGAATTCCAACCTTTCCTTTCCGCGTTCCACGTGGATGGTCTCGCCTTCATGGAACTCGCCGCCCAGGATCTTGACCGCCAGCGGGTCCTGCAGTTCGCGCTGGATGGCCCGTTTGAGGGGACGGGCGCCGTAATCGGCATCGTAGCCAACCTCAGCCAGGTAGAGGCGTGCCTCTGGGCTGATGACCAGCTGGTAGCCGCGCTCCGCCAGCAGGGCGGAGACATGCCGGAGCTGGATGTCCACGACCTGAACCAGGTCGGCGCGGCTGAGCGAATGGAAGATGATGATCTCGTCGATGCGGTTCAGGAACTCGGGGCGGAAATGCTCCTGCAGGGCATGCGTGATCGTATCGCGTGTCACACTGCCTGCCTTTCCACCCAGCCATAACTCGCTGCCAAGGTTGGAGGTCATGACGACCAATGTGTTGCGAAAATCCACCGTGCGGCCCTGGCCATCCGTTAGGCGACCATCATCCAGCAATTGCAGCAGCACATTGAATACATCCGGGTGAGCCTTCTCGATCTCATCGAACAGGACCACGCTGTACGGACGTCGGCGCACCGCTTCGGTCAACTGACCGCCTTCCTCGTAGCCGATGTATCCCGGAGGCGCTCCAATCAGACGGCTGACAGTGTGTTTCTCCTGGTATTCGCTCATATCGATGCGGATCATGGCCCGCTCATCGTCAAACATGAATTCGGCCAGGGCACGTGCCAATTCGGTCTTGCCCACACCGGTCGGGCCCAAGAAGATGAATGAGCCTAGCGGCCGGTTCGAGTCTTGCAGACCAGCCCGGGCCCGGCGCAGGGCGTTCGAGACGGCCTGCAGGGCATCCTCCTGTCCGACCACCCTTGCGCGCAGCCGATCTTCCATGTGCAGGAGTTTCTGGGTCTCGCCTTCCAGGAGCCTCGATACCGGGATGTGGGTCCAGCGGGAAACGATCTGGGCGATCTCCTCGGCATCCACTTCCTCTTTTAATAAGGCGCCTCCCTGAGCCTGCAGTTTCTTCATGTGACGTTCCCCATCCGCCAGTTCCTTTTCCAAATCCCGCAGGGTCCCATAGCGCAGGCGAGCGACTTTTTCCAGGTCCGCCTGCCGTTCGGCGCGTTCGATCTCCTGGCGTGTCTGGTCGATCTTCTCTTTTGTTGTACGCAGTTTGGCGATGGCCTGTTTCTCGGTTTGCCAGCGCGCCTGGAGCTCGTGTGATTTTTCCTTAAGGTCGGCCAGATCTTTTTCGATGTTCTCAAGCCGCTCCTTGGAGGCCTTATCGCGTTCCTTTTTAAGCGCCTGGCGTTCGATCTCGAGCTGCATCGTCTGCCGGTCAACCTCGTCCAGCGCTTGCGGCTTCGAATCGATCTCGGTGCGCAACCGGGCGGCCGCCTCATCGATCAGGTCGATGGCCTTGTCGGGCAGGAAGCGATCGCTGATGTAACGCTGTGAAAGCGTTGCGGCAGCCAGTACCGCTGCATCGGTGATACGTGCGCCATGGTGGACTTCATAGCGTTCCTTGAGGCCGCGCAGGATACTGACCGTGTCCTCCACAGATGGCTCTTCCACCACCACCGGCTGGAAGCGGCGCTCCAGGGCGGGATCTTTCTCTATATATTTGTGGTACTCGTCCAGTGTGGTCGCGCCGATCAAGTGCAGCTCACCGCGCGCCAGCATGGGCTTCAGCATATTACTGGCGTCCATGGCACCCTCGGCCGCGCCGGCGCCAACGACCGTGTGCATTTCATCCAGGAACAGGATAATTTCCCCTTCAGACTCTGTGATTTCTTTCAATACAGCTTTCAAGCGTTCTTCGAACTCGCCGCGGTACTTGGCTCCAGCCACCAGAGCACCCATATCCAACTGGACCAGGCGTTTGTGCTTGAGTCCCTCGGGAACATCCCCATTAACGATACGCTGGGCCAGTCCCTCGACGATGGCGGTTTTGCCGACCCCCGGTTCGCCGATCAGGGCCGGGTTGTTCTTGGTACGACGGGACAGGATCTGTATCGTACGGCGAATCTCCTCATCGCGCCCAATGACCGGATCGAGCTTGCCCTGGCGGGCCATGGTGGTCAGATCCCGGCCATATTTTTCCAGCGATTGGAAGGTCCCTTCGGGATTCTGCGAGGTGACGCGCTGGGAACCGCGCACCTGTTTTAAGGCAGCCAGGATGGCGTCCTTGGTCAGACCGAACTGGACCAGGCGTTTGCTTTCACTACTATCTGCCAGACCCAGAAGCATATGCTCAGTGGAGACATAATCGTCCTGCATGCCCTTGGCGTAGCGTTCGGCGGCAGCCAGGACATCCGCCGTCTGGGGCGACAGGCTGACTTCCAGGTTGGCACCCTGGATCTTTGGCCTTTTATCGAGTTCGTTGCTCAGTTCTTCCTGGATGGCCTGCGCCCCACCGGATACCTTGGTGATGATGGCCCGGACGATCCCATCCTGCTGTTGAACAAGCGCCAGCAGCAAGTGGATGGGTTCGACGACCTGATGCTGGTAATCCTGTGCAAGATGCTGGGCAGCGAGTAAGGCTTCCTGGGATTTTTGTGTGAATTTTTCGAGGTTCATAAAATTCTCCGAAAATATTGGATCAGAAAACTTTGGCAACCAGCCTCGCAAAGATAATGCTATTTGGCCACTGCTGCCTGGCTGCGTGCGCGTAGTTCCGAGATGGTTTGCTGTAATCCGGCCAGGGTGTTCCCGGCCTTGTCGATGCGCTCACGCTCGCTACGGACATAGCGGGTATAGGGGGCCACGCCATCTTTCAGTCTGGCGAAGGCATTATCGCTCTCGTTGTTGAATTGGGTGGTCAGAGAGCTGAGCAGTTTTTTGCGCAAGCTTAGCATTTTCTCTTTGAACCTGTCCTTGGCTTGTTTACGTTTGAAGGGGATCACGAAAAAGCCCAGGATAGCAAGGGTGCCGGCGGCCAGAATGCCGGTGATATCCAGGGTGGAAGAGAGGACGGCTATGGTGACCAGCGTCCCTAAACCCACAGCGCCGACTTCCAGCAAAGCGGTTTGGGCCACGGCGGATTCAACACTGGTGGCCAGTTCGCTGGCTTCTTTGTTGCGGTCGTAGCTCTCCACAATGGTCTGGACGGTTTTACCAACGGTGTCGATCAATTCACGCCGGCGGGTCTCACGCGGACCGTAGCTATCGCCGACCATGTGATCCAGGTTCTGCGCCCGGCGGCGTTGCAGGTAGCTCATGACCTGCTGCCATTCGTGCAGGTCTTTCTGCACCAGCCAGTCGATCAGGCGCTGGACTTGATCTTCGATCTGTTGCGGGACGTCGGCCAGGACCTGCTTTTCGAACTGGGCCCGTACCTTATCGCCGCGCACCAGGTTCTGGACGTTGGTCAGGCGCATGGTACTGTCGAAGAAGTCGAGGCCTCGCTGTTCGAGACGGTGCAGAATGTTCTCGACCTCGGCCAGACGTGGAGGAAGTTCATTGTGCAGTTCGCGCTCGTACTCTGTGATGACGGTTTCCAGGGCGGTTGCGGTCTGTTTATCTTCATCTAGGGCTTCGGCCTGGGCTGCCAGGGATTGCCCGGCCTGGTTGCCCAGATGTTCAGCCACACCCAGCGGGTTGTTAAACTTGAGCTGGAGCCGGGTTGTGTCGTCAAGGGTGGCGCTGACGAACTGCTCCAGGTCGTCCAGTCGGCTGGCGCTGCGCAGACGGGCACGCTTTTCGGGGTCCAGCTCGGTTTGGGCGCGTTGGGCTAATTTGGCGGAAACAGGATACAACTGAGGTTGATCGCCAAGTATCTTGGCGGTGTGTTTTAGAATGAAGTCGCGGACTTCCTGCAAGGCAGAGTCGTCTTCGAAGATGTCCACCTTATTCAGAACAAAGACCACTTTCTTCCCCCAAGCCAGGATGCGTTCCAGGAATTGTCGCTCGCTTTCGGTCAGGGGATGATCGGCAGAGGTGATGAACAGAACCAGGTCACTCCGCGGAACAAACTCGTCGGTCAAGCGTTCGTGATGGCGGATGATGGCATTCGTGCCCGGTGTGTCAACAATATTCAATTCTTTCAGGAGCGGCAGGGGGTAGGTATAGACGGCAAAGTTTTCGTCGATTACTTTTTCGGCGGCCTGTTCGCCCCACTTGACCAGGGTGACGCGCGATGTGGTGGGGGTGGCACCTTCGGCCAGCACTTTTTGTCCGAGCAGGGCGTTGATCAGGGCGCTCTTGCCAGCGTTGAACTCGCCTGTGACGACGATCAAGAATAGTTCGTCCAGTTGCAGGATGGCTTTCTGCAGGCTGTCCAGTGCTTCGCGCGGCAGATCGAACTCGGCCAGGGCGAGTTGGAACCCGGCCAAGGCTTCTTTTTCGTCGCGCAGGAAATGGGCTTGCTGATCAGTGAGTACGGACTGGCGCATGGGATTCTCCTTAAAAATACCATCAGGTTGTCATCATTCCTGAGTTTCCAGTTCGATCCAGGTGGCCTCGTAATAGACTTCCCGGTAACGAGCCAGGCGCATATTCTGGCTGGCAGCCTGCGCGGTCAGTTCAGCTTCCAACTGGCGAATATGAGACTGTAATTCAATGACCTGGCTGCGCAGGCGCAGGATCGCCTCAGCGGTAACCTCGTCAACCCCCAGATCTTCCTGAAGACGGCGCTGGCCGCGCAACTCATAGCCTTCGTATGGACCATACCAATATCGTTTTGGGGATGGATTCTCGGGAATCATATGATCACCTCATTTTGGATGCGCTTCAGAATGGCTGGGCCGGGAGGAGGCCAACTCGCGGATGCTCTTGACCTCCTGGTCGGTCAGCGGGTCGGGCAGCACCAGCCTGACCAGTACGAACAAGTCGCCGCGCGTTTTGGGATCACCCAGGTGGGGCATGCCCTTGCCGCGCAGGCGGAAACTCCGCCCGGCATTGGTGCGAGGCGGGATCTTTAAGATCAGCAGTCGTTCCAGGGAGGGGATGCGGATTTCACCACCGGCAATTGCGGTGAAAATATCGACCAGCACCTCCATGTGCAAGTTATCCCCTTCACGCTCGAAGGTTTCATTGGGTAAGATGTGCACGATCAAATACAGATCTCCCGCCAGCCCGTCGTTATGGCCCGGTTCCCCCTGACCTGCCAGGCGGACGCGTGATCCGGTGCGAACACCCGGTGGAATACCGGCTTTGATATGGTGACCATCCATTTCCAAAAAGCGCTCCGCGCCATGAAAAGCTTCTTCTAGGGTCAGATCGACTTCGTACTCGACATCACGCCCGCGACGCGGACTGGGCGGAGTACCCCGGTCCTTGCCTCTACGGCTCTTTCGCGCCTGGCCAAAGATATTGGTGAAGAAGTCGGAATACGGCGATGTGCTTCCGAAGAGGTCTTCCAGGTCTTCGGCATTGGCGTATTGGACGTGCACCCCCTGGTCAGGTTGGGCCGACCAGTTTTGCCAGTCGAAATCCTGTTGGCGACCGCCCGTCTGCTGCCATTGCTGGTATTGGGCCCGTAACTCATCGTACTTCTTGCGCTGTTTGACATCCGATAGAACCTGGTAAGCCTCATTAATCGTCTTGAATTTTTCTTCTGCTTCTTTATTACCCGGATTTACATCCGGGTGAACCTGGCGAGCCAACTGGCGGAAGGCCTGCCTAATCGCCTTATCGTCAGCTTCCGGTGGTATACCTAATGTATTGTAATAATCTTTAAAGTCCATTTGGCACCATTCTAATCATCTTCTTGTTCATGGTCTGACTCTTCGCCCTTCCTGGACTGCCATCTTTTATAAGCAGTCTCAATTTCCTCTGCCGTATGAGTATCGCAGGCAACCAGCGGTCGTTGTTCATCCGGCACTCGCTGACCGCCGGGGCTGGTCACGGTACAATCCACCAGCCTGCCGTTCGGGGTATACACAGCAAGAATGTTGAATATTCGGGCACATACAATGCAGCCATGCATCTCAATAAGATTATTATTCTCAGATCTGGTCATGGCTGGTCATCTCCCGTTTGGAGCCAGTGCTTTTTCTGCCAGGAATCCAAATATCTGGATTCCGGCCAGCATTCCCCCGGATTGAAGTCTGAACATTCCGCGGGAAATATTCGCCCACCTCGATCGGGACCTGACCAGCCAAATTCGATTTCGCGATCGCAACCGGCACAATTCACATAAAACTCATCATTCTCCGGGTCGTTCTCCGGTTCAAATATTTCGTACTCCTCCGGTTCAGAATCAGAGTCGTCTTCTGCAAACTCACCGAAGTCCCCTCGCTCAACTTCGCTGTCTTCATCTTCATCATTTTCGATCTTTTCCTTGTAGTCGTAGCGCCAGAGATGATCTGCCTTGAGCGGTCCCCATTCCCGCCAGTTTTCACTTTCAGGCCCGGCCAGGATGCTCCAAACGTGAGTGACGATCAGGCTATGACCGCCGCATGTTTTACAAGTGAACTCCCAGGGTTGGTGATCGTTCATGTCAGGACCAGCGTCTGTGCACCGGGAAGGTCGGCAGAGACTCGATCTGGTGCTTATCGAGCTTCAGGAACACGGTATCCTGGCGAGTATCACCCATCGCTGAAAGGGGGATGATTACATCCTTCTGCCCCCACAGATGTCCTTCCCGCATCACCAAATGGGTAATGTGCCCATTCTCCGGGTTGACCACGAATTCGTCGACGTGGCCAATATAGCCATCCGTCGCCTCCACGCGGGTGCCACGGCGCACAGCCAACTCTCCCGGCGGGATCTGTTGATGTTCCACGGGCACTTGCACTGTCATGTCAGGATAAACATAAGGGATATAGTAGGATGATCCCGTTCCGTACATTTGACCACCATACCCAATACTCCTGCTGGACACTTTCTCTTCGATAAACGTCGTTTTGATAAACGGGTCCATCTTCTCCAGCTCTGACTTGCTGCAGCGCAGCCGAATCGTATCGGCGATGGTTTCAGATATAACCTCAACCGGCACGATGTACTCCGTGTTGGATGAATCCTCTCTCACCACCAGATGGGTCACCTGGTCGATCACCGGGTTTATCAGCACATATATGGAGCGCCCACAGACACCGTCTGTACACTCAACTTGAGCTTGCAGAGGGATTTCCATATTTCATCTCCAAACAAACAATCCGGATATAAACGTCACGTCATCCGGTTGGTCCAGGCCGGAATGCCAGCCATGATTCCATCATACAACGAACACTCCCTGGCTGCATCCATCGGTCGGGGAGTGTTTATCTCCCCCAGTTGGGGGGTGAGCAGAAATCGGGAACAAACCTGATGCCAGTGCCTAGGCGCGCCCTCATCTACTCAACGAAAGCCCAAATGTCTTGAGAGTTTTCTGCGTGGACTCGTAACCGCTGTGAATGATACCCTGTATCCCCAGCCCTTGGGCCACCTCGATGAACATAGGCCGATCATCTATGTAGACTACTTGTTGTGGACTTACTTGAGCGATATCCAATGCAATTCGGTACATGTCTGCATCCGGCTTGCGGTAGTGGACAAAGCAGGATGAAATAAAAAAGTCAATGAATGTTCCCAGCCCGAATTGTTGCACACGATACGTATTGAGCTCTCGCCCTTCATTGCTTACTGCTGCGACCTGGAGACCGCACTGGATCTTCAGCCCGCGCATCAGCTCAATCATCTCCGGAAAGGGCTGGGACTGGGCAAACATAAAAGTCTTGAAGTCCTCGCGTGAGAACGAGCGATTCCGATAAAAAACAACCCGATCTAAATATTCGTCCAGGCTGAGCTTGCCCTCTTCGTATATGTCGAAGGTCAGATGATGGCGTTCATTCGTTTCCTCATAATCCAGACCAAATTTCTCCGCGGCGTGTGTTCGTATGTTGTGGTCCCAACCATTGGTGAGCAAGACGCCACCGATGTCCAGGAATAGAGTTGTGATCGGGGATAGGGGGTTCATGGCTTCACTTGCTCAGACTGTAAGCCAGACTTCTTATTGCTCATTTTGGTCAAGCTCCACTTCCAGTTCCGGATTTCCGGCATGTCTTCGCCGTGTTTATCAATGTAATGTGTGTGCTCGATGAGCTTGTCCTGCATCACCTGCTTCAGATAGGTCCCCTTGGAACCCAAATGCGGCAGGCGATCAACCACGTCCTGCACAAGGTGGAAGCGGTCCAGGTCGTTCTGCACTCGCATATCAAAGGCCGTCGTGATAGTGCCCTCTTCCTTGTAACCCCGGACGTGCAGGTTTTGATTGGTCCGGCGGTAGGTCAGCCGGTGAACCAGCGATGGATATCCATGGAAGCCGAAGATGATGTGCTTGTCTTTCGTAAAGAGCGAGTCGTAATCCGTTTCGCTCAGCCCGTGCGGGTGCTCGCTCGCAGACTGCAGCTTCATGAGATCGACGACATTGATCACCCGGATTTTTAGATCGGGCAGATGTTGGCGAAGGATGGAAACGGCAGCCAGAATCTCGAGAGTGGGCGTATCGCCGCAGCAGGCCATCACCACGTCTGGTTCGGTACCCTGGTCATTGCTGGCCCATTGCCAGATGCCAATTCCCTCCGTGCAATGCACGACCGCCTCTTCCATGTTCAGCCATTGGGGTAGTGCGTGTTTTCCCGCAACCACCACGTTCACATAGTGCCGGCTGCGCAGGCAGTGATCAAAGACCGACAACAGGCAGTTGGCGTCAGGCGGAAGGTAAACGCGCACAATATCGGCTTTTTTGTTGATGACGTGGTCGAGGAAACCGGGATCCTGGTGGGTGAAGCCGTTGTGATCCTGCTGCCAGACGTGGGAGGCGAGCAGATAGTTCAGCGAGGCGATCTTCCTGCGCCAGGGCAGTTCCAACGTCACCTTCAGCCACTTGGCATGCTGGCTGAACATCGAATCGACGATGCGAACGAAGGCCTCATAGCTGTTGAAGAGACCGTGCCGTCCGGTCAGCAGATATCCTTCCAGCCAACCCTCGCACTGGTGCTCGCTGAGCATCGAGTCCAGAACGCGTCCGGAGGGCGCGAGGAATTCATCATTCTTTTCTGTTCGGGCGTCCCACTGACGATTGGTTGCTTCAAAGACCGCGCCCAGGAGATTCGAGAGAGTCTCATCGGGACCGAAGATGCGGAAATTACGCTGATCCTGATTCAGCTTGGCCACGTCACGCAGGAACTTTCCCAGCACAAGCGTATCCTGGGCCTCAACAGCACCGGGCGAAGTCACATCCACGGCGTGGTCATGGAAATCTGGCATGCGCAGGTCGCGCAGTAGAATTCCGCCGTTGGTGTGTGGGTTGGCGCCCATCCGCCGGTCACCCTTTGGCGCCAGATCGGCCAGTTCCGGCATGAGTCGGCCATTCTCATCGAACAGTTCTTCCGGTCGGTAGCTCTTCATCCAGCTTTCAAGCTGCTTGACATGATTGGGGTGCTCGGAATCTACCAGGATTGGTACCTGGTGCGATCGGAAGGTACCCTCGATTTGCAGGCCATCGACAACTTTCGGTCCCGTCCAGCCCTTGGGCGATCTCAGGACGATCATTGGCCAGTGCGGCCGATTGCTGTCGTTCTTATTCCGGGCATTGCTTTGGATTTTATGAATGCTCCTGATGGCTTTTTCCAAAGTACTTGCCATGAGTTGATGCATCTCTTCCGGCTCATCACCTTCCACAAAGTAAGGCCTCCAGCCGCAGCCGCGCAGAAATTGTTCCAATTCCTCATGCTCAATGCGGGCCAGGATGGTTGGGTTGCTGATCTTGTAGCCATTGAGGTGCAGGATCGGCAGCACGGCTCCGTCGGTAATTGGGTCGAGCATCTTGTTGGACTGCCAGGCGGTCGCCAAGGGACCCGTTTCCGCTTCACCGTCGCCGATTACGCAGGCGACGATCAGATCAGGATTGTCGAAGGCAGCCCCGAAGGCATGGCTCAGGGAGTACCCCAGCTCGCCACCCTCATGAATCGACCCTGGCGTCGTCGGCGCTACATGGCTGGAAATTCCGCCGGGAAACGAGAATTGCTTGAACAGTTTTTTCAGCCCGGCTTCGTCCTGGCTGACGTTCGGATATATCTCACTGTAAGTGCCTTCGAGGTAGACATTTCCCACGATTGCCGGACCGCCATGGCCGGGACCGGCGATGTAGAACATATCCAGATCATATTTCTTGATGATCCGATTCAAATGAACGTATATGAAATTCTGACCTGGAGTAGTGCCCCAGTGTCCGACAACGAGCGGCTTCACGTGCGACAGTTTCAGCGGCTCCTTCAACAGCGGATTGTCGTAAAGATAAATCTGGCCGACCGAGAGGTAGTTGGCGGCACGCCAATAAGCGTTCATCTTCCGCAGAAGATCGGGCGACAGCGGTTCGTTGGTGAGGTTAGTCTTTTTCGCTTTCATCCTCATTTTCCTTTCCAATCGGCAGACCCAAAACGCGGCAGACCGTCTTTGCGATCATCCATTCCTCGTCCGTGTGTATGACGCGCACAGCGACCCGGCCGGCGTCCGGCGAAATCAGCGGTGTGCTCTTCGCGTTTCGCGCCTCATTCAATTCGATGCCGAGAAAACCAAGCCCATCGCAAATCCGGGCGCGGATCGTGGGCGCATTCTCCCCGATGCCAGCCGCGAAAATCAGCGTGTCCAGTCCACCTAACGCCGCCGCGAATGAGCCGATCCATTTTTTTACCTGGTAACAAAACAGTGCAACCGCCTCGGCTGCCCGAACGTCTTCAGTTTCGTGCTGGAGCAAGATCTGCATGTCGGAACTGGTTTCAGATACGCCGAGCAACCCTGACTGGAAATTAACCATTTCATTGAATTTTTTCGCGGTGATTCCTTCGGTTCGCGCCAGATACCAAACCAGGCCGGGATCGAGATCGCCGGAACGGGTGCTCATTGGTATGCCTGCGGTCGGCGTGAAACTCATGCTGGTATCCACAGATTTGCCCTCGTAGACCGCTGCCAGGCTCGCACCGTTACCGAGGTGAGCGAGAATGACGCGACCGCGTGCCGCTTGCGGTCCGGCCACGCGCCTCAGTTCTTCCATCAGAAATGCATACGACAATCCGTGAAACCCGTAGCGACGCATACCCTGCCCCTCGTAGCGGCGCGGGATCGGCAATATCTGTGCTACGCGCGGCAGGTGGTGGTGAAAGGCCGTATCGAAACATGCCACCTGCATCAGATCGGGAAACCGGCGATGAAATGCCTCGGTCAGCAGGATCTCTTCCGGCAGATGATCGGGATCAAAAGGCTGAAGCTGGTGTAGTTCCTTGATCATTTCCGTTGTGATCCGCTGGGGTTCGCTGTACTTCGGACCGCCATGCACCACCCGGTGCCCCACCGCAGTCGACTCCCCTCGCCGGATTCGTTCCTCAATCCAATCCATCAGCAACCCAACTGCCGCCGTGTGGTTCGGCGCAGTCACTGACCGGGTGAAATTGTCGGCCTTGTTCAAGCCTTTCACCACAATCGTTGCTTCCGGCAGCCCAATCCGCTCAATCCTGCCCTCCAGAGTCCGTCGGAGCGAGTCACCAACCTCGAAGAGAGCGAACTTGATGCTCGACGAGCCGCCATTGATGGTCAGAACACATGCTTTAGCTTGTTTCACTGATGATGCATCCATCATTCTTGAACCTTGCTTTTCCTTCCGTGGGTCGCCGGCAACCAAAGCGTGGACGCCATGGAAGCGCTATAGATCTTGTAAATGTCTTCAGTCTCGGACGGACGCACAACGAACCATCCATTTTCCGCCACCACCTTCAGTCCTCAGATGGGACTGCCGTTACCCGGCGCGTTGGCGAGGATGGCTTGGATTCTTTCGCCAGCCAGGTCTTTGATTTTGACCTGTTGTGGCGTTTCTAATATTCTATTCACCTGCCTCACTATCGAACGCTGCGCGGCTTTCGGCCTGAGGAAAGTTTTCCAGAGATTGGGTAAGGCCCTGTTGAAGTCCTTTTTGGCCTGGCTTACGTTTTCCGAGACTTTTAAGGGTACCAAGCAGGTAAGTGGTGACCTCCCGGGTGAGTTTTTTAAGTGCATCAGTCGAAAGCTTTTGTCCTTTGTCGAACCAGCGCACGGCCGCGTAGCCCATCACGACGGTTGTGGATGAGGCGATCGCTGCGCTCAGCAACCAGCCCGGTAGCCCTCCCAGCTTGCTCAGTTCCTCGAAGAGAGTCCGGCCCAAGAACCCCAGGCCAAAGGTGGCGACCAGCTCGGAGGCGCGCTGCGGGGTGATTTTGTAGCTGTAGATGCGGGCGATACTGACCACCATAATCGACTGCGTGATCACCAGGGGAACAAAATCGATGATCGGCAGCGGTAACAATGCAATCGTAGCCGAGATCGAGGCTGCCCTGACGGTGGTTTGCCAGGCGAGCTGCCAGCGGTATTCCGGTAATGCCTGTCCCAGAGCGGCGACCATCTCAGGTTCGGTGGCTGCCACTGCCAGCAGTACTTTGCCGAGGTTCTTGCCGTCTTTGGCGACAATTGGAACGATTTGATCGGGCTTCAAGCCTAGGTTCAGCGCAGCACTCGAAATGACACTTTGCAGATCTTTGCGGGGTACCAGGTCAATTTTGTTCAGCACCACCACGAAAGGCTTTTTCAGAGCCGATAGCTCGTTGAATAGCTCCTGCTCGGTCTTTTTAACCCCTTGGATGGCGTCGTAAACCAGCACCAGGAAATCGGCCTCTTCGGCTGCCGACACGGCCTGATCTTTTTCGTTCTCACCCACGCTCCCCACCGCATCCGCGCCGGGTGTATCGACCACGGTAAACAGAGCCGCATCGGCCTGTTGATTTACCGTTGTAGTGCCCGGCAAGGGACCCACCCTGGCCAGGTCGCGTTTATTTTGTACCAGCTGGTTGTAGAGGGTGGATTTGCCGACGTTGGTAGGACCGACGATGGCTACCCGGTGCTTGTTACCAAAGGCCTGCCGGATCTGGGCGGTGGATAACTTGACCAGCCGTCTTATCAAATTCGCATCTGCTGGGAAACCGGTTAATACCGACAGGAGGCCAGCCTTTTCCGTAGGTTCCAGAGCATCCCAGATCTTGCGAACGGTCGCCTGAACTTCGGGAGGAAATTGCGCGAGAACGTCATCAAAAAGAGTCACGAGATCCTTTGACCTTCAAACCAAAATACTGCACGAAAGGATCGAAATCACGGTCGCAATGCAGCAGTGCTACGTGGTTTTCGAAGCAAGAGTGGTGAAAAACAATCCGCTCTATTTCTTTTCTGGAACGACTGTCTCTGTCTTGAGGAGTTCATCGAACAGAGCCCGGTAATAAATCAAGGCCTGTCTTAATTCTTCAGTATCTGCCTCATGGCGCTCATTTTTGACCGCTATCTCGCGTGCGAGGCGGTAATTGCTCACCAGAGCAGGATAATTGATCGAGATATCGGCTGCCCGCTGCTCAAAATCAGATACTGGATAGGCACGCATCTGCATGACTTCCATGATCAGGTGGTCGGCCTCTACAGTTGCCTGTCCTGGTTGGTCGATAAATTTGGCCTGGATTTTTGTCCAATCGGCCAGATAACGTTCGCGCTCGCTATCAGAAAGTGGACGAATATTCAAAGTATCTACATGCTTCTGCCGTTCATCCATCTCTGTTTGGGCTTTCTTCTCGTTGCCCATGGTCTTCACAGTGCGATCATAACCAGGTCCATATTTATTTTGGAACCGCTGTGAACGTTTGCGGCGGGCAAAAATCGGTCCCATGATGATGCCCATAATCACCAAGATCAGAACAACCGCGATGAGAAAATATGTAGTATTCATTTGAAATCTCCTTTTTAAAATATGAAAACGCACTAGGAAAAGCTGCTCATCTATTTACAACCTTACTTTGCACGCAAGGCGTTGTTATCGGCGTCCCGAACCAAGGAGTGCGCCCAGAGAATGACAAACATGATGGCCACTCCAACGGAAGCAGCGAGTCGAACGGGGGAGGCGTGGACCCCAGGGTGACCCAGGCCGATTCTCAACCCCAGGGCTAACGCACTCGAACCGCTAGAGATTCTTAACGAGTACCGCTATCAACATTAAGGCGAGCCCAACTATGGCGAGCCAGAACGCGTACGGGGTCAGGGGGGCAATCGTCTTAAGGTCGCCAAGCAGCGCAAGCACGCCAAGGATCAAAGCGACCCACCAAGTGATGACCTTCGGAGGAGTGAGTTTCATCGTTGTATCTCCTTTCTATATCTCTTTTTGAGCGGGGTCCGACATTCAGCCCGGGTTTGGCAGGGTCGGACAATCTGCAGGCGGAATTACGCGGAGATAGTACATGCTACTGCCCAGCGGACAGCCGCCTGATGGACCTGGTGCTACTCTGCGTCGGGCAAGCCAGCTCGAATCTCGAGATCCCATGTTTCACGTTATCAGCGTCTAGAACCAAGGAGTGCGCCCAAAATGACAAATACGATTGCCATTCCGATCAAGAAACCAAGGTTATATTGATTCCCGTCGTTATGCACTTCGTACATCTGCACACCCTTGTTGAAGAATGACAGCACCAGGGTCACCGGAGAAATGATCCCGTGCCAGATTCCCAACAGGATACCGGCGACACGACCGTGAGCATCGACTGTAGTGACCAGTGGGTTCGGGCCGGGCGCATAGACTTGTATGCTTACGCCGGGCACGTTGATTTGACCGTTGGGAACGGGCGTACCGGCTTGTGTGTTCGGGACAGGTGGATTGATTTGTATGACAGAGCCGGGACCACAACCCGTGACCATTACAAGCATCACAGCTATTAAAACGAAAACGAATAGTTTCTTCTTCATCTCATATCTCCGGATTTTATCGGATAGACTTGTTGCATAAATGAGCTAGCAGCCTAGCAAGCTACGAAATCGTGTGCAACTCCAATATCATCGTACAATAAATAATCCCCGGCCACATCCATCTGCCGGGGAGTGTTTGCCTCCGCCACTTGGGGGAGAAACGTATGATCAGGGGACGATACGCTTGCGCAGAGCCAGGGTGACGGCTTCCGTGCGGCTGGAAACCCCCAACTTGGATAGGATGTTACTGACGTGGGATTTGATTGTGGATGGACTGACGGTCAACCTCGCCGCGATCTGTGTATTGTTCAGCCCCTCGATCATCAGGGTTAGGACTTCACGTTCGCGTTCGGTCAGGTCGAAGCCAGGCGCCGGAGTTTGGGAGGCGACATGGACCAGCGCCTGGGCGGCCTCAGGAGAGAGTGTGGAGCGGCCGGCATGCGCGGCGCGGATGGCTTGGGCTAGTTCGCCGGCTGACACATCCTTGAGCAAGTAGCCGATGGCTCCGGCCTGCAATGCGCTTTGGACCAGGATCTCCTCTTTGAAACTTGTCAGTGCAAGCACCTGGATCAAGGGTGACTGCTTGCGAATGAGCCGCGTCGCAGTGGCTCCATCCATGTCCGGCATGACCATGTCCATCAGGACCACATCCGGCTGAAGCTGGTTACAGAGTTGAATTGCTGTCTGTCCGCTGGAGGCCTCACCGGCCAGTTCCAGATCATCAAAGACTTTCAAGAAGGTCGCCAACCCTCGGCGGACCATCGTATGATCGTCAACAACCATGACACGGATACGAGAGGAGGAAGTCTTCTTCATGGGGCCTCCTGTTTAATGGTTCCGGGCCAGCGCAGCGTGACTTCGGTGCCTTGACCCGGGAGGCTAGTGACCATCAGCTGCGCCTCTACCGCTTCGGCACGCTCGCGCATCATGTCCAACCCATAATGACCGGGCGTGGAGAGTTCGCCGGGGTCGAAGCCTTGCCCATCATCACGAATGCGCAATTCCACCGAACGGACCTCAACCACCTGGGGCGCACCAGTGTAAGTGAGATACGAAAACGTCTGTATTGAACCGGCATCATATTGCAGATGAATCTCCACCCGGCTGGCCTCCGCATGTTTGGCAATATTGTTGAGCGATTCCTGGCAGATCCGGTAGAGCGCCACCTGGATCTCTGCCGGGAGAATATGTTCCCCGGCGATGTTCACGCTGACCGGGATATTTGTCCGGCCCGTGAAGGCGTTGGCCAGTTGGCGCAGCAGGTCACCCAGGCTGCTGTCGGTCAGGACCGATGGGCGCAGTTCGACCAGCAACTCGCGCATCTCGGCCAGGGCTCCGCGCGTCAGCCGGCGCAAGTCCTCCAGTGACTGCCGTGCCTCAACCTGGTCCCGGTCCCACAGACGCGGCAGGACTTCGGCGATCAGGCCGGCAGAGAAGAGCGATTGATTGACGGCGTCATGCAAATTCTGCGCTAGGCGTTGGCGTTCCTGTAGGGCGGCGAGCACCCCGGCATGTTCGTATAGTTCCGCATTGACCATGGTGATCGCGACCTGGTCAGCCATTGAAAGGGCCAGGGCGGCGTGGTTGGCAGTGAAGTAATTCCGCCTGGTATGTGCGATACCAAGCCCGCCAATGATCCGCCCTTTGACTGCCAGGGGCACCCAGATCCATGCACGCACTCCTTTTAAAAGCACGGTCGCATCCCCATTCAGGAGTGAGCGGAGAAACTCCGCTTCTGGATTGGCGCTCCAAATGTCAGCGATGCGGATCGGGCGGTGCCCGTTGAATAAAGCTGCCAGAATCTCGGGATCCTCGACACGGATCTGGAAGGAGGCGACCTTTTCCAATTTCTGCGGCCCACGTACGGCCAGAGCGATCAATGTCGAGTCAGCAAGTCCAAAAAGCACGGCGTGTGTGTATTCGATGATCCCCCGCAATTGCTCCAGGATCAGACCCGGCTGGAGTTCTAGCGTGGAGGCCAGGGTATGCGAGATTTCCAGCAGCGTGGCCTGCTCGCGCGCGCGGGCTTTGATACGCTGCTGGAGGCGCTGGTCCGCCTGGATGCGCTTGCTGACATCCCGGACGACGCCCAGCACGCATGGCCGGTCTCGATAAGTGAATGCTGTCCCGCGCCATTCGGCGTGAAACGTGGTACCATCCCGGCGTAAGTGCATCACGCGAATGTCGAACGAGGCGCCGGATCGGAACGCCCGGAGGGATTTGCTGAAACCAAGCTGGCTGTCGGGGTGAATGAATGCCGCCGGGAGCAGTCCGATAAATTCTTCTCGGGTGCAGCCGTGCAATGCGCAGGCTGCCGGGTTGGCCTCGACCACGCGGCCGGTTTCCAGATCGGTAATGATCAACCCATCGTTGGCGGCATCGAAAATGCTCCGATACTGACCTTCTTTTTCGCCAGACGGCGGAGTATTCCGGCTATTTTTCATGAGGGTATCCATCTGCCCGGTCCACGGATCAAAGGAGCTAGCTTTCCAGGAAGTTGTAATCAATTATATTCAAATTCCTGTGGTAGACAACTGTCTTAACTTTAGGGCTTTGGGTTTCCATCCAGTCAGGATTTCACCCCCTAAGTACCGCCGAATCCCAAATAAAAATCCGGGCGAGGAATCGTCTGGATCAGACTTTATCCTGTCCTGCAGTGATGCGGCTACCCCTTTTGCTGCTTGCGTTTGAGCTGCTCTTCCAACTCCTGCTGCTCCTTTTGGCGCTGTTTTCGCTTCTCTTCCAACTGCTGCTCCAGTTTCTTCTGCTCCTGCTGGCGCTGATTCCGTTCCTGGTCCTGCTGCTGTTTTAACTGTTGCTGCTGGTCTTGTTGCGGTTTTCGTTCCCGAGCCTGCTCCTGCTCCAGGTTTTTTTGCTCCTGTTGGCGTTGTTTTCGTTCCTGTTCCTGCTCATCGTGTTGTGTTTTTTGTTCTGCGCTCATCATGTTTTCCTATTTGAAAACGGGTATGGTCCGAATTCGTGACATAGTGATTCTTCTGAAATCATGTAGATTATACACCGCGGGGCAAGATACCATCCAGATCGTTTTAGGCTAACTTTCTTTCCCCGGGGGGAAGCGCGGACCCCATCAATACGCGGACCTCATGTGGCTGCCCATCATCGGTCAAGGGAATCAGGTTGTCAGGCAGTGAAACGCCATTGTGTACGATCTGCCGGACGCCGCGATTGATCCCCTCCGGGTTCTCGACGCGGACCAGGTAAGACGTCCTGCCGAACCGGTAGGTGAGTTGGAACCCCGGCCAATTTCCGGGAATACAGGGGTCAATCTTTAATATATTCCTCAGGCGGGTGAGGCCCAAGATGGCTTCGAGGCCCAGCCGGTACATCCAGCCCGCGGAGCCGGTGTACCAGGTCCAGCCGCCCATCCCGGTGTGTGGGGACTGGCTGTAGATGTCGGCGGCGATGACGTAAGGCTCCACCTTGTAGTGCTCCGCTTTCTCGGGCGTATCGGTGTGGCCGACAGGGTTCAACAGGCGGAACAACGCTCCGGCCCGCTCCCCCTGCCCAAGCGCGGCAAAAGCCCATGCAGTCCAGATGGCGGCATGGGTATACTGCCCGCCGTTTTCGCGTACGCCCGGCGGGTAGCCTTTGATATAACCAGGGTCGCGCTCCGTTTTGTCAAAGGGCGGGGTAAACAGCAAAATCATCTGCTCAGTCTGCTTCACCAGCAGCCGGTTGACGGATTCCATTGCCTGCACCGCCCGCCTCGGGTCTGCCGCGCCAACCGCCCACGATTGGGCAATTGAATCAATCTGGCACTCGGCATTTTCGCGCGATCCCAGCCGTGAGCCATCGTCATAGAAGGCGCGCAGGTACCAGTCTCCATCCCAGGCGTGGGCTTCGAGCGCCCGGGATAACTGCTCAGCCTGTTGAAGGAACGGCGTGGGGTCATCCGTCATCAGCGTAACCAGCGGCGCGAACCGCTTGAGCGTGGCGTACAGGAACCAGCTCAGCCAGATGCTCTCGCCGCGCCCTTCGGCGCCCACCCGGTTCATCCCATCGTTCCAGTCGCCCGCGCCTATCAGGGGTAAACCGTGAATGCCGGCTGTGGACCCCTTTGCCAGTGCGCGGCGACAATGTTCATATAACGTGTACACCTGGGTCGTCGATTCGTATTGACTGTAACGGTCGGCTTCCTCCGGCTTGAGAGATTCCGCTTTCAGGAATGAGATTTTCTCCGTCAGGATGGATTGATCACCGGTGGTAGTGACGTAGCCAGCAGTGACAAAAGGAAGCCAGAGCAAATCGTCTGAAAAACGCGTGCGCACACCCCGCCCCGCAGGTGGATTCCACCAGTGTAGCACATCGCCTGCCTCGAATTGATGCCGCGCCGCTTCCAAAATGTGTGTGCGGGCGAGATCCGGGCGGGTATGCAGCAGCGCCAGCACATCCTGGAGTTGGTCGCGGAACCCAAACGCCCCGCTGGATTGATACAGAGAAGTACGCCCCCACAGACGGCAGCTCAGCGTCTGGTACAGCAGCCAGCGGTTGAGCATCAAATCCATACCGGGGTCGGGTGTTTCAACCGTTACGGCGCTCAAGATGTCATTCCACTGCTGCTGGACAGCCCTCCAAATGGAATCAACCTGACCTTGTGCCTGAACCTGCCCGATCAGCGCCAGGCTTTCGGCACGGTTTGCCCCTTCGCCGATCAAGAAAAAGACTTCCTCCACCGCGCCGGGCGGCAGGTCAACATGCAGTTGGATGGCGGCACAAGGGTCCAGCCCGGCATTCACCGCGCTCGCCAATCCAATGCGCCCGAGCGCTGCCGGGGTGCGCAGGCTGCCCAATCGCCCCAAAAACTCTGTCCGGTCGGTGGTCACGCCATGCGGCTTTTTATTGGCGGCCAGAAATGCCACGCGTTCGCCAAATTCGCTGTTGAAGCGGTTGGTGGCGAGTAATGCATGTTTATCGGGGTTGAACTCCGGCATGATATGGGCTTGATGCGTGTCACGCGTCGTGCCGAGCACCCATTCGGCATAATAAGTGACAGTGATACGGCGCGGACGCTCCCATAGGTTTTGCAGACGCAGGTGAGCAATTTTGACCGGGGCATCCGAGGCGGCGAACAGACGCAAGTTCTGGTTCAAGCCATGACTCTGGCTCTCAAAGACCGAATAGCCCGCCCCGTGCCGAATCACATACGCCGTTTCTGCCCCGGCGGGCATGGGCGTAGGGCTCCAGACCTGCCCGGTTTCCTCATCGCGCAGGTAGAGCGCTTCGCCCGGCATGTCGGTGACCGGGTCGTTGCGCCAGGGGGTCAGGCGGTTCTCTCCGCTGTTCTCTGCCCAAGTGCAGCCGGAACCCGCTTCGGAGACCAGAAAACCGAACTGCGGGTTGGCGATGATGTTGACCCACGGATGCGGCGTGTGCTGACCCGGCTGAAAATGGATGACATATTCCTTGCCGTCGCGGCTGAACCCGCCGAGACCGTTGTCTATCAGTAAATCGCCTGGAATCTGGAGCGGCGGTGTCGGCTCGGGGTCGTGCCCCGTGGAAAGTGAAGGGATGAACTCCGGCAGGCGGGTGGGCTGGACGGTTAAACGGAGGGCATGTTCAGCCAGCGTCCCGCCCTTTTCATCCAAAATAACACCCGCTACTGTTTCGAACAAAATCTTGTCGGCAGGCTTAAGTTGGTCGGTGCGCAGCACAAAAATGCCGTCGCGCTGGTTCAGCGAGGCATCCGCACCCATGCGCCGGATCTGGCGCTGGATGGCGTTGTGCAGGTCGAGGGCGTAGCCTGTATCCTGATCGTTCAGGATGACCAGGTTGATTGTGGCATGGTGGTTGCGCCAGTAGGTGAAGGCTTGCAGGGCTTCGGGGAGCAGGGGTGATTCACCGTCGCGGATGCGCACCAGCAAAATGGGGTAATCGCCAGAGATGCCGAACGCCCACAGGCCGGACTGCCCCTTCTCGTTTTGTGCCAGCATATGCGGGGCGGCGCGCAATGCCCCTGCCGGGTAGAGCAGGGCAGAGTAAATACGTTGGATGTTTTCGACAGAGGCTGCGTTCAGGCCCAGTTCGAGCAGTTCGCGTTCGCTGCTGGCGCGGGCCTCATTAAAAGCGCTGTGGATGGCCTGCCCGGTCTGGTAATGAGATAGCTTTTCCAAGGCTTCGAGGCGGGAGGGGGCCGCCAGGGTCAGGAATGTGACCCTGGTTTTCGCATGTGGCTTCAGGTTAATTTCCTGCGCCAGCGAGAGGATTGGGTCGAGCGTCCCGCCGGTGGTGCCGGAAAGGGGACGGTTGGTACGTACGCCTGCGCCCTGCAGCGCCAGCGGAGTGCGCGTCGTCTGTGACCTGCCCAAAAATTGGGCGCGGTCGCTCTCATGGTCGCCGGTCACTTTGCGCCCGGCTTCGATGAGCATCGCATGAACCAGCACGACAGGTTTTTCTTCCGTAAAGCGCGGGCGGCGCTGGAACAGGAGCGCATTCTCTTTGGGGAGATATTCGCTCTCGATAAAAAGTTTGTTAAACGCCGGATGGCGCCGGTCGGCAGCCTGCGCCGCCAGCACCACTTCGCCGTAACTGGTCACTTTCAGCCACCGGGGGCGATCGCTTTCGTTCAGGATGTTCACCCGCCGGATTTCGATGCCATCCGTGCTGACTGTGATCCCGGTGCGCAGGGAGATGCCATTGTCCGAACGCTGGAACTCCACCTTGTGCGGATAAAACAACACTTCCTGATCCCGTCCCGTAAGAGATTCGGGATGATATGCTGGAACCGGGATTACCCCATTCCCTGCTGGAATCGGGATTAACACATGTTCCGGAGGTCCCACGCTGGAACTGGGATTACCCCATCCGATGGGTTGGCAGGTGGCTGACCAGAATGCTCCGCTCTCGCGGTCTTGCAGATAAATCCACGTGCCCCACTGGTCAAGGGTGGTGTCGGCCTGCCAGCGCGTCAGCGCAAACTCGCGCCACTGGCTGTATCCGCTCCCGGCGTTGGTAATCAGCACGCTGGTGTCGCCCTGTGAAAGTACATGCGCCTGTGGAATGGGACTGTCGACAGGCACGCGCCATGGCGCGCTATTGACCGAATGCACCCCCTGGGGCAAATCCACCGGTTCATCGGGATGGGGATATTCAATGGGTGGGTTTTGCGGAATCTTTTCCTGGAGCAGCAGTTCCACGCTCTGGATGCGCTCATCAGCGTGGAAACGCTGCACCAGCACGTCATCCGACAGGTAGTTACAGGCCGCCATCAGGATCATGCCCTGATGGTGCGCCATGTAGGATTGCACGGTGGCATGTGCCTGGCCGGCTGGCAGGCGCGTTTTGGTGTAATCGAGTGCCTCGTAAAAGCCAAAACGCCCGAGCATGTTCAGTTGCTCCAGGTGCGCCATGTTCTCCAGCACTGCCTGTGGTTGCAGGGATAGCCCAAGCAATGAAGCATATGGAGCAACGACTAGGTCTTCGGGTATATCGCGTTTTATGCCAAGGTCAGGCACGCCAAAATCCCGGTACTGGTAGTTCAGATTGATATCGAAGGCAAAGTAGCCTGATTCCGAGATACCCCAGGGAACTTGCTGCTCCCGTCCGTACCTCACCTGCGCCTCGAGCGCGGCGTAGCAGCTATCCGAGAGAAATGTCCCGGCGTAGTTTTTGGTAAACAGGGTCGGCATGAGATATTCGAACATGGTGCCGTTCCATGAGAGCAGTACCAGCTTGTCGTTCACCTTTGTCACCGGTCGCCCCAGATGCTGCCAGTGGCTTTGCGGCACATCGCCTTTGGCAATCGCTATCAGGCTGGCAATCCGGGCTTCGGATGCCAGCAAATCGTAGTAACTCGGGTCGAGTTGTTCGGTGCTGGCGTTGTAGCCGATGTGGAATACCTGGCGGCGCTCATCGAATAAAAAGCGAAAATTCATGGCGGTTACAGCGGTGTTCGCCTGCTTTGCCAGCTCCTGAAAACCGATCAGCAGGGATGTTACCGTCAGGCGCGCCGACGATAAATCAAGCTCCAATTTTTGACACCATTCATGCGCCGCTTCATCCCGTGTCCCGTACTGGAACCGGGACTGCTTCGCTGGAACCGGGATTATCTCATCCTGCAACTGCGCCTTGAAACGGTTCAATGCCGCCTGGATACGGTCATATACCTCCGCCGCCTGTCCCAGTGTGGGCAGTTCAGCGGGCAGGCTGTCGTGAAAATCCTGCCAGGCGGGCGTTTGCATAAACAGCGGCGCGGAGGCGGTCCCGGGTTCAGCAAAGTCCCGGATGTTCTTGTCGGGGCGGGGCGCAGGCGCTGCATCCAGGCGGCTGAGCCAGGGCGCGAACAAATCCAGACTGCGTTGCATGTCTTGCAGGTGGTGGTGCATCAAATTGAGATAGAGTTGAAGTTCGGTCAGGGATTCTGGATTGAGATTGGGATGACTCTCGAGCAGATCCATCAGTCGACGGGAAACCCTTTCCCAGCCTTCGCCTGAGAGCCAGGCAAGAGTCATTGTCCACGCTGTGGGCTGGTTCTGGGTGGCACTGACGTGCTCGTAAATGCTGGTCAATTCGACTTCAAAAGATTCGAGGGCGGCGTGCGGGTTATTTTTTTCCAGCGATTGCAGCGCTTCTGCCAGAATATCCAGAATGACGAGCAAACCCTGCCACTGCTTGTCGCCCAACACCGGCGCATCCGTCAGGGCAAGACAGCCCTCTTTGAGCGCAATTAGGCACGCCGCCAGGTTGCCGCTATCCACCGTGGAGATGTAGCGGGGCGGGAGCGCTGCCAGCGTCTGCGAGTCGTACCAGTTCAGCAGGTGTCCCCGATAATGTTCCAGCCTGTCCAGGCTCTCAAAGGTGGAGCGCAAACGGATTGCCAGTTCGGACAAGCCCAAGTAGCCCAAATCGTATGCCGATAACGTGGACACCAAGAACAGGCCGATGTTGGTCGGCGTGGTGAAGTGCGCCACACTGCCGCGCGGCGACTCTTGAAAATGGTCGGGCGGCAGCCAGTGGTCATCGGGGCCAGCGAACTGCTCAAAAAATGCCCAAGTGCGGCGTGCCAAGCGCAGGACTTGCCTGCGCTGAGTCTCCGACAGCAACGTGGTGATGTGTGTCACGGGCTGGCTGATAATGTAGGCGATTTGTGGAGCGATCAGCCAGGCAACCAGCAGGGGCAGCGCCACCCATAGCGCGGTCGGGTTGAAAATGGTGATAGTCATCCCCAGCAGAACGGTCAAAACCAAAGACGCTGCCATCTCGCCCCAGGTTTCGTAAAGCGCCTTCAATCTAAACGAGCGCGACACATTCGCCGCTGTTGTCCATTGCAGCAGGTTCTTGCGTGCAATCAGCAGGCGGGTCAGCGTTGTGCCGATTGCGCCCAGCATAAGCAGCGCTTCGTATGGTAGAAAAAGAACAGTAAGCGCCCAGCGTATCAAGGGGAGCCGGATTGGTTCGAAAAGTTGTTTGAGGGACAGCCTCCCGAGATTGTGCTGTCCATCCCGAACAGTTTGCACAGCAATGGGCAGGGCGGAAGGGAGCAGCACCAGCAGAGTCCAGATCAGGGGCGAGCCGGGCAGGAATAGCCAGCCTGCGGCGAGCAGCGCCAGCAACGTGGGTGGCAGAAGGCTGCGCCGCAGGTTGTCAAAAACTTTCCAGAGATTGATGGTGGATAAGCGGTTGGGGGCCAACCCGTTTTCGGTGCGGACGATGGGGAACAACCAGGGCAGTAACTGCCAATCGCCACGAATCCAGCGGCGCAGACGGCGGGCATACACCAGATAGCGCGACGGATATTCCTCGTACAGGACGATGTCCGTGACCAGCGCCGCGCGCCCATAAATCCCTTCAAACAGGTCGTGGCTGAGCAGGGTATTCTGGCGCACCTGACCTGCCAGGCTGCGCTCGAAAGCCGCGACGTCATAGATCCCTTTACCAACGTAACTGCCTTCGCCAAATAAATCCTGATACACATCCGACGCGGCGAATGAGTACAGGTCAAACCCGGCGTTCCCGGCAAAGATTTGCGAAAAGAGAGAACGGTTCGCGCTGGTCGGCTTGATTGCCACGCGCGGTTGCAGTACGGTATAACCGGAGACAACCGAGCGCCCGTCTGCGGAAAATTCGGCATGGTTAAGCGGATGTGCCAGGGTGGCAACCAGCCGGTTGGCGCTGCCCTGCGGCAGGGAGGTATCTGTATCCAGCGTGATCACATATTTGACGTCAGAGAGAATGCTCGCATCCCCAACCTGGGTTGTGTAGGCTGTTTCGCCCAGGTTGAGCAGCAGGCGATTAAAATCCGCCAGTTTGCCGCGCTTGCGCTCCCAGCCCATCCAGACCCCTTCAGACGGATTCCACTCGCGCTGACGGTGGAATAAATAAAAGGGCGCTGCTTCCGCGTACTTTTGATTGAGATTTTCAACGCCAGCACCTGCCAGCGCAAGCAGTTGTTCATCCTCCGGCATGCGTTGTATTGGAGCATCACCGAAATCGGTCAGCAGGGCATAGGTCAGTTGCGGGTCGGGATTGGATAGATAATAGAGTTCCAACTCTTGCAGGAGATGGTTGAGTTCGCCGGCGCTTTCCAGCAGGGTTGGGACAACCACCATGGTACGGTTGCCCGGTGGGATACCCTCCGAAAAATCCATGCGTGGCAGGCTTTGGGGTTTGATGCCGTGAGTCACATTCCAGTGCACGATTGTGATAGCAGCCTCTAAAGCCAATCCAAGCCCAAGCACGCCGACGATGATGAGTTGGGCAAGCGAGCCGCCCGAAAGTGTTGTGTAGGTGAGCAGCCCCAAAACAAACAGCACAGAAAGGATGGCGATAGTCCCCAGATAAGTGGCGGTGGGGGTGGCGAGCAGCGCACGCCGTACGCGGACACTTAATCCTGGCTGGTAGCGCAGGCTGTTTTCGAGCGTCGCACGCCCCGCATCCCGCAGATAAAAACCGACGTGCGCTTTCCGCCCCGGGGCTTTGTCATCCACGCTGCGCCCCGTGTCCCGTCCCGCAAGAGATTCGGGATGATATGCAGGAACCGGGACTACCTCGCTGGAAGCGGGATCGCGGCCGCGTCGAGCGAATTCAACTGCGGCGAGGGCGACTTCCTCCTCGCTGAAGTTTGAGTGGCGCGCCAGTTCCTCGATGACTCTGCGATAACTGTTGCGGGTGTCAAAATCCATGCCTGCATAAACATCCGCGGGGTCGTCGCGCAAAATCTGTTCCACCCGGCTGGTCTGCTCAAAGATGGCTTTCCAATCTGTGGCGGAGAGTAAGCGCAGGCTGAGAATACAGTTGGCGACAATGGTCTCATTTGCCGGCGCCGGGGAAGAGAACTGGCTCGGGATTTCGCTCAGGCTTTTTGGTGCCTCCATCCCGGTCAGGTCAGCGGCAGCGCGGACGAGCCGCTCTAAAATCCCGATGCGCAGCATGATCGGCAGTGCCCAAAGTTCCCCTATCGTCAGGGGCGTGACCTGCTGATAGTCCTGCACAAAAGCGGCGGCTTGAGTCAGGTCAATCTGGCTCTGGCTATATCCAATCCATTCCCGCGCCAGCGCAAAAATGCGAGGTAGTCCCGGTCCCAGCACGGGGCGCGGGTGTCCCTTTAGCGGCGTCCCGTCCAGCTTTGGTAACTGGTTGAGAAAACTGGCTGGCAGGTCCTCTTCAATTTGGCGGAAGGTCTGTTTGATGACGTAATAATTATCCAGCATCCATTCGCCTGCGCGGGAAACTGGTAAATCCTGTGCTGGCACGGCCTTGAAGAGTGCATTGGCATTGCCCAAAGCCAGTTCACAGCTTTGCAGGTATTCCAACAGGGATGTTTTCTTTGGATGGAATATTTCTACCGTGTTCCGTGTCCCGTGTCCCGTTCGAGAACCGTGACTACTTCGCGAGAACTGGGACTGCTTCGCTGGAACCGGGACCGCGTTCGCGTCGTGCGTTTTCGCCAGCCGGTGCGCAAATTCTCTCAGTCGACTATCTGAGTCCGGATTGGCTGGTTCGGATGAATAGACCTGCGGTGCAATTTGCATTGGTTAACGCTCTGCGCGTTCGCTTGATGGTAGTTCAGGGGGTATTAGCTCTTGTTTGGCGGGCAGGTCCTGCACGATCAGAAGGTGTACTTTGCCATACATGATGAAATTGTTGACCATGCTGCCATACGGCCATTGGTGATTCCCCGAATAACCATGCGCACTCAGCGTGACCATATCGATATGTTCCTGCTCTGCTACTCGATGCAGTTCAGCGCTTGCATTATCGCTGGTAATGAGATGAGTTTGAACGGTAATTCCTTCCAGATACGAACGCGACTTCACCTGTTCGAGATAGCGTCCGGCTTCTTCTCGGTTACGTGCTACAACGCGGTTGGATAGATCGATATCTTCGGGCGCCGGGGGCATTTGGCGCGCCATTTCTGGTGTTTGTACAACATGCACGAGATGCAACTGGGACCGATGAAATTGCGCCAATTGTGTGATGATGGGTAAAACATTTTCTGCCCGCTGGGAACCATCCAACGGCACCAGGATGCGCTGGTAGACCGGGGTTTCTGATAATTCACCAGAGTGGGCTCCATATTGGTGTGCCCGAACGATGAGCAGCGAGGTTGGTGCACTCATAATGATTTTTTGCGTAATGCTGCTGATTCCCCATTGAGTTAATCCACTATATCCATGACTGCTCAAAACAATTAATTTCATCCCCTGATTTTGGGCGTATTCCGTAATCCCTTCAGCTACCAATCCCTCCAGAACTATCATCCGCGCCCGAATACTTGATTCTTGAAACCACGCCTTTTTCTTTTCCAGATAGAGCTCCGCCTTTTTTTTATTGATTTGCCAGTTAAGCAAATCAAACAATTGTGCTGGTGCGCTTGCCTGGTTCTTTTCCAGCATGCGCAGCAGTGTGATTTCTGCGTCAAAAGGACGGGCGATCGCAACAATATGGGGTAGAACACACTCAGCCAGTTGAGATCCGTCCAATGGGACAAGAATAGGATCGAACATGGTTCAGCCCTTCGATTCTTTCATACTGCCATATTTAGCCAGATTAAATCTTGGAATCTTCAATCGACTGAGCTATGGCCGGTATTAATGATGTAACTGGGTAGGGAAGTCATCTCGCGTATCAGGGTGGAATTAAAAAGTGCTGTGGAATGTTACGATGTAGTGGTTTTGTAACGCACCTGGCAGAAATGAGTCTTCCAACCGTAAGAGGTTCAGCCTACTAACATCAGTATACTCCACTTTGTTTTTATTGGAGGTTCGGGCTCTGAACAGCTAATAAGCGCGAGCATGGTTCTATTCCCCTCTTGTTATTCGCGTTACCAAAAAATGGGCACAGTGGGGGAGAAAAAAATCGCAGGCGGGTCTCGGTGAGTGATAATTCCCGTTTTACATATGATCATTGGATGTGAAGATGATGATCACTGGCGCTTTGGCGCGCCTGCAAATCTGTGGTAATACCTTCACCCTGACCGGTGACGCCGCTATCTTGCTCTGGCTGACGGTCTTCGCCGATCGCGTTAGCCGCAGCGGATGCTCCTCCTTGGTGTGCTCCGGAAAATGGTGCAGAAAGCGTATTTCCATACTAAAAAGAATCGGGCTTGTTCTCCTTTGGTACTGGACGATTTACCACTCAAATAGGTGGCTGCCGCGAATCCCAGCAGGGTCGGCAACCAGAACGAAAACAGCCGGTATCCCAGGATAACCACAACGCTGACCGCATCCGGGACTTGGAGGCTGTCGTACAACGCCACCATGCTCGCCTCAATCACCCCCACTCCTCCCGGAAGCAGGAAAGCAATCTTCCCCAGGATGAGCGGCAGACCGTATCCGGCAAATAAGATCCCAAGACTGACATTGTGCCCGGCTGCCATGAACAGGAAATACAGGGTCAGCATGTCAAAACCGATGTTGGCGATGGCGCCGAGCAATGGACGCTCCCATCTGCCTTTGCGCAGGGAATCCCAGGCGACGACGAATTGTCTCACCGCTGCAATGGTGGTTTCGGACGTGGATGGTTTGCGGCGCAATGTTGCCCAACGACCGGTCAGCCAGACGGCGACCCGGATGGCCGTTTCTGGAAAACGCAGAGCAACCACCCCGCCGGTAGCCGTCAATCCCAAAATCAGCAGGACGATGACAAATTCGATCAACTGCAATTTGCTCAAGTCGTGGACCACGAGCAGATAGAGGATCCCAATCAGTGACACCCCTACCAGGACGGCGTTGTTCAACAGCGCTGGCAGCGTTCCGGCCAGGGCTGCGGTGTTCTCGTCGTGATTCTCCTTGTGGATCCAGCTATACGTTGCGGCTGCTGAACCTACCCAGCCCCCGGCCACCAGTCCGACGCTGAAGGCGGCCATGGTGATCAAGGCGCCTTTCCACATCGATAACTTTTGTTGCTCGATATCCAGGATGGCGTGCAGCATAAAGCCACAGCCAAGATAGCTGAGCGCCTGTGCGACGACCGCCAGGGCCACCGCCCACCAGGTCATGCTTTGGACGACCGACCAGGAATGTTCCAGGCTGGCGATCTGTGGTAGGAGCAGGTATACTGCCAATCCCAGTATGATCAGGATGGGTAAATAGCGCCAGGGACGTATTCTTGGGGATTTCAATGGTAATTCGTGGTCAGCCATGATTTCTTACCTTTCATCCCTCCTGCTCTGCTATCCTAAGCTGTGAATACCTCTTCCGTTGGTCGGCTCCAAGATGGAGAGGCACTTGTTCCGGATTCGGGATGAGAGGATGTTCTGGCCTTTTTCATACGTTCCTCAGATTTTCTCGATTATCACATAATCTTTCGAATTATGCTACCATTTGTGTAAGGATTTGTTCTCGTAACGGGGAAAACAACCGCTTGATACAATGCCAGCAAATTTACCACCGGGACACCCGCCTGCACCTTACGGCTCGGATTGAATATAAAGCCGTCGCCCGTCCCGAAGACCTGCAGCCGATCCCGAACCTGGGTGCGGGCCTCGTCCGGGTTGCCGAAGGGCAGTACCCGCTGGGTGTTCACATTCCCGCCCCAAAAAGCCGGTGCCGGGTGCAGTTTTCCACTGCATCGGCGCTCTCTCTGGTGCAAGTGTCTCCGGTAAAATTTTGGACTTTCAAAACACTGTCTAACTGGCAGCCGGATGAGACCGCCCGGGAATCCGCCAACCGTTCATCCCATTTCCACAATGACCCGGTTGACCGACCCTGCCGGTTGCTGCGGGATTGGGTTGGCCGCCGGCTTACCGTTCAAGCGGATCGTCCTGACGCCTTTTTGTACACCTGCAGGATTTTTTATCCTGATCTGGTAGGTGGCACCGCGCCACTGGCGGGTGACCTCGAATGTCTTCCATTCGGCAGGGATGCAGGGATCGACGGTCAAGCCCTGGTAGTCGACACGCACCCCCAGGATCCAGTGAGAAACAGCGTGGTACATCCAACCGGCACTGCCGGTCAGCCAGGGGTGGCGCGCCCGGCCAAAGGCAGTATGGTCCCGTCCCATGATGAATTGGCAGTAGGAGTAAGGCTCGGCCTGGCGGATTTCGATAAGGTCGTTCTGATTGTAAGGCAGGAGTGCATTATAGAATTTCATCGCCCGGTCACCGCGCCCCAGCTTACACTCAGCCACCACTGCCCAGGGGTTGGGGTGGCTGAAGATCGAAGCGTTTTCCTTAATGCCTTTGTAGACCCGTGTCACATAGCCGATATCGTCATCCTGCCGGGAATAAGCTGGCCAAAGCAGGTGGATGCCATATTGAAAAAATAGATACTTATCGACCGCGTCCATACAGCTGCGGGCGCGCTCTGGGGAGGCGGTCTCAGACAGCACAGCCAGGGAATTGCTCTCCAGGAAGATTTTGCCTTCTTCGTTATTCTTCGAGCCAATATTGATCCCCTTGCGGGTAATGCCACGGATATACCATTCCCCATCCCATAGCTTGTCCTCACAGGCCTTGCGGACTTTCTCGGCCATGGCGGTGTAATTCTTTACATCCTTATTCCGGCCCAGAAACTTGGCGGCTTCGATGAAATTCAGGAGCGCCCAATGATGCAGGAACGACACCATGGCGCTCTCGCCGCCTCCAAGGTTCAGACAGTCGTTCCAGTCGGCGCGCAAGCCCTTGCAGATGCCGGTCGCGCCGACCTGTTCAGCAGAGAAATCCAATGATCGTTTAAGGTGCTCGTAGACAGTAGCTTCTCCGCTGTCGGCAAAGGGCACAACCTCGTCGAAGAAGGAGATTTCCCCGGTTTCTTTGACATACTCGCAGACCGAAGCGACGATCCATAGAGCATCATCCGAGCAGGCATCTTCCAGTCCGTGAATAATATCTGCCGGGCCTGGCACCGGCACCACGGTAGGGAGCTTGATCCCGGGAAGACTAATCTCTTTTGGAGCAAATACCTCTGGATCGAAGAGGTGCAAGCCGTACCCACGGCTGACCTGTCCGTGGAACAGCTCCAGCAAGCGTTGCTTGACTTTGGCCGGGTTGGTGTGAGGAACACTCATCACATCCTGCGAAGTGTCGCGGTACCCCAGCCCGGTACGCCCGCCGACCTCGATGAACGAGGCGAAGCGTGACCAGACGACGCAGGTTTCGGCCTGGTACAGGTTCCAGGTGTTGACCATCGCGTTCAGGCCAGGATTGGGCGTTTTGCATTGAAACACGTTGAGCTTCTTCTGCCAGTATTCCTTTAACCTTTTGAAAGCTGCATCGACCGCGGCCGGGTCAGTATATTTCTTTTTGATCGTCTGGCCGGTAGAACGCGGCCCGACGCCTAGCATAAAGACCAGGCGTTCTTCCTGACCCGGTTTGATCTTCAGCCGTTTATGCAGTGCGCCACAGTGGTTGCCACCCAGCTCGGCGCTGCCGGAACACACACCTTGGGCGACCGCCTCGGGATCCGATTCGGTGCGATAGTTTCCCAGGAAGCTATCCCGGACGCAGTCATAGCTGTCAGGTGTAAAATTGGCAGCCATATAATGGAAAGTCCAGGGCTCGTAAAAGAAATCGTACTCGATGATGCCATCCTTATAGTTCGAACCGCTGGCGTACAGGCTCATTTGCAAATTCTGGTTGTCGATCTCGATGTTGTGGAAGGAAAACTCGACATAGGAAAAAATGCTCAGGCGGCGCTCTCTATTGGATGTATTCTTTAGTCGCACATCCCAGAGCTCTACGTCATCCTCCACCGGGATGAAGATGACCTGCTCGGCCTGAATATCCTGGTAATTGCACTTGAATTTGGAATAAGAAAGCCCATGCCTGACCTGGTAACTGGCCTTGGAAAGGTCCTTGCCGACAGGCTGCCAGGAGATCGTCCAGTACTCCCCTGTGTCGTCGTCACGTATATATACGTAATGGCCAGGCCGGTCCAGCGGGACGCCATTCTGCCTGAAGCGGGTGATTCGATGGTGTTCGGCGGACTTGTAAAAGGAGTAACCACCGGCGTTGTGGGAGATTACCGTGCACAAATCCTTCACACCGATGTAGTTTGTCCACGATACGGGCACGTCTGGCCGCTCGATCACGTACTCCCGATTTCTGTCGTCAAAGAATCCATAGTGCATAATGATCTCCGCCTTGAGAAAAGGATGCTTATTTTGCCATCGAACAGAACTGCTTGAGCCAGTTAATCAGTTCTTGGGCTTTTTCTGGTGAATCCGCTTCGGCCATCAGGCGCAGCACAGGCTCGGTACCAGAGAAGCGCAGAAGCGCCCAGTTATCGTTTTCCATTAATATTTTGGTGCCATCCATGTGAGTCACGCCAATCACCGGGTAGGTGCCAATGGAAGTGATCGGGGATTCCTTCATGAGCCTGGGGACCGTGGCACTCATTTCCGGTGTGGCCGGGAGGCTCTCCTCAAGCGAATACAAGCGGCCGGTGATCTTCCAGGCTTCCTGCTGCATTTCGGAGATGAGCTTGCCGGTGTGCGCCAGCATCTCGACTACCAGGGCGCAGGCGAAAATACCGTCCTTCCCGAGGATGTGGCCGCGGACAGTCAAGCCTCCGCTCGATTCTCCGCCCAGCAGGGCATCGTACTCGAGCATTGCGGCAGCAACGTGCTTGAAGCCCACCGGCACCTCGACACTCTTTTCGCCAAAGGCGGCCGCCATGCGGTCTAACAAGTGCGTGGTTGCCAGATTGCGTACCACCCCACCTCGTTCTCCGCGCACCTCATGCAAATACCAGTACACCAGCAGGAGCAAATCGTTGGTCGAGATGTACCGTCCGGTTTCGTCGATGATGGCAATCCGGTCGGCGTCACCGTCGGTGGCCATGCCCAGGTTATATTTGCCTTCGATGAGCTGGGTGGTCAGCAGGCGCAAGGCGTCCAGGTTCGGTGCTGGAGAATGCCCACCGAAGAGCGGGTCGTGGCGCTCGTGTATGAAGGTTACCCGGCAGCGCGCCTCAGTGAGGATGATGCCGAGGGTGAGCTGGCCTACACCATACATCGGGTCAACGATGACACGCAGGGCTGCTTTCCGGATCGTTTCGAGGTCGATCAGTTTCTCAACCGCGTCGACATAAGCATTGGTCATGTCGCGGCACTGGACGATGCCCGTCTCGAGCGCAAGGTCCAGGTCAAGTTTGATGATTTGATGGGCAGTAAGCTGGTTGGTTTCCGTTTCAATCTGGCTCGTCTCCTCGTCGAGCAGCAACGAGCCATCTTCGCGGAATACTTTCAGACCATTCCACTCCGGAGGATTGTGACTGGCAGTAAAAGCCAGACCGTATGCCGATTTCAGCAATGCGGTTGCATATGTTATGAGGGGCGTTGGGGCGTCCTCAGACAACAGGACTACGGGAATGTTGTTGCCAGCGAAGACTTCAGCAGACGATTCGGCGGCACGGTCGGAGAGGAAGCGCCGGTCGAAACCAATGACCACACCATGCTTCTCCTGTCCCTTGCGGGTGATCTCGTTCGCCAATGCCTGCGACAGGCGCCGGACATTGTGCATGGTAAAACCTTCACCAATAATAGCGCGCCAGCCTCCGGTCCCGAATGTGACCCGCTCCTCTCCTTCGGGCTGGCGCGGTCGAAAGAGCCTTTTTTGGAGGATGAATTCGGCGTTAGCGAGGTCCTCCGCAGTATTGATACCCTGCACTTCGTCCTGGTCGTAGGTCTGAAAGGTTTCGACGCTCAACCCAGACCGGATGAGCTGGTGAACACAGTCTGTAAACTGGTAGGTCCCATCCACCGGAGAGGGTGACAATTTCTCAAGGGCAGGGAAAATGGTATCCGTGCGCACCACGTAAGCCCCCACGTTCAGTTCATGAATTTTTCGTACGGTACCGGTTGCTTCGGCCTCTTCAATGATATCGACGATCTGCCCTTCGGCATCCCGGATGATCCGGCCATACGGAAAGGAATGGTCCACGACCGCTGTCAACAGGGTCAATTCCGCCCGGCGCAGGCGATGGCGGTTGAGCAACCCGCGGATTGAGTCAGGTCGGAAAAGCGGCGTATCGCCATACAAAATAAGAAGATCGCCATGCAAATCTTTGAGCTGCGGTTTCAGCTTTAATACCGCATGACCGGTGCCGAGTTGTTCTTCCTGGAGGATATATTGATAATCGCTGCCCAGGTGAGCGCGCATCTTCTCTTGTTCGCAGCCAACGATGATATAAATGTCCTTGGGCGCCAGGAGCTGGACCGCGTTTTGTACCACGTAATCAATGACCTTATGCCCACCCAGGTCCTGGAGTAAAACCTGCCTTGCTTCGGGTCTGCAAGACTCTCTTCCAGCAGCCAAAATGACCGCCTTCAATGCTTTCGGGGGGATGGATTCACGCTCGGGCATGCGCACCTGTCTTTGTTAGAAAATAATGGATCCTCCCGTCTCCATTCGCGGGTAAGAACATTCCCGGTGATGGAGGCGCAAGGCTCAGGGCAGTCAGCTTGGCGTGGGCTACCCTTTCACTGCACCGGTCAGGCCGCGGATGAACTGTTTCTGCAGCACGAGGAAGAAAATGATCATCGGTACAACGGTCATGACCACGCCAGCTGCGGTTCCGCGGGAATCGCTCACGAACGCACCTTGAAGGGCAACCAGGCCGACCTGCAAGGTCTTGTTCGTCATGGTAGGCAACATCAGGGAAGGCCAGAAGAAGTTATTCCACTGTTCGACGAAGGTGATGATGGCTACAGTCGCAAGCGAAGGGCGAATGATGGGTATGACGATATTCCACCAAATCCGAAGTTCGCTGGCACCGTCCACGCGGCCGGCGTCAATCAGATCATCCGGCACGCCCTTGTACGCCTGTCGTAGCAGGAAGATATTGAATACCGTCGCCAGGTAAGGGAAGATTGCGGCTTGAATGTGATCGTAATAATGAAAAACTCTCACGGCCAGGATATAACTGGGAATGGCAGTGAGGGCGGGTGGAACAATGTATGTCACAAGGAGCAAATAGAAAATTGCATTGCTCCCCTTGAATTTCATCTTGGCTAGCGGATACGCGGCCAGCGAGGTGAACAGGGTATTTAGAGCTACCACACTCATGGTAACGACGATGCTATTAATAAAGAAACGTCCTACCGGCAGGAAGTTCCAAACGCGGATATAGTTCGCGAAGGTCGGATCGTGCGGAATCAACTGCGGCGGTACGGAATAGATCGCGTCTGTCGGTCCCTTGAAGGAGGTAAAAAACACCCACAGGAAGGGAAAAACGGTTACGATGCCTACGCAGGTTAAGAGAATATATAGAATTATATTCTGGACGGTCCGCTGAAGAACTGCCCTGGCATGATCATTCTTAACTTGTGCTTGTTGCATCATTAGTCCGCCTCCGTTCCACTTTCCAGAAGCCGGATATTAATTATTGAGAAAGCCAGTGTGATGATCAGCAGCACCATGGCGATTGCGGATGCCTTGCCAGCATGCTCCAACCTGAAGGCTTCCTGCCAGAGGTAGAACACCACCGTATAACCACTTTGCAGGAGGCCACCCAGGCCTCCGGTGAGCGTAAAGATTTCATTAAAAACTTGTAATGCAGCCAGGCTCGAAATGACCGCCACGAAGGTGATTTGTGGACGCAAGCCGGGGATACTGACATACCAATGCTTCTGCCAGCTACTACAACCGTCGAGCAAGGCGGCATCGTACAGCTCTTCCGGGATATTCTGAAGCCCGGCGAGGAAGATCATCATGTAATAACCAACTCCCAACCAGATGGTCAGCGCCATGCAAAACGGGAGCGTAAGCCTGGGTTCAGCCAGCCATTGCATGGGTTCCTTGAGAATGCCCACTGAAAGAAGCATAGCGTTGATGATTCCATTGGTATCCAGCATCAAACGCCAGGCAATGCCAACGGCAATGCTACCGCTGATGACTGGGATGAAAAACAAGGCTCGGAAGGCTTGAATACCAGGTAGTTTCCGATTGACGACGATGGCAAGTATGACGGAAAGGACAATCAGTATTGGCGTCACGAGCAGGTAGATAAATGAATGCTCAAGGGCTAACCAGAAGGTCGAATCGTGGATCAACCAGGTATAGTTGCTCAGTCCAACCCAAACGGGTGGGGTCACGATACTGTAATCCGTAAAGCTGTAATAAATGACTGCAAAAATGGGATAAACCACAAAGATGGCGATCGCGACCAATGCGGGTACAAGAAACAGGTAGGGCGTCAGGGAAAACTTCTTGGTCATGTGAAGGAACTCCGCCTTGGCCATCCCTCTCCCTTATGGGAGAGGGATGGATTAAAACCAGGTTACTATGGGAGTAATGCGTTCGCCTCCGTGACAGCATCAGTCAAAGCTTTCTGAGCGGGCACGTTGTTGAACAGGGCATCCTCGACATGCTTGAGGACGATCGCATTGACATCCGCATTATGCGGAATGGTCGGGACGATGTCAGCGTACTTGGAAATGGCATCCTTGGCGAAGGGCTTGGCGCTGTCCTCGATTGCGACCGGCGCAGCGGAGAAGAAAGGGTCATCATAAGAAGCCGGGGTCGATGGATAGATCGACACAATCTTGGAGAACGCGAGCATGCTCACCGGGTTGGTGAAGAATTGCGCCAGGGCGATCGAAGCATTCGGGTACTTTGTCGTTGCATTGACCGAGATCGCCATGAGGCCCTTGCCGATGACGCCGGACTTGCCTACCGGGGCAGGAACGACATCCAGATAGCCATACAGGCCGGGGTTGTTGGCGCGTACGTCGCGGATCAAGTTCGGGCCGGTGGCATAGAAAGCAGCCTTGCCGGAGGTGAATAGGTCCAGGCCAACGCGGTCCTGGTCGGTCACCAGGACGGTTCTGTCCACGGTGCCAGCCTTGACCATGTCCACATACTGCTGGAGCCACGCAACGGCATCAGCCGAGTCAAAAGTGAAGCTCTTGCCATCGGCGCTAATGGGCTTGACATTGCCTTCGTAAACCATCTCTGAGATCAAGTCATTGGTGGTCAGGCGGATGTCGCACAGAGTGCCGGTCTTGGCCTTGATCGTCACGCACAGGGCGGGGAGATCGGTCCAAATCTTCGGGAAATCGGCGACTTTCAAGCCAGTCTTGTCAAAAACCTGGTGGTTGATCAGATCAACGTTGATACCTTCGTACCACGGGAACTGAAAGTTGACACCGTTGATCAACTGCTCATTCCACAGTCCGGGGAAGTACAGATCCTTGACACTCTGGGGCACTTTGTCATCCAGGGGCAGGAGCAGGCCCTGGCTGGCATACTGGCTGACCCAGCCTTCGCTGACGGACAGGTTGATGACATCCGGGGCGTTCCCGGCGGCGTATGCAGCCTTCAGATCATCCTGGAAGGTGGCTTGGTGATCTTCCCACTTCACGGTAACACCTGGGTAAGCTTCGTTGAAGCGTGCAATGGTGTCTTTGATGTATTGATCGAAAGTTGGTGACAGCCAGAATGTCCAGAACGTGATCGTGGCATTTGGTTCAACATTGGGGATGACAGCTTCCGGGTTGGGACCGGGGGTTGCGGTTACGACAACCTGCGAGACAACCGTCTGGACGACCGTCTCGACGACCTTCTGGGGCGTCGCAGGAACAGCCGTTGCGGTTGGCACGGGAGCGCATGCACTGAATATGACGCTCACCAGGACAAACAAAACGAACAACTTGGTACGCATATGCAATTCTCCTTCTTCTAGTAGTTGGTTGATTAGGTTTCTGAAACAACGGATTGATCAGATCTGGTTTTCGAGTTTATTTCTGCCTTTATGGAACCTCCTTTCATTTTCGCTGCGCTGATATTGATGCGGTGATTATTATTCATGGAAAAAATCCATACTTCCGCCAGCCACGTCAGCTTATTCGGGACAGGCGATCCGCGACATCTTGCGCAAAGCGCTGAATATGTTCCTGCACAAATGGGAGAATATCTTTCATTGGAGCACGGATCAATGGGGTCAAGTCCATTGCGTAGGATATGCCGATGGTCATGTCCACTCCATGGGATTCAAAGTAAGTGGCATTGGCCCGCCGGCGGCCCATGCTCGCCAGATCATAGCGTTTGCCTCCGGCGATTTGTGAATCAAAAACGCCGAGCAACGCGGCCTGCAGGTTCTCGTGGGCGGTCAGGTTAAAAGGAACTTTATCGCTGTCCACCATCCAGTCCAGGTCACGCCAGACTTCGCAGCCGTAAAGCTTCTGGGGTCGCTCTTCTTCCGGCAGTCTGCGGAGGGCTGCAATCACCTTGACCGCCGTTCCAACATGGGTATCGTGCTTGTCGGCCAGGTTATGGGTGTAAACGAACTGCGGCCTGGAGGCTTTCAAAAGGCCGGCCAGATCTTCAATTGCCTGGTGGTTGGTACCATCCTTGATCACCTTGCTTGGATAATCCAGCATCACCTGGGCTGCGTACTCACCTACCATGGCGGCCTTGTGTTGCTCTTTGAATCGTACCCGGCGCATCTGCTCGTCGTTGTAGTGTTCATAAAGGCCGTTACGGGGAGAACCGCGTCCATCAGTCACAACGACACCTGTGAACCATTTATCCTCCTGCTGGAAGCACTCGAGGATGGGTGCCGCGGCCATAATTTCGATATCATCTTGGTGTGCACTGATTGCCATGTGGGTTGTACGCGCCAGGGCTTCTTCGACCGGCAGGGTATCAGGCACAAATACTTCGGCAGTGGCGATGTGAAATTGCACGGTAGCTCCTATTTTTCAGAAATGGTCGCCGGTAGACTGGCCGCGGCGATAGACTGTCCAACCCGCCGGTTCTTCTCGTCGGGTAAATGAATCTGGATACGGTCTGCGAGTTCGGGGAATTCCGCTTGCAAGACCGACTTTGCTCCCTCGAGGATCAAGGTTCCACCCTTCCCGGAGGTACAGCGACCCAGAATCAGTACATGCTTGATTTCGTAAAAATCGGCATAATGGGCCAAACCGTATCCCAAATAAATTCCCATGCTTTGCCAGATCTTTACCGCCCCTTCCTGTCCGTTTTCCAGCTTTTCCTGGACAAAAACCAATTTTTCAGCATCTATCAGGTCAACCGGGATTTGTATTCCAGCTTTGGGCGCAAGACGAAAGACGCATTGCTGGGAGAAGTATTGCGAGCCGCACCCTATGTCCCCTGACCATTCGTCACGGGCAGCCTGGGGATTGTAATCAATAGGGGCGAAAGCCAACTCATTCAACCAGCCCATGATGTGCCCGTTTGGGTCTACATATCCAGCCGCCTCGCTGGACCCCATCGCAATACCTAGGACGCCATTGTCTTCCAAAGACATAGAACCGGCCAGGGCTGTAACATCCCCATCGTTGATCACTTCCAGGGGGACATTGAACTCGTTGCGAAGCCGCAGGAATAGGTCCCGAATTTCTGGGAATCGCTGCGAAGGAATGCCCCGAAAGAGTGACGCTACCATCGGCCGGTTATCGATAAAGATCCCTGCGCAACTGCCGCCGATGGCATCCACATGCGCTATTTTTGAGGCGGCTGTTTTCAGAGCGGTAAATATTTCGCCATAATGATATTCGGGATCAGAATGCTTTCTTGGTTCCCAAATTACTTCTTCGCTGTAGACCACCTGTCCGTCAACGACTGCGCTGACCTTGCGGTCCGAGGCTCCCAGGTCGAAGCCGATCCGACAGCCGTCGAGATGACGGCCTAAAGGTTTGCCGGTTTCGCTTGCGGCAGGTACTTCCGAAAGGCCGCAGGGGACGACTGTGAAAGGCTGTTCGTATACCTGCTCGCCCAAAAAATGGTAATCGAACTCCCGCTCGCCGTCCGGCGCGTAACACTTGCGGATGGTATTCCCAACGCTTTTGGGCCCGCCAATGTAGACCTTGAATCCGCCGCGCTGCCAAAGCAGGAATTTGATCAGTCTTTCCACATAAGGCAAATTAGCCTGAGCACATGGATGTCCTTCCGGGAAGACCTTGGTGGTGAAGTGCGCCAGCTCGCCTTTATCACGCAATATGCCAATAAGGAGAGGGACACCCACCGCAGCGGCTTCCTTTTCAAAAACACGGTTGGCCAGGACTGCTGGACGGAATGCCTTTTCCAGAGGAGGAACAAATTTAGGCTCTATCAAGTTGAAGGTACCCACCCCAATACTCCTCAATTCGCTAAATTGCCAGATGTTGGTTGACGGTAAATAACAAGGAATAATTCTTCAGGATCAATGCCGAAGCGCCCAGGATGATCCCGTTGCGGCCCATTTGCCCAAACTCGATCTGCGTATCATCTGCCAACCTTGCAAGAGTCGTCTGTCTCATGGTGTCCTGAATAGCATCGAGCCAGGGTTTCCCAAAACGGGTCATATCACCTGCCAGGACCACTTTATGGATATTGAGTACCCCCACCATATTGGATATGGCCATACCCATATAGCCTCCGGCTTCCAGGATAACCTGACGTGCCAGAGGATCCCCGGCCATAAACGCCTGCTCGATTAAATCCAGGGTGATTTTTTTAGGCTCTCCGGCAAGGGATGAACTTTTCGTATGACCGATGAGCGTTTGAGTGCGTTGTATCACTGCCTGAGTGCTTGCCACAGTTTCCAGACAACCGTGGTTGCCACAACGACAGGGCAGGCCACCCTCTCTTACAACAACCACGTGACCAATTTCACCCGCCCCACCGCCATCGCCGTGGAATAATTGGCCGTGGATAATGATACCTGCCCCAACTCCGTAGCGGACATTAATAACGATCAGGCTGCCTTCCGTTTGATGACCTTTCCCGAAAGTATATTCTCCCATCGCAGCAGCTTGGCTGTCATTGATGACCGAAACCGGCAGGTGATATCTTTCCTGGATGAGGCGAGCGAGAGGCAGTTCCTTCCAATCCAGGTTGACTGCATTGACAACGATGCCATCATTGGCATTCACGATTCCCGGGGTCCCGATCCCGATCCCGACCAGCGGCTTGTTGGAAGTGTGGACCAATTCATCCACGATCTCATATACCGAGACCAGAGCGGCGTTCCCATCGAATCCCTTGATCTCATGCTCGATCATCTGGCAGATTTCGCCGCGCAGGTTAACGATCGCGCCGCTAAACTTGTCGCGCGCCAGGTCGAGACCGATCAAGGCACGCGAGTCGTCCACCAGACTGAGCAGGATTGGGTTTTTGCCTCCGAGTGAAGAACCCATTCCAATTTCATTCACGAGTCCTTCAGTAATCAGATCGGCAACAATGTCGGAAACCGTGGTACGCGTCAAACTGGTTACTCGAGCGATCTCTGCCCGACTGATGCTCTCATGATCAAAGATCGTTTTCAACACAAGATTGGTGTTGTGCTCTTTGGTCTGCTGCTGGGTGGCTTTTTGCATCATTTATGCCTCAAATGTGGAAAGGGGAAACTTTGTAAGTTCATTGGACTTACAAAGATCATTATAGTGATTTTTTTACGTTTGTCAATATGTAATTTCTGAAATTCCATGGTTTCAATAAAGACGACGTTCCGATGTTCCATCCCCCGTGCCCAAGAAATAGGAAAGGATAAACCTCTTGCGAAAGTGGATGATTGGCTAGCGAGTCGTACCCCCAAATAGTTTCAAACCCCTCTTGGAGGCTTGTAAGGATCCCACCCTGATCTACCAGACAATGGGGGCTTCGGCGCCGTCATAGGCATTGCCAAAGTTCCCGATTCTAACCGGAACCAGAGGGCGGGACATCCTCCTTAATCTGGCCGCGCGATTCGAGCCGGTACCGGCACATCTCCAGGCCCCAGTAGATTTTGCGATCGATAAAAGTTAGCCCGCATTTTTCCAGAACGCGGATGGAACCAATATTCCCCGGGTGGACCAGCCCGATAATGGCTTGCAAGCCGGCAGTTTCAAGCCCATATCTCACAGCAGCCCGGGCCGCCTCGGTGGCGTAGCCGCAGCCCCAGACCTGGTGGCTGAGCAGGTAGGCCACCTCGTTCTCTCTGGTCTCCGGCAGGTACTCCAGGCCATCCCAGCCCACCAGGCGGCCGTCCAACTTCAAGGTGACGGCCCAGTGGCCGTAGCCGCGTTCCTGCCATTGGTTGAGCTGGTGGCTGATATAGCGCTGTGTTTTTTCCAGCGTGAAGGTGGTGGGTGGGAAATATTCCAGGATATCCGGCTCCTGCAGGATTCGAAAGAGCGTATCCGCATCTTCCAGCCTCCAGGGACGCAGGATCAGGTGAGGGGTCTCGAGGATCGGGATGGTCACGCCGTATCTTTGTCTCCCATCTACTTTTCGGAGGCCAGGCGTTTACCGAGATCGTAGGCCTGTTGTACCAGTTCGGGGTGCTTTTCAGCGTCGCCCACCTCGTCCAGCGAGCCGTGGACAATACCGACGATCTCACTTTGCAAGAAACGGCACATGGTTTCGAAGGTATGGATGGCATTGATGGCACCGGAGGTATAGAGATCGGTATCACCGTAGGTGAGGATGATGCCGAATTCTTTATGGCTGACTTCCTTCCATTCGTGGCCTTTGAAACCATACCAGCGGTCGATGCAGAGCTTGAGCTGGGCGCTGAAGGTGAACCAGTAGACCGGCGAGGCCAGAATGATGACATCCGCGGCGGCCAGTTTGGCGTAGAGCGGCTGCATGTCGTCTTTGATGATGCATTCGCCGTCCGTGCACAGGTCGCAGGCGTCGCAGGGACGGATATCCAACCCGTGCAGGTAAATGCTTTCAACTTGCGCTCCGGCTTCTTTCGCAGCGGAGGCGGCCCGGTCGGCGAGGATGGCGCTGTTGCCTTTTTCGCGCGGGCTGCCTTTCAAAATTAGGATGTTCTTGGTCATGGTGTCTCCTTATCCGTGTTGCACGCGCACATAAGAAAATGCTGTCGCTGCCAGGTTGATGAAATAGGTGAGTAAAGTGACGAAGCCGAAGGGTTTCCCAACTGCAAAGGTATAGCCGATCATTCCCATCAACGCAAGGTAATACAGGCCTAAATACGGTCCAAGCCAGCGGGAATGGCGGAAGTCGGATTTTAGGATGTAATCCAGACTAAACTCGACCGCATCGTAGAGCACCAGCAATCCCGGCAGGATGAGTGTCCACCAAGGACGCGCTCCCAACGCGTTCATTACACCCGCAGTGAGGAGCGGGATGCCCAGCACCACCGCACCCCAGCCGAACCCACTCCCGAGCTTTGGCCTGCCGCGCGCCCGAAGCAGGAACATGAGCGCCAGAAGCAGGTTGGTCAGGTTGGCTATGATGAAGACGGAAAGATCTATGGTATGGAAAGCGACGATAGAATTCATGGTTATCCTCCTTCTCAAGAATGACGGTGATTCAATCGTCGGATGACCATTTTATATAGACTGCCAACTTCCGGGATGCGTAAGGCGATCAGTACTGCCGCGTACACTGCGCCCCCGACCGCTACGCCGCCCAAGGTCGTCAGTGAGGCCGAATGGGATTCCATGATCTTCATCCAGCTCACCAGACTGGCACCCATGACCAGGGTCCCGAGCGCTGCGGCTCCTGTACCTTTGGCAAGTTCCTTGCCTTGGATGCCCTTCATTCGTTTTCGCAGCAGGAGGAAGAGAGTCGTTGTTTCGATTGCGGTTGAGGTCGAGATCGCCAGTGCCAACCCGCCGAGCGGCATCCAGCCAATTTTGTTGAACCAGGCGACAAAGGCAAAGCAGAAGACGATATTCAACCCCATGGCCCCTGCGCTGACCAATGCCGGGGTCTTTGTATTATGCAGCGCAAAGAAGGCCCGTACCAGAATTTCCAGAACACAGTGAAATACCAACCCAACGGTGTACCAAAGCAGCGCCCAGGCGGTCAAACTGGTCGAAATTGCAGTAAAGTCCCCATGTTGAAACAGGAAGGTTATCAACGGCTGCCGTAAAAGGATCAGACCAAGAGTGGCCGGAAGTGCCAGGAGCAGCACACCTCGCAGCGCGGCTGTAAGCGAATTTCTCAACTCATTCATTTCACCAAGGGCAAATTGGGCTGAGAAAGTTGGTAGGGTAGCGATGCCTATCCCGGATCCGATGACCACGAGCGGTACGGTCATGATCGGGAAAGCATATTTAATGGCGGAGAGCGAGCCGGTGGGCAGTCCGCTGGCGATGATACCGGTGACAACTGCATTCACCTGTAGAGTTGCCACGCTGATCAAACGCGGCCCCATCAGGATCACCACTTCCCGTACGGATGGGTTGCCTTTTCCCAAGGTGGGCGTGTAGTGCCGTTTTGGGAGGCGGAACAGATCAGGCAACTGGATGCACAGATGCAGGCAGGCGCCCAGCACCACCCCCCATGCCAGGCCAAAGATTCCCAGCGAAGGGACGAAGAATAATAACCCGATGATGATCCCGACCCAGTAGATGGCCGAGGCGAGGGATGCCAGCCAGAAACGCTGATGGGCATTGAGGATTCCCGAGAGGAGGCCACTGGCACCAAAGATGGTCGAAGTGATCAACAAGATCCGGAGCAGTTGCGCCGTGAGCAGTTGTTGGGCGGAACTGTAGTGAGGCGCGAGCAGCCGGGCGATTTGAACTGCAAAGAGGGATGAAATGAAACTGAGCGTGGTCAGAGACAGGACAACCAGGTTGACGATCGCGGAAGCAAGCTTCCAGGCGGAGGGCTGGTCGTCCTTAACAAGGAAGGCGGTAAAGGTCGGCACGAATGCTGAGGCCAGCGCGCCACCTGCCAGAAGGTTGAAGAGCAAATCCGGGAAAATGTTGGCGGTATTGAAGGCATCCATCGCGCCGGTTGTACCGAAGGCGCGCGTAGCCAGGATCTGCCGGACCAGTCCGGCCAATTGACTGAGTGCGAATGCGACCATCACAGTCCCGGCCGCGCGGGCGATCTGGCGGTTGGCTTGATCGGAGGATGCGTTCACGAACAAAGATTATACCCCAGGGGTATATTCGCCGAACCAGTTTTCCTGCGCGAAGCTGTATAATCATTGCATTCCAAGGAATCCGGGAAACTCTGCATGATGACTCAAAACAATGCGCGTAACCTTAACGTCCTATTAGTTATGGTATTGGCGCTGGTTCTAACCTCCTGCATTCCTTCGACCCCTGTCCTGTCCACCATGCCCCCAGCTGCCCCCGCGACCGGGGCCAGCACCGAACCCGCAACTGCCTGGCTCGATATCTACTTCACCGACCCGTCTGCGCCCCACGCAGCAGACTTCACGGGCGGCCCGGATGAATCCCTGGCTGCTGCCATCGACCAGGCGCGCCTATCTGTGGATATGGCTGCCTACAGTCTCGATCTTTGGAGCATCCGCGACGCCCTCGTCCACGCTCATCAACGCGGGGTAGTGGTACAGATGGTGATGGAAAGCGACAACATGGACAACCAGGAAGTTCAGCAGATTCTCGACGCCGGGATTCCTGTCATTGGTGACCAGCGCGAAGGCCTGATGCACAATAAGTTCGTCGTGATTGACCGCTCCGCGGTCTGGACCGGCTCGATGAATTACACAACCAGTGGAACTTATGAAGACAACAACAATCTCATCTGCATCCGCTCGACAAAGGTTGCAGAAGATTACACAACCGAGTTCAATCAAATGTTCGTAGAGAATCTGTTCGGCCCGGATAAACCTGTAGCAACCCCCAACCCCGGTTTGACGATTGACGGCAATCCGGTGGAAATCTATTTCTCGCCGGATAACGGCGTCGCGGCGCACATCCTGGCTCTCCTTCAGGAGGCGCAGGAAAGTATATATTTCATGGCCTATTCCTTTACAGCCAATGATCTTGGTGACGCCATCCGCCAGCGTGCGGCGGCCGGTCTGACCGTGGCCGGGGTGATGGACGATGGACAGATCAATTCCAATCGGGGTACAGAGTACGATCCGTTCAAGCAAGCTGGTTTGGATGTGAGGCGGGATGGCAACGCCGGGCTAATGCACCACAAGGTGATCATCATTGACCGGAAGATTGTGATCACCGGTTCGTATAACTTTTCTGCCAGTGCCGAGACGAGCAACGATGAGAACGTGGTCATCATCCATAATGCGGATATAGCTGCACAGTACCTGGAGGAGTTCCGGCGGGTTTACGATCAGGCGCAGCCCTGATTGTTCTGGGTGACGAAATTGCTCGTATTTCATTGCCCCCGAAAATACTAAAGTTCGAACATGAATTTGGTCAATAGTGAAGCCTCCTAAACTGAATAATATGGTTTGGGTGAACCAAACCTAGAAAAGGAGGCTTCACGAATAAATTTATTTCTGGTTTTGTGCAGGATCTGTTGGGTGTTTAGTTTTTTTTCCAGATTCAGAAGGATAAATGTGGCTAGGTGAGCATATAGAATTTCTATAGATTAGTTCCGTCTGTAATACATAATGAGTAGAGTCAACGTTACCCTCTATATAATTCAATAAAAGTTTAGCAGCTAGTATACCCTTTTTACAACGTGGCTGAGAGATTGTTGTAAGAGATGGATTCATCAACGCTGCCATAGGAATATCATCAAAACCAATAATAGAAAGATCGTTGGGTATCCAAACCCCTGCTTCTTTCGCGGCGTTCATTGCACCAATAGCAATGATGTCGGACATGGCTACTATAGCCGTAGGATGTTTTCGGGCATTCCAAATAGTTTGAAAAACAAGTTTGCCTCCCTTTTCCGTGCAAACACATTCCACCAAACGAATTCGGTGGTTGTCAATTTTGAGACCAAATTCCTCCAATGCTGCTAGGTAACCATTCATTCTTAATCGCAACGTCCCTTGATACTCATTATAATGGCCTCGCTTTCCAGATCTGATGGCAAGTATGGCTATGTCTCGATGCCCCATGGTTAAGATATTGGTCATTGCTTTTTTTGCTCCACCCTCATCGTCAATATTGACAGCAGGTATCCCATCGATTGGGTCACTATCAACGGTTACGAATGGCATTTCCCGAAGGCGAAGAACCATCATTGCGGCTTTATGTTCTTCTAATCCCAGTGTCACAAAACCATCTACTGCTGTTTTATCGATCGCTCGCTGAATGCTACCCTTCAACGGAGGTACAATCATTAATGATAAACCTGCCTCTGTACAAACCTCACCAACTCCTTCAAGGAACTCTGGTATAAAAGGATTACGGATAACTTCAGGAATGGGTTGTGGCACCAGCACGCCAATCGTGCCAGTGCGCCGAGTGCTCATGCTTCGCGCTATTGGATCGGGATGGTAACCAAGCTTTTCTGCAATAGAAAGGATACGCTGTACGGTCGCGTCTGACAAACGACTTGGATTGTTGAATGCAAATGAGACAGAAGTCTTTGAGACGCCAGCCTTTTGAGCGATATCGCCGATATTTACCTTTGGCATAATCTCTCTCCAATATTTTATTTATCTGACACAAGGACTAACGCTGTCTGTGATGGGATGCTGTTAATTTCTAAATAACCTTTGTTATAGGATATTATTCTACCTGTAAAAACATCTCGCCATTTCTTATGGATAATTGAACTTGAGGAAAGCGGGATTTTCTGGCAAGAGACTTCTTCGCGGGGATTGATTATTGTTATCACCTCATCATCATCCAAGTATCTTCTGTAGGCATATATGCTATTAAATACTATAAGTTTTTCAAGATTTTCAGAACGTAAGGCTGGATGGTTGGTACGCACACCAATTAGAATGCGGTATGTATTGAGCAATTGATTATTCCAAGCTTTTTCTTCCCATATCATACATCCTCGGCAGTCCGGATCATTTTCTCCAACCAGTCCAATCTCGTCTCCATAATATATCATTGTAGTACCGACAGCTGTAAATAACGCAGTTATAGCCAAGGTCGCTCGTTTAATATCGTGGTTACAAAGTGTAAGGATACGGGGGGTATCGTGGCTTCCCAGTAAATTCATTTGATAAGGAGCAGAAAGGCCACAAACATCCCTCAGACGGGAAGTTGCGTAGTCGAAGTCCTCGGCGTCCATTGTATCGCGTACGCAATAATCGAGGATATAGTCACGAAGGGGATAATTCATTATCCCATCGCATGTATCTCCCTCTAACCAGGGTTTGGGATCACGCCAGACTTCCCCAACAATATACGCTTCAGGATTTATCTTCTTCACCACCTCACGGAAAGTGTGCCAAAAATCTATATTAACTTTCCAAGGAACATCTAAGCGCCAACCATCTACGCCATATTCTTGAAGCCAGTAGGTGGCTACTTTGAGCAGATATTCCTGCACTTTTGGATTTGTTACCTTAAGTTTCGGCATTGATGCGACTCCACCACATGTCTGGTAGTTGGTGGAATCCTGATTTATCGGGAAGGTGGTGGTATAGAACCAATCTTTATACAGGGAAGCACCGCCTCTCTGTTTTACATCTTCGAAAGCCCAGAAGTCATCACCACAGTGGTTAAAAACTGCATCCAATAGTATTCGAATTCCTCTTGAATGAGCTTTATCTACAAATTTATGAAATAGTTGGTTGGTCCCAAAGGAAGGATCGATGGTCAAATAATCGCAAGTATCATACTTGTGATTAGAACGCGCTTTAAAGATTGGCGTTAAATACAGTGCGGTGACACCCAAGTCTTTCAAATAAGGGAGGTGGTCCAAGATGCCTTGGAGATCGCCACCGAAGAAATTGTCGCGAGTGGGAGGCGATCCCCAAGGGGTTACACCAGGCGGATCATTCGACTGGTCACCGTTGGCAAACCGGTCAACAAAGATTTGATAGAATATAGCGTCTCTAACCCATTCGGGGATGGAGTAGGTTATCATAGATGAATTAATTAACCTCTAAGTCCGGAGCGTGCCAGACCAGATACAAACTGTTTTTGCGCTACTAAGAAAATCAATATCGGCGGGATGGTTGCGATAACTGTGCCTGCCATCCAATAAGTCCATTCGACGTTGTAGCGACCATTGAAAGCCTGCAGGCCGGTCTGGATAACCCGCATTTTATCCTCGTTGGCAGCAAGAAGGGGCCAGAAAAAGTCATTCCAGATGAACAGGAAACTGAAGATCGCTACAGTCAGCACCGTCGACAGGCTCATGGGTATTACGATTCGCCAGAGCACGCTCCAGTGTGAAGCCCCGTCAACTCGGGCTGCATCAATGTAGTCCCGCGGTACGGCGATAAAGGCCTGACGCAAGAGAAGAATGGCAAACGCATCTACCATCCGCGGTACGATTAGGGCTTGGTAGGTATTAAACCAATGTAAATCGCGGACGATCAGGTAGATCGGTATAACAATGGCGTAGAAAGGTATCATCATTGTGGAAAGATAGAGTAAAAAGAGAGCATCACGGCTTTTGAATTTCAAGAAGGTGAAAGCATAGGCAGCCATCCCTCCAATGACTATGCGCGATAAGACGACGGCTACCGCAACAATTGTGGTATTGAAATAATAGCGTGCGAAAGGGGTATCTTTCAAGGCTTCCTGATAATTTGAGAAATCAAATGTTGTGGGATATAGATAAGGGGGTTCTCCGATACTACCTCTCTCTTTCAGGGATGACGTAATCATCCACATAAAGGGAGTAATGATCATCATGGCTGAAGGAATTAGGAATAGTAGCAGTGCCAGATTTACCATGATCTTTTGCCTGCTCGGTAAGATAAAATGTCGGTGTGGATGCATGATTTTTATCATGGGCGTGAAAGTCTGTATATCCATTAAATTGCCTCCATCTCGCTAGTACCAAAGCCGATAAAGCGCCATTGAAGGATGGTAATAGTTGCTACGATGAATAACATTACTACGGACATAGTGGCACCAAGGTCTAATTTGAAGAAGCTAAAGGCACTGGTATAAAGAAATACTCCGATAGACAATGTCGCATCCGAAGGACCACCTCTAGTCATCACCAACACCTGGTCAAAAACCAGGAAGGAGTCGATTAACCCCAAAGTGACCAGCATAAGGGTAGTTGGAGAGATCAAGGGTATAGTGATGTGAAAGAAGGTTTGCCAAGCTCCTGCGCCGTCGACCCGTGCGCTTTCATAATACTCCTGTGGAATGGCCTGCAAAGCTGCCAAGTATACAATCATAGTAAATCCTACACGTCTCCAAATGCCCAGGGTCATGATCGTTGGCAGTGCCAAATTCACATTTGACAACCAAGTCTGCCTTGGAATATGAAGATAGCCCAAAAAGGTATTCACGTAGCCGAAATTGGGGTTGAAAAGTAGTATCCAAACCATAGCTGCGGCCACCAATGGGGTCACAGTAGGGAGGAAAAATAAAGTACGCCAAAACGATTTTAAGAATAGCCAGCGATGATTGAGAGTCACAGCCAAAACCAGGCCGAGTATAATGCTGAACGCCGTAACCACGACCGTATAGAGGAAGGTCACACGGAGAGAAGTCCAAAAACGGTCATTACTAAATAATTGGATGTAGTTGTTTAAGCCGGAAAAGGTCGGAGCAACAGAAAGGTTATCCCACTTGTAGAAGCTAAGCCTAATAGCCGCGATCATCGGGTAAAAGCTAAAAACCGCAAACAATAAGAAGGAGGGCAATAGGAAAAGGAACATTGTTGGTAAGTCCCTCGGTCGCTTCCTTAAAAGAATCGGGCGCCATTTCATAATTCCTCCTTACTACGGTTGTTCATAATACACGAAAGCCCATCATACCAAGCAATTTTAATATCAAGGCAGCGGAATCGGGAAGCAATCCGCTGCCTTGAAGACTTTTGAAGGAATCTCTTCACCTATTTCTTCAGGATTGCATTGACATCTTTTTCGGCCGCAGCCAGGGCATCTGCAGGTGAAGCTGTTCCTAGCAGCGCAGGCTGGATTCCCCGAGAGAAGGCGTCGGAGACTTGATTATACAGCGGCGTAGCGGGTCGAGCATGTGCATAAGGCATACCTTGGATGAATGGCAGCATACGGGGTTCGGTCACATTCACCCAGTTCAGATAGGCTTGGTTCTCGCCGACGGATTTGATGATCGGTAAAAACCCTGTCTGCATGTCCCAACGTAGCTGCGTTTCTGAGCTGGTAAGGAACTTCATGAATTCCCATACCGCTTCTTTGTGGGTTGAATTATTAAACATGATGAGGTGTTCTCCGCCAATGTTACTGGCCGTTGTACCTCCAGCTGGCGCTGGAACAGGTGCAATGCCCCACTTGAAAGGTGCATCCTTGCGGTATCCAAATAACCAGGAACCATCCAATTGCATACAGGCCTTTTGATCGCCAAATGCTCCCCACGGGCCGGGAGCAGATCCATGGCCCTGAAGCATATCGGAAACGAAGGTGAGTGCTTTCAGGCCCTCTGGTGAGTTGAAAGCTGCCACGGTATTGTCAGCGTTCAGGAATTCCCCTCCTGCTGCCCACAGCCAAACCTGAAACTGCCAGGTGATGCCTTCACCGGTAGGCTGGGTGTAGAACTCAAATCCCACCACCCCATTGGCTGGGTCGGAGCATTTCTCGGACATAGTCTTCATTTCATCCCAAGTCTTTGGAGGCGTCTCGGGGTCCAAGCCAGCTTTGGTAAAGAGGTCCTTATTCCATATAAGTTGCATGTTATTGGATGTAAAGGGCAAACCGTAGCGTTTGCCATCCATGACATCATAATTTATCAACATGGGATAGAAATCGCCAATATTGAATTGACTGTCGCTGTTGATAAAGTCATCCAGGGGCTGAAGTGCGCTGTCGTTCACATATTCTGGCACCCAGATCAAATCAACCGCTGCTAAATCAGGAGTTGTACCGCCGAGAATGGATGTCCCGAGGAGCGTATGATATTCATCGTAACTTGGCTGCATAACGGCAGTGACATGAATATCAGGGTGCGCAGCGTTGAACTCACTTACCAGGATATCCAAGAGAGCGGCATTCACCTTATCATATTGGTGCCAGAAGGTGATTTCAACAGGTGTAGTAGCCGGTTTCTCAGTAGCAGGTGGCTGGGTAGCAGATGGTTGGGTAGCAGGTGGCTGGGTAGCAGATGGTGGGGTTGTGGGTTGGCAAGCACTTAAAGCTAGTATGAGAGTGAATAAAATGGTGAATAGAGTAAAACATTTGGTTCTCATAGGTTATTCTCCTTCGAACAAGTGAAATGAGTTGTTTTACAGATATTGACACATTAAACAAATATAAGAGTATATTATTTATCCCATCCACCTCCTGGTATGATATTTTACGGGTGCTAAATCGGTAAACTAAACCGCTTTACCATATTATAGTTCAATTTTCCATAATTTTCAAGTACTTTCTTTGAACTTCAGTCGTGAGTTCGGGCAGGGTTATGCCGATTACATGGCTGTCACGCCCATGTTTATCCCGTTCGTGAAAGGGAACAAATCACGCCGTGAATCGTCCTGAAACTAGCTTCCTTTCGTACGGTGTATAATCACTGGCAATGTCCTTCGTTTCCGTTCCCCGCCCCCAGCGTTCCCCTGTTCCACTTCAAATTTTGGCTGTCCTGGTTGGCGGCCTGCTTCTATTTTTACTGGCCATTGGCCTGATCACTGGTGGTTACCAGCTGCTTTATGCCGGCCGGGTTTTCCCAGGCATCACAATGGCAGGTGTGGACCTTACCAGCATGACGCCGGAGCAGGCTACTGCCGCGCTCAACCAGCGCCTTACTTATCCGGCCAGCGGTCAGATCGTTTTTCATTACGGGGACCAGGTATGGGTGGCAACACCGGCCCAGTTGGGGATGGTTTTCGACGCCGGGACCAGTATCCAGCACGCTTACGAGGTTGGACGCCAGGGTGGATTGCTCACCAACCTGGCCGGTCAGCTCAATGCCTGGCAGGGCGGGCTGAACCTGAAACCGGTTGTCGTGTACGATGCGCGCGTTGCCCATGGTTATCTCCAGAATATTGCCGCCCAGATTGACCAGCCAGTGGTGGAGACCGACCTGCACCTGAACGGGACGGAAGTCGTTTACACCCAGGGCCAGACCGGGCGGTTGCTCGATGTGGACGCCACACTAGCTAACCTGTTGACGCAATTTTCGTCTTTCCAGGATGGGGAGGTGCAACTGGTCGTCGAGAAACAGTCGCCGGTGGTGCTGGATGCGTCAGCGCAAGCCGAAACACTCCGCCAGATCTTGAGCGCCCCGCTTACATTGAATGTTCCTGATCCTCAACCTGGTGATCCCGGGCCGTGGACGATTGAGCCGTCGGACCTGGTAGACATGTTGACGGTGGGTCGCATCCAAACCGACGCGGGCTGGCAATATCAGGTTTCGGTTGATGCCCAAGCGCTGGAACAATTCCTGGGGCCGATCGCCCCGCTGGTGAACCAAACCCCACAGAACGCCCGTTTCTACTTTGACGATCCTACGAGCCAACTTGTGCTTTGGCAATCGGCAACAACAGGTCGCACGCTGGATATTGCAGCCACACGTGATATGGTAAATCAAAAACTCTTGCAAGGGGAACACTCCATTCCCCTCGTAATAACGCTTGCCCAACCAGCGGTCACGGACGATGCCACAGCAGCATCTCTAGGCATTACGGGCCTTGTCCCACACGGTTCTTATACGAGCTATTTCCGTGGTTCGAGTGCGGCACGCTTGCAAAATATCCAGGCAGCCGCTTCCCGTTTCTACGGTTTGCTCATCCCACCGAATACAACTTTCTCGATGGGTGAGGCAATAGGAGATATCAGCCTGGATAACGGTTATGCAGAAGCGTTGATTATTTATAACGGACAAACGATCACCGGTGTCGGCGGCGGGGTATGCCAGGTGAGCACCACGCTCTTTCGTACAGCCTTTTTCAGTGGGTATCCGATCCCGGAACGGCACGAGCACGACTATCGTGTTTACTATTATGAACAGACTGCCACCGGAACAGATGTCAATCTGGCCGGACTGGATGCCACTGTCTATTTTCCGCTGGTGGATTTGAAGTTCACGAACGACCGGCCGTACTGGCTGCTGATGGAAACTTATTTTAATCCTACTAATTACTCGCTTACCTGGAAGTTCTATTCGGGCGACGACGGCCGCAGTGTGGAATGGCAGAATCTTGGCTTGCAAAATGTTGTTACGGCTCCAGAGCCGGCCTTCGAGGAGAATCCGGGCCTTGCGCCAGGCGAAATCTCACAAGGGGATTGGTGGGTAGAAGATGGAGCTGATATCACAGTGACTCGCGTTGTTTCGCGCAACGGTCAGGTGCTTATTTCAGACTCTACTCAAACCCATTACGAACCACACGGGAAGGTTTGTCAATACGGTCCAGGCACGGACGATCCGGAGGCCCGGGCCGCACAGCTTGGCCTTTGCTCCCCCTAGGCGTGGTAAAATAGCCGTCTGTTGCTTCCGGAATTGGAGAATAACATGATCAATAAAGAATTACTTGAAATCCTGCGCTGCCCGGCTTGTGTCCGGGAAAAAGATGGCCTGCTCAAACTCCATGCAGAGACGTGGTTGATCTGCCAGGATTGCGGGCGTAAATATCCGATCGTGGAAGACATACCGGTAATGCTCATCGAAGAAGGAGACAAGTGGGTTAAAGTGGCTGAGAAAGATCTGCCTGTGCCGCCGCCCATGAAGTGAGATGGTTGATAAGAAGTTCTATTTCATGAATAATATCCGAATACTGAAGCGTCCTACGACCGGCCAGTTTATCTGGATGGGGGTGGGACTGGTCATGGCGGTAGCGATATTTATATTTCTGCGTGGCTTTGTGGCGTGCTGGGCCCTGACTGCTCTACCGGGTGTTCGGCCATCCACCTGTGCGGGACAGACAACAGGTCCGGCGACAAACTCTGAAGGGACACCGGTTGCCGGTGCATCTGCCACTTCGACCATCAGTGCGCCCCAGGTTGAACTGCCGCCCCCCTGGGATGGCGCCAGCCGGGTGACCATCCTGGTCATCGGCCTGCGCGGCGGGGACGTTGCCAACGAAGGCTGCCCGCTGTGCACCGATACGCTAATTTTGTTAACCATCGACCCTGTCAATAAAACCGCAGGCATGCTTTCTGTCCCGCGCGACATGTGGGTCAATATTCCCGGTTTTGGCTATAGCAAAATCAATACTGCGTATACCCTGGGCGAGGCATATCACCTGCCCGGCGGTGGACCTGCCCTGACGATCAAAACGGTCGAAAACTTCCTGGGAATCCCGATCCAATATTATGCTCAAGTGAGTTTTAATACCTTTGAGCAGATGATCGATACGATCGGTGGAATTGATGTAAATATTCCGGCAAAAATTATTGTCGACCCCCTGGGGCCGCATAACACGACCACTCTCAAACCTGGCTTGAATCATTTGACAGGTCCCCTGGCGTTGGCTTATGCCCGCACCCGTGATGTAAGCCAGGGCGTTGCGGGCGGCGATGTGGAGCGATCTCAGAACCAGCAGCAAGTCATCCTGGCGATCCGCGATAAAGTTCTCGCAAAGGGAAATTTCTTGAACCTGATGACCCAGGCTCCCACACTTTATAATGAACTTTCGGGAGGCATTGACACGGACCTATCCCTGAACGATGGCATGCGCCTGGCAGTGCTGGCAAAGGATATTCCGCTGGAAAATATTCAACAGGGTGTGATCGATTACACCATGATGCAGGATGGCACCACTATCCTGGATGGTCTCAAAGCAGACATCCTGCGGCCTTATCCGGATAAAATCCGCGAGTTGGTGGATAAAATATTCGGTAGTGGTACCATGCAGCCGATGGCCTCCGGTACTGTCGAAGCGAATATGCAAGCCGAAGCGGCCCGCGTGGTGGTCATCAATGGTACCGGCGTGACTGGCATGGCAGCGAAGACTTACGACTATCTGAAAACTCAGGGCATGAATGTAATCGCATATGGCAACCAGGGCGATTATCCCGATAAGTATTATTCCCCGTACCCCTACCAGACGGTCATCATCGTCCATGCCGGGAAGCCCTACGCCATGCAGTATTTGATGGCGCTGTTGAAGTTTAATAGCAAGAGTCAAATTATACTGGATTTCAACCCGGCTGCCCCGGAGGATATCCTCGTGGCTCTTGGTATTGATTGGGCTGGCCCACCGTAATCGGATGCACCATAAAAAATTCCCGGCGTCACAATGACACCGGGAATTTTGTTTATCGGGGGCTATCATTTCGCTTTCAGATATTCGCCGATGGCTCCGGCTGCTTTACGCCCGCCGATCATGGCGGTGACCACCAGGTCAGCGCCGGTGACGCCATCGCCGCCGGCAAAAACTCCCTCGCGGGTGGTGGCGCCGGTCTCTTTATCGGTCACGGTAATGAGACCCCAATCGTGAACTTCGAGTCCGGGAGTGGTTTTCCCAATCACCGGGTCCGGCCAGTAACCCAGGGCTTTGATCGCAGTATCCACTGCGATGGAGAAATTGGATCCTTCCACCGGGATTGGTTTACGGCGGCCCTTGGCGTCCGGTTCACCTAGTTTCATTTCTATACACTCCATGGCGGTCAGGCGTCCATCCTCTCCGGCGATGAATTTGACCGGTTGCGTGAGGAAACGATATTTGGCGCCTTCTTCTTTCGCCATTTTTCGGTCTTTGCGACCACCCGGCATTTCCTTCTCAGTACGGCGGTAGACGCAAGTCACTTCTTCCGCACCGAGGCGCAAGGCGGAGCGCAGGCAGTCAGAGGCCGTATCCCCGCCGCCGATCACCACCACGCGCCTGCCCAGCACCGGCCGCTCGCGTTTGCCCTCAGGCAGCAGATTGGGTTCGGTATTGGCGCGCATCAGGAAATCGGTGCCTTCGTAGACGCCGGGCAAATCCTCGCCAAGAGTTTCCATTTTTGCGTCAATACCGGTCCCGACGCCGACGAAGACGGCCTCATAGCCTTCTTTGAACAGGTCGTCGATTGTTTTGTCTTTACCGATGGTGGTATTTCCGACGAACTTGGCCCCGGCTTTTTCGAAATCGCCCCAGCGGCAAAAGAAAACTTCCTTGGCGAGTTTGAAGTTCGGGATCCCGTAGACCAGCAGGCCGCCAGGCGCGGGTTTGGAGTCTAAGAAGGTAACGGAATGTCCCTGTTCGAGCAGTCTTTCTGCGCACCCCAGACCTGCAGGTCCGGCTCCGACAATGGCGACCTTTTTCCCGGTCGGCTTGCCGACGGGGATGGCCACTCCTGCGGTTTTACGCTCGTAGCAGGTTACGAAAGTTTCCAGCGGGCCACAAAGAACCGGCTCGTGGGTCTTGTTCAGCGCGCAAGAGCCCTGGCAGAGTTGTTCATGCGGGCAGACGCGCGAGCAAACTTCAGGCAGGGAGGACGTCTGGCGGTAGAGTTGGGCGGCTTCAATATACTGCCCCTGCTCGATCAGCCACATGGCTGATGGGATGTCGTTGTGGCACGGGCAGGCCAGCATGCAGGGAGCCGGGTCAGGACAATGGATACAGCGGGAGGCCTCCAGCATGGCGCGGTCGGAATCAAGCGGGATAACCACATCGCCAAAGTCGCAGACGCGTTCCGTAGGCGGCCGCAGCGACAAGCCCTGATAAGGCATGTAAACGCGTGCCTTGCGGTCAATTTCAAGAAACTCACTTGGAATTTGTTGCATATGTTACTCTCCTGCCGATACCGACAAACTCGTACTAATTTGATATGTATCATACTCAATCTTCGGCTGGGGTTATAGGCTTATATGTCACCATTGGTTGCGACAATAATCACAATGTAAAAGGATGTCAATATTCTAAAATGAACCCTTTCCCTCCCGTTTCTGTGAAATGACTCTGATGAGTTTCGGGGTAGCTGCATTGAGCTTCGGCATCGGCTAACTGATACGCAAGTTCCCGAGTGTCCAGACCTAGTCCTCATGCCTTAACACTCCGGATGCATCAATCAGGTATCAAATACACCTGGATCCAGTCATCATCTCAGGCGGGAGTGTCTGACCGGTTTTGGTAATATGGGCTAGCGGCGTGCTGTTCGATCAGGCGGACTGCTTCTCCAACACCATCTTCGAGGCGGATCTGACACCCCAATTCACGGGCACGCGCTTGAAGGACGGGGCTGTTTGTCTGAGCGAAAGCGGCTGCTAACCTCTCAACAGATAGATGGGCTAAACCAATGGGCGCAGGACCTGTCCCAATGGCCGCGACGCGTTTCCCCCAAAACGGCTGGTCGATGGCATGAGGAATAATAATGCTGGGAATCCCGGCGCGCAGGCATGCGGCAGTTGTCCCCACTCCGCCATGATGGATGACAGATTTACAACGGGGAAAAAGCCATTTGTGCGGCACAGCATTGATGTAGTACAGATCATCAGCATGTTCAACAGGTTTTCTCCCGCCCCAGTTGGTGAGGATGATGCCACGCTGGTTTGAATGGGCGAGGGCAGCGCGCACCAGAGCATCGACCCGCTCGGACTCGCGGTTAACCATGCTCCCAACCGTCACGCATACCGGGGCCTCCCCGGAGGCAAGGAAGTCCAAAAGATCCTGAGGCGGTTGGTATGTTTCAGGTTCTTTGAGAAAGAAATAGCCGGTAATGTGAACGTGGGTTGCCTTCCAGTCGTCGGGTTTGGGAAGAACGGTCGGACTATAGGCAAAGAGCAGGGGAGTCCTAACGGGGCTGGAGGGGTCGAAGAGCCAGGTGGACTTCAGCTTGAAAATCTCCGGCTCGGTGTGACGCAGCTGGCTCAATCCCATCTGCATGGCGTATCGAAAAACCTGTGCGGTCAACCAGTGGCTAAAATAACTCAGACTCCCCGGCGGTATGTTGGGCAGGGCGATCATCGGAAAGGCGCGCGTGGGTATGAACATGGGAAGAAGCTGCACAGAGACATCCGGGATGTCGCGGGTGCGTGCCATCGAATTCCCAAGCGTGGTCAAGAAGAACGAATGGACGATGAGGTCAGCGTCGTCACAGGCGGCCAGGGAAGCCTGTACGACTTGCGGAGAGATGGAGATGACATAATCGGCCATGGATTTGACTGCACCAAACACATCCTGGCGGACATTGTTGGCGAAGGCGCTCATCTCTTCCGGGTCGCCTGGCAGGGGCGTGAAAGGTATTTTGTACCGGGTGGCAAAATCAGCAAAGCGCTGCGGGGCAGCGAGACGCACGCTGTGCCCGGCTTCTTGCAGCCCAAGCGCCAGGGCAACAAAAGGCTGTACATCGCCGCGTGTGCCATAGGTAAGGAGGGTGATTTTCATTGGAATGGTTGTCAATTGCTGATGGCGGGCGCCTGACGCAGATAGCTTGTTTCCTGGACCTGCCTGAGCAGGAACGTTGCCAGATCTGCGCGGGAAATATTCGTCCCCACCTGTTTTTTGCCCAAATAACCGGCTCTGATCACCCCCGTCCCAGGGTTGTTGTTCAGCATGGACACACGCACGATGGTCCAATCAGTATCAGAGGCGCGCACCAGCCGCGCAACGTTGACGATTTCTTCGTAGGCAGGGCGCATTGCGGTTTTGATCAGGTCCACCAGGATCTTGAATTTAAAATCCGGCAAGTCATTCGGGTCACTGGCGCTCGGGGTGGATGAAATGATCAGGCGGCGGACGCCGGCTTTCTGCATGGCTGCCAGGATGTTTTGCATTCCTTGCGTAAGCGGCTTGCTTTTGATGTCTTCTCCTGGGCGGGGGCCCAGTACGCTGATGACCGTCTCCGCGCCGCTGACAGCGCGTTCGATTACCGCCGCGTCGGTTAATTCGCCCTGCACGATCGTCAGACGCCCCCGATTTGCGTCAATTTTTGATGGGTTGCGAGCGAAGGCAACCACCTGGATTCCTGCGGCGAGTGCCTGTTCAACAAGCTGGCTGCCTGTAGCACCTGTTGCACCAAAGATAGTAAGTTTCACTTTGCAAACTCAGCCATGGTAGTATTAAACGCCCTTGTGCTCAACTCTTTCAGGGGTAACATTGCTAATTTTTCCGATATGACTTCAACTCCCCAGGGTCCGGTATAACCCATATTTTTCACACAACTGATGAAACCTTTGATGTCATACTCACCGTCCCCGCAGAATCTTCTGTTGGATGGATCATAATCAGGACTTCCAGGCAGAGTTCCGTCGTTAAGCTCGATATTCGTCAAATAATTCAAGGGAATACGGCTTATTTCCTCATAAGTCATTCCAAGATTAGCCACCTGGTAGATGTCGATTATTAAGCCGCCATTTTTAGCTCCTGCTGTTTCTACCATAGTTATCGCGTCCTTGATATTGTCGATCATCGCGCAACCCATGATTTCAAAACCGATTGTCGCGCCATAATTCTCCGCCTCCGAGCATAATGCCGCAAACGCCTCAATGATATGGGGCATGGGACAGG
>Ga0209777_10000363_pt1 | contig 76276 bp, 72 predicted proteins | sample FrelakmetHBP12HB_FD_187147 | JGI IMG/M metagenome (GOLD analysis project Ga0209777, IMG submission 187147) | Freshwater lake sediment microbial communities from the University of Notre Dame, USA, for methane emissions studies -HBP12 HB (SPAdes)... | ecosystem: Environmental > Aquatic >...
AAAATAAGGATTTTTTATTGAAAGCGAGACTTTCGGCAGATGAACTTGCGTAGTAGCTTCCATCCCGTAATACTCAGAAGTGATCAGTGAAAAAATGAAACGCTCTGGTTAATGCGTACATCTACAAGTCTACAATCGGTAGTTTTAAATTGAATTGAGAATAATCGCTTGAAATCTTCAAAAATGCATCGTGCTACGGTCAGTTCAGTTGAAAATTTCCTGGTATGGACAATTCAATTAAGCGGCACTTGGAATACAACACGTTCAGGACACACAGCTCTTTGAATTACCGTCCTCCAGCACCAGAAGCGTACCTGAATTGAGAAAAAAATGGCTGAACTCCAACTTGACATGTGGTACAACTATCAGTGACAGGTCAGGGGCGGTCGAAATTTAAAGATTACAGATTAAAAACTTGAGGAGGTATATATGAATTCAAAACCAGGCCAAATTAAAGTTGGAGAACTTATCGAAAAATATAAAAAAGGCGAAATAGGAATTCCTGAGTTTCAACGAAATTATGTTTGGAAAAATGAACGTATATTGAAATTATTAGATTCGATATATAAATCGTACCCGATTGGAGCTTTAATTATTTGGACGCCTCCTTTAGGTCACATAGTTCAATCTAAAGAAAGACAGGGAAGTAGACCTGTTCAATGGTTAATAGATGGTCAACAAAGAACAAAATCACTTGCGAATGCTATTGATGATACTAACCTTATAGCATTCAACCCAATCATTCCTGAATTTAGAATAATGAGAAAAAGACGTGATCGTTTTATTCCAATAGATCAAATTTTTGATGATGAAAAATATCCAAGTGTCCGTGAAAACTATAAGGAAACCTATGGCAATTCTCCTGAAATTGAAAAAAATTTCGAGGCTTGTCGAAAAATTAAAGATTTTCCATTAGCCATGATTGAAATGGATGGACATAACTATGAGGATACAATCGAAGCATTTAAAAGAGTAAATACGCAAGGTATCAGACTAAGAGGAGACGACATCCAGTCCGCTGAAATTTCATTTAAACATACAGGGTTTATTAAGAAAAAGGTGCAACCAACTTTAAAAATGTTAAATAACAAGGGTTATGATCGTATTTATTCTGGACATCTATTTCAAGCATGTAATTTTATACTTAAAGATAATTACAGAGACAAAAGGACAATTTTTGATAAAGATATCTCAACTGAAGTTCTAGAAAGGAATTGGAGAAAACTCGAAGAAGGATTAAAATGGATGATCAATATTTTGGACACGGAGCTTGGAATAAAGAATATGACACTTGTTCCATCTGGCCCATCCCTTATACCCATAGCTGTACTTTATTCAAAATTACCTGCAACCCAAAGAGATGTCAAAAAAATTATAAAATGGTTTATCTGTACTGTCGTTAAAAGGAGATATGAAAAATCAACAGATACGACACTAATAAAAGATTTAGAAGCCTGCTTGGAACATAATCCTATTGAGGCATTGTTTAGAAAAGGAAATATTAGCCATAATTTTGCTTTAAGACCATCTAGTTTGGATTTATCTTATAATGACCGAATTGCTGCTATCATATTATATATTGCAACCATATATAATAAGGGCGTAGATATTTTTACTCGTCAGAAAATTAAAGGAAATTCAAGATTGAATAAACATCATATTTACCCACAAAAACATTTCAGAAATAGTTCACCTGAAGAAAAAGAACTTATTAATCAAATAGGAAATATCACATTTCTTACTACACCTGTCAACCAAGCATTAAAGGAAGAACTTCCAGAAAGTTATCTTCAAAGAGTTAGAAAACTAAACCGAAACTCTGTATTTATATTTGATGAACCAGCTGAGTTGAAACTATCAAAATATAAATCGTTTATAAATAAGCGAAAAAAATTAATATGTACTTCATTCAATAAATTTTTATCAAATGAATTATAGAGTTTAGTAAATACATGTGCTAAATGAACAAAAATGGCAGAAAAAGACCTTGGCACTTCACCCAACAAAGCACAGCCGCTTCGCTCCCTGGCGGTCGCTCGGCCTCCGGCAAATTGCGCCCAAGATATGAAGACGGACGCCATTTTTTTGAGTCGAGTAGACCGGTTTCTTCCGGATGCTACAGGCTGAGGTTTGTTTTCTCTGTTTAACGCCTAGTTTTATGGCGGTGCTACAACATTTCAACTATTAACGTTTGTAATGTTGCATAATTTTCATAATTCTTCAATTAACGCTTACAGGAAGCACTAAATACGAGGTTATTTTGAAAATACCAACCTCCAAAAACACCACATTTCATCCCGTTATCAATAATTTGCCTAGATCACCCGACCTCTCCCTTTGTATTTGGAAGAAAATATATCTGGGAAAATCGTCCGATGTTACATTGCAAAAGGGAAAGGTGATAGGAATGTGGTTTTAGTAGATTATCGGAACACAATGCAACATGTTTTTGATTGTTTATTCATCATCTTGATCAATCATATTGTGATGCTCTAGATATTTTTCCAATCGTCAAACTGTTGCACAAATTGAAAAATATCAGTGTAGTATGAGTAGCCTTTTTGTTGACTATTTTCTCTCATTTTTTTTGCAGCAAGAAGTAAGAAAAAAGATATCATGTAAAGTATATAAATAATGTTTACCATATTATTTGCATTTCTGTCACCGGGACTAAAATAAGAACATGTCGAATAGATACATAAAATTCCTGCTAAGCATATGATAAATGATTTTAAAGTGTATCTGGAGTCATATATCAAGAGATTCATTATTTTAATAAATAACAAAAGGCTAACGGTGCTCGATGCAATTCTAATTTTTTTAATTTTGTTCTTCATTATTTCCCCATGATTTTAAATATGTTTATTAATTTTTCTTCGGCTTGATTTTTAGTTTCCGAAAACATTTTTCTGATAGTATTTAATACAAATTCTTTTTCCTTTTCATCAATTTCAATGCCCATTTTTTCTTTTATTTTTGATAAAACAGTTTCGGCATACTCAACACAATCAATATGATCTTCTTCATTTCTTTTATCTGGTTGCATGCTTCCCTTATCAGCAAGCAACCAATCAAGAGATACATTTGTCTTTTCTGCAATTATTGTTAAATATTCCCATCCGGGTGAAACTTTTCCCAGTTCCCATCTATTCAGGTGAGTAGGTATGACACCGACCATCAGAGCAAATTCCTGTTGTGTTTTACCTATGCTTTTACGTGCTTCCCTTATCCGGTTGCCCAGCAGAATATGGCTATTTAGTAATTTATCTTTCATATAAACAATCTTTTATTGCAAATAATTCTTGACAATTTAACAATTCTTGCCTATTATCTACATGTATCATCAATGTATGCCTATATCAATGCTTAATAAAGCTATGTTTTGATGAATATTATAGACCATTAAACAATGTAAGTCAATAAATATGGAGGAATCATGAATCATGAATTATGATTTTTTAACCGTAGATGAATTAGCGGCTCTTTTAAAAGTACCGGTGAGTTGGTTATACAGTAAGACAAGGGAAAAAAGTGATAATCCCATTCCGTTTATAAAAATTGGTAAATATTTAAGATTTTCAGAGACTTCAGTTCTGGAATGGCTGACAAAACAGCAAAAAAAAACAACTACCTGTGAATAGGACAATTGAATGGAAGATAACGCTAACAACAAACATTCATTTTTTATATCATCTTCATTACTCCTGGATGAGCCACCGTTAATAGTCCTGCCGTCTTTAGCAATTCGAGTGGGCCTTGAGTCGGCAATCGTCTTGCAGCAGCTGCATTACTTCATCAAAATTAATTTTAAAGCAAACCGCAATATTTATGATGGCCGTCCTTGGGTTTATAACTCCTATACCGGTTGGCAATCAATATTCCCATTTCTGTCCACGAAAACCATCCAACGGATATTTGCTAATCTAAAAAAATCCGGCATCGTGGTTACCGGAAATTACAACAAATCCGCCATGGACAGGATGAAATGGTACACCATAAATTATGAAAAAATACATTCCCCCGATTTTCCCAAAACGGAAAATGCATATGGACAAATTGTCCAAATGGATGAGACCAAATTGTCCTTATCTTCTATTACAGAGACTACTACAAAGACTACAACAACCAACAGTAGTTGTGATGTTTTGTGTTTTCCCCAATCAGAAAATCAAGATGAAGCAGAAAAGATCGCCAGGAACGTAATCTCTTACTATGTGAACAATGGAGTCAAAATTAAGAACCCCCATGGTCTGAAAAGACACCTTGCTAAAAAGGCACTAGACGGAGCCTTGGAAGTTCCGGAAGGCTTTAATGCTGTCAAAGATTCAAGAGCCGAAGCAAAATGCATAACTTGTAAAAAAATGCGGCCTCAGCAAAATATGTTGCAAACAGACAATGGGTACTTGTGTATCGCTTGCCATCAAGAACAGCAATTGGGAAGGATTTAATAATATGGCCGGAGCAAAAAACATTACAGCGAAAGGCGCACAAAAATATTATTACGAACGCGATCCGATTCTTAATGCCAATGGTCAGCAGCAGAATACTTCCTGGCGTGGTTACCTTTGCGAATCTTTAGGTTTAAAAGAAGGAGGCAAAATTTCATCTAAGGACTTCCAGCTTCTTTGTGAAGGGAAAAGTTTAAATGATGACCAAATAATAAAAACTACCTACGCCGATAAGGAAACAAAGCGAACTGAACATCGTGCCGGTCTTGATCTTGTTTTGTCCGACCCCAAAAGTGTAAGCCACGCAAGGCTTGTCCTCGATGATCGCAGAATTGATGATGTTAGAAATAAGGCATACGATGCTTTTTTAGACGAATTACAGGAGCGTATCTATTACCGTGAAACAAATGAAGGCATTACAAAATCAGTAAAAGCTATCAACGGCGGATTAATTGCCAGATTTCAACACTCCACTAGCCGGGAGAATGATCCGCAATCGCACGATCATAATATTATCCTCAACATTGTGGAACGTAATGATGGCAGTGGTTATCGTGCATTGGATAACTCAAGGATCATTGCTGATCAACGTTATCTTGATGCAGTCTACAAAAGTGAAGAAGCCTTTGGGCTGAAGCAACTTGGCTATGGTATCGTCAATCACGGGAACGGAAAATTTGAGATTGCCGGTTATCCTCAAGAAATTTTAGATCAATTTTCCAAACGACATCAGCAAATCAAAGAAACAGAGCAAGCGCTGAAAGATGCTGGTACTCTACCTTATGCCAATGATCATCAAATAAACAACATCGCAACATTAGAAAGTCGACCGGCAAAAGATATTTCAATTTCCAAAGAAGAGTTAAAAGATTCCTGGCTCAGCCAGCATGCAGAGCTTGGCATATCTCTGGAAACAATCAAACTAAATATTGAACGAACTGATCATGATCTTTCTACGAAGCGGGAAATGTCAGCCATTGATTGTGTGTCAATGGCTGTTACCGACCTTACGGGGAGAGAAAGCTGTTTTACGCGAACAGACGCTTTACGGGAAGGCCTTTACCTCGGCATGGGCACAATGCTGGATAAAGATGTAAAGCATGCTTTCAACGAACTTATTAAAGACGGGACAATTCAATGTCTCGATTTCGAGAAACAGATTTATAGTTCCAAGGAAATGATCGCCATTGAAAATAGCATTCAGGATATTTTTCAATCGCAAAATATAAAATATGAAAAAGTAATGTCTATCCCGGAAGCAGAAAAATATCTAACCGACTATGAACAAAAAAATAAAATTGATCTCACTGCCGGCCAGAAAGAGTATTTTTATACCTCTATTTGCGGCCAGGACAATCTTATTGTTCAGGGTGATGCCGGAACAGGCAAGACAACGGCAATTAAAGCTTTAAACGAAACCTGCAAAGAAAAAGACATAACCGTTATCGGAATAGCCAAAACAGGAAAAGCAACTTCTACTCTTGCTGAATGTGTTGATTCAGCAATGACGATTGATAAATTCATACTGCAACATACGGATAAATCAACAAACCCCGATGCCAAGCGGATGAAACTGATTATTGATGAAAGCTCAATGATGGGTAGCCGTGAGACTCTTAACATTCTCAAAATAGCACGAAGAGATAACCTGCAGATTGATTTGGTCGGAGATCGTTTCCAGCTAATGAGTCTTTCCGCAGGAAAACCCTTTAATGAACTTCAAGACAGAAGCGGAGTAAAAATTGTCCACTTAGATGAAAATATCCGTGCAAAATCCGGGTATGCCAAAGAGGTCTTCCATCATGCCGCTAACCAAGAAATTGACAAAGCAGTGGAGACAATAGAGCAGGCCGGAAAGCTTTTCGAAATTAAAGATCGAACAGAACGTCTCGAAGCAATAAAAACCAATGCCTGCACAAAAGATAATGCAATTATTCTGACAAGTATTAATGCTGATCGTAACGATTTAAACGAAATGATTCATCGAGAAAAAGCTGCCAGAAGTATTTTAGGAAAAGAGCAAACATTAACAGTCCGGGAGCCAATAAATATGCCCGATTCTAATAAGCGCTTTGCATCCAATTACAAAATGAATGATTATGTTTTTGTATCGAAACCTTTACCGCAAATGAATTCCGGAACCGAAGCAAAAATCATCCAAATTGATTCGGCTAAGAACATTATTTATTGCCAGATCGAAAACAAAAGAAACTCTTCTCACAATAAACAAAATGAATCTCTGGAACAATCAGGAAAAATTATTACCGTGGACGCAAGATTATATGGTGATCGGCTTTCCGTTTATCAGGAAAAGACAGTAGCATTTGCCGAAGGCGAACAAATTATCCTGAACAAAAGAGATAAGGTTTTAAGTGCTGATGGCAAAAGTTTTACCGAAGTAAAAAACGGTTATGCCGGCACAATAAATTCAATCGAACATGATGGTAAAATTCACGCGACTCTGGAAGGTAATAAAAAAGTAATCCTCGATCCGGAGAACAATAAATATTTTGATCGCGGCTGGGCAGTCACAGTTTATAAAAGCCAGGGCGAGAGTCGGCATAATGTTATCATCAACGGATCATGCGAACGAACAAATCGGAATGAATTTTATGTAGCTGGTTCACGTTCAATAGATGATCTGCAACTCTACGTGGACGATAAAAATCAATACATCGAAAGATCGAAAATTGAACAGGAAAAGAGTTCAACTTTCGATCACAAAGATAAGAGCCTGGCAGTCAATCTGGAAATCAAAAATGATATCCAAATTGAAAAACAAAATGGAACCAAGATCGAACAATCTTTTCACAGATATCATGCGCCGTCTGCGTCCAGGGAAATGGAGCGATAATGTGTGGATATTTGATTTATAGTTGGACTCGTATTTTAGGACACGTTACGCAAACGTCGGTTGCCAACAGGAACAAATTAGGAACAGGCAAATTGTAATGAGCTGATATTATTATGAGTTTATTTGGAACATACATTTTAGAAAATATCGTAAAAAGAATGTCTAACTACATGTATTTATTACTTATACATATTCAGCACTGAAAGGAAAACATATATGGAGATAGTTCATATAAAATTAGGCGATCAATTGAGCACGAAAATTAATGAAATTGCCGCCAAAGAAAATACAACGGCAGCAGAGATCGGCAAGAACATTTTGACTCAATATCTGTTCGATGACAGTTATAAAATGGCGCCAAAAATCGAAGCCATTTCCAAACAAATGGAAAATATTTATGCGATCATTGAACAACAAAATAAAAAGAGTGATGGTGTCAAACCAAACGATAAATTGATTGAAAATATTCATTTGATCGGAACAAATTTTTCAGCAGTAGTAAAGTCTCTTGATGATATCAATAAAATAAAAAGTATTAACTACACCAACATTATAAAAGTGGGAGAAGCTATAGGTGAAGTTAAATATGATTTATCAAAATTTCAAAATGATTTTAAAATATTCCGGACAAATCTCTGCCAGCAGAGTGAAGTAATCTGGAAAAGTTTAACGGAAAAACCGTTATCACATCTTTATAATGTCACCGGCATAATCGTTATCATCGCTTTATTGCTCACAGCTACTTCCATGAACGGCTGGCTGAACTTATTGGCCAACTTTTTCTACGGAATAATCAGCTTTAATGGTCATGTTTTATTAAATGCTCTGCAAATTATTTGGTCTGCTATCAAGACTTTTTCGGTTGACTTTATATGTTTGGTTCCCTTCGTTGTACCATTATATTTGCTACTACTGCACAGGCTGACAAGCAGTTTGAAGAACTTTAATTACTAATTGGATCAATAAATATAAAACTTTTAACAAACAAAAATAATTATAATCAGAGAGGTATTTATGAAAAACGAAATCACAGTTAGAAGAGAAATTAAACCAAGAATGTTGTCGGTCAATGAGACGGCGCAATATATCGGGCTTGCAGCCAAAACAATCCGCAACAGAATCGGGCCGAAAGCAACGAAACCTTTTCCAATCAAGCCTAAACATATTGGCAGCAGAGTTCTTTTTGATATAAAAGATTTGGATGCCTATCTTGATAGGCTATTCACAGCATAACATATTAGCGATTGAAATGTGTTGCGAATAACCTTGATAATATAGACGTAGCGTCTGTTTAAAACTGCTGGCCGGATGAATTCGAAACGAATGAAAACGAGAAAGGAAAGGGGGTAGTGAAAATGGCAATCTTATTAGAATGCCCGGTTTGCCACAAGAAACAAAGCATCAGAAATAAACTTTGCAACTGTGGAGAAAATCTTGATCGGGCAAAAAAAGCACAAAGGGTTAAATTTTGGATAAACTATAGAAAGCCGGACGGCAAGGCAAAACGTGAATCAGTTGGTTATTCACTTGCAGTAGCAAAAGACGCGGAAGGTAAGCGGCGCGTTCAAATCAGAGAAAACAGATTTTTTGATATAAAACCTGATTCAAAAATGAGTTTCAATCAACTTTCCAAATGGTATCTTGACCTTGAAGGCGTGAAGCGGCTGCAATATTACGAAACAATAAAATATAACCTAAAAAGCTTTAATGAAGTATTTGGCGACATGGTAATCAATCAATTAAAACCTGTTGACCTTGAGAACTATCAGGCTAAACGAAAATCGGAAAAATTGTCAGATAGCTATATCGATCAACAGATCGGCGCAGCTAGGACAATGGTCACTAAGGCTTTTTATAATGACCTTATTGGTGGTTATGCTGTCCGTATATTTTCATCAAAAAAGATTAAAAAACTGTTGAAACATAATGCAAATGCCCGTGACCGAATATTGACCACAGGTGAGTTAGAAAGCCTTCTTGATAATCTTCCACAGCATACAAGGGGCATAGTTGCTACAGGATTCTATACTGGTATGCGGCGCGGGGAAATTCTTGGTTTGACCTGGGATAAGGTAAACATGAAAAACCGTATTATTTATCTTGACGCTTGTGATACCAAGGACAAAGAAAAGCGGCAAATTCCGATCTGCCCTTCTTTGTATGTAATCTTGAATATTATTCCGCATGCAATTCATGATAACCATGTTTTTCTTTTCAGGGGTAAACCTGTCAGGGATATACGGACGGCTTTAGAAAGGGCATGTAAGCAAATAGGCATACCTTACGGTAGGTCAATTAAAGACGGTTTTGTGTTCCACGATACGAGACACTCTTTCAATACCAATATGCGGAAATCAGGAGTGCCGGAAAGTGTTATCATGAAGATCACTGGTCATAGTACACGGGAAATGTTTTTGCGATATGACACTGTTGATGCTTTCGATAAGCGACAGGCGGTTTGTAAAATGGATGATTTTTTGACTACAGCGAAAAAAGTTGACCAAATAGTTGACCAAGTCCCCGAAAATCAAAAAGGGAACAACCAATGAATCAGCTATCCCCTTGTTTTTCTTATGGTGCCGAAGCCGGGACTTGAACCCGGACAGGCGTACACCCACTAGACCCTGAACCTAGCGCGTCTACCAATTCCGCCACTTCGGCATTTGAGGAAGTGCTCTATACTGATCAGACCTTTCTTGTCAAGATAAAATGAGCTTGAATTTAATCTCCAAAATGCTATGTTACTATGTTAATACCATTTCGCTTTCAAAGGATAACGAGGCGGCAACGAGGCGTATTTTACGTACGTTGCGGAAGCCGAAGAAAGCGAATTGGTATAATTGATTTGGGCTTCGGTAAAGGGATAATGATAGTATTTAGAGGAACAGAAGACATAATAAAAGATTTTCGCGCATCGTTTGTCACAATCGGCAACTTTGACGGCGTACATTTAAGTCACCGGCATATTTGCCGCAAACTCGCGAGCGAGGCCGCAGAGGCCGGGGCAAAATCCCTGGTTATTACCTTTGATCCTCATCCGAAAATGATTCTGCATCCGGATATAAAACCTTTTTTTCTTATCACTACACCCGAAGAGAAGCTCGGCCTGCTGGAACAATGCGGCATTGATGCAACACTTATAATAACTTTTTCGCCTGATTACGCGAAGACTACAGCCAGAGAGTTTGTCTATGAAACACTGGGGCGGGAGCTGGCGATAAAAAAAGTTATTGTCGGCCATGACTACACTTTCGGACATGATAAAAAAGGTAACGACGCTTATTTGATTTCTGCGGGGCAGGAACTGGAATTTGATGTCGAGGTTATTGATGCCTTCAAGGTGGGGAAAAATGTCGTCAGCAGCACGCTGATTCGCAATCTTATTCTCAAAGGTGAGGTTGCGGCGGCGGCGAAACTGTTGGGCAGATGGTATAATGTTGCCGGCAGCGTTGTTACCGGTTTTGGACGCGGTGTTCAGCTTGGTTTCCCTACTGCCAATATAGAACCGGAAAAAGAATTGCTGCCGCCAGCAGGCATATATGCCGCTTTCGTCGATGTGGAGCAAAAACGCTATATGGCAGCTTTAAACATCGGCGAGAAGCCAACCTTTGCTGATTATACCTTTACCTTTGAAGCTCACTTGATTGATTTTGAAGGTGATCTTCGAGGCAAAAGACTAAATACTGAGTTTGTGGAGAAGTTGCGGGACATTGTTAAATTTGATAGTCCCGAAACGTTGAAGAAACAGATTGCGGCGGATGTGAAAAAAGTAAGAAAACTATTAACAAAATACAATTTCGGTTTCAAAGGATAACGCGGCGGCAAGGAGGAGGCGCCGGAAGCGTATATGCTCCGGTAGTGCATCCCTTAGGGAGCACAATACAAATAAGTCATTACCTTACCGGTTAGCTAAGCCATAGTGGCGCAGCTAACAAATACGTTGAGGACGCCGGCGACGAAGCCAACAAAGTTAGCCGAAGAAAGCGGAATTGTATTAAAAATATTTTGGAGGATATTTATTTATGTTAAGAATTGCTATTGCCGGAGCAACCGGGATAGTCGGTCAGCAGGCTATTGTCAGTTTGATCGGGCACCCTTGGTTCAAAATAACAAAGCTGGTCGCTTCGGAACGCTCGGCGGATAAAAAATACAGTGATGCTCTCAAGGATACCAATGGCTCTTCGCGCTGGTGGTGTACTGAAGAACTGCCCAATGATATCGCCAATATGGTTGTGGAAGATGCGGCATCTTTCGACGCCACTTCTGTGGATATTATTTTTTCCACAATGGATGCGGAAGCCGCCAAAAAATTAGAGCCTAAATACGCTAAAACTACACCGGTTATCAGCACAGCATCGGCGTTCCGTTATGAAGATGATACACCCATCCTTGTCGGCGGCGTAAATATGGATCATGCCGCCTTGCTGGCCGTGCAACAGAAGAACCGCGGCTGGAAGGGATTTGTCTCCCCTAAACCAAATTGCACAATTGCCGGACTGGTCGTTTCTTTAAAACCGATTCAGGATTTATTCGGTGTCAAACAAGTTGTTATGACTTCCATGCAGGCTATGTCCGGCGCTGGAAGAACTCCGGGTTTATCGGCCATGGATATGACAGAAAATATAGTTCCCTATATACCAGGCGAAGAGCCGAAGGTGGAAACCGAACCGCAGAAGATTTTAGGTAAATTTACCGGTTCGGCCATTCAAAATGCCGCTTTCGGTATTACCGCGACTTGTACCCGTGTGCCAGTCCTTGACGGCCACATGGTTTGCGCGTTTGTGCAAACGGTAAAACCCTGTTCGCCGGAAGATGTCAAAAAGGCGATGATGAATTATGGTAAGGATTTTGCGGAACTGGCGCTTCCCAGTTCACCCGCGCATCTCATCGATGTTACCGATGATCCTTTCCGTCCTCAACCGAGAATGGACAGGGAAAAAGGCGGCGGCATGACCGTAAGCGTTGGCCGCATCCGCAAAGACCCGATTATTGAAAACGGGATCAAATATGTTTGCCTGGCCCATAACACCAAGCTGGGCGCGGCCAAAGGCGCTCTGCAAACAGCGGAATACCTGGTCAAGAATTATCTGAAACTGATTAAATAGTTTATGGAGAAACCTCGGTCTTTATTTTCGAAGGCCGGGGTTTTTTATTCATTACGTTGGCAATAATATATAACAACAACCGTCATTCCCATGCAGACGGTAATTCAGTATTCCTTCGTCATTCCGGGCAAGTGAAACGCAGGCCGATCTTGTGCCCTCTCGTCACCTTTAGGTGGTTAGGGTAAATCCAGTATTTACTAAAAGGCGGATCAATCGACATTCGCGTTTAATACCAATTCGCTTGTAAGCTGCCGCCTACAAGCGAATTGGTATAAATTCAATCTTGTTTTACCTGCTAATATCTGGTAATTCACAGCACATGAGCATGCAGATGAAAGAAATTCTTACAGTTTCACAGCTCAATGAAAATATTAAATATGTCCTGGAGGAAACATTTGGTTTTGTCTGGGTCGAAGGCGAAGTTTCTAATTTGCGGCGGCCTCAATCCGGACACGTTTATTTTACACTGAAGGATGACAAAAGCCAGATTCGCGCGGTTTATTTCCGTAAGTACGGCTCACCAAAAAACCGGCCAGCCGATTTTGAATTGGAAGAAGGCTCAAGCGTCTTGTGCCGCGCGCGCCTGAGTGTTTATCCTCCCCGCGGCGATTATCAGTTAATTATCGAATCCGTGGAGCCGCGCGGCGTCGGAGCGCTCCAAAAAGCATTTGAGCAACTTAAGGCAAAACTTAGTGCCGAGGGTTTATTTGACGGGCAGTATAAAAAAGAGCTCCCTTTTATACCAAAGAGAATTGGTGTAATCACCTCGCCTACCGGCTCCGTGATCAGGGATATTTTGAATATAACCAAACGGCGCTTTCCGGCAACGGATATCTTAATCGCTCCGGTGAAGGTGCAGGGCAGCGATGCTGCCTCGGAAATAATTCAAGCGCTCTCCAACCTGCATACCAATGGATCTGTTGATGTAATCATCATTGCCCGCGGCGGCGGCTCTCTGGAAGATATGGCTCCTTTCAATGATGAAAGCCTGGCGCGCAAAATTTTTAGTTCAGCCATTCCAATAATATCGGCAGTCGGTCATGAAACTGATTTTACTATTTGTGATTTTGTGGCGGACTTGCGCGCGCCCACGCCATCAGCTGCGGCGGAATTAGTGGTGCCCGAAAGAATCGAATTGCTGAATAAAATTAATAATCTCAAAAAAAGGGCAGTTGCGGGTTATGGCCGCTACATGGCCGATAGAAAGAAATGCCTTGCCGGATTACAGCAAAGATTCAAAGATCCACGCCGCTTGTTGATTGACTTACAAATTCATCTGGATGACTTGCAGCAAAGAATGCACAGAAACATGCGCCACCAGAAACAATATCTGGCGGGTAAGTTGCAGAAGCTGGAGTTGAGTCTAAAACATCAAAGCCCGGCAAAGCAAGTCCAGGAAATAAGAATATTGCTCAATAATTTACAAAAGGATACATTAACTTGTTGGCGAAGCTATTGGGCGGCTCATTATGAACGTCTGCAAAAAAATGCCGCGGTGCTTACTTCACTTGGTCCTTTGGCTGTTTTGCAAAGAGGTTACAGCATTACACGCAAGTTGCCGTCAGGAGAAATTGTCCGGCACGCCGGGACACTTAAGACCAATGACGAGGTAAATATTCAATTGGCAAAAGGCAACTTCCACGCTAGAATCGAAAAAATATACGAGGGGTAAAAGCTATGGCAAAAGAAAAGTTTGAAGATGCTTTGGAAAAACTCGAAGATATAGTAAGAAAAATGGAGGCGGGCGATATGCCGCTTTCTGATGCACTGAAATCTTTTGAGGAAGGGATCAAGCTGATCCGCTTTTGTTCAGCCAAACTCGATGAAACGCAAAGGCGCGTGGAACAACTCCTGGGAAATGAAGATTCCCTGAAAGTAAAAAGTTTTCAGGAAGAAGACAGCGATGGCAACTGATGAAGAATTCCTCAAAGCCTATCTGATTGACAGGCAAACTATTGTGGAAGAAGCGCTCCTGCGTTATCTTCCCTCTGAGGATAATATTCCGGCAGAAATATTCAAAGCAATACACTACAGTGTTTTTGCCGGCGGTAAAAGAATCCGTCCGATTCTGTGTCTGGCCTCGGTGGAAGCGGTGGGCGGTGATATGGCGCAGGCATTACCGGTTGCCTGCGCTCTGGAATTGATTCACACTTATTCGCTTATTCATGATGATCTGCCGGCTATGGATAATGATGACTTCCGGCGCGGCAAACCAACCAGTCATAAAGTATTTGGAGAAGCAGTAGCAATTCTGGCAGGCGATGCGCTGCTTACCGAAGCGTTTGTTTTGTTGTCGAGGTCGGAAAAAGTGCGGCTTTCCGCGGAACGTCGTCTGGCCGTAATTCAGATAATCGCCCAGGCGTCAGGCCTTTCCGGTATGGTCGGCGGTCAAACTCTCGATTTACTGGCGGAAAAGACCACACCGGACATGGATGCGCTGCGCGATATTCACCGGCGCAAAACGGGGGCGTTGATCGTTGCCGCGGTAAAATCCGGCGCCATTATTTCCAGCGCCCGCGAGGATAAGGTTCAGGCACTTATCAAATACGGCATGAACATTGGACTGGCCTTTCAAATTGCCGATGATATTTTGAATGTTGAAGGTGATAGCAAGCTGATGGGAAAACAAACCGGCAGTGACGCGGCCCGCGGCAAGGTTACTTATCCGTCAATACTGGGGCTGGAAGCCGCGAGAGATAAGTTAGCGGAGCATTTAGCCGCGGCAATTCAAAGCCTTGCTGATTTTGATGACCGGGCTCTTCCTTTGCGCGCTATTGCCAGTTATATTATTAACAGAAAATCTTAAGAACCTTATTATCCTGAAAGAAATAAAACTCATGAAATCGCAGGAAACAGTAAATTACAGTGTAATACAAAACGTTAATTTCCCCGCTGATATCCGCAAACTCAGCATTCCCGAACTTAACACCCTGGCGCAGGAAATCAGAGATTTGATTATTCAAACAGTCGCTTCCTGCGGCGGTCATTTAGCTTCATCTTTAGGCACTGTTGAATTAACCCTGGCTTTGCACTACGTATTTAACACGCCGCAGGACAAGGTTGTCTGGGATGTCGGCCATCAGTCTTACGCGCATAAAATTATCACCGGACGCAAAGAAAAAATCGCCACCATGCGCAGTAAAAACGGTATCAGCGGATTCCCCAAAAGAGAAGAGAGCATCTATGATGTCTTTAATACCGGACACAGCGGAACTTCCATCTCTGCGGCGGCTGGGTTTGCCGAAGCCAGGTGCTTAAAGGGTGATCGCAATAAAATAATTGCCGTAATCGGCGATGGTTCCATGACCACAGGAATGGCCTTTGAAGGCTTGAACTGGACGGGCGACCGCAAGAAAGACATGATCATAGTTTTAAACGACAATGAAATGTCCATTTCTCCTAATGTCGGCGCTTTATCTTCATATTTAAACCGCATGATGACCGGTCATACGGTAACCAAATTAAGAACGGATATAAAAAATTTCCTCAAGAGCATCCCGGGCATCGGCGAACAAATGATCAGAATATCCCGCCAAATAGAGGAATCCCTGAAAACGTTTGTTGTTCCCGGAGCGCTTTTTGAAGAACTGGGCTTTACTTATGTAGGACCATTGGAAGGTCATCGTCTGGATAACCTCATCAGAAATTTTGAGAACATCAAAGAGTTGGCAGGTCCTGTGCTTGTGCATATCATCACAAAAAAAGGCAAAGGATACAAATTTGCTGAAGAAAAACCTCTCACTTATCACGGCCTGTCACCTTTTGATGTCCAAACAGGTCAGCCATTGGCAGCGCCTTCCGCTATCCCGAGTTACACTGATATTTTTGGAAAAACCATGATCGAGCTTGCTCGCGCTGATTCCCGCATTGTCGCTATCACAGCCGCCATGTGTGAAGGAACGGGATTGGATCAATTCTCTCAGGAATTCCCCACGCGCTTATATGATGTCGGCATTGCCGAACAACATGGGGTGACTTTTGCCGCCGGTCTGGCGATCGAAGGGTTTATTCCTGTTGTGGCCATTTATTCGACTTTTCTGCAGCGCGCTTACGATCAAATTTTGCATGATGTGTGCCTGCAAAAACTACCGGTAGTTTTTGCCATCGACCGCGCGGGCATCGTCGGCGAAGACGGCGCGACCCATCAGGGACTTTTTGATTTCTCTTATCTGCGCAACATTCCCCATATCGTCATTATGGCGCCCAAAGATGAAAATGAACTACGGCACATGCTCAAGACTGCCGTCGATTGCGGCTGCCCGGTATCGTTGCGCTACCCGCGCGGACGCGCTCTGGGAGTAAATATTGAAGAACCACTAAAAACTCTGGAAATCGGCAAAGGGGAAGTTCTGCGGGAAGGTGACGATCTGGCTGTAATCGCCATTGGCTCGACGGTAAATCCTGCGCTTGCCGCAGCTCTTAGGCTCGCGGATGAAGGAATTAACATCAAAGTAATCAACGCCCGTTTTGCCAAACCGATAGATAGCGAACTTATTGCTAATACCGCGGCAAAAATAAAAAAAATAATCACCGTCGAAGAAAACGTCCTGCAGGGAGGTTTTGGCAGCGCTGTGCTGGAGTGCCTGGCGCAAAAGAATATAACCGGCGTGCAGATAAAACGCTTAGGCATTCCCGATGAATTTGTCGAGCACGCGACACAAGCCCAGTTGCGACAGAAGTACGGTATCGATGAAGAGGGGATTTATAGAGCGGTAAAGGAGATGCTGGGAAAATGATCACCTTAGGTCTGTTGAAAAACGCTCATCTGCTGCGTTGCGCTGCAAACCGCACCGCTCAACGTATATCAATATACGCCTCGCGGCTCGGTTTTTGCGCGCCTTGCATCTGAACATTTTTGAACAGCCCCATCTTCCTCATTATTCGATAAAAGCGCTATCTATACTGGTGGAACCGGCCAAAGAAGGGGACAATAGGAAAATGAAAACCATCACCAATATTCTCAGAAGGAGGCTTAATATGAAAAGGTTATCCCTTACAACGTTAGTGTTTGTTTTGTTGCTGTCGATTGTAGCCTGTGGCTGGAATCGACAGTGCACGAAGACAGCGTCTTACAAACTTGGAGAAGAAAAGATAGCGGTGGTGGGCTCCGAAATGGTGCAGACCGGATGCTTAGCCTCCCGATGGGATCCAAGAGGGCTCAACAATAGCCTCTTGAAAAGAAACTCCGAAGATGACGTCTACTTTGAGCCGTGGGCCGAAAAAGAATTACTCTACGCCGGCCGGGAGGGCAATGTCTTGCATATAACCTATCGGGAGTTCTACCTTTTATTCGACAACGCCGGCAATGTGAAAGCCCACGCCAGGCCAGCTTTCTACCAGCAGGTCTACTACGACCTGAAGGCCTCGGACGCGGTTGTTTTCCAAGGTTGGGTGCTTAAGGTGCTTGACGCCAACAACCAACAAATCCGGTTCAAGGTTATCAAGGGACCCCCGCAGCCCGAGATACCTCCGCCGGTCAGTTTCACGAAGTAGCCCCATATTTAAAAGTATTAAAAGGAAATTCAAGGACGGTTCTTTATTGGTAAAGTCAGGAATAGAAAAAATTCGTTTAGATAAATTATTAGTCGAACGCGGTTTAGCGCCGACGATACAAAAATCACAGGCGCTTATTTTAGCCAAGGCCATAAAAGCAAATGATGCCTGCATCGATAAGGCAGGCACACTGGTGCCTGTTGATGCCGAAATACACATCAAGGGTGAAGATAATCCTTATGTGAGCCGCGGCGGGCTCAAGTTAAAAGGAGCGCTGGATGAATTTAAATTAAAAGTTGAGGGTCTGGTCGCCCTCGATGTGGGGGCTTCCACCGGCGGTTTTACCGATTGCCTCTTGCAGGCTGGTGCTACAAAAGTCTACGCGCTGGATGTCAACTATGGTCAACTGGCCTGGAAGCTACGTCAGGACAAACGTGTAGTGGTAAGCGAGCGGACAAATATCCGCCACTATGATGGTGCGGATCTAATCGAAAAGCCTGATTTGGCAACAATCGACGTCTCTTTTATTTCGCTGAAAATTGTTCTTCCTCCAATCCTGCGCTTGCTTGCAGATGATGCCCAAATACTGGCGTTAATCAAACCGCAGTTTGAAGCGGCAAGAGAAGAAGTGGGTCGCAATGGCGTAATTGAGGACTCTGCGGTTCATGATCGCGTGATTAAAGAAATTTGCGAATTTTGTAAATCGATAAACTTAGAGGATTTGCGAACCTGTGCTTCATCAATTCTGGGGCCTGCCGGTAACAAAGAGTTTTTTATTTTAGCGCGAAAGAATAAATCTAATGGAAATTAAACTCGCCAAGACTGCGGGGTTTTGCATGGGAGTGCGCCGGGCGGTAGATATTGTGCTGGAACTTGCCCAGCATGAAAACGGCCGCCGTATTTATACCTATGGCCCGCTTATTCACAACCCGCAAACAATTGAACTGCTCAAGAGCCGCGGCATAATTCCTGTCGACAGCGTTGATGAAATTCCCGATAGGGATTCTGCCGTTCTGGTTATTCGCGCTCACGGCATAGCCCCCGCTGAAAGAAAAAAAATTAAAGAAAGCGGCATAAAAATTATCGATGCTACCTGCCCGAAAGTTGGTTATGTGCAGGCAATAATAAAAAAACATACCGCCCTTGATTATACGGTAGTGATAGTGGGAGATAAAGAACACCCGGAAGTTGACGGGCTTACGGGGTATAGCGGCGGACGGGGGATTACCATCGGTACTGTGGAAGATGTTTATAAAATGCCCCCGCTTGATAAAGTTTGCGCTGTTGCTCAAACCACACAGGATTCAGAAAACTATATAAACATTGTCGATAAAATCAAAGAACTTTATCCTCAGGCAATTGTCTTTAACACGATTTGTTCTTCCACTGAGCTCAGGCAGGCGGAAGTAATAGCAATGGCCCGTGAAATGGATGCTATATTTGTTGTCGGCGGGAAAAACAGCGCCAATAGTAGAAGGCTGGCTGATTTAGCCAAAAAGCAGCAAACTCCGACTTTCCACATTGAAACTGCGACGGAAATCGGCAATATCAATCTTGATCCCTATGATCGTATCGGCGTTTCCGCGGGCGCGTCAACCCCCAACTGGATTATCGACCGGGTGATGGATAGAATCTCCGAAGGCCAAAACCGTAAATTAAAAAAAGTCGGCAGCTTACTTAATTTTTGGATACTGGCAATTAAAACTGATGTCTATTCCGCTCTTGGCGCCGGTTGTCTATCTCTGGCCTGCATGGTACTGCAAAACATTCCGGTAAACATATCATCCATAACGATTGCCTCTTTTTTCACCTACGCGATGCATGTATTGAATAGATTGATCAGCCGCAAACCGCCCGTAGGTTTCATCGGTTCATTCAGAGAAGAAACTTACCTGCAGCATGAAAAATTATACCGCTACTCGGCCATCGTTTGCGTCTGCGCGTCTCTGATTTTGGCGTTTAATAATGGCATTATACCCTTCTTGTTTTTGTTTGTTATTTCGCTTGCAGGCATTCTCTACAATATGAAAATCCTGCCCAGGGGATGGCGCTTTCAAAGTTTAAAAGATTTGCCCGGTTCGAAAAATATATTCATGGCAGTAGCCTGGGGAATGGTTACGGCAATTTTACCAGCTTTGAATAATAATTATAGCCTTTATGCCGCTTTAATCATCGCCTTTGTCTTCACCTTCGGAGTTGTGTTTATTCGCTCGGCAATGTCGGATATTCTGGAAATCCAAAGCGATAAATTAATCGGCAGGGAAACAATCCCGGTATTATTCGGCAAAAAGCCTACAATAAACCTACTTAAAATTATATCATTGATATTATTAGCATTATTGATGGTTTCTTATCCTGCGGGCTGGACGACATCTCTTAGTTTTTTCCTGATTACCTGCATATTATATATATGGATTTGTTTCCAACTATGTGATAGAAAAACCGGGTTTTCAGGGGTAGTTATGGAAGGCCTGCTGGAGACAAGCTATATTATTGTGGGTTTAAGTGTTTTGTTTTGGTTTTTTCTACGTTAACCAGAACTTTTGAGCGGAAGAAGGAGCTTATTAATTATGGCCACCAAATTATTGGTTAAATGTATTTTGTTGTTTTTTATATTAATAACTATCGCTTGCGGTGGATTGCGTTATTCCCAGGTTGATCCTGCCGCAAAGGATTTTCATCCCCAAACGATAGCTATTTTCCCGGTAGTAGACGTGGGTACTTATGAAGAAGCAAGGGACAATGTGGAGCAAATTGCTGCCGGTGTGCTGATCGAAACGAAATGGTTTGCCAATGTAACGGATACTGCCAGTCTCAATAGGCAAATTAAGGCCAATGATGAACTGCGCAAAGCAATGATTGACTATCTTTCCAAATTGCGTTTACTAGCCTTTTCCGATCCGGATTTGAGCAGAAAAATAAGCGAACTGGCCAAAGTTGACGCGTTTTTATTAATATCTGTTGATTCGTGGAATTATGCTGTGGAAAATGACAAGAAAGTAGGCAAAGTAAGTATCGGCATGAAATTATTTGAAGCTTCAACCGGTAAAATCATGTGGAACGCAGGTCATCATATATCGGAGAGTTATATGCTGATAAAACCTGACTTACCTAAAGTCGCCCGTGATGTGGCTCGTAAAATGATTGGTGAAATGCCACATTGAGCGGGTCAGCCGATTAACCTTAATAGTAACGATGGAGATATTTTATGAAAGAAGAAGTGCAAAAAGCTATAAATATCGTCAGGCCCAATCTGCAGGCTGATGGAGGAGATATAGAACTTGTAGATGTTTCAGCGGATGGTGTAGTAAAAGTTAAGCTGACCGGTGCTTGTCATGGCTGCCCTATGTCTCAGATGACTTTAAAAATGGGCATTGAAAAAATAATTAAACAGCAAGTGCCCGGCGTGAAGGAAGTTGTTTCCGTATAAACAAGTGGGCAGTTTGAGTTTCAGCAATAAATTATTGATTAAAGGAGATTTAAGGAAAATGGCGTATGTAGTTACTGATGAATGCATTGCTTGCGGTTCTTGTGAGGATGAGTGTCCAGTGGAAGCAATTTCTGAAGGTGAAGACAAGTATGTTATAGATGCCAAACTTTGCAATGACTGTGGAGCCTGTGCCGATCAATGTCCCGTAGAAGCGATCGTGCCGGGGGAGGAAAAATAAGTTATTTATGGCAACCTTGCGACAGGGGTTAATACCATTTCTAAATCAAAGATGATATCGAGGCGGCAAGGAGGAGGCGACGAGGCGTATTTTTTTACATACGTTGAGGAAGCTGACGACGCAACCAACAAAGATAGTGCTTTGATTTAGAATTGGAATAAAGCGTCTTTCTGGGGCTGCTTTGCCCCTGCCTTTCCTCATAATTCCAAACCATCATTAAATATTATCTTTCTATCTGAGTAGATCTGCACCGGACATTTTTGGTCTCGTCAAGTAATACTGAAAAATTAGATGTGGGAGTTGAATCAATGAACAAGTTAATTACCTTTGAAGGTATTGAAGGATCAGGAAAATCTACTCAGATGAGGGTGGTTGCCGAGCATTTAACCAAAATAAATACACCTCTTTTTATTACGCAGGAACCATCCGGGACTGATATTGGCCGGAAAATCGGGGGCATTCTTTTTAATCGCGAACACTATTCCATGTGCGCTGAAACGGAAGCTTTTTTGTTTTGCGCAGCGCGGGCCCAACATGTCCGGGAAATGATTCTGCCGGCATTAAAACAGGACCGAATTGTATTATGCGATCGTTTTTCTGACGCGACTTTTGCCTACCAGGGCTTCGGCCGGGGTCTGAACCATGAATTTATCAAACTTATCAATGATTATTCATCAATGATGTTAAAACCAAATTTGACCCTGCTTTTTGATTTACCGGTGGAAATCGGTCTGAAAAGAGCCATGGACAGGGATAACCTTCTGAAAGAATCTTCCTTTTCTGACAGGTTTGAAAGGGAAAATTTAGATTTTCATAACCGGGTTCGTGAAGGTTACCTTCAACTTTACAAAAATGAACCGGGGCGTTTTCATTTAATTGACGCGACACGCGATGTCGATACAATTCAGGAAGAAGTGCGAAAGTATATATTAGCTTTTATCAATCGTTAGAAATCCCGTACGGCTGATTCCCCATAAGGCAGACCAGAGATTATGTCATTTCTTGATATTTACGGCCATAAAAAACAAATATTAATTCTTAAACAAGCTCTGGCTCAGAATCGAGTGGGTCACTCTTATCTATTCAGCGGTATTGAAGCCGCGGGCAAAAAGACTCTGGCATTGGAATTTGCCAAGGTTGTTAATTGTGAAAAATCGGACGAAATACATGATTCCTGTGGGAAATGTCCGGCTTGCCTGAAAATAGATCACAACAATTACCCTGATATCTTCTTCATTGAGGCGGAAGGTCAGTTTATCCGCATCAATGCCGTTCGCGAAATTCAGGAACAAATGACTTTTAAACCAATGGAAGGGAGAAGGCGCGTATTTGTCATCGACAATGCCGACAAGATGAACGATCAGGCGGCCAACGCTCTTTTAAAAACACTTGAGGAGCCATCACCCGCCAACATATTGATACTCGTCTCAGCCAAACCGTATACATTACCGTCAACAATTATTTCCCGGTGCCGTCACATGCGTTTTAATCCACTTAGTATCGATATTGTGGCTAAGTTTCTGATTGAGCGCATGAGTATGGAAAAGGAAAAAGCCTTATTATTGGCCAATCTATCGGGTGGATCTATCGGTCAGGCACTGGAATTAAATAAAGACGACGTAATTGCCTACCGCGCGGAAACATTGAATTTACTTGCAAATACAAAAAAAAGTGAGCCCTTGAGTTTGCTTGCATTTGCCTCTTTTTTTGGCCAGGATAAAAGAGAAATTAAGCAAGGATTCAATATTCTCATAACTTGCTTCCGTGACGCCCTGGTTTATAAAGAAACTCAAAATGACCGGATGCTGATCAATCAGGATAATTCTTCCTTTATCGCCTCATTGGCTTCGCGCTTATCCGGTGAACAGATTCTCCAAAACATAGCACTGGTAGAAAAAGCCGGGGAAACAATTGAGCAGAATGTCAACAAATCGTTGACTTTGGAGACAATGGCATTTAAGCTGCACTTATAAAAGCTAATAGATGGGATATTAAATTGCTTACAAACATAGTCGGCGTCAAATTTAAAAAAGAAGGCAGAATCTATAGTTTCAGCGCTGCCGATCTGATCATCCATAAGGGTGAACAGGTTATTGTAAATACCGATAATGGTTTGGCTCTGGGAATTATTGTTGCCGATGTAAAAAGATGTGATCAATCGGAACTTCCGGCAAATCTCAAAAAGGTTGTACGCAAGGTAACCGTTGAAGATTTAAGAACCAAAGAAGAAAATGAAAAGTTGGAAGATGAGGCCAGAAAAATTTGTATAGAAAAAATTACCGAAAAAGGCCTTGCCATGAAATTGATTGGTGTGGATTGCCTCTTCGATAAGAGCAAAATGATATTTTATTTCAGCGCGGAAAGTAGAGTTGATTTCCGGGAATTAGTTAAAGACCTTGTGCAAAAATTCAAAACACGAATAGAACTAAAGCAAGTCGGAGCAAGGCAGGAAGCTCGCATTATCAAAGGTATGGCTGTGTGCGGACGGATGGTTTGCTGCGCTGGAATCCTACAAAATTTGGACAGAGTTACAGTCAAGATGGCCAAGGAGCAGAGCATGTCACTGAATCCGGAAAAAATCTCCGGCTTATGTGGTCGGCTGATGTGCTGCTTGTCCTTCGAACATGAAGGATATGCAGGATCAAAAAAATGCCCAAAAGCGGCTAAAATTATCAGTGCCGCTGATGCCTCCAGTTCAATTTCACAGCAAGACAATAAGGCAATAGAATTGGAAAAAATGGACAACGATTCTGATTTTCAATAATCAACAGAAGGTGAACATGCCCAAATCATTCTACATAACAACACCAATATATTACGTAAATGCTTCTCCTCATCTCGGACATGCTTATACGACAATTGTCGCCGACGTACTGGCCAGATACCACCGCATGGCAGGCGAGGATACATTTTTTGTTACGGGCACGGACGAACACGGAGATAAAATTGCCGAAGCGGCGCAGAGGGCCGGAATTACACCTAAAGAGTACGCGGATAAAATCAGTGCCCAGTTTCGTAATCTCTGGCCCGAACTTTCCGTAAACAACGATTATTTCATCAGGACAACAGATACTAACCATATCGAAACTGTGCGCAACATTTTGCAGAAAGTTTACGATGCCGGCGATATTTATTTTGGCAGTTATGGCGGTTATTACTGCTTTGGCTGTGAAAGATTTTTAACTGAAAAAGAGATTGTCGATAATAAATGTCCTGAACACGGCAAAGAACCTCAGTATATTGAAGAAAAGAATTATTTTTTCAGGATGAGCAAATATCAGGACTGGTTGATCAATCACATCAAGGGAAACCCCGGCTTTATCCGACCGGAAAGATATAGGAATGAAGTGCTGGCCTTTTTGCGTGAACCGCTGGAAGACCTTTGTATATCGCGCCCTAAGACAAGATTGCAGTGGGGTATCACGCTACCTTTTGATGAAAACTATGTGACCTATGTCTGGTTCGACGCGTTGATTAACTATATTACTGCGCTTGATTACCCTCAGGGCGATAAGTTTAAGAAATTCTGGCCGCATGCCCAGCATCTGATCGCTAAAGACATTGTAAAGCCGCACGGTATTTACTGGCCGACAATGCTCAAAGCCGCGGGCATCGAGCCTTTTCAGCATTTGAATGTGCACGGTTATTGGAATTCAGACGCAAGTAAAATGTCAAAAAGTCTCGGTAATGTTATCCGCCCCCTGGATTTGAAAGATAAATATGGGTTGGACGCGTTTCGTTATTTTCTCATGAGGGATATGGTCTTCGGTCTGGATTCCAACTTCTCCGAAGAAGCTTTTGTCCAGCGGTTAAATTCCGATCTGGCCAATGATCTGGGGAATTTGGTCAGTAGGATTTTAACTATGGCTATCAAATATTGCGACGGCAAGACCCCGGCAATTACTCCTGCCAAAAGAGATTCTGTGCTTCAGGAGGCCGCGATACAAACCATCGATGAAGTCGAAGCCTGTTTCAGCGATATGTCCTTGCATAAAGCTCTGATTGCGATCTGGGATTTTATTAATACTGCTAACAAATATATCGTCGAGAATGAACCGTGGAATCTGGCAAAGGATCCGGTAAGTAAAGAAAAACTGATGGCAATCATGTATAATTTACTTGTGGCACTCAGGTCTATTGCTATCATGATTACTCCTTTTATGCCGCAGACGGCGGGGAAAATTTTACAGCAAATCGGTATAACCGAATCTCAAAAACTTGATTTTTTGATTATACGGAAAGATGGTGCTTTAACTGCGGGCATCCCTTTAGTCCGCGGCGATTCATTATTCCCCCGCATTGAAGTAGAAAAAGAAGTTTCTCCTGCCACAATGAAAGCGGATACTTTGGATTTAAAACCGGTTATTGAGTATAATGATTTTGCCAAAATCGATTTGCGCGTGGCAAAAATTTTGGAAGCGGAAGCTGTCCCCAAATCCAGCAAGCTTTTAAAACTTAAAATCGATATTGGTGAAGAAAGAACAATTGTTGCCGGTATCGGTAAAGATTACAATCCGGCGGAATTGGTTGGTAAAAAAGTGGTAATTGTGGCTAACCTGAAACCAGCCAAACTGATGGGAGTGGAATCGCACGGCATGATTTTAGCAACCGATACAGATCAGGGATTGACAATCCTATCTTCCGATAAGGATGCAAAAACAGGGGCAAAGATTCGATAGCTGCCTTCTTTGCAGAAGGCAGCCACCGAATAGTAAACTTATTTATTTAGAGTATTCAAGTATTTAAGAACAGGGTCTCTTTCTTCCGGTTTTATTTTAGCCCCTTTTTTGATCATCCGGTCCAGTGTTATTCCCCATTGAGCAGCATTTTTATTCGCGCTATAAACTTTTTTTATGCCGTGACACTTGGAACAAGCATCGTCCACCAAAGCCTTGGCAGGTGGTTGAGCAAAAGCGAATACAGCAGAAAAAATCACTAAAACGACAACACTAATTAAAACAGCCGAGAACCTCTTCATAAATACCTCCCTAATCTTTTAAAAGTTTTTCGATTGCTGCGGCTTCAAAACCATCAACTACCTGTCCTTTGATGTAAAAAAGAGGCGTTGCTCTTATTCCGGTTTGCGAAGCAAGTCGCAGGTGGGTTTTTACAGTTTCATCGACTTTTTTGTCGGTACAGATATTCAGTGGAGCGTTATTATCGAGTTTTCCTTCCATAACATCTTCATAAGTTTTCAATTTATTCTTGGCACAGAAAATATGTCTGATCTTTCTGTCCGAGTCTTGAGATAGAGGAAAGAAAAAAACATATAGGGTTACATCTTTACGCTTAGAGAAAAAATTGAAAGCCTGACGGCAGTGATAACAATTTGGATCCATAAATTCCACAACAGTGGTTTTTCCATTGCCTATTTTAAAGGCATCATTTAAAGGTAAAGTCGCCATTTTCTTGGCAATCTTGCTTACATTGCTTTCACGCGTCAGATTTATCCCGTCTTTGGCAATTATGCTGCCATAAAGAATAACTTCTGCTTCCGGCATATAATAGTAAATCTGATTGCCGGTATAAACCTCATACACTCCTTTAATTTTAGTAGGAGTGATGCTCTCAAAATTGTTTTGCGGAAAACTTTTCTTAAACATCTCTTCGGGAGAAGAATTTTGAGCTGACAGACAAGCTGGAAAAAAGAAAAATGATGATAAAAGTATAATCGCTAATTTTTTCACGTCGAGGCTCCTTCTAAAATGATTTATAATTATAAAATTAATTCAACTGTCTGTCAAGCTGCGCCTTTATCATAAACAAAATTGAACAAACTCAATTTTGAGGCATATTTTCCTGGCGGAAGCGCATGGGAATCGAACCCACCTGGGACGGTTCTAGCGCCCCACACTGGATTTGAAGTCCAGGAGGCCCACCAGTGACCTTGGCACTTCCTTGGAAAAATCTAATAGTCCTTTAACTTTAAATATGCCCATGTGTCAACATACAAAAAAGTGCTATTTTTTGAAACTGCTATTTACTCCTGTTAGAATTGCCGTTTCAATCAGGAATAAGACCATCTGATCAATATATCTCCTTGCAGATATAATCGAAGGCGGGTTGAAAATACATAAGCCTAATTGTTTGACGTCTGAACGGCGTCACTTACCTTAGTGAAAATTTTAATCATTAGTTGTGGAAACATTCGGGCAAATTGGTATCAGTTCAACTGCAGCAACTCTTGAGGATCGTCAAAAAGGTAATCAGGATTGGACGAGTTCATTTTTGTCTTGTCATGCCAACCCCAGGTGACGCCGATGGTTTTTACTCCTGCTTGCTTCCCTTCCTTGATATCGCCAATTGTATCACCAATATAATAAATATCTTCCGGCATAATCTGATATTTTTTTATAGCATAGAGTATTTTATCTTTTTTGCTGAGCATGAAATCGGAACCGAGTATTTCCTGAAAAATTCCATCGAAATTATATATTTTTAGCGCCTCATTAATAGTAGCTGTATCATTTGAAGATATAACCAGGAGAAGATTATTTTCCCGTAATTTGATAAGCACGGGGTGCATGGCTGTAAAAGGCTTTATCTCGCTATAATTAACCTGCGAGAGGATATCCACGGAAGCCGTCATAAATTTTTCCAGATTCACCCCTTTTTGCGCAAGCGATTCATAGAAATTACTCTCAAATAATTTCAGAAACTCCTGTCTTCCTCGTTTCAGAGGTTGATTGATTTTTGCAAGACATAGGGTTACGGTTTTTTCATAAACATCTAAAGAATCTACAAGAACACCGTCAAAATCAAAAAGCAATAATTTCATTATCTCTTTTTCCTGGCAATGCGGGCAAGTGAAGACCGGTAAGGTTTCGTCATAATTCCTTCTTCAGTAATAATCGCGCTAATATACCTCGCCGGTGTCAGATCAAAGGCCGGATTGTAAACCTTCATCCCCCGTGGAGCGGTGGAAATGCCGCGAAAATGTGCCACTTCGTCGCCGCTTCTTTCTTCGATAGGTATAGCCACGCCTGCTTTTAAAGAGAAATCAACCGTGGAAAGAGGGGCGGCTACATAAAAAGGAATACCATGAGCTTTCGCTAAAACGGCCAGAGAATAGGTGCCAATTTTATTGGCCGTATCGCCATTGGCGGCAATTCTGTCCGCGCCTACAATAATTTTGTCGATTTTCCCCTGCTGCATCAGAAAGCCTGCCATATTGTCTGTAATCAATGTGGCGGGAATTTTTTCTTCTTGCATCTCCCACGCGGTAAGCCTTGCCCCCTGCAGGACAGGTCTGGTTTCATCAACATAAATATTCAGCTTTTTGCCCTGTTCATGGGCTGCACGGATGACGCCAAGCGCGGTTCCGTAACCGGCTGTCGCCAGCGCTCCGGCGTTACAATGCGTTAAAATATTATCACCGTCGGCAAGAAGTGCGCGGCCATGTTTTCCCATTTGACGGTTAATGGTTATATCTTCGCTGCAAATGCGTTTGGCTTCTTCAACAAGCTCTATCGCTAAATTTTGTTTCCCGGAGCAAATAGCATCATCCAGGCATTTCTTCATGCGCTCCAATGCCCAGAACAGATTGCGGGCTGTTGGCCTGGCTTTTGCGATTTTATCACAAATCAGGTTAAATTTATTTTGAAATTTTTCGGGCGGCATTGCTGGAACAGAAAGAGCGCCCAGCGCTGCTCCCATTGCGGCGGCAACACCGATCGCCGGCGCGCCGCGCACGGTCAAATCTTTAATGGCCGAGATTACTTCCGTATAATGCCTGCATGTAACATAGCGCAAGGTTTGCGGCAGTGCGTTCTGATCAATCAGAACAACGGTATTATTTTTCCAGGCAATAGTTTTTATCATTGTGAAACTCCAATTCCGAAGAGAAGCGGAATTGGCAAGTTGAACAATCCCGCGCAGCGGAGGGTGCTATATTCCGCAGCTTGCTTTGGAAACATACCCGTGATTATCCGGCAAGCATTTTCTTAAGCATGTCATTAACCAGTTGTGGATTTGCTTTTCCCTGGGTCGCTTTCATTACCTGACCGACAAAAAAGCCGAAGAGTTTTTCCTTACCGCCACGATAATCCTTTAATTGATTGGGATTAGCTTCAATTATGGTAGTAATAATTTTTATTAACTCACCTTCATCCGTAATTTGCACCATACCCTTTTCTTCGACAATTACTTTAGGCGGCTTGCCGCTTTTATACATGTCCTCAATGATGTCTTTAGCCATTTTCCCGCTGATTGTGCCTGCTTCAATCAGGCTAATCATTTCAGCAAGAGAAGCGGGGCTTATCGAACAATTTCTGATATCGCGCTTTTCTTCATTTAAAAATCTTAAAACGTCGCCCATAACCCAGTTGCTGACTGCTTTTGGTTTGGCACAAAGCCTGACCACTTCTTCATAATAATTAGCCAGGGCTTTATCGGCCGTCAGCACACCCGCATCGTACGCAGGAAGCTGATAATCTTTAATGAATCTCTCCCGCTTGGCCAGCGGCAATTCCGGCAATTCTTTTCTGATTTTTTCCACCCAGGCATCATCAATCAGAATCGGCACTAAATCGGGATCGGGGAAATAGCGGTAATCGTGAGCTTCTTCCTTGCTGCGCATGGAAATGCTGGCGCCCTGAGCATCATCCCAAAGCCGCGTTTCCTGCACAACTTTTTCGCCACTTTCAACAAGATATTGCTGCCGCTTAATTTCATACTCCAGCGCCCGCTGCACGTTGCGAAACGAATTCATGTTCTTGAGTTCCGCCCGGGTGCCGAATTCCTTCTGCCCCTGGGGACGGATCGACACATTGGCGTCGCAGCGAAAAGATCCTTCTTCCATATTGCCATCGCAGATTTCCAGATAAACCAGAATTTCATGCAGGCGTTTTAAATAATCAGCCGCTTCCGCAGGCGATCGCATATCCGGCTCGCTGACAATTTCGATGAGGGGAACGCCAGCGCGGTTCAAATCAACATAACTCAACGGATTATGCTCATCATGCATCAGCTTACCGGCGTCTTCTTCCATATGAATACGGGTCAAGCCGATTTTCTTTTGCGCTCCATCCACATCCAGAAACACATACCCATGCTCGGAAAGCGGGTACGCATATTGCGAAATCTGGTAACCCTTGGGCAGATCGGGATAGAAATAATTTTTCCGGGCAAAGCTGCAGGATTTATTAATTTCACAATTTGTCGCCAAAGACATCTTCATGGCGAACTCCACCACTTTTTTATTTAAAACCGGCAGAACACCCGGCATTCCCAAACAAACAGGGCAAGTATGGCTGTTGGGCGCTCCCCCGAATTTAGTGGAGCAACCGCAAAATATTTTCGTATCCGTTAAAAGCTGGGCATGGACTTCCAACCCGATAACTGTTTCAAACTCCATTATAGCTTTGGCCTCCTTTTTTCTATATCAGCGTTTTTCTCGTAAGCCGAGGCAATTTGTAATAATTTCCCTTCCTCGAAATGACCGGCCAGAAACTGCACGCCAATCGGCAACCCGGCGGAGGTGAATCCGCACGGCACGGAAATCCCCGGAATCCCCGCCAGATTGGTCGAGATGGTGAAAATATCGGACAGATACATTTGCAGCGGATCGTCCGTTTTTTCGCCGATTTTAAACGCGGGCGTCGGCGTTGTCGGCGTGAGGATCACATCGCATTTTTTCCAGGCCGCCTCAAAATCCCGTTTAATCAAAGCCCGCACCTGGGAAGCTTTTCCATAATACGCATCGTAATAACCGGCGGATAAAGCATAGGTGCCGATCATAATTCTTCTTTTAACTTCAGCGCCGAATCCCTGCATTCTTGTTCTTTTATACATATCCAAAAGATCTCTGCTGTCAGATACTCTCAATCCATATTTGACACCGTCATAGCGTGCCAGATTGGAGCAGGCTTCCGCCGGAGCGATAATGTAATAAACCGCCAGGCAATACTGCGTATGCGGCAAAGAAATTTCTACACACTTACCGCCACATTTTTCAATCACGGTAATGGCTTTTTTGACGGCAGCGCTGACTTCCGGGTCGATGCCCTTGACAAAATATTCCTTGGGGATGCCTATTTTCCAACCCTTAATGTCGCGTCCAATAAACTGGCGGTAGTTGGGCACTTCCGCAGGCACAGAGGTTGATTCTTTTGGATCGTAACCGGCCAGCACATTCATCATGATGGCGCAATCTTCCACATCCTTGGTAAACGGACCAATTTGATCCAATGAGGAAGCAAAAGCAATCAACCCGAAACGCGAAACACGGCCGTATGTTGGTTTCAGACCGACAACGCCGCAAAGAGCAGCTGGCTGGCGGATGGAGCCGCCGGTATCTGAGCCGATGGAAGCAATACATTCATCGGCGGCAACTGCCGTTGCCGACCCGCCGCTGGAACCACCGGGGATGCGTTCCAAATCCCACGGATTGCGAGTTGGGCCGAAATATGAAGTTTCCGTGGAAGAACCCATGGCAAACTCATCCATGTTGGCCTTACCGACAAACACGGCTCCGGCATCCCGGAGCTTTTCCACAACTGTCGCATCGTAGGGTGGAACAAAATTATGCAGTATATGCGAGCCGCAAGTGGTCGGAATGCCTTTAGTGCAGACAATGTCTTTAAGCGCGATGGGAATGCCGGTTAATGGTTTTATTTCGCCCTTTTTTATAACCTCGTCGGCTTTGGCGGCGGCGGCCAGTGCTTCTTCTTTCAGCAGGCGGATGTAAGAATGCACCCTCGCTTCCACTGCTTCAATCCTTTGAAAGACTGACTCAGTGATTTTTACCGCTGATGCCTCGCCATTTTTTATTTTTTCCTGTAACTCGTGAATTGTTAACTGATTCAGTTCCATAAACTCCTCAATCTATCACTTTAGGTACGCGAAAAAACTCCCCCCGTGCGTCCGGAGCGTTGGACAGGGACTTCTCGGTGCCAATCGATTCCACTATCTTATCCTCGCGAAAAGCATTAGTAACGGCAATCGCATGACTCATCGGTTCCACGCCTGCGGTATTAAGCTCATTGAGCTTGTCGATGTAGCCCAAAATATCGTTTAGCTGGGCGGTGAACTTTTCGGTTTCTTTATCAGTTATTTCCAGACGCGCCAGGCGCGCCACATACTGGACTTCCTGAATACTAAGTTTCAATGGTGCCCCTCCTTAAAATACCTTCCAAAAAGGTCTGACTGTGGAAATAACCTGCCTGATGAGTCGATCAGTATCTTCATCAACATCCTGCTCCAAGGCAGCAAACTTTTCTTGAGAAAAATGATTTTCATCCAACATCTCTTCCAAAACACTTTTTGCTGACTTTGCTAAACCAGCAACATGATAGCCTCCTTCCAGCACGGCTACAAAACGCCCCCGACAGCAGACATCGGCAATATTCAGCAACATCCGCGCCAAAGCGGCAAACCCATCCGGCGTTATCTTCATGCCACCTAAAGGATCCTTATAGTAAGCATCAAAACCAGCAGATAAAAGCACCAGTTCCGGTTTATATTCCAAAGCCACCGGTTCCAAAATTTTGCGGAATATGTTTACATAGGACGCGTCAGTCGAACCTGCCTGCATGGGAACGTTGATCGTGTAACCCTCTCCTTTGCCCTGTCCAATTTCCTGCAAACTTCCCGTACCCGGATAGTATGGATACTGATGCGTGGAAAAATATAAGACCCGCGGTTCTCTGTAAAATATACTCTGAGTACCATTGCCGTGATGCAAATCCCAATCGACAATCATAACTCTTTTCAGGCGATGCTTCAGAATGGCCTGCATCGCCCCAATGGCAACATTATTAAAAACACAAAACCCAGCCGCGCTCTCCCTTCCTGCATGATGACCAGGAGGACGGACAAAGGCAAAAGCATTGTCCACAGAACCATCGATCACATTATCAATTGCGTTACACACGCCGCCTACAGCAAGCTTGGCAATGGAATAAGTTTCCGGGCTTGTTACCGTATCGGGATCAAGCATTACGAGATTTTTGCCTGCAGTACTGGCAATAAAATCAACATAGGAAGGTGAATGAACTGTGGCTATTTCATCATGTGTTGCTTCACGCGCCTCGATCCGGGTAAACTTCCAGGACATTGCCGGATTATCGAGCATTTCGTAAATGCCCGCCAGCCTCTCCGGACTTTCCGGATGGCAGAAACCGGCCGAATGCAATAGGTAACGTTTATCTTCGACAATCCCTGTTTTCCTGGACATACACTCATTCCTTCCCACTCATCCCACCATAACATTGCGTCGTTTATCACAAATGGTTTTAAAGCGCAAAATATTTCCCCGGATTATGAAATGGAGGCCAAAGAATCAGCATTGAAGTTAGTTCTTCTGCTAATTTTTTATATAATATATGGTTCCATCCTGTTGATGCGTAGCTTCCTGTAAGCCTCTAATTTAGAGGCAATGAAAATTATTCAAGCTTTCTTTTGGTAATTATCAATTCTATCAATGTTCCGATTACTCCTGGAATGAATACATCCAATCATGACGCATTGCGAAAAAGAAGCGTGACGGAAAGGTCTGTCCGAATTACGACCGAATTTCTTATAGTTCACCCATGGCCAAGTAATATCTTATCAAAAAAATAGGCCAAATCTATAGTTGCTAACAATAAATATTTTGCTTGACTATTCATTAAAGTTAGTGTTTTCTTATGGTTCAGATGAGATGACGCTTTAATCAGACGTGTGATATTGTGCCCCAAGCAAGGATTAATTTATTTTTAACATCAATAAATTGAGCAAAGAGGGAGGAAACGTATGAAAAGCTTTAAATCATGGCTAGTTATTCGTGTTGCAGTAGTTTTTTTAGTGATTGCAATGGTGTCTGCATGCGGAATTGTTAGCGTAGTATGGATAAGAAATGCCAGCCGTAACGATGTGGTAAATGTCGGAGATTCCATATTCGCACTATCTGGCAAAATTCATGATTATCTGCAGAGTTGGTCAGGCCAGACCTTCCGTCGGTATTGCACTTCGGGCGCAATGATAAATAGTGGTATTATTCCTGATATTGCCAGCCAATACGCCACGGCAAAAAGTGATCATGCATATATCAAGACTATTTTTATGGATGGTGGTGGTAATGACATTTTAATTCCTGCCATTGCGTTTGATCCTTACAACTGTAAAGTTGATTGGTGGGAATCAGGACTTTCATCATCATGCAAATCTCTCATCGATGATGTATACGTTGATACGGTGAATCTCTTAAACCAAATGGGCAGAGACGGCGTGAAAAACATCATTTTCCAGGGTTATTATCATGTTAAAAATGGTGTTTTCGGGAGCACGACGTTAACCCAGGCAGTAGATTATGGTGATACAAAACTCGCGCTGGCAGTCAAAAATGCAACGGCGGCAAACAATTATCGTGTGTTCATTGATCCACGGCCGAACATTGTTAATTCCGATATCATCATCGATGGCATCCATCCCACTGATTCAGGTTCAAAGAAACTTGCAACCTTGATCTGGGTCAAACTCCAACCCCTTCTTTAGTGATAAAAACGGCAATCAGGGCATAAATGCAAGGGTTGGGGAATGTAATATCAGTTTGCGGTCTTCAAAAATAACCAAGGGTCACGGAATCATGAGAAAAGGTTCCGTGACCCTTTTGTGTTTTATGCACCTCAATTAGATTCAAACAAAATAAGGTTATGGAGATAAAGGAATACATGGTTGGCAAAATGAAAAAAACATGGGTGGCAATTGGCATAGCGATATTAGTATCTGTAATCAGTCTTTGCTATTATTTAATTACGCATGATGCAGGTAACAATCCTGCTCAATATAATATTTCAACAGAAGGTGGACAACCTTCTGTTGTTAACAATGATTCTTTTAATGATCAGATCGTCAATCAATTGAAGAAGTTCTATGGCAAAACGATATCGGAAAAGAGCACTCAGGCGAACCTTATCGGTATAAGGGATTTTATTATGGGTACTCATCCGGTGGATGGGAAGACCTTGTTTTATACTATTCTCAAGCGGGCATTTCCGGATTATGCAGATGAAATCATGATAACTTTAGATAAATTGGATCAGTATAATCGTTGGCTTGCGGATAACAAAAAAATGCTTTCTCAAATGACAGCTGTCGAGAGGGCTGCCGCCTTATTGGAAAAGAGAAGCGAACTATTTGGCGATGATGCAGAAAAGATATGGACGGGTGATGTGTTGGCATCAGATGCGAGAAAAGCAAAAGTGAAAGATACCCTGGCCATTTTAAATAAATCCGACAATACTACTATCGATGAAAAAATTGAAGTGTTTCAGGGCGCTCTCCATGATGCGTATAAAGGTTCACCGGAAGAATTTATCATGGGTCAGAATGATCTTATGGTTAAGGTATTTTTCAGTATTGAATCAGTCCAGGAGAAACTTAAAAAGATGAGCCCAGAGCAACGCCAATGGGAAATGGACAACATTCGCCGGAAAATGGGATTAACGGAGGAACAGATTGAAGAAATGGGCAAACGCGACGCAGATCGTGAACAGCGCTGGGGGAATGGTCTGAATTACATGCAGGAGCGCGAGGACATCGTAAAGGAATTTGAAGGACAGGCAAGAGAAGATAGATTGAAAGCGCTGAGAGAGCAGTATTTCCAGGATGAAGCTCAGTCCATTGAACTCGAGGAAAAAGATGATTTTTTCCGATTCAAGAGGCCGCGCGTATATGGGAGAAATTAATTCCAAAAGATGAGAAATATTTTCTGTTTTAATTTTCGCCGGTTATCGACGGGAAAACGTGCGGGAGTAAGTTTCAGTAATGCCGACGGAAATGCCTATAATCGGAAAATGTGATGCCTTTCCTTTGCGGTCAAATGATTTAATGAAACCTTGAGTTGAATCTTCCTGATAGTAGTAGCCGGTAATGCGGACTATCGAAAGCCTTAATTATGTCTACTATTGCTTCCTCAACCAAGTCTATATCGATGATAAAAACAAAATCGATCTCCGCCGACAGAAGATCCCCCGTAGGATAAAAGCAGACATCCTGGAAAGATGCACGCGCCTCCTTCTCTGTTGGGCTTAGGGCTAGTCTAGGGGTCGAATCTTTCATCTTGGCAATTGAGGATAAAAAGCAAGATCAGCGGGAGAAAACAAATCGGGTATTGAAATATCCATTTTTATCTAAGTCTCGCCATTCCGGATGTAAGCCTCAATTCAATTTAAATTTGACGATTGTTGACTATATAGGTGAAAGTGAGGTTGCTTGCTATCGGACTTTGATTTCATCCATTTTCATGAAAGTACAAGTCACCGGGATGAACCTAATATCTCCGATCAACTCTTCACCAATAGCGCTCGCAAAAAACATTGACAAAAACAGGATTCAATATATAGGGTAATATCTCATTTTTAAATGGGAGTTGATAATTAATGTTTGGCATCGGTTTGCAAGAGCTTATTTTAATTGCTATCATAGCTCTAATTGTTGTTGGTCCAAAAAAACTGCCGGACTTGGCCAAAACTTTGGGCAAAGGCTTCAGCGAATTCAAAAAAGCAACTGAGGGAATAACCGATGAGCTCAAAGAAACCTTAAAAGAAGATAAAATACAAGATGATGACGGTCTGAAAGATTCGCTTTTGTTGAAAAAAACGGGTGAAGAAGAAACCAAACCGAATTCAGCCAATAACGAAGCGAACAAATAATCAATCCTCAAAGAATCTTCCCCAACTTTTTAAATTAAAAAAATAGCTCACCATATTTTATGAAAACTACTGAAGATTACAAAATGTCCCTGACTGACCATTTAATGGAGCTGCGCAAAAGACTTGTCCGCTGCGTAATTGTCCTGCTTATCGGTTTTGGTGCCTGTTATTATTATAAGGACTTCATTTTCGCTATTATAACCAGACCACTGGTGCAAGTCCTGCCCAAAAACAGTTATTTAATTTACACTGGTCTGACGGAAGCATTTTTCGTCTATATGAAGTTAGCATTTTTTGCTTCCCTGATAATTACCTGTCCTTTCATTATTTATCAAATATGGAAATTTATATCACCGGCGCTGCATTCGACGGAAAAAAAATATGTGCTGCCTTTTGTGTTTTTCTCTACATTACTCTTTATCAGTGGCGTTTTGTTCGGTTATTTTATCGCTCTACCCCCAGCTTTTGAATTTTTTGTCAGCTTTAATAACCAATATCTGCAGGCAATGCTTTCCTTTAGTGATTATATTTCTCTTTTCGTGACATTTTTACTCGGATTTGGTTTATCCTTTGAATTACCCGTATTTATGTTTTTCCTGGCTAAGTTGGGAATAGTAAATTCTCAAATGCTATCCAAGCAAAGAAAGTATGCGATTTTAGTTATTTTTATAGTAGCGGCGATTTTGACTCCTTCACCCGATGCGTTAAGCCAGATATTAATGGCAATACCCTTGATGTTTCTTTATGAAGTGAGTATATTTATCACAAAATTTGCCGGAAAGAAAAAAGTGGGTTCTGAAAGCAAAGATAACAAATAATAAATGGTGAAAATTATGCCTATACAACAACAAGCAAATGATGAATTACAAGAAGGGAAAAAGCCCGCCAGGATTATTGCCATGTTATTTGGCTTAATTGTTTTAATCTTGGTTGTGTCTATAGGTGGAACTATAACCTACTACGCACTGACACTTGATTTGCCGGGAATTGACACACTGAAAGATTACCGCCCCAGTATTGCTTCCAGTGTTTACGATGACAACAACGAACTGATTGATGATTTTTTTATGGAAGACAGAAAAATTGTCAAGATAGCAGAGATTCCGAAATCAGTTCACTATGCTTTTGTTGCCTCAGAAGACTCCCGATTCTACCAGCATCAGGGCTTTGACATACAAAGCATTTTTCGCGCGCTGTTTAAAAACTTTGAAGCCGGACATATTGTGCAAGGCGGTAGTACCATTACACAACAAGTGGCCAAGCTCATGTATTTATCACCCGAAAAAAAATACATTAGAAAAATCAAAGAGGCGATCCTCTCTTATAAAATCGATAAATATCTGACCAAAGATGAAATCTTAAATTTATATTTGAACCAAATTTATCTCGGACATGGTACTTACGGAATAGAATCGGCGTCGATTGGTTACTTTGGAAAAAGCGCAAAAGAGCTGACCCTGCCGGAAGCAGCAATGCTTGCCGGACTGCCCAAAGCGCCCAATACTTATTCGCCGTTTCTCCATTTTGAAAAAGCAAAGCAAAGGCAAGCTTACGTTCTTTCGCGCATGGTGGAAGACAACTACATTACGCAGGCAGATATGGACAAGGCTATCAACGTGCCCCTAAAGTTACGTGACATTAAACCGAAAGATAAAGTAGCCGCTTATTTTGTGGAACACATTCGCCGCTATGTTCAGGAAAAATATGGAGCGGACGTCCTATACAAGGAAGGTCTTTCTATTTATACAACCTTGAATTTAGCAGCGCAAAAAGCTGCGCGGGACGCCCTGGAAAAAGGCCTTGCAGAACTGGAAGACAGAGAAAAGTATGAAAGCGGGCTTGTTCAGGGCGCGTTTTATTGCATGGATGTGAAAACAGGAGCCATTCGCGCCATGGTTGGCGGTCGTGATTTCAATAAAAGTGAATTCAACCGCGCGACCCAGTCCCGCCGCCAGGCCGGTTCCGCTTTTAAGCCGCTTATCTATACAGCAGCATTTGATAAAGGGATGAATCCGTCAACGCGATTTGTTGATTCACCTATTGTCTTTGAAGATCCAACCCAGGAAGACGGGCTCTGGAAACCGAAAAATTTCGATGAAAAATTCTTAGGGCCGATTACGATGCGCACAGCTCTTGTTCAATCCCGTAATATTGTGACCATCAAAATATTACAGGAAATCGGTATCGATTATGCCGCATCTTACGCAACGAACATGGGCATATCCTCCCCGATCGCCCGAAACCTGTCACTGGCATTGGGAGCATCAGGAGTTACTTTACAGGAACTTGTAAATGCCTACGGTGTTTTGGCCAACGGAGGTAAAAAAGTTACTCCTTTTTTCATCAAGAAAATTGTTGATCGCACCGGCAATATATTTGAAGAGACGAAAGTAAAATCAGAACAAGTTATTGATCCGCGTATTGCCTTCATGACATCTTACGTTATGCGCGATGTTGTGGAAAGCGGTACCGGCCGTCGGGTCAAAAGCATAGGCCGTCCGGTAGCCGGGAAGACAGGAACAACCAACGATATCCGCGATGCCTGGTTTATCGGTTTTACTCCTTCCCTGATTGCGGGAGTTTGGATCGGATTTGATCAGGAAACAACTCTGGGGAAAAACGAGGTAGGCGGAAGGGCGGCAGCGCCTGTTTGGCTTTATTTTATGGAAAAGGTTATGCAACATACACCTGTAGAGGCTTTCCCCACGCCGGAAGGAATAATCTTTGTCAAGGTTGATCCCAAAACCGGCTTGGTCTCTAGCGGCTCAGACAATGAAGCAATTTACGAAGCCTTCCTGGATAGTGCGCCGCCAAAAGAAAAAGCTGACGGTCTGACTGAAGAAAAAGAAGATTTATTCCGATAGAATAGTTTTAAGGATTATCCCGCGGTCTTAGAGTCACCAAAATTCGAATCTAATTGCCGAAGGCCCCACTTAGCTTCGCTCGTGGGATAATTCGATCTGCAAGTTTCAGTCGTAGATGACCTTTAGGTTATGCACTTTGTTTCTGAAACTTGGATTTCATTAAAAGATGCTTGACAAACAATTTGTTTTTCGCTAAAAGGATAGAAAATTTAACGGGAAGAAATTATGTTTCTTAAAGCTTTGGAAGGCGGAATCATACAGATACTAACCAGCGTATTGGTACTGGTAGTAGTACTTACGGGGTCTGCCGCTCTGTATCTTTAGGAAATAAAAATAAAAGATACAAGCCGCAGGCCCCTGAAGTCTGCGGCTTTGTTATTTTAGCAAAAAAGCCGCTTTTTCCTTAAAGAAACTTGCGGCTTTTTTAATGAGGCTCAAACTTCAAAAGCGAAGAGCATTGAAGTTTGTTAGCCGAATTATCCCGCGCAGCGGAGAGTATGAACGACGCAACCAACAAAGTTAGCCAAAGACCGGGAGCGCACACCGCAGGGAAGCGCATAGTAAAAAAGGTTACCTTACCGGTAATTACCACCTGCAAGGTGGTGATTACAAGCGAAATGGTATAATGATAAAATTCTGGGGGGAGTAAAAATGAAGCTGAAAGGTACACAAATACTTCTGAAGGCACTGGAAGAAGAAAAAGTTGATGTTATCTTCGGGTACCCTGGAGGAGCCGTCCTGGATATTTACGATCAGCTTTATAAAAGCACCATGAAACATATTTTAGTCCGGCATGAGCAAGGGGCCGTACATGCTGCTGACGGCTATGCCCGCGCGACCGGAAAAGTAGGCGTGTGCCTGGTTACGTCCGGTCCCGGCGCCACCAATACCGTTACCGGCATTGCCACGGCGAATATGGATTCCATCCCTCTTGTCGTTTTTACAGGACAGGTTCCCACGGAACTTATCGGCAATGATGCTTTTCAGGAATGCGATATCACGGGCATAACACGTCCCTGCACCAAGCATAATTTTCTGGTACGCAGCATTGAGGATCTTGCGCCGACTATTAAGGAAGCTTTTCATATTGCCCGATCGGGAAGGCCAGGTCCTGTTCTTATTGACTTGCCCAAAAATATGATGGTAGCGGAAACAGACTATGACCCCGCCAATATAAATATTCGAAATTACGAAGTGATGTATAAACCGGCCCCAAAAAAAATGGCCAACGTCTTCGAAATGCTAAGTACTGCTAAAAAGCCTTTAATTATGACCGGTGGTGGTGTTATCCTTGGAAGGGCCTCAACACTGCTGACCGGACTTGCCAGAAAATATCAGATTCCAGTTACCGGCACCTTGATGGGGCTTGGTTCTTTTCCGGGAACCGATCCACTATGGCTGGGCATGCTGGGAATGCACGGCACCTACTATGCCAATATGGCCATCAGCCACTGTGATTTGCTTCTTGCCGTGGGTGTAAGATTTGACGACAGGGTCACCGGCACTATTGAAACATTTGCCGCCAACGCCAAAATTGTCCAAATTGATATTGATCCTTCTTCTATTAATAAAAATGTTGTTGTTGATTTGCCGATAATCGGCGATACCAAAGCAACTCTCACGGATATGATGAAGTTTTTAGCAGAACACAATTATACCCACTCACCCGAAGACCGGCAGGAATGGCTGGGACAAATTGCCGAGTGGAAGGAAAAAGTACCGCTGACATATTGTCAAAACGACAAGGAAATCAAGCCGCAACATGTGATTGAAACATTGCACAAATTAACTAAAGGCAACGCAATTATTACAACGGAAGTCGGTCAAAATCAGATGTGGACAGCGCAGTTTTTCCATTTTGATCATCCCAATACTTTCATTTCTTCGGGCGGATTGGGAACAATGGGTTTTGGACTGCCCGCGGCCATTGGTGTCAAATACGCTTTCCCGGATAAACAGGTCGTGGATATCGCCGGCGACGGCAGCATCCAGATGAATATCCAGGAGCTGGCCACCGCCGCGCAATACAAAATTAACGTAAAAATAGTCCTTTTAAACAATGGCTACCTGGGAATGGTTCGCCAGTGGCAGGAATTGTTTTATGAAAAACGCTACTCGCACACAGATATGACTTACGCCCCTGACTTTGTGAAATTGGCCGAGGCTTATGGCGTCGTTGGCCTGCGCGCAACTAAACCCCAAGAAGTAGAATCCATTCTAAAACAAGGGCTTTCCCTCGATAAGCCGGTGCTGATGGATTTCAGGGTATCACGTGAAGAATGCGTATATCCCATGGTTCATCCGGGTGATTCGATCAGCAACATGTCGCTGGGGAGCAGAGAAATGATCAATTAAATTTTTATAGAAAGGGAAGTACACATGGGAAAAAAAGAACACATAATTTCAATACTTGTTCAAAACAAGCCGGACGTGTTGGCTAGAATTGCCGGAACGTTGGGCGGTAAAGGCTATAACATTGAAAGCCTCTGTGTTAATACGACCACGCAATACGAAATATCAAAAATAATAATGACCACCGTGGGCAGTCAGGAAACTGTTACTCGTATTGAAAATCAATTGCAAAGGCTAGTCGATGTCATTGCAGTGGATGATTTAACCAATGTAGAATCAATTCACCGTGAACTGATTCTCGTCCGCTTGAATTTAACAGCGGACAAAAAAGAGCAAATAAAGAAAGCCGTTGACACAAATAAATGGAAAGTAATAGTGTCCGCCGATTCATATATGATCTTAGAAATAACCGGCGATAAGTCACAAATCGATTTTGCGCTTGCTCGTCTCGCGCCTCTCGGTATCGCTGATATAACAAGAACCGGCATTATTGCATTGAACTTGGAAAATTAAATTACGGATTTATCCCACTTAGCTTCGCACGTGGGTAATTCGTCCAGCAAGTTTCAGTCGAAGATGACCTTTAGGTTATGTGCTTCGCTTCTGAAACTTGGGACTCATTAAATTATAGGGGGTTATTATGGCAAAAATTAATTTTGGTGGTATCGTTGAAGATGTCATCACTGCGGAAGAGTTTTCTCTAAAAAAAGCTCAGGAAGTTTTAAAAAAAGAAGTAGTGGCGGTGCTAGGGTATGGCGTTCAGGGCCCGGCACAGGCTTTTAATATGAAAGATAACGGCATTAATGTAATTATCGGTCAGGCAAAGGAAGATAAGCAATACTGGGACAAGGCCATCGCCGATGGTTGGGTGCCCGGTAAAACACTTTTTCCAATTGAAGAAGCAGTGAAGCGTGGAACGGTTATTCAATATCTTGTTTCCGACGCTGCCCAAAAGATTCTCTGGCCCATAGTTAAGGCAAATCTGAAAAAGGGCGATGCCCTTTACTTCTCACACGGCTTCTCCGTTGTTTATAAGGATCAAACCGGTGTCATTCCACCTGATTTTGTAGACGTTATCATGGTCGCACCCAAAGGTTCGGGAACCAGTGTCCGCAGAAATTTTCTGGACGGCAGCGGCATCAACTCCAGCTTTGCCGTGCATCAGGATGCTACAGGCCGCGCCATGGAACGGACAGTTGCTCTGGGTATCGCCATCGGCTCCGGATTTTTATTCCCGACCACTTTCCAGATGGAAGTGTACAGTGATCTAACCGGTGAACGCGGCGTGCTCATGGGCGCGCTGGCTGGAATGATGGAAGCGCAGTACAATGAATTGCGTAAGCGCGGTCACAGCCCCAGCGAATCTTTCAACGAAACGGTGGAAGAGCTTACACAAAGCCTTATTCGTTTAGTCGCGGAAAACGGCATGGATTGGATGTACGCCAATTGCTCTGCCACGGCTCAGCGCGGAGCGTTGGACTGGCGTCATAAGTTCCGCAAGGCCGTGGAACCTGTGTTTGCCGAACTCTATGATTCAGTCAAAACCGGTAAAGAAACGGCAATCGTGCTGAAAGTGAATAGCGCTCCGGACTACAAAGTTAAACTGGAAGCTGAACTCAAAGAAATGCGTGATTCCGAACTGTGGCAGGCAGGAGCCGCCGTTAGAGCATTGAGACCTGAAAAAAGAAAGAAGTGACGGATTCGTAAAAAATTCATTGTAAACTGAGGGAGAAGAAAACAATGAGAAGTGATCTCATGAAAAAAGGTTTCGAGCGGGCACCGCATCGTTCACTTTTTAAAGCGATGGGCTACACTGATGAGGAAATTGCGCGACCACTGATCGGCGTGGTCAATTCGGCCAATGAAATCATTCCCGGGCACATCCATCTGGATTTAATCACCCAGGATGTTAAAGCGGGAATCCGTATGGCCGGAGGAACACCGGTAGAATTTCCGGTCATCGGTGTTTGCGACGGTATAGCGATGGGACATGCCGGGATGAAATATTCGCTCGCCAGCCGCGAGCTGATTGCCGATTCTATCGAGATCATGGCGATGGCTCATCCTTTTGACGCTCTTGTTTTCATTCCCAACTGCGACAAGATTATTCCGGGCATGCTCATGGCCGCACTGCGCCTTAATATACCGACCATTTTTATCAGCGGCGGACCGATGCTGGCGGGGAAACTCCAGGGTAAGGCCGTTGACCTCATCAGTGTCTTTGAAGGCGTCGGCGCCGTCAAAGCCAAAAAGATGACTGCCGCCGCGTTGAAACAACTGGAAGATTGCGCCTGCCCGGGCTGTGGTTCCTGCTCCGGCATGTATACAGCCAATTCCATGAACTGTGTTACGGAAGCATTGGGTCTGGGGTTACCCGGCCATGGAACAATTCCGGCGGTGCTGGCTTCACGTCACCGGCTGGCCAAACATGCCGGGATGAAAATAATGACTTTGCTCAAAAAGGGCATCACGCCGCGAGATATCGCCACGCTTGCCGCTTTTAAAAACGCTATCGCCGTGGATATGGCGCTGGGTTGTTCCACCAATACCGTTTTACATATTCCCGCCATCGCCCATGAGGCGGGAATCAAGCTCGATTTGAACCTCTTTAATAAAATCAGTGAAAAAACTCCCAACCTTTGCAAACTGAGTCCCGCAGGCCATCATCATATTGAAGATTTGGATACGGCAGGAGGCATTCAGGCCGTAATGAAAGCGATTTCTGCTCTGGGTGTCATTGATGAGAAGGCAATTACCGTTACCGGTAAAACTGTCGGCGCTAATTTAAAAAGCGCCCGTGTTTTGAATACTGATGTCATCCGGCCGTTGAAAAATCCTTATTCACAGCAAGGCGGCATTGCGATTTTGCGCGGGAACCTCGCGCCGGACGGAGCAGTGGTGAAACAATCCGCAGTCGCGCAGGCAATGCAGGTAAACGAAGGCAAAGCCCGCGTGTTTGATTGTGAAGATGACGCCATTGCCGCGATTATGGACGGAAAAATTAAAGGCGGTGACATTGTTGTTATCCGCTATGAAGGCCCCAAAGGCGGCCCGGGAATGCGCGAGATGCTTTCGCCCACATCCGCCATCGTGGGTATGGGTTTGGATAAGACAGTGGCACTTTTGACTGATGGCCGCTTCAGCGGCGGCACGCAAGGCGCGGCCATCGGTCATATATCGCCGGAAGCGGCAGAGGGCGGCCCTATCGCGCTGGTGAAAGAAGGCGATATCATCGCCATCGATATTCCGGCCAAAAAGCTGAATTTGAAAGTAAGTGATGAAGAGTTGGCCAAGCGAAGGCTTGCGTGGAAGCCGAAGCAACCGGCCATCACTACCGGCTATCTGGCGCGCTACGCCAAACTGGTGACGTCGGCGTCTACTGGAGCAATTTTTAAAGACTGAGGGTGCTGTTCACCGATCCCACTAGTCCCGATTCCAATCCGCCAGCATAAATCCAACGCTGATTCGGTTGATGCTTTTGTTGTAATCGAGCAGGCTCTCCCCGTAGCCGTTGAAATACTGGAAATAGATGCTGCATTTATCGCTAAACTTATCATAGAACAGAGAGAAGGGCACACTCCAATCCAGTTGCACCGCCCCCAGATTATCCTGCCGGAAATTATTGCGCAGCATCACGGCAAAGCGCTGCTTTTGCCAGTAGAAAGTTCCCCATAGCTCGCCATACCCCATGTATCTGGTGATATCGGGATTGTCATCATTATGCTCATCCTCCGGAATCCGGTACCATGTTTTCAAAAGCAGATTGAAATTGCCTTCTTCATTTTCCATGCCCACATTAGCTACAAGACGATTCCAACTGCGCGAAAGGGGAACTGAACGGCCATTGGATTGATGGTTAAACCCAAGGTTAAGCATACGGCCACGGAGGCCCAGGAGATGATAATCTGTGCGCAGATTAATCAGCAGTTCCGGTTCATAGTTGGTATCGCGGAAAGGCGCGGAAAATGCCGAGTTGTAAACCTGCCAGAAGGCAAGTTGTGTGTAGGCCAACCAGATATCTACGCCTTTCAGAACTTCTATACCTTCTATATCCGTTCCCCATGGCTTCATTTTAAAGCTTAGTTGAAATTTTGCTTCATTGTGTTGGGCTTTGGCATTCTTGTCGAAATCCAAAGCCGTGTCTTCATTAGGTGATGAGTTATAGGCGACAGGCAAGAAATACATAGGACGGTATGGCCTAATCCTGAAAAAAGTGTCTTCTATTTTCCCCTTTGGTCTATCCAAATCCCAGTGCCTGGACATTACGGAATGATGCAGCGATTTCGGAGAAGATTCTTTCATCGCCGCTTTTGCAGCGGCATTTGGATGGTTAGTGGCCTGCCCGGCAACTTTTCCTCCCGCCAGTTCATCAAAGCATTTTAAGCGATCGGCATCCTTTTCAATCTTGGCGCATTGAGTCAGACGATCTTCAGTTTCCGAAGCTTGAGCGGAATAGGTAATTACAATAGAAGAAAATGTAAAAAGCAGAAAGAGCGCTATGAGACTTTTTGTTTTTAAAACCATCACAAGCTCCTTAAGGACGATGTCATTGCGTTTAGGAAATGACTTTTACACGACTTATTGGTCTATTTCCCTGTGGTAAGTATCCGGCGGACTTTTTCCAGTTCCTGCTGATTGTCGACTTCGACGGAATCATACGGGGTAATGACAACTTTGATTTTGTAGCCATATTCCAGCGCGCGCAACTGTTCCAGCGCTTCGAGTTTTTCCAGTTTTCCTTCGGGCAGTTTGGTGAAGATATCCAGAAAATCCCGGCGATAGGCGTAAATTCCGTGATGCTTATAGTAATCAGCTTTGAGCTTTTTGTCGCGCACGTAAGGAATGGTGGCACGGGAAAAATAAAGAGCGAAATAATCATTATCAAAAGCAACCTTAACGGCATGGGGATGAGTGATTTCTTCATCCAGTATAATTTTGTAAATTAATGTGGACATGACAATGGCCGGATCATCGATCAGGGGTTGGATTACTTCATCCACCTGCACCGGCTCAAAAATTGGCTGATCGCCCTGGATATTGACCACAATAGCATCGGCGGAGAGATTTAGTGATTTTACAGCTTCTGAGATTCTGTCTGTTCCGGATTGATGGGTTGTTGCTGTCATGATCGCGTTGCCGCCAAACTTTTTTACAGCGGCAGATATTCTTTCATCATCGGTAGCCACCGCCACATAAGGCACGGCTTTGGCTTTAGCTACCCGCTCATAAACATGCTGAATCATCGGCTTGCCGCAAAGATCGGCCAGAGGCTTTCCCGGAAAACGGCTGGATTCATAGCGGGAAGGGATTATACAAACAACGTTTCGTTTCATTTTAGCTCCATAATTTAATTATGTAAATTATGATGATGTCAAAAAATGTTTTAAAATATCCTTTTTGTCATTCCGGCGGAGGCCGGAATCCAGTGCACAATCGATTCATCACCTTTGTCTTAATAACGTTCTGGACTCCGGCCTCCGCCGGAGTGACGTATTTTGGAACTTTCTACACAATCGTTTCGGACAGTATAGTTGCATACTACTTGTTTATGATTTATTGTTGCTTATTTACCCAAGTGCTGGTCAGGTTTCTGCAAATAATTTACCACATAATCCCGCACGGAATCTTCCAGAGATGAAAAAGCGACCGGGCAGCCGACTGCTTTGAGCTTATCCATTTTCGCCTCGGTAAAATACTGATATTGATTGCGCAATGATTCCGGCATTTCAATATATTCGATATTAGTTTTGAGCCCCATGGCATTGAAAACGGCTTTGATCAAATCATTCCATATTCTGGCCTTTCCTGTTCCCAGGTTAAAAATGCCGCTTGCCGCCGGATTATTAAAAAGCCACCACATAACGTCTATACAGTCTTTGACATAAACAAAATCGCGTAATTGGCCGCCGTCTTTATATTCCGGTTTATAGGATTTAAAAAGCTTCACCTTGCCGGTTTCTTTTATTTGATGAAATGCTTTAAAAATAACGCTGGTCATATCTGCCTTATGGTATTCGTTTGGGCCAAAAACATTGAAAAACTTAATACCGGCAATTTTGCTTTCCAGCTTGTTTCTTAATAACCATAAATCAAACAAATGTTTCGAATAACCATACATATTGATTGGCTTGAGCTCAATGATTTTGCTGTGGTCATCGGAAAAACCCTGTGTTCCATCGCCGTAAGTTGCCGCAGAACTCGCGTAAATAAAACGAATGCCTCGTTTGGTTGACCATTCGGCCAATGTTTTGGTGTAAAGATAATTGTTATTCCAGAGATAATCCGCGTCGCGCTCCGTTGTCGATGAACATGCTCCCATATGCACAATGGCGCTGACGTCAAAGGGTACTCGATCATCACAAATCATTCGTAAAAAATTATCCTTATGGATATAATCAACAAAACGCCGGTTGACTAAATTTTTCCACTTGTCATCGGTACTCAGGCTATCAACTATCACGATATCATTGATACCCTCCTGATTGAGCCGCCAAACAAAAGCGCTGCCGATAAACCCCGCGCCACCTGTAACAACTATCATGTATTTTACTCCTTATCCTTTTAAAACCTTTATATGTAACTAATACTGAAAAGGAATACTGTCAATAAAGAAAATGCCTCCCTTTTTTATTTGTGAAACTCCAATTCCGAAAGCGTAGCGTATCGGAACTGGTTAGTTGAACAATACCGCGAAGCGGAGGGTATGTTACATCTGCAGCTTGCTTTGTGTTTCATACCCGTTATTGCAGCCACTGTGATTCATTATCAATAATTAGAGCGCGGCAGGGGTTATCCCCTTTAATCATCATAAAATTGATCTGCCTGCCGGTGATCCCGCCGGAACCGCGATGCGAGAAAAACATATCCTGATTACAGGTAGTACAAAAGCCTGAGACTTCTATATTATTTTCCGGAACCCCTGCCTCCAGAATTTGCAGGCGGTTGGCCTCAACCAAATCCAGCATCCATTTGTCTTTTTTCGGACCTTGCTGCAAAAAGAGCTCATGATTATTCTGCTGACGAAAAGCGTCCGCTGTTGCCTGATCAACCTCGTAGCAACAAAGGCCTATTGACGGCCCAATCGCCGCCAGAATATTTTCTGGCAGAGAGTCGTATTGATTCTGCATTAACTGGATGACTTTGGCGCTGATACTCATAGAGCTACTGCGCCAACCGGCATGCACAACGGCAATAACCTTTTTAACTTTATCCAAAATAAATACCGGCACACAATCCGCCGTTTTGATGCAGATTGCCAGGTTTGAGCGGTTGGTGACAATCGCGTCATAGTTGAGCTCCTCGCGTGAGGAAAAATAGCTTCCATGTTGTTTGATGATAAAGATCGCCTCACCGTGAACCTGATTGACAACCAGAAACTGCTCCAGCGGAATATCAAAAGCCGTGGACAGGCGATCCCAGTTGGACAAAACCCGGAATTCTTCATCCCCTTCACGGAAACTCATGTTGAGACTTTTATAATCGTCCTGGGAGGCGCCACCGCGCCGCGTACAAAATGCATGCTCCAGGAAATCGCAAGTACTCAAAAGAGGAGATTGCAGATATTCAATGGTCTTCTTTTTTTCCAGAGAAAACATCTTTGATCACCTTAGCTGCTCTTTCCAGTTAGTCGAACCGGAATCAAAAATATCGGGACTGCGGCTTATGCGAAATTGTTCGCAAAGCGAGCTTAAGTCCTCAGGCATTTCGGCGGTAAATACCAATCTCTTCCCGCTTACCGGATGAATAAAGGAAAGCTGTGCAGCATGCAGAACTTGACGAGTTAGCGCTTTTAGCTGTTTTTTCAGTTCGGGATTGGCAATGCTGCGCATTCTATTTACCGCGCTGCCGTAAACAGCATCTCCAACAACCGGATATCCGCGATCGGACAGATGCACACGAATCTGATGCGTGCGTCCGGTTTTTATTTCCACATCCAGCAAGGTAGCCAGGCCGTAACGTTCGCGCACCTTCCAGAGAGTGAGGGCATCTTTCCCGCGCTTGCTTTTTGTGGACATTTTTTTGCGGTCAGTTGTATGTCTGCCCACAGGCAGCACTATCTCTCCGTTATTGCCTTTTATATCACCCCAGACCAGTGCCCGGTAAACTTTATGCACATCATGCTTTTCAAACTGTGACGATAGATTACGATGCGCGTCATCGTTTTTTGCGGCAACGATAAGTCCTGAGGTGTCTTTATCCAGACGATGGACAATGCCCGGCCGCACCACGCCGCCTATCCCGGATAAATCGTGGCAATGAAACAAGAGTGCGTTGACCAGCGTGTTTTCATAATTGCCCGGCGCCGGATGCGTAACCATACCGGCAGGCTTATTGATCACAATAATGGAAGCGTCTTCATAAACGATATCCAAAGGGATATCCTGAGGTGCAGCAATACCCTCTACTACCGGTTTTTGCCTCAGTTTGATTACGTCACCGGCTTTGAGCAATTGACTTGCCTTAGGGGCTTTGGAGTTGATCAGAACGTCGCCTTCTTCAATAACGTTTTTAACCTGAGACCGGGAAAGTGCGCTATAATTGGCGGCCACAAAGACATCCAGCCTCAGGCCTTCCTGATCTTCATTTACTATAAAACGTATTTCTGTGGGCTGTTGAGTTTCGATAGACAAATCATTACTCCGACAATTATATTTAAATACACTGGATTCCCGTGTCTTGCACATGCTCGCACGAGAATGACACACTTTTTTGCCATTACCCAGCTTGACTGGGTAATCCAGTTTTGTTTTTTCTCTGGATGCCGGATCAAGTCCGGCATGACAATTAATTTGTCATCGCGAGGAGTGCCTCGCGCAGATCCTGCCCGGCGTATGCCGGGCGGCAATCTCTCTTCTTGTGTCATTCCGGCGCAGGCCGGAATCCGGTTATTCTTTTTTCTCTTTCTCATTCCGTTTTATATGTCTTGAATAACAATACTTCTCCGGTATCAACCTTTAATACTTTCGTTACTCTACTATTATCATAAATCAACCGAAGAACAATTATATCCAGATTGAGAAGTTTCCCCAATTTTAAAGTTTGACTGTCTGTGATTCCAGATGATGACAATTTTTGTTCCTCTAAGACCTTACTCAAATGTCTTCTATCTACTAATTTGTATTTGTCCTTATTCCTTTCTGTCATCTTGAAAAAAAGTTGTTCTTCTTCGTTCTCCAACTGTTCTCTTCTCGATACTTCTATGTCTGGGATTTTTGTTTCAATTATTAAACCTATATTTATCTTACCATTTGTCTTTTTCAAAATATACTTTACATCATCAAACCATTGTTTAACTGGAAGATCTGACCAATCATCACAACTATTAAGACTAAGATATTTACCCAACACTTCCGGATCTGAAGTTATTTTTACCGTTTCACATATTTTTCTATCCTTTTCTGTATGATTGAGAACCACTACTTTTTCCAAATATTGACTAATAATATGATGAACACATTTGTCGTCATTGAAAAGACCAAAATTTAAACGTTTATCTTCTAATTTTCTAAGACCATTTTTTATTGATTTCGTCTTTACAGTTTCCCTGAATTCCTCCAATTCTTTCTTATTCTTCATATCTCCCAGATACACATCACAGTATTCACCTTGAACCGTTTTCAATTCAGAAAAACAGATTGATGGAAACGAAAGAATTATAATCATCAATAGTATGAACAGTAGTTGGAATTTATTTTTCATATGCCCTCGTGAAATAAACTATAGTTTATTTACCATGACCGATATGGAATTTTTGATGTTTCGACTTTTACTCCTTTGTATTTCTCAGATTTTAAAAGATTCTCGACAGACAACTTTGATAATTCTGGATGTGGTGTCGGTCCAACAAAGATTTTATTTATGGGTAACAGACCATTATTATCTACAGGAGAAAATTCAATATAAGGTATCACCATTGATTTTCCTTCACGATACTCTTTTTTCCTATCTATATACTGACATATAATCCGGTATTCTTGTTCATCTTTAAATGATTCATGTTTGATATATGGTGAAATAATAATGATTTTAGTGCAGACCCCCATAGAAACGTCAACTATACTCATTTTTTTATCTGACTCGAAAAGAGTCTGTATAAGATCGAACGTCGATTTTATCAATTCTTCTTTACGTCCTGTATCGTATATACATTTCACTATTTCATAGTCCGTCTTATTCTTGTCTATTATAGATGACAATTTGGTGGTATCAAATCCTATAGAAAAACCACCTTCCGAACAATATCCTCTCCATTGATTTAGGTCATTCCCGTCAATAGAAAGAGAAAAAATATAACTTTCAGATCCTATATTTTCTGAGAAATTATGAAAATAATTTTCAATATCTTCACAAACATCATATATTTTTTCATCTATTGTGAAATTTTTTTCATCAGGTCTATATGCTCGTATTCCTTTATTTATTTGTAAATCCTTGTATTTAGTTACTTCTGATCTAACCAAATCTAATGTATGTGTAAATTCACTCGAATCATTCAAGTAAAGGATATTTGTCATCCACAATTTCTTAGTCTGTAAAATACCGAGAAGTCCTGCTTGAGACGTATAATGGTATAGATATTTTGGAAGTGTCATGTATTATTATTTCTCCATAATTATTTCAAAAAGTAATATTAGGCACAGTTTTATTTAATTACAACTAATTAGCTAATATCTGCCGCAGGCCTTCAACAATAAAGCCAAATTCATCCTCGGCCACTGTGCGCAAATCGATTAAGATTTCATCCTTATCTACGCGCACAATTATCGGCACTTCCAATGCGCGCAGTTTTGCTTCCATCTTTACAGCTGTCATTTTTTTATTCTTAACTGCTACCAGAACTGATGCAATTTTCTCTGTCGGCAAAGAGCCGCCGCCGGCTGCTGCAAAATCTTCATGAAGAGTAAATGTAAGCGATTCCAGATTAGACTTGCGTAATTTATCCATCAGTTCGCTGGCACGTTTTTTAACCGCGGCGACAGGTTCGGTTAATGCTTGAAGCGATCTTAACTTACTTGTAACTGACGCAGGCTGGAGATATTGCATCAGAGTTGCCTCCAATGCAGCGAGGGTGAATTTGTCAATGCGCAGGGCGCGATTAAGCGGGTTTTTTTTAATCTGAGCTAGAATTTCTTTTTTACCGGCAATGATTCCTGCCTGTGGCCCACCCAAGAGTTTATCACCGCTGAAGGTAACCACATCGACTCCGGCAGACAAAACATCGCGCACGGTCGGCTCATGCTGCAATCCGTAGTTATCCAGATCAATCAGACAACCGCTGCCCAGATCATCATAAACCGGAATGGCGTGCTTTTTCCCCAAAGCAACCAGGTGGATGATTTCCGCCTCTTCGGTAAAACCGACTATGCGGAAGTTGCTGGTGTGCACTTTTAAAATTAAACCGGTTGCGGGATTGATTGCTTTTTCATAATCAGCAAGACGCGTGCGGTTGGTTGTGCCTACTTCACACAATATTGAACCGCTCTTTTTCATAATTTCCGGAATGCGGAACTCGCCGCCGATTTCAATGAGTTCACCGCGCGAGACAATGGATTCTTTCCCTTCGGCAAGTGTGTTTAAAACCAGCAAAACGGCCGCGGCATTATTGTTGACGATCAGAGCATCTTCAGCTCCGGTTAGCGCGCAAATCAAGGAGCTCACATGATCGTAGCGCTGGCCGCGCTCGCCTGCAATCAAATCAAATTCCAAATTGGAATAACCCTTGCCTACTTCCAGAATTCTTTCCAGCGCATCAGGACAAAGCGGCGCGCGACCAAGGTTGGTATGTAAAATAACACCGGTGGCATTGACGACTCTTATTAAATGATAGCGGTAAAATCCTTTGATCGTCTGCTCTACAACGCCTGCAACACTTGCCGCATCCAGTGAGAGCTTCGAGAGATCCTTTTCTTTTGCTTCAATTATTTTATCTCTTAAGTTTTGCACAACATTGCGGCAGGTCTCCAAAACTATTTCCCGCGGCGCTAAGTCATAAATGCCGCTTTTTTCCAGAAGAAGGATTACTTCATCAATTTTCGGCAAGTTGCGCAAAAGTGTCTTTTTTTTATCATCCATATAATACTCCTTTGAGGCTCAGCGAAAATGATCTTTGGGCAACACCCCACGGCAATAATCACGAAAATTGTTTACGGCGATAAAAAACTCCCGCATCATAATCACCCAATAGTAACGCCCCCACGGTGTTAAATGCAGATAGGGCGGAAAATAGCGAAAAGATCCGGCCAGAATAAAAGCGATCATTTGTTTCCAGAGCGATTTTAAAAATTTGCCGCCGTATTTTTGCTCCAGCGCGGTAACGTCCATTTTAGTGCTAAAGAGCTTCATTAAAAAATCATAACTCATTTGATCATGCAGATTAAATTTGCGGAAAGCCTTCAACGGCAGCCTGCCCTGTTCGAGGCAGTTAATATATTCGGCAATGTCGAATGTATTTGCGTAGCAAACACCGCCAAGATAGCCGATGGCACCGCTTCCCAGACCGGCGTATTCATCATAATCGACTACATATTCATCGATGAGCGCCTTTTTGCCTTTCTTACGGGAAAAACACCAAGCGGAAGAAAATTCATAATCTGCTTCCAGACGCCTGATGATGAGCTGATATAATCTTTTTTCTTTGCCGAAATTTACCTTGCCGACAGTATCTTCCATCAGTCTTTGAGTAATCGTGGAGGTCATTAACGGATAAAAGGTGATTTGTTCCACCTTAAGCTTGAGCAGAATCGCTAAATCTTCGCCAAGCATTTGCGGCGTCTGACCAGGAAAGTTGAAAATCATATCGGCATTGACAGTATCAAATAAACCCATGGTTTGTTTCAGCCGCAAGGCGATAACTTCGCCCGCGCCATATTTTTCATAACGACCGATTTTTTTCAGCAACTCATTATTAAAAGTTTGCACTCCCACGGAGAGCCTGTTGACACCGCTACGCAGCAAGATTTCAATATTCCGGTCAGTCAGATGATTAGGGTTTGTTTCTACAGAAATTTCTTTAATGGCGAAACTTTCGCTGGCAAGCGCAAGTATGTCCGCTAATTCTTCTATGAGAACCGTGGGAGTGCCGCCGCCCACATAAATACCGCCGAATTTATATCCCTTCTCGCGGTAGAGATTAATTTCGCGCCGTAGTGCTCTAAAATATTTTCTAGTCAGACCCTCATCAAAAAGTACCCGATGAAAAGAACAATAAGGACAAAGCTCCTCACAAAAAGGAATGTGGATATAGAGAAGGCGTGGTTTTTCATCCGCGCAGGAAGGAAGCGAAGGCTTAACACCTTCTTCAAATTTGAGCGCCCGGGCAAATTGCCTTTTGGCTATTTTTGTAACAATTTGATTAATCACATCTAAACCTTTATAAGATATACCATTTTGATTTCAAAGGATAACGAGGCGGCAAGGAGGAGGAACCGGAGGCGTATTTTTACATACGCTGAGAATGCCGACGACGATGCCAACAAAGTTAGCCAAAGAAAGCGAAATGGTATTATTGTTTAACAAAAGATATGCCCATATTGCAAGCAACTATTCTTGCTAAAAAATTATCGGAATGACATTTGTGAATCCAAAAGCGGGCTGTTGGCCATTGTCCCCAAGCCTTCGGCTGGGGACAATTCGACTTACGCTTCAAACTTCACTGCGTTCGTTTTTAGCGAGTCTCATTGCTTGAAATATAAAGAATTAGATGTTATATGCCGGAAAAATAATGTTCTGGTGATAATCCATGCCCAATGATAACGTTTTAACTCTTTGGAATGATGAAGGTATCAACAAAAAAGACACCTCCATGTTAAGAAAAAAATCCAAGGAAGTAACGGCGCCTCTAAATAAGGAATCACGCGAGATAATTAAAACATTGATTGATTCTTTTTTAGCAAGAGATGATGCTTCGGGACTGGCGGCGCCGCAAATTGGTATCAGCAAAAGAATAGTTGTTTTTCGCACCAAAGGCTTCGGTGAAGGGGGAAAAGTAAAAAGTCCCGATGATTTTGACGTTTTGATTAACCCACGAATTACTCAAGCGCGTGGTGAAAAAGTGATGATGACCGAAGGTTGCCTGTCGTGCCCGGAAATTCAGGTCGAAATCAGCCGCTTTCCCGAAATAAAAGTTCGCGCGTTAAATGAAAAGGGAGAAAAAATCAGCAGAAGATATCTGGATTACGTCGCCCGTGTTGTGCAGCATGAACTCGATCATCTGGATGGTAAATTGATCGTCGACTACGAAGGAGCAATTTATTATCCCAAGAAAAAACAAGAATTTTATGAAAAACTTTTTAAAGATCAATCTGAAGAAAAAATTATTGATTAAATCTTGAAATGTCACCTGAGTTGTAGTAGTCCTCACGCAGTAATTCCAGCTATGCTGGATAATTCGGCCAGCAAGTTTCATTGCACTTTGCTTATGAAACTTGGGTCTCATTAAAAAGCGGCACAGAAAACTAATTTCCCTACATTTTTTAAATATTTGGTTAAGTAAAATTGAAAAAAACACCTTTATATGAAAAACATGTTGCCCTAAAAGCCAAAATCATTGATTTTGGCGGCTGGGCCATGCCCGTCCAGTACACTAATGTCATTGATGAGCACAAAGCAACCAGAAACGCAGCCGGCCTTTTTGATATCTGCCACATGGGCGAAATTGAAGTTAAAGGTCCGCAGGCGCTTGATCTTTTACAACTGGTTTTAACCAGAAATCTGGCAGATCTAACTGTCGGGCAGGTTAAACTATCCGCTCTGCTTAACGAAGATGGCGGTATAATTGATGATTTAACTGTATACAAGCTCGATAATAACACCTACATGCTGGTTACCAACGCCACCCCCAAAGACCGCGATTGGCAATGGATAAAAACTATTTGGCAAGACAATGGATTTGATTGCAGTTTAAAAGATTTCAGCGACATTATGGGCAAACTGGACATTCAAGGTCCGCGCTCCGAAGAAATTTTACAGAAGCTGACAGAAGCTAACCTGAAGACTCTGCGTTTCTATCATTTCTACGAAGCTAAGGTCGTAGGAATTCCCGCAATTATTTCGCGTAGCGGCTACACCGGCGAAGATGGTTTTGAAATATATGCTGCCGCTGATAGCATAGGTAATATATGGGATAAGCTGATGATTACAGGTGCGCAATCAGGCTTAAAACCGGCAGGGCTGGGCGCGAGAGACACACTGCGCCTGGAAGCAGGTATGATGCTCAACGGTCAGGACATGACCGAATCGGTGAGTCCGCTGGAAGTGCCTTATAGCTGGATTGTCGATGCGAACAAAGAATTTGTCGGAAAAACAGCGCTTATGGCCAGAAAAAATTCGGGCAGCGGCAACAAACTGGTTGGTATAGAAATGACCGGCCGGGGGATTGCCCGGCATGGCTATAAAGTATTTCACCATCTGCGAGAGATCGGCATTGTAACTTCCGGAACATTTTCACCGACCTTGAACAAAGCAATCGGCCTGGCTTTTATTGACATGGCCTACAATGCGCCGGATACTCAAATAACAGTTGCTATTCGTGATACAATGACTGAGGCAAAAATTGTCAAACTCCCTTTTTATAAAAGGAAAAAATAATATACATAATAACTATAAAATGAGAAATCACTAAAGACCGAGAAAAAAAGCCAGAGGAATGAGACGTATTTTTCCATACGTCGCAATGACGAAGGATGCAGCGCAACACAGCATATGGCCTTTTTTTCTCAGTCGGAAAAAAGGAGAGACACTATGTCCAAACAAAATCCAACAGATAGACAATATTCCCGTGATCATGAATGGATCAAAGATAATGGGGACGGAACAGCAATTATTGGCATAACTGATTACGCTCAGGAAATGCTCACGGACATCGTGTTTGTTGAACTGCCTGAGATTGGAAAAATCGTGGCAAAAAGCGAGCCGGTGGCTGTTGTCGAATCAGTAAAATCCGTATCTGACGTTTTCTCCCCGGTTGGCGGCGAAGTTATCGATGTTAACAAGAAGCTCGAAGAAACACCTGAACTAATCAATCAGGATGCCTTTGGCGAAGGCTGGATTGTAAAAATGCGCCTGCGTGATGCAGGCGAACTAAAGACACTGCTTAGCGCGGCTGATTATGAACAATTTGTAAAAGAGGAAAAACACTAAAGATGGATTACTGCCCCCATACTCCCGATGATATCAAACAGATGCAGTCTGCTGTTGGCATCGCCAGTATCGATGAACTATTTGCCGATATACCAGAAAAATTCAGAGTGCCCAGTGTGCTGAATATTCCCGCCGCGTTATCTGAGCAGGAAACCATCAAGGTCATGTCCGGCATCGCCTCTAAAAACAAGCTGCCGCAATTTACTTTGACAGGAGCGGGCGCTTATCATCACTTTATTCCGGCAGTTGTTGGACACATCGTCGGACGCGCTGAATTTTATACAGCCTACACCCCATATCAGGCCGAAATAAGCCAGGGGATTCTTCAGGCTATCTACGAATATCAGACCATGATTGCCCATCTCACCGGCACTGAAATAGCCAACGCTTCAATGTATGACGGAGCTTCCGCAATGGCCGAGGCGGCAGTGCTTTGCGCCAAGATGTCCACCCGGACTAAAATTATTGTTGCACACTCGGTACATCCCGAATACAGGCAGGTGGTAAATACATACTCGTGGGCTAACGGCTATACAGTCGTTGAAATACCATATGCCTCATCCGGTCAAATTGATTTGAACGCTTTGCAAAACGAGCTCGATGATAAAGTTGCCGCCGTTTTAGTGCAAAGCCCCAATTTTTTTGGCGTTATCGAAGATATCACTCCACTTGCGGATGCAGCTCACAAAAAAGGCGCGCTTTTGGTTGCCGGTTTTACCGATGGCACAAGCCTGGGTATTTTGCAGCCGGCAGGAGCGTCAGGCGCTGATTTTGTTGTGGGCGAAGGCCAGAGTTTCGGCAACCCGCTCAATTACGGCGGCCCTTATCTGGGAATTTTTGCCGCGCAAGAAAAATTCCTACGGCGCATTCCGGGACGACTAGTTGGCGCAACGGTTGATAAAAACGGTAAGCGTGGATTTGTTCTGACGCTACAAACCCGTGAGCAACATATTCGCCGGGAGAAGGCAACATCCAACATTTGTTCCAACGAAGCCCTTTGCGCGCTGGCGGCAGGTGTATATCTGGCAGCTCTGGGTAAAAATCTGCGCACGCTTTCGGAACTCAATGTTTATAAAACACATTATTTAAAAAATAAACTCTTACAACTTAAGGGGTGGAAGGAAGTATTTTCCGCGCCGGTTTATAATGAATTTGTTTTGCGTTGCCCCGATGCTCGACAGGTTAATGAAAAATTGCAATCGGCAGGAGTCATCGGCGGCTATGAATTGCAAAAAAATTATCCCGAACTGGAAAATGCTCTGCTATTTTGCGCAACGGAAATGCTCTCCAAAGAAGATATGGATCGGGTCGCGACGATATTGAAGTAAACTCAGGAGCTCAACCATGGAATTAATTTTTGAAATAAGTAAAGCAGGACGCGGCGCGGCGGAAATTTCCACAAGCGACGTGCCTGTTGTCAATATAGATGATGCAATCGGCAAGAAATATCTCCGCCGCGAACTCGATTTGCCGGAAGTGGCGGAAGTTGATTTAGTCCGGCATTACACCACTTTATCACGTAGGAATTTCGGTGTTGATCTGGGCTTTTATCCACTGGGTTCCTGCACCATGAAATACAATCCCAAAGTTAACGAGAATGTAGCAACCTTCCCCGGCTTTACCGGCCTACACCCTTATGTCAATGATGAATCCGCCCAAGGCAACCTGCAACTCTTGTATGAAATGCAGAAATATTTAGGCAATATTTTCGGTATGGCCGAGTTTACTCTGCAACCGGCAGCCGGCGCGCACGGCGAACTTACCGGTATTATGATGATTAAAAAGTATTTTGAAAAGAAAAACGAAAAGCGCCCTGCCATCCTTATACCGGATACCGCTCACGGCACCAATCCGGCATCCGGCGCGCTTTGCGGCTTTGAGACGGTTACGCTGCGCTCCAATAGTGAAGGCGGCGTGGATATTGATCATTTGAAGTCTCTAATGACCGAAGATGTAGCAGGGTTGATGCTGACCAATCCCAACACGCTGGGGCTTTTTGAACGCAATATCGAACAGGTTGCGCAAATTGTTCATGGAAAAGGCGGTCTGCTTTATGGTGATGGAGCTAATGCTAATGCTTTTCTAGGAAAAGCGCGTTCGGGCGATTTAGGTTTTGATGTCATTCAGCTTAATCTGCATAAAACATTTTCCACACCGCATGGCGGAGGCGGCCCCGGCAGCGGCCCGGTGGGCGTGAGCGCAAAGCTTGTTGACTATTTACCCATCCCCCGTATTATCAAAACCGGCAATGGTTATAACTGGTCGGATAAATTTCCCGAAACCATCGGGCGGATACGCTCCTTTTACGGCAATTTCAACGTAGTTGTTAAGGCCTATGCTTATATTCGCTCTTTAGGTGCCGAAGGGTTAACGCATGCAACAGAAATGGCCGTGCTTAACGCCAACTACATTAAAGAAAAATTAAAACCATATTTTGATCTGCCTTATGATCGTTTCTGCATGCATGAGTGCGTCTTTTCCGGTAAGAGACAAGTAGCCGAAAGCGGGGTGCATACTACAGACATCGCCAAGCGGCTCATTGATTATGGTTATCATCCGCCAACTATTTACTTTCCACTCATTATCCCCGAAGCCATTATGATTGAACCGACCGAAACAGAAAGTAAAGAAACTCTGGACACTTTCTGCGATACCATGATCGCCATTGCCAATGAAGCAAAGGAAAATCCACAGCGGGTTAAAGATGCGCCGCTGACAACGCCCGTCAGCCGCCTTGATGAAGTGCTCGCTGCGCGCAAGCCCGATGTTTGCTGGAAAAAACCATAAGTATTTGTCATTGCGAGGAGCGCCACGCGCGACGTGGCAATCCTGTTTCTATCTGCAATAACAGGTCATATAGAATAGTCTATGAATCAATTAAACGAAAGAGCACAAATGCTGCGTAAACCTTCCTGGTTGAAGGTGCGCCCACCCTATGCGCATCAGTGCCGCAGCATCAGAACAACACTTGCAGATCTTCAATTGCATACGGTCTGTCAGGAAGCGGTCTGCCCTAATATGGCCGAATGTTTCGCTAGCGGCACGGCTACTTTTTTAATTCTGGGCAACATCTGCACCCGCAATTGCCTTTACTGTAATGTTGAACATGGTCAGCCTGAGGCCATTGACGAAAATGAAATTCACGATTTAATTAGTGCTGTCCAGAAGATGAAACTGGAATATGTTGTCATTACTTCCGTGACACGCGATGATTTGCCTGATGGCGGCGCGCAGGTCTTTGCCGATTGCATCAGCCAATTGCACAAGTCACTGCCTGCCTGTAAAATCGAAATGTTGATTCCCGATTTCCAGGGCAATCAGGCGGCGCTGGAAGAAGTGATTGCCGCAACGCCGGATGTCATCAACCACAATATGGAAGTTGTTAATCCTTTGTTTGCCCAATTAAGGCCGCAGGGCAATTACAATATTTCCCTGAAACTGCTCGCACGCGTTGCCGCGACTCCAGTTGTTTCCAAAAGCGGTTTTATGGTGGGTTTTGGCGAAAAGCGCGATGATATTCTACGCCTGATTGATGATCTGTCTTCCGTCTCCTGTGAACGTCTAACAATCGGACAGTACCAACAACCAACACTGAAGCATTGGCCGGTGGCTAAATATTACCACCCTGATGAGTTTGCCGGGTTCAAAGAAATCGCATATCAAAAAGGTTTTAAATACGTAGAATCAGGACCATTGGTGCGCAGTTCTTATCATGCGGCACAAGCAGGATAAGAAGGTGTCATTGCGAGGAATGCCTCGCGCGACAGCCTGCCCGGCGTATGTCGGGTGGCAATCTTATCGACAACATATTAATAGCAAGCATTAGCGAGGAGAAAACATGTCCGAAAAATATGATTTAGTCATCATCGGCGGTGGTCCGGGAGGACTTACGGCGGCGGAAATTGCCGCGGCAAATAAAAAGCGCGTGCTGATTATAGAAAAGGACGGCTGGGGCGGCACCTGCACCCATCGCGGCTGTATACCCACCAAAGCGCTTCTTACTTGCAGCAAGTATTACGCGGATTTAAAAAAATTCAAAAGGATAGGCATTAATATCGCCTCTGCCGCTATCGATTTTCTCGCCATGAAAAAACACCAGCAGCAAATTGTGAAAGTGGCCGCTCTCGGCGCGCAAAAGGTTCTTGCCGATGCCAAGGTAGAAACAAAATCAGGAATGGGAGAAATTATCTCGCCACAGGAAGTGCGCTTTATCGATCCATCCGGGAAAAGTGAAATCGTCTCAACCCAAAACATCATCATCGCCTGGGGCTCCACTCCGCAGATGCTCCCCGGTATCGATACCTCTAAAAACATTCTTACATCGGATGATATTCTCAATGTAAATTCACTGCCGGAAAGTATAATTATTGTCGGCGGCAGTTTTATCGGCGTGGAATATGCAACAGTTTTTGCTGAATTGGGTGTAACGGTCGTTCTTGTGGAACTGCTGGATCGTATTTTACCCCTGGAAGATAAAGAGGCCTCTGATCTTCTTAATCAGGAGCTAACCCGCTTAGGCATTGCCATTCACACATCGACAAAGCTTGCAAGCCTCAAAGCTACAGACAACGGCGTTGTCATGCAGATGCAGAAAAATGGTGAACAAATGGAAGAGCGCGCCAGTTGCGCGCTTTTGTGCACAGGACGCAAACCCCTATTGCATACGGGGCAGTTGGATAAACTTGGAATTGAATATACCAAAGCAGGAATAAAAATTGACCGCAACATGATGACGAATGTGCCGGGCATTTACGCGGTAGGCGATGTTACCGGCGGCATGATGTTGGCACACCGGGCAGCTCAACAGGCTAAAGTCGCCGCAGGCCATATTTGCGGTTTAAGCGACTATCCTTACAACGAAAGATTTATTCCTTCCGTAGTTTACAGCCATCCGCAGATCGCGCGCGTGGGCTTGACGCAGAAGGCAGCCGAAGCAGAAGGATTGACCGTAGAAATTGTCCGGTCCCAATACGCCGCCAACATCATCGCCCGAACGGAGCTGATGAGCCAGGGATTTGTCAAAGCTGTTTTTTATCAAGATAAACTCATTGGTGCAACAATTGTGGGCGATCACGCATCGGAACTTATTTCACCTCTTGCCCTGGCGGTATCGAATGGCCTAACAAAAAAGCAATTGCAGTTGTGGGTCATCCCGCACCCGACACTCAGTGAAATATTTACACCGCTTATTGGCAACTAAGTCAGCAATTCGTTTAAAATTTGATAAGGAGAACAACATGAAGATAATAAATTACACATCAGTTACACCAACTCATTTTGACAATGACCAGGCAAATGGAGTTGCCGGTCGCGTGGTGATTGGCAAAAATGACGGCGCGAATAATTTTTGTATGCGCATATTCGAGATTGCTGAGGGTGGAAATACGCCGAAACATGCCCATCCGTGGGAACATGAAATGTTTATTCATGCAGGTGCTGGCGAAATTTACGGCAATGGTAAGTGGAATCAGGTTAAGCCTGGAACTGTTATATTTATGCCGCCTAATGAAGAACATCAAATTCGCAATATCAGAAAAGAACTATTGATTCTGGCCTGTCTTGTTCCATCAATCGCCCCGGAATTGTAGAAAACACTATTCTAATAAATAGAATCCTGTTTTTTATCAACTGGCTTTAATCAAACCAGCGGACAAATTCGTTTACTTCTTTTCTTTGTGAACGGTAGCTATTAAGCGGTGAATCATAATCAGGATAACCAACTGATATGCCCATGGCTATCCTGATGTTATCGGAAATGCGTAAATGCTTGCGGACAATATCGGGATAAATTGTCAGCATGGCCTGCGGGCAGCCGCCCAGGCCTTCTTTATGTAACGCCATTAAAAATCCATGAACAAAAAGGCCTAAATCAAACATCGACCAGGATGTCAGCATTTTATCCAGCCCCACAAACACTCCGCAGGGCGCGCCGTAGAGCTGGAAATTGCGCAGGTAACCGGCACGAAGGTTTTTTTGATCGGCGGTATCCACACCCAGAGCGGCAAAGCGGTTGCGGCGATGGGCTGATAATCTTTTCTCCAACACCTCCGGCCAGGTCGTAGGCAGCGGAAAGTCAGGTCTTTTTGGTTCGTCCTCTTCTGCAGCCTCTGATAACGCCGCGCAGAGTTCTTCTTTCTTTTTTCCCATAACGACAAAAACTTCCCACGGCTGTGTGTTCATATAAGACGGGCTATGTCCCGCTACTTGAAAGATTTTTTCCAGCAGCCTCTCATCCACGGGCCTAGGTAAAAACGCGCGGATACTTGATCTGCCTTCCAGAACTTGATAAAAATCCATATTGCCCTCCTCTGATTATTTATTGTGAAACTCCAATTCCAAAAGCGAAGCGCATTGGGATTGGTAAGTTGAACAATCCCGCGAAGCGGAGGGTATAATACCCCGCAGCTTGCTTTGGGGTATTATACCCGTGATTTTGCCACATCGCACAGGGATAATGATGTTATATATTCAGCCGCGCTTTCGCCGGCCACATGTCCGGTCGAAAACGCGGCCTGCAAATTATAACCACCGGTGTCGGCATCAATATCCAAAACCTCACCACAAAAATAAAGCCCTTCAACTTTTTTGGAAGCCATCGTGCGCGGATCAATCTCGTCAAGCGCCACACCACCTGCCGTAACTATCGCCTTTTCCAAAGGCAGCGGCGATTTGATGTTAAAACGCAGCGCTTTGAGCAGCTCTACAATTTTTTCACGCTCGGCGGCATTAATCTGGTGTGCCAGTTTTTCTTTATCAATACCGGTCAGTTCGATAAATGGTTCGATCATCTTGGCCGGCAAATATTCTTTGATAATGCCGGCGATTTTTCTTTTGCCGGATTGATCCAGATCTCGCTGCAGGCGCTTATGCAATTGTTTTTTAGTTAATGCCGGTTTTAAGTCAATCAAGATAGCCACCGGCCCATTTTCCAGAGCTTCGGTAACGGCAAGACTCATCAGTAATATAATCGGACCGCCCAGACCAAAATGCGTAAAGAGCATCTCACCAAAGCGGCTTTCAATCAGCGGTGGACGAGGTACTTTTTTTTCACCGCGCCCGTAGTCTATCTGAGGAGTTAATGTTGAATCGATCCTGATGGCCTCGCCCTGAAAAGCCGTCGCGCGAACATTGCGCAAGCTAACTCCCTGCATGGACTGGGCAAGTTTTTGTTCGTGCACAATAAGCGGCACCAGTGCCGGTTTGAGTTTGACTATGCTATGCCCTAGCATTGAACTGATTTTGCAGCCATCGCCCGTGGATCCGGTAGCAGGCCATGACGCGCCACCGGCGGCTATAATGACAGCCCCGCAACGAAAATTTTCGTTTAGTGCTTTTACGCTATAAATACCTTTATTCTGAATTGCAATTGAAGTTACTTTGGAATTTAACTTAACTTGCACATTACCTGCGGCCAGATATTTTTTAAAAACATTCACCACATCCTGGGCATTATCAGAGACAGGGAAGATTCTGCCGCCGCGTTCAAGCTTCGAGACAAGGCCGTGACTCTCCATAAAACTGAGCAACTCCGGACGAAAAAATCGATGAAAGACACTGTGCAGAAAACGTCCATTGGCTCCATACATGGAGATGAATTTCTTCAGTTCCGCGGAATTGGTCAGGTTACAACGTGTCTTGCCGCTAACTAAAATTTTCTTTCCACAGCCATCGGTTTTTTCCAAAAGCAATACTCTGGCACCAACCTCGCCCGCCCGTCCCGCGGCCATAAGACCTGCCGCGCCGCCGCCAATAACAATAATATCGGCATCTAATGGTTTTGTTGTTTTCATTGTTTCCAATCACTCTTCATTGAAAGAAGTATCATGAATAGTATTATACGGTCAATCAGCGAATCTACGCTTGATCTTGTCATCTTTACTCGCATGTGTTATTCCATTCCTAAATCAAAGCGCTATCTTTGTTGGCAGCGTCGTCGGCTTCCTCAACGTATGAAAAAAATACGCCTCGTCGCCTCCTTCTTGCAGCCTCGATATCATCTTTGATTTAAAAATGGATTTTATTACCCAGAGAATTGTAATGCCAGAGCAGGAGCACTAAATTTGCAGGTTCCGACAAATTTAATATCACTGACAACTAAAATGATTTTGCGGATACAGCCGGTTACCCATCAGTACCTTCAGCAGTGGAAACAGCAAGCGCAAAATATTCCCACTCCTGAATTTCGCAAACAGGCGCTGATGAGTATTTCCAGCAAGACATTTCATTGCGAGGGCGGCGCCCTTTACGGATTACTAGCCCGGGATCACTATAAGGAAGCAATTAAATTCATTGTCGCTTATCAGACAATCAGCGATTATCTGGATAACCTCTGCGATCGCAGCACATCGTTAAACCCTGATGATTTTCGTGCGCTGCACGAATCCATGCTGCATGCCCTGACTCCCGATGCGCCGCTATCTTCTTATTACCGCTTCCGGCAGGATCAAGATGACGGAGGCTATCTGAAGGCACTGGTTACGACCTGCCAGGAAGTACTGCGCGCTTTGCCTGATTATGGCTTCGCTGCACCGGCTTTGAGGCAACTAGTAAATGTTTATGTTGATTTGCAAGTCCACAAACATGTAAAGACTGATGAGCGCCTACCCCGCATCAAGGCCTGGTTTGAAGAGCACAAAGAAGATTTACCCGCAATGAGCTGGTATGAATTTGCCGCCAGTTCCGGTTCCACCCTGGGCATTTTTTGCATTGTCGCTTATTTATTTAATCCTCCGGCCGCAGCTGAACTTATCTCTAAAATTAAAAAGGCTTATTTCCCCTGGGTGCAAGGCCTGCACATCCTCTTGGATTATTTTATTGATCAGGAAGAAGATCGCCAGGGCCTGGACTTGAATTTCTGTTCTTATTACCCGAATGATAATATTCTGGCCCAGAGACTCTCTCATTTTTATCAACAGGCGCAACTGAGTGTTTCCGGTCTTCCTGATTCGTCATTTCACCACTTGATCAACCGTGGCCTGTTGAGTATTTATCTGGCCGATAATAAAGTTTCTCAGCAAGAAAATATACGCAAAGTCTCCCGGAAGTTGCTGCGCCTGGGCGGAATTGAGACTATCATCTTTTATCTGCATTGCTGGATTTACAAGCGGCTGACTGATTAAAGTTTAAAACTCTCTTTTAATGCTGTGACTGTTGAATAAATCTCCAGCATATGGGGAATTATTCCCCACTTATTTATTGAAATTAGTTTCCAATATTTTTCTGAAAGATTTTATGCTTATTATTTCGATAACATATACTTATTTATGCTAAATGACCTGAGTGGCACATAAGTTGCTGTAGGGGATGTCAGAAATATTACGGAGGTTGATCGCAATGAAGAAAGCTTTGGTGTACATAGTTGGCGTTGCTTTTCTTTTGTCGGCTCTGGCGTTTGCTGCTGACAAGCCCACAACTGATGCAACCAAAGTTGATCCGGCAAAAATAAATGTTGTTAAATCGGCCAAGATGAATGCAACAGGAAAAGTTATCGAAATATCGGATAGCTCAATTAAGATAGAGCGCACCGTAAAGGGCAACGCGGAAACTATGGAATTTGTTTTAGATAAACCAACGGAAAATATCGCTGTGAATGATTCCGTTAAAATTGCCTATATTGAAAAAGATGGTCAATTATTGGCCTCGCGAGTAGTAAAAGCAACACCCAAAAAAATGGAGAAAAAGAAGTAAGCCTGTTTTGGGAAAGCTAGAAGTTCCTGAATATTTACAGTAATTAGTTTGGAGTCCCTTAAATATTTATAAGGGTGGTATTAAATAAAAACAAATTTAGAAGGAGGATTTAAGATGAAACGTTTAGTATTGTTTGTTGTCGCATTGGTTTTCGCATTTTGCACCACAGTAATGGCTGCTGAGCCTGCTGCAGCTCCCGTGAAGAAAGAAGAGGCCGCAAAGGTTGAAAAGGCACCGGTAAAGAAAGCAAAGAAGGACGTAAAGAAAGCAAAGAAAGCAGCAAAGAAGGACGCTAAGAAGGACGCAGCTCCCGCAGCAGCTCCCGCAGCAGCTCCCGCGAAATAAGTCTATCACAACTTTATGTGATGTGAAGAAGGGGCAGGGTAACCTGTCCCTTCTTTTTTTTGCCTGGTTATGGTTTATTTTTCTCCTTTCTGCTATATTCATTTAATATGCTCAAAAAAATAATTGCCAAAATAATTGCTTACAATGATAATCTGACAGTACGGGTAAGGCTGGTTGTGCTTACCGTTGCCGGTTTGGCTATAACCATGGCCATCTGGGGCATAATCCAATTGACTGCCCTGGATAGAATTCTCGTAGCACAGCATGTTAAAAGGTTGGAAGGTGTGGCGGAAACCGTCAGTACCTTTTATCAATATTTCCCGACTAAACGCGGCCTTTCCGCTCTAGATTCCGCCCTTAAGGACCACGTGCAATCAGATATTCGTATCGCCCGAATTGACATCTTTGACGCCAGCCACAATAATGTTGATTACGTGGCGGGAGCCAGTCGGGTTCAATATGAATGGCCTGATGATATTGTTGCTTTGGCCAGCTCAAAGGGTAAATCCCGTTATGCTAAAATGGAAACGGAAAGCGGTCCGGCATTGGGTCTGTTATATCCTGTTTTAGGAGAGACAAAAGATTCACACATTGTAGTCGGCATTATCGGGTTTTCGCGGGCTAATGATGAAATCCTGAATCGAGCCCAGCAATTATTAATATTTAGCAGCGCCGGATTATTACTGGTCATTCTTTTATTAATAGGATTAAGTTACCGCTGGCTGATCGGCGGACCGCTCAATCTTATAATTGAGACAATTGATGAATCCCAAAAAGAACAATATATTAAGCGCATTCCTATCGCTCGTCAGGACGAATGGGGACAACTTGCCTTACACTTCAACCTGATGGCCGATGAAATTCAGCAGGTTATGGCCAGAAATTTTGACTTGACCAGGCATTTGGAAGACCGCGTTCGCGAAGAAACTCTTAAAGTAGTTCAGTTACAAAAACAAGTTGATGATCTCAAACAGTTGACAGCTCTGGGACATTTAACTGCTAATCTTGCCCATGATTTGGGCACACCGCTGCATTCTATCGGAGGCCTGGCCAAGCTTCTGTTGGAGAGAAAGGATTGGCCATCGGATGTAGTCCATAAACTGGAATTGATTGTTCAGCAAACCCAGCGTCTGGACAATGTCATCCAAAATGTTCGTAAGGCCACGCGCTTACCCGATCCTCATTTTGAAGCGCTTACTCTTCAAAATATTTTAAATGAAACGTTGCCGCTGGTCGAACCCCTGACACAGCAAAAAAATGTTGTAGTCGGTGTTTATATTGATACTGTAACCAAATCTTTATATGTCGACCGTTACCGAATCCAGACCGCGCTTTTGAATATCATTCAAAATTCTCTGGAGGCCATGCCGCAAGGAGGAAAAATAACGATATCGGCGGAGTGTGTTGAACAAAATCGAGCCGTGGCGATTACGATTCAGGATACTGGCGTGGGAATTCCGCCGGATATGATTGATAAAGCTTGTGAACCGTTCTTCAGCACACGCAAAAATGAAGGGTTACGGGGATTGGGGCTGGCTATCGTCCGCGATATCATCAAAACTCACGGCGGCAAAATGGAAATTACAAGCCCGCCGGGCAAGGGAACTTCTGTCATTCTTTTTTTGCCGGTAGTGGATGAACTGGAGCCTAATCAGAAGTAGGAACTATACCATCTTGTTGGTATCTCTTATTTTAAGAGAGCAGAGGTTCCAGCTGCGGATGGTTTTTCATCCAGCAGACCATAACGACGAATTTTCAACCGCAAGGTTTTCCGGTCAATTCCCAGCATCTGTGCCGTTTTGGATTGGTTCCAGGAAGCCACCTTCAGTGTTTGCCTGATTTGATCTCTTTCCGCTTCCTCCAGCGGACCCATGTCGGCCGGAGCAATATTTTCTTTACTTTCTTTTTGCCGCCAAAACCGATCCGGTAAATTTTCCGGCAAGACAACCACAAAGGGAGAAAGCAATAAAGTTTGCTGCAGAACATTTTCCAGTTCCCGAACATTGCCCGGCCAGGAATTGGCCATCAGCAATTCCATCGCTTCCGGCGAAATACGCACGCTGGGATAACCGAATTTTTTAAGCAATGATTCAATAAGGAGTGGTATGTCATCTTTATGCTCGCGCAAGGACGGAATATGCAATCTCACGATAAATCTATACAAGAGATCGAGGCGAAAACCACCCTTATTCACTTCTTCATCAATATTTTTATTAGCCGCTGCCACTACGCGTACAGCAACGTGGCGAACCTCGTGACCGCCGATTCTTCTTACTTCACCGTCTTGCATAAAGCGCAATAGTTTCCCTTGCAGGGCTGTGGACATTTCTGTTATTTCATCAAGAAAAATTGTCCCGCCCTGTGCCGATTCCAGTAAGCCTACATGCTGATGGTCAGCACCGGTAAATGATCCTTTTTCATAGCCGAAAAGTTCGGATTCCAGTAAATTATCGGGAATGGCTCCGCAATGAACTACAACAAAAGGCTTATTGCGCCGAGAAGACATATTGTGCAGAGAGCGGGCGGTTAACTCTTTGCCTGTACCGCTTTCTCCTTCGATTAAGACACTGGCCACCGAATCAGCAACACGGGCAATTTGTTTGTAAAATTCAACCATGGTTGCGGATGAACCGATAAACTTCGGCAATTCGGTTGCTTCCGGTTGCAGGCTCATACGCCGCTGCCGAAGTTCCCGAACCTCCAGCACCTTCTTCACAATAGCACGGCAATCATCCGGTGAAAATGGTTTGCTGATGTAATCCCAGGCGCCGAGACTTATGGCCTCCATTGTTGTTTCCAGAGAACCATAGGCGGTCATGAGAATAACCGGTAAATTAGGCCATCGTTTTTGCACTTGACTTAAAAACTGCAAGCCATCCATTCCGGGCATGCGAATATCGGACATCAACAGATCATACTGGGAGAGGTCTTGTTGCAGTGCTTCCAGGGCAGATGTATAGGCAATTACTTCATAACCATCGCGCAGGAGAGCTTCCTGTAAAAACTCGCACGCAACGGCATCATCATCAATAACTAAAATACGGGCTTTCATAAAATCACCTGATCAGGTTACACAAAGTTATTACTAATGATGGTGATTCGTCAATGGATATTTGATAACAACCAAAAACACTCTTTTACTTAGCCTGACCATGTGTTAGAGAGGATACAATTAAACACGCAATGTTATTCAGGGCAAGGCTACAATAAAAAAACCGTCAAGCTTTCTGCTTCCTAATGCATCTTTCGCAACTATGCTGCAATGAATTCTCTTTTCGCCATTCTCTTCATATTTTTTAACCACCTTACCGTTAACAGTGATTGTTGCTCTATTTTTTGTATTTTCTACGTCATTCCAATCAACAGGTTCGGTCATACTTAAAAACCGGACAGACATCTTTCTCAAATACTTATTTTCAACCCAGGCGGTTATGGCTTCACCGGCAATACCCATTATCAGCATACCATGGGCAATGACGCTGTCCAAACCGACCATTTTGGCGAATGATTCGTCGTGATGCAATGGATTAAAATCTCCGGACGCTCCGGCATAACGAACCAAATGGGTCCTGGTAATAGGGCCGGTAGTGTAACTGGGAATCGCATCACCAATTTTAATATCGTCATAATTTACATCCATATACTATGTTCCTATCTTTCCATCATGGCTGAGCGTACTTTAGCGACCAATTCACCCCGCTGATTTATAACTTCTGTTTCCAGTATAGTGACTTCCACAAATCTGCCCACCCTGTCTCTCTTTCCCCTTTCAAACATTTCAACAACCTTCATTTTACGGGTAATAGTATCGCCCGCATAAATATTTCCATAATATTCATATTCTTCCTCGCTGTGTAAAAGCCTGTTCAAATCAATACCCAGAGCTTTAACTATTTCCTGCAAACCGTTGCCAGTCCAGAAAGCGAAACTGGTCAAAAATGTTGGTGGAATCGTGATTCCCTGATAACCTGCTTTTTTTGCGCTTGCCTCATCATAGTAAATAGGATTAATTCCTTCCTTCTCTTCTTTCAGCGCGACAGCCATAGCAAACTCGGCAATCTTATTTTTTTCCACTGTAATAGTGTAGGTTGGAAATTCCATCCCAACTTTTGATCTGTCCGCCATAAATAACCTCCGGTGAAATTGGTGTAGCTATTAGCACATTAATATCAGAATAACACGTTTTAATTACATAATTTTGATTTTTCTTTCTTCTGCTCTCAAGACAAACTTTTTCTGGGCTATAATTAAGCAATCAGTTATGGGAATTTTACTTACAAATATGATATAGTTTCTGAAAATTATAATCAAACACATAGTTCAATAAGGGATGACCAGAAAAGCTGCTGACCCTCAGACAAAAGAAACTTAACCACTAGATGAGGTATCCATTATGGGAAGATTCAGTCTTGCGAAACTTCTGGCTACATTCAAAAAAGTCATTATGCTTGGTCTGGGACGAATTCAGGTAATGTTTGCGGAAACTTTCGGTCTTGGTCCCGGAACAACTCTCAGCGCAATGATTTTTATCTGCCTGGTAGTGATAATCGCCACTTTCTGGTTTATTCATTCAGCTCCACCGGATACTATTATTATTACCAGTGGTGATGACGACACCCGCCTCCTAAAGACTGCCGAGAAATATCAAAAGATACTGGCTCGTAATGGTGTAAAGCTTAAAATCCTTAAATCTGAGGGTTCACTGGAAAATCTCGAACGGTTGGACAATCCTAAGTTTCGTGTTGATGTCGGATTTGTTCAAACAGGAGTGGCCAAAGGGCAAAGTATCGATAACCTCGTCTCTCTCGGAAGCATTTCCTACGAACCACTCTACATATTCTATCGGAGCAGTAAACCGCTGGAATTTCTTTCCCAGTTTAACGGCAAACGATTAGCAGTCGGAGAAGACGGTACCGGAACGCAAGTACTGGCGCTGGAACTCCTTGCTATGAACGGCATTAAACCTGGTGGTGCAACCGCACTGCTGGAAATGGACGATGAAGATGCGGAAAAAGCGCTGCGGGAAGGTAAAATTGACGCCGCGTTTATGATGAGCGATTCCGCGTCTTCACAGACTATGCGTGATCTGCTGCGCGCGCCGGGAATAAGGCTTTTTGATTTTTCCCAGGCTGATGCCTATTCTCGCCGCATTGGCTATTTGAACAAGATCGTGCTTCCCAAGGGCTCCTTTGATTTTGGCAAGAACATTCCCGATCATGATATCAACCTGATCAGCCCAACAGTTGAACTAATCGCCCGCGCTGATCTTCATCCGGCGCTCTCTGATTTGTTGCTGGAAGCGGCAACTGAAGTGCACTCACGCCAGGGATTAACTCAACGACGCGGTGAGTTTCCCGCAATGCTCGAACATGAATACCGGATAAGCCCCGATGCCACCCGCTTCTATAAATCGGGCAAAAGCTTTTTATACAAATATCTTCCCTTCTGGCTGGCAAGCCTACTCAATCGCATTCTGGTTGTATTTGTGCCGATGATTTTGATCTTGATTCCGGGACTCCGAAGCATCCCCGCCCTCTACAGATGGCGAATGAGGTTGCGTCTGCTGCGCTGGTACCGTGCGTTATTGATACTCGAAGAAGATCTTGCCGCTCATATAACTCCCGAGAAACGCAATGAATTATTAGAGCGATTGAACCAGATCGAGGAAACCGTCAACAAATTGAAAGTGCCGGCATCTTTTGCCGACCAATTATTTACCCTGCGCAGTTATATGGGCATGGTACGCGAGAGGCTTTTGCGCAGTGCAAATTAGCTTATATGCCGGTTTTAAAATTAGTAATGTTTGTAAGATTATAAAAATAGAGGGCGTTTGCCCGAAATTCAAGGAAAGGCGGGAGGGGTTATGTTGAAAAAGATACTCATCACCATTGGTTCTTTGATTGTGGCCATCTTGATTCTGATCATCGCGGCTGGAATCATTATCATGCTCAAGGTGGACAAAACATTTATCGAATCTCAGATATCCAAGGTTTTAAACAGGCAAGTCCATATTGAAAAAACCGATGTAAGTATTTTCTCTATTGTTTCAGGAGTTGAAATAAAGAATGTCGCCATTTCCAATTTTAAAACCTCACAACAACTGGCAGCGCTTGCGGGCAAGCCTGTTGCGGCAGGCGACATCTTTACTGGAATGGAGGCACTGCGCTTCAAAGTCAGATTTCTACCTCTGCTACATAAGCAAATTGATCTCAAAGAACTTGTTTTATACAGCCCCGTCATCAACCTGACCCGGAGCAAACAGGGCGTATTAAACTGCGAAGATCTGATCAAATCCAACAAGCAGCATCCGGCGGATAAGGCGGATCTGGAGAAAAAGAAAAAATCGGAAGTAAAAAAACAGGGCAAACCAATCACCGCCGATGATATCCCTGTCGCTATCACTATTGGGGAAATCGGCATCAAAAACGGTACCATTAACTATTACGACGGCAAGCTCGATCAAAGGTTCCAGATTTATAAACTGACCACTCTGGCCTACGATATCAACATTGACCCCAAAGACCTGAAAAAAAAGGATGAAGTTAAATTGAAAATGGCATTGGGGATCAAAACGGTCGGCTCTATAAAAACGGGAAGTGTCCAGAGCTTTGATGTCACAATCGATGCCACGGGAAAGGCAATTCTTTTTGATGTAAAAACAAGACAACTGGATCCCGAAGTTATTGTCCATGTCGGCTTTCCTGACGGACAGATCACCGGTCTGCAAATGTTCAATGCTGTGGCAACCATTCCCCTGCTTGGGGACTATCTTGGTGAGTACATATCCTTCCTGAGAGGCAAGCAGGAATGGAAGGGATCGAAAGCATCAGGTGTTGATCTGCGTTACAAGGCCGACAAGGCACACCTTTCCAATGGTAAACTTGACCTTAAAGAGGCCGATCTTCTCTTTGACGGAGCAGTTAATATGGAATCCAATGCCCTCGATATGAACCTTGATATGATTATGAAAAAGGAAATTAATAATGGTGTCCAGAAAGGACTTGCCCAAAAAATCGAAGCAGGTATTAAAAGTCCTGAAGTAAAGAAATACGCCGATTCCAACAAGCTGGCCGAAGCAGCTATGCAGCCACTTCTCAATAAGGACGGCATGATTGATTTGAAATTCAAAGTTGGTGGCACAACCAAAAAGACCGATGTAAAACTGACGCAACCCCAGTTGGATTCTCTGGGTAGCGTTATCAAGAAGTCTGGTGGCAGCCTCGTAAAAGAGGCCGCCAAAAGCGCGGGGAAACAATTGCTCGGAGGAGGCCAGAAAAAACTAATGGATGACGTGCAAAATCTGCTCAAAAAATGAGAAGGAGTACACCATGAAATTAAGCGCGCGCAATGTACTGAAGGGGAAAATAATCAAAGTATCAGAGGGTGCTGTGAATACAGAAATTCTTTTAGAACTTCCGGGCGGAGATCAGGTGGTTTCGATCATTTCCAAAGAATCAGCAACAAAACTCGATTTGAAATCTGGCAAAACAGCATATGCGGTTATAAAAGCTTCCAATGTAATGATAGCTATCGATTAAGGCTTTCGTTTTGAACATAATGGAGAGAGGGGAATATGGTAGAAATAGAATTACCCAATCCTGAAGAACTCGAGGAAAAAAGACGCAATTCATTCAGCAAAAAGGTCGCTCTTTTCACAGCAATCTATGCTGTTATTCTCGCAATATGCGCTC